>Ga0180432_10001301_pt1 | contig 39733 bp, 26 predicted proteins | sample SS_ome_10_FD_132414 | JGI IMG/M metagenome (GOLD analysis project Ga0180432, IMG submission 132414) | Hypersaline lake sediment archaeal communities from the Salton Sea, California, USA - SS_1_MS_2 metaG | ecosystem: Environmental > Aquatic > Non-marine Saline and Alkaline > Hypersaline >... | reverse complement strand
GATCGCCAAGGCCAAGGCGACCCCCAAGCCCAAGGCCCCGCCGCCCGCCAAGCCCAAGGCCAAGCCGAGCGCCAAGGCCAAGGCCCAGCCGCCCGCCAAGCCCAAGGCCCAGCCGACCGCCAAGCCCAAGGCCCAGCCGACCCCCAAGCCCAAGGCCCCGCCGAGCCCCGAGGCCAAGGCCCGGGCCGCCTACGAGGCCGCCGTCAAGGCCGCCCGCGCCGCCGACGCCGCCCTGAAACCCCTGGGCGAGGCCATGCGGAAGGCGGACACGGCCTACGCCAAGGCCAAGCGGTTGGCCAACGCCAGGCGGAGCAAGGCCACCGAGACGAAGAACCTCGCCGGCGAGCCGGGCGTGAAGGAACTGAAGCGGGCCGAGGCCGCCGTGCCCACCGCCATCAAGGTCCTCGGCGCCGCCACGAAGGCCAAGCCGCCCCTGGACAAGGCCCTGGCCGCCGCCAAGGCGGTCGCGGCGCCGCTGCAGAAGGCGTACGACGCGGCGGAGAAGCTGGCCCGGGCGGCCGAGGCCGCCGCCAAGACCGCCTCGGCGGCGGCGAACCGGCTCGAGAGTGACGCCAAGCGGGCCGCCGCCCAGGCCGCCGCCAAACGCCGGGGCGCCAACGCCGCCAAGGGCGCCCTTGCCCGGGCCAAGCAGGGCGAGGCCGGTCTGCGGAAGCGGCTGGCCGCCGCGACCAAGACGCTGCCCGAGGCCGAAAAGCAGAAGAAAGCCGCCGACGCCGCCCTGGCCAAGGCCAAGAGCCAGGCCGCCGCCGCGGCCAAGGCCCGGGCGGCCGCGGAACAGGCGGCCTCGGCCGCCGAGGCCAAGACCAAGGGCGTCTCCGAGGCCCAGAAGCAGAAAGCCGCCGCCGACGCCGCCGCCAAGCGCAAAGCCGCGGACGCGGCCAAGGCCGCCCTGGCCCGGGCACAGCAGGCCGAGCGGCAGGCGCAGCAGCGGGTCACGGCGGCGGCGCGGACGCTGGCCGGCGCGGCGGCGCAGAAGCAGGCCGCCGACGAGGCCCTGGCCAACGTCAGGACGCAGGTGGCGCTGGCGGTGACGGCCTGGCAGGCCGCCGAGCAGACCGCGCAGCAGGCCGAGGCCAAGGCCAAGCGCATCGCCGCGGACGCCGGCACGTCGGCGGCGGCGAAGAAGCAGGCGGCCGACGAAGCCGCCGCCTGGCGCAAGGCGGCCGATACGGCCAAGGCCGCCCTGGCCCAGACGCGGCAGGGCGAGACGACGGCGCAGGGGCGGGCGGCGTCGGCGGGCAAGACGCTCGCCGGCGCCCCGGCGCAGAAGCAGGCCGCCGACGCGGCCCTGGCCAACGCCCGGAAGCATGCGGCGTCGTCGGCGACGGCCTCTCAGGCCGCCGACCGGGCCGCCCAGGCGGCCGCCGCTGCGGCCAAGGCGCTGGCCGACCGAGCCGGCATGTCGGCGGCGCGGAAGCAGCAGCTCGCCGCCGACGCCGCCGCCAAGCGCAAGGCGGCCAACGCCGCCCAGGCGGTCCTGGCCAAGGCCCAGGCCGACCTGCAAGCCGCCCAGGGCCGGGCCGACGCCGCAGCGCAGAGTCTCGGCCGGGCCGCGGCGAGGAAGAAACTGACGGAGTCGGCGTTGGCGAGCGTCGGCAAGCAGGTGGCCGCGGCCGCCGGGGCCGCGGCGGCCGCCGACAAGGCCGCCCAGGACGCCGAGAAGATCGCGGCGGGCAAGCAGCAGGCCGCGGCCCAGGCGGCGGCGAAGCGCAAAGCGGCTGCCGACGCCGCGGCCGCGCTGGCCCGGGCCCGGCAGGGCGAGCAGCAGGCGCAGGCCCAGGCGGCGGCGGCCGGAAAGACGCTGGCCGGCGCCTCGGCGCAGCAGCAGGCCGCCGACGAGGCCCTGGCCAAGGCCAAGGCGCAGGCCACCTCGGCAGCCGCCGCAGCCTGGGCCGCCGAGAAGGCCGCCCAGGCCGCCGCCGACAAGGCCAAGCAGATCGCCGCCGACGCCAAGAAGCCGGACGCCGAGAAGAAGCAGGCCGCCGCCGACGCCGCCGCCAAGCGCAAGGCGGCCGCCGCCGCCAAGGCCGCCCTGGCCAAAGCCCAGCAGGCTGAAAAGGCCGCCCAGGCCCGGGTCGCGGCGGCGGGAAAGCCCCTGGCCGAGGCGCAGGCGAAGAAGACGGCTGCCGACAAGGCCGTGGCGGTCGCCAGGGATCGGTTGTCGGCGGCCACGGCCGCGAGCCAGGCCGCCCGGAACGCGGCCAAGACGCTGCTCCAACTCGATACGGCAAGCCGGCAGGCCGCCGCCGACGCCGCGGCCAAGCGCAAGGTGGCCAATGCGGCCCGGGCGACGCTGGCCCCGAAGGCCAAGACGCTGGAAGCCGCGGCGATCAAGGCCACTCGTGCCGCGCAGGCGTTGGCCCGGGCCCAGGCGCGGAAGACGTCGGCGGAAAAGTACCTGGCGAGCCTCAAGACGCGGATCGCCTCGGCCAAGAAGACCCACGTCGCGGACGCCAAGGCCGCCAAGGAAGCCGAGGCCGCCGCCGCCCCGTTGAAGGTGCAGGCGGGAAAGACGCGTGCGGCGTACCTGGCGGCCCGCAACGTCGCCGACGAGAGACGTTCCCTGGCCCAGCAGGCCAAGGCGGTGCTGTACCGGCTGGTGGCCTCGCGGCAGGTGACGAGCATTATGGAGAGCCCGGTTCCGCCGAAGCCGGCCAACCGGATCGACGAGATCATTTTCGCGAAGCTGAAGACGCTGGACATCACGCCGGTCCTCTGCTCCGACGCGGTGTTCCTCCGCCGGGCCTATCTGGACCTGACCGGCACGCTGCCGTCCGCCGACGAGGCCAGGGCGTTCATTCGCAGTACGGACAAGACCAAGCGTGTGGCCCTGATCGACCGTCTGCTCAACCGAAAGGCGCATTACGATTACTGGGCGATGAAGTGGAGCGACATCCTGCGGGTCAAGGCGGAGTTTCCGGTGAAGGTCTGGCCGAACGCGGCGCAGGCCTACCACCGCTATATCTGGGAGTCGATCGCCCGCAACAAGCCGTACAACACGTTCGCCCGGGAGCTGCTGACCTCGAGCGGGAGCAACTTCCGCGTCGGGGCGGTCAACTTCTACCGCGCCATCCAGAGCAAGAACCCCGAGGGCATCGCCGGGGCCACGGCGCTGGCGTTGATGGGCACGCGGGTCCATCGCTGGCCGAAAGACCGCGTGGCGGGCATGGCGGCGTTCTTCTCACAGGTCGGGTACAAGCCCACCAGCGAGTGGAAAGAGGAGATCATCTTCTGGGACCCGCTCAAGTCGACCGCGGTGCCCGGCAGCATCGCGCCGGGGATTCCGGCCGTGGCCAAGTCCGTCACCGCGACCAACAAGATCCCGCGGGAGCTGGCCAAGCCGCTCAGCGAGAACACGCCCCTGACGGCCGTCTTCCCCGACGGCACCAAAGTGACCATCCCCCCGAACCGCGACCCGCGGGAGGTGTTCGCCGACTGGCTGATTCGCCCGGAGAACCCCTGGTTCGCCAAGGCCATCGTCAACCGGACCTGGGCGTGGATGATGGGGCGCGGCATCATCCACGAGCCGGACGACATCCGCAAGGACAACCCGCCCAGCAACCCACAGCTCCTGGCCTGCCTGGAGAAGGAGCTGGTCTCGAGCGGGTACGACCTGAAGCGTCTGCAGCGGCTGATCCTGACGTCGGCGGCGTACCAGTTCTCCTCGATCCCGCGGTCCAAGCACCCGCAGGCCCAGGCCAACTTCGCCAGCTACATGCTTCGGCGCGTGGAGGCCGAAGTGCTCATCGACGCCCTGAACCGGATCACCGGCAGTTCGGACCTGTACACCAGCGCCGTTCCGGAACCCTTCACGTATATCCCCAAGGACATGTCCGCGGTGATGCTGGCGGACGGCAGCGTGACCAGTTCGTTCCTGATGTTGTTCGGGCGTTCGGCGCGGGCCACGGGGATGGAAAACGAGCGCATCAACGAACTGGCGTCGACGCAGTGGCTGTACATGCTCAATTCGGCGAGGATACAAAGCAAGCTTCAGCGCGGGCCGAAGCTCGGGGCGATCCTCTCGGCCGGAGGCAAGCCGAAGGATATCGCCGAGAAGCTCTACCTGACGATCCTCTCGCGGTTTCCGACGGACGCCGACGTGAAGGCCGCCGAGGAATACGCCAAGATCGGCGTGGCCAGAGGGCGCGACGTCTGGGTCGATCTGGCCTGGGCGTTGATCAACAGCCCGGAGTTTCTCCTGCGGCATTGACCGGCGCGCGTAGAATGGATAATGGCATGAGACAATCGGTTTCCCGAGATGGCATCAGGGCGGGACGAACAGGAGCACGGGAATCATGAAGACGCACCACACCACGGACAACCAGCAGGACGTCTCCCGGCGCGAGGCCATGCGGCGCGGCGCGCTGGGCGCGGCGGGGCTCATCGCGGCCGGAGGATTGAACTCCCGCGTCTTCGCCGAGCCCAAGAAGACACCCAAGAAGACCCCCAAGCAGATCGCCGCCGAACTCAAGGCCACCCGGGACGCCGCCGCACGGGCCAAGGCCAAGAAAAAGGGCAAGATCCGGTCGGTCATCCAGATCTTCCTGTGGGGCGGCATGTCGCACAACGACGCGTGGGACCCGAAGCCCGGCAGCGGGTACGACTACCTCGGCGAGTTCGACAAGTTCATCCCCACCAACGTCAAGGGAGTCCAACTCGGCGCGCTGTTCCCCTACCTGGCCAAGCAGGCCGACAAGTACTCCCTGATCCGCAGCATGACGCACGGGATCAACGGGCACGAGACGGCGGCGTACCTGATGCAGACGGGGCACAAGCCCGGGGGCCGGCTGGCCTACCCCAGCGTGGGCGCGATCTTCGCCTACTTCAAGAGAAACCAGTACAAGGGGCTCCTGCCGCCGTACATCGTCATGCTGCGGGCCGCCGGACGGTTCTCCGAGGAGGGCTTCCTCGGCCCGAGGTACAAGCCGTTCGCCACGGGCGGCAATCCCAACGCCGACCGCTTCGAGGTCCAGGGCATCGTCAACCGGGGCATCAACGACACGCGGCAGCGGGCGCGGCGCGACCTGCTCGACAAGATGAACACCATGGGGTACGGGCTGGCGGACGTCCCGGAGATGGCCACCGCCGAGGCGGCCAAGAAAAAGGCCTACGGGCTCATCCTGGGCAGGGGCAAGGAAGTCTTCAACCTCAACAACGAGCCCAGCGCGCTGAGGGACCGCTACGGGCGGACCACGTTCGGGCAGGAATGTCTGGCGGCCAGGCGCATGGTCCAGGCCGGCGTGCCCTACATCACCATCAGCTTCCCCGGCGGGTGGGATACGCACGGAAACCACTTCCCGACGATGAAGCGGCAGTGTCCCTCGCTGGACCAGGGCCTGGCCACGCTGCTGGCGGACCTGAGCGAAAAACGCCTGCTGGACAGCACGCTGGTCTGGTGCACGGGCGAGTTCGGGCGAACGCCGAAGATCGCCTGGGAGCCGCCCTGGAACGGCGGCCGACACCACTACGGGGCGGTCTTCACCGTCCTGGTCGCCGGCGGCGGATTCAAGGGCGGGCGCGTGCTCGGCTCGTCAGACGCCAAGGGCGAGAAGGTCAAGGAAAGGCCCGTCTACCCGGCGGACCTGCTGGGCAGCTTCTACCTCCTGGCCGGCATCGACGCCGCCGCCAAGCTGCCCCATCCTCTCGGCTTCGACGCCCACGTCCTGGACACCGAAAAGGAAGGCATGAGGTCCACCGGACTCCTGGAAGAGATCATGTAGAAAGTTGAGGCTTTCGATGAGTAAACCAGATCGGCTTGCGATCCTGGCGCTGGCCGTCCTTGCGGTCGCGGCGTCCTCGGCGCAGGCGCAGCACCAGTACATCGGCTACGTCTATCCCGCCGGGGGACAGCAGGGCAGCACCTTTGCGATTCGGCTGGGCGGGCAGAGGCTCACCTACGCTTCCGACCCGGTCGTCAGCGGCGAAGGCGTCTCCGTCAGGCTGATCGCATACTACCGCGTGATGGGCAACCAGGAGATGTCGCTGCTCAGGCAGCAACTGAGAACGTTGCAGAAGAAGGGCGCGACGGTAAGCGACGCGATGGCCGCCAAGATGGCCTTCTTCGAGCTGCCCAAGCGTGTCAAGCCGCCCGAGGTTCGCGGCATCGTGTGCGATGCGTGCGGTCGGCTCAACCCGCCTTTCGCCACCGTGTGCAGCAACTGCAACGCGAAGCTGGTAAAGCCCAAAGCCCCGAAACCCGGCAAGCCGGCCGCGAAGCAGACGCCGTCGGAGATGGAGGCCGCCAGGCAGAAGCTGATCGAACGGATCCAGAGGCGGTTCGCCGAAGACGAGCGCAACCCGGCCGTGCGCGCCCACATGGAACTCGTCTTCGCCGAGGTCACCGTGGCCCCGGACGCCAGGCCCGGTCGGCGGGAGATCCGGGTGATCACGAAGCACGGCATCTCCAACGCGCTGCCGTTCTACATCGGCCAGGTCCCCGAAGTCGCCCGCAGGCCCATGAAAACCTGCCGAAAACCCGTGCTCGGCAAGGAGCATCTGGCCCAGCGCAGGAGGCCGACCGACGAAGCACTCGTCCGCGTCACCCTCCCGTGCACGATGAACGGCCAGATCGCCGCCGGCGAAGTCAACCGCTACCGCTTCCCCGCCAACAAGGGTCAGCGCCTGGTCATCACCACCAAGGCCCGGCACCTGGTGCCCTACGTCGCCGACGGCGTGCCCGGGTGGTTCCAGGCCGTGCTCAGGCTCCACGACGACGAAGGCAACGAGGTCGCCTACAACGACGATTTCCGCTTCGACCCGGACCCCGTGCTCTACTACGAGGTCCCCGAGGACGGCGATTACGTGCTCACCATCAACGAGGCGCTCTTCCGCGGCCGCGAAAGCTTCACCTATCGCATCACCATCGGCGAGCTGCCCTACGTGACCAGCATCTTCCCCTTGGGCGCCCGCGCGGGCCAACCGGTCAAGATCGAGGCCAACGGCTGGAACCTGGACGACACGGTGCTGTCGCCGCCCGCCAAGGACGCCAAGCCGGGGCGGCACCTGATTGCCGCGACCCGCGGGAACCTCATGTCCAACGACGTGCCGTTCGCCCTGGACACGCTGCCGGAGTGCCGGGACGCCGAACCCAACAACGCCCCGGCCAAGGCGCAGAAGGTGACCCTGCCGATCATCGTCAACGGGCGGGCGGACCGCCCGGGCGACTGGGACGTCTTCGAGGTGCAGGGCAAGGCCGGCCAGACCCTCGTCGCCGAGGTGCACGCCCGGCGGCTCGGGTCCCCGTTCGATTCCTTCGTCAAGGTCACCGGCCCCGACGGCAAAATCATCGCGCTGAATGACGACCATTACGACGCCGCTTCCGGGCTGAACACCGACCACGCCGACTCCTACCTCATGGCCAAGCTCCCCGCCGACGGGAAGTACTTCGTCCACATCGGCGACACCAGGCGGCACGCGGGCAAGGCCTACGCCTATCGGCTGCGGATCAGCCACCCGCGGCCGGACGTCGAACTGCGCGTGGTCCCTTCCCGCATCTGCATCCGGAGCAAGTCCTCCGTCGCGGTGACCGTCTACGCCATACGCAAGGACGGATTCGACGGGCCGGTCAAGCTGAGCTTCAAGGACCTGCCCAAGGGGCTCGTCTCCTCGGGCGCCACGCTGGCAGCCAAGAAGGACGTCACGCGCCTGGCGATCAAGACCACCCTTACGGAAATGGAAGGGCCCCTGAACCTGACGGTGATCGGCAGTATGAAGGTCGGCGAGAAGACCATCGTCCGCCAGGCCGTCCCGGCCGAGGACAGAATGCAGGCCTTCCTCTGGCGTCACCTGCTGCCCGCCGAGACCCTGCCGGTGCTGGTCTACAATCCGTCGTACCGCCCGCCGACCGATCGCATCCGGCCCCCGATCCCTGACAGCATCCGGCCCAAGAACGCCAAGCGCACGCTGCGCAAGTCTACGGTGAACTGGTACTTGCGGCAGATCGAGAGCCTCTACCAGCAGTGGTACCTTACGGACGACTTCGCCAACCGCCAGATCGCCAACATCGAGGCCCGCCTGATCCGATAAACACAGACCCCGTCAACGCCATCGTCTCGTCGTCAATCGAAAAGCGTCAATCGACAATCCCTCCAGTGGCCGGTACGGGACCAGAAGTGCTGAAGACGCCGCTGCTCTTACTCGCCCTTGGACTTGCCCTTCTGGTACTTGGCGTACCACTGGCGCAGCATGGCCTCGACAGCCTTGACGATCTCGTCCCGCGTCTCGTCGGCGGCGTCGAACCGCTCGCGGGTGAACGTCCGCGTGTAGTCGGCCAGCACCTCCTGCGTCTGGGCGGCGATCACCTTGGCAGTGAAGAGTCCAGTCCGCGTGGATGATGTGCGGAAACTGCCTCGGCTTTCCAGGCGAAGAATCAGATCGGCCGGCGGGCCTGAGGTCCTGGGGGGATTGGCGTCCTTCAACACTCCGGCAGAATCCCGCTTGGGATCGGGCTCGAAGAATACCCGGAAGCTCGACCGGTCCAGCGCCGTGGCCAGACGGGACGATACCACCTCAACGTCATGCTTCCAGATGACCGGCCCCCTGCGAACCAGTGCGGTTCTGAACAGGTAGCGCTTCTCGATTTCCACGTTGAACGTCTCACCGAGCATGGCAGCTCGCTTGAGCTGCTGCACCGCGGTGAGGGCCTGGACGCGCTGCCCAGGCTTGAGCTTGGTCGCCACGGCCTCGGGGACGTCGGCCGTGGTGACGTCCTGCTCGATAGCAGCCGGGGCCAGGACGCCGAGCTTGCGGACGATGCGAAGGGTCTTCTTCGTTCGCGGGTGGGTGATCACCTGCTCGTCCAGGGCGATCAGCCTGGTCTTGGCTGTCACGCCGTTGGCCTTGCCGAGGTCGATGAGGGCACTGACGCCGCCGGATGCGTCCTTCTGAAGCTTGAGGATGCACCCTTCCGGTGGGAAGGCGGCGAGAACCTCCCCGGCGGTCTGCGCAGCCAGGGCGGTCAGCGACCCGCCGCCCTTGCACCGGGCGCCCGAGGAGACCAGCACCTTGCCGGTCCGGACGTCCACCATGTGGCAGACGGCGACGTACTCGGCGCCGAGACGGCCCACGCTGCCGTAGATCAGCGCGTCGGCCTTCAGGAGTTTGGCCAGGCCGACGGCGCGCTTGGGATCGCGCATGGCGATCTGGAAGTCCTTTTCGTCGATCACTCTTGATATCCGCCGACGCTCGATGCAGACGAAGTTGCCCTGTTTTGCCAGCGTCGCCGACAGCGCGTCGGTGAACGTGGCAGCGTCAATGCGCACCCCTTTGCCCACGTCGAACCGCATGATCGCCACGTGCAGACGACCGTCAGCTTCCTTCGTAGCGTCATCGGTGCCCGCCGGTACGCTTGCAGCGCCCAGCACGGCCGTCCACGTCAACAACACTCTACACGGTATCATCTGAAGTCTCTTTCTCTGGCTATTGCCGAGTCGCATCATCTTCTCTCCGCCGCCTTCGGCCGGCCGGGAACAACCACCACGCGGAAACCATAGTAGCATAGCCTCATGCCCGGCTTGTCGTGCAGGCGAGAAGCAGAGCGACAGTACGGGGGAAAGCCGAACCACCCGCCGCCGCGGAGAACACGATGCTTGGCCGCGACGGTGTTCTCGGGGTCTCGGCCGGGGGCGCTTGCGTAGAACCCCTCGGCATAGAAGTCTCTGCACCACTCGCTGACGTTGCCGTGCATGTCGTATAAGCCGAAGGCATTCGGTCGAAACCTGCCGACCGGTGTTGTGTAGACGCATCCGTCAGACCACCGGAAGGGCATGCCCTTGGGCTTCTTGGGGTATCTTCGCCGGGCGGCCTGGTCGAACCCGTTGCACCAGCCCCTGCCGATGTCCGGGCTACTGCCCCAGTGATAGGCCGTCTTGGTGCCGGCCCGGCAGGCGTATTCCCACTGGGCCTCGGTCGGCAGGGAGACTCTTCTCTTGCTCTTGGCGCTCAGCCAATTGCAGAACGCCATGGCATCGCTCCAGGCGACGGCCACCACAGGGTGGCTGTCGGTCTGCGGAAACCCGGCGTTGCGCCAGCAGCCGCCCTTGATCGTTTCTTTCGCGTATGGGCCGAGGCGCATCCTGTAGGCCTCGCCGGTCTTTTCGGCATATGTCTTGTACCCCGTGGCGGCTACGAAGGCGGCGAACTGCCCGCGCGTGACCTCCGTGATGCCCATATGGAACGGCGCGCTGATGGTCACTTCTCGCTGCTTGCCTTCGTCGGCCCGGCGGTCTTTCTCCATGTTCGGGCTGCCCATCATGAACGTCCCGGCCGGGATAGGCACAAGGGCCATCGTCACGCCCTTGGCCAGTTCCAGCGTGAGCGTCCTTGCGCCCGTGTCGGCGGCCGACGGGCCCAATTGCTTCAATTGGCCCTCGACCTTGGCTGCCAGCGCTTTGATCGTCAGCCGGTGGGCATCCTGGGCGGTGTAGACCTCCAGGTACCGGTTCAGGTTGTCCCGCGCGCGGAGAAGCATCCGGACCTTCGCGTCCTTGGCTGTCGTCCCGGCCGCGAGCGATCTGTACCACCGGCCCAGCGTCAGGAAGTCCTTGTCGGCCAGGCCGGCGGCTTCTTTGGCCGCCTTCGACACGTTGGCGCGCACCGTCGGATCGATCCGGTCGTTGAGGTATTTCGCGGCCTTGTCGGGCATGTCCAGGTCCACGAGGTATGCCATGATAAGCTGCTTTCGGCTGCGCAGGTCATTGGCGTTTCGTTCGACGACCGTGGCCAGCGCCGCGACTCGGGCGTGAACCATCGCCCGGGCGCCGGCGAGGCGAACCTTGTCGTAGATCGCCCTGGTCTCGGGCAGCCTGAGCGTTCTGGCCACCTGGTGGGCCTGGCGGTAGAGCCTGGCCGCGTCGCGCCAGTTGTTGTCCTGTCCGCACCGGGCTCCCTGGGCCAGCAGCAGCGTGATATAGGACGTGCCGCTGGCGATCTTGTCCGCCCTGGAACCCAGCAAGTATCGCTGGCGGTAGACTTCCAAGCGCTTGGCTTGCCACCTGTCGGCCCGCTGGGGCGCCAGCTTGTCCAGCAGGTCCAGCGCCGCCAGGGCAGAAGCGTACCCGGCAGGCGCCTTCATGCCGCATTCGCACGCCTTTTCGCACAGTCGCGCCTGGCCGCTCGGGTTCGTCTCGAGGTCCTTGACCGCCTTGAGAAGCTTCGCCGCCCAGACGGCGTTGTTCACGGGCGAGGGCTTGAGTATGGCGATCAGGTCGTCGACGTCATCAGCCTGCACGGTGGAGGTTTGGAGGACCAACATCGCGGCCAACAGAACGAGTATACACCCCTTCAGCAACCGGTTCATGTTTGTCTCCAATGCTTGCGGAAGGCGCCTACGGCTTGGCCGCGGCGTCCTTGGTCTTGTCCTTGGGCTTGCCCTTCTGGTACTTGCCGTACCACTCTTGCAGCATGCGGGCCACGTCTGCGGCCACCTCGCTTCCGTCGTCGGAGGTCTGGGCCTGCCTGGAACAGCCGGCCAACTGCTCGTACGTCCCGGCGACCAGCAGGTGGGCCGAGAAGACCTCCGAGCGATGGCCATACAAACGCCTGGCCCTGAATACGAGAAGGAGGTCGGCGTGTACAGACGCCAGGCCTTTCTGGCCGCCGATCAACTTGGCCGAACTCCGGTCAAACAGTCGGAAACCTGTGCCGTAGAGGTTTCGTGCCAAGTGGCCTCTCATACTCTCGACGAAGGCCTTCCATCTGTAGCTGTAACCGTAGACGCTGGAGTTGGAGCCAAAGGCGAGATTAAACGTCTCGCCGAGCATGGCGGAGCGCTTGATCTGCTGGACGGGCGTCACCGCGCGGACACACTGGCCGGGCTTGAGTTTGGCGGCCATGTCCTCGGAGACCTTGGCTGTTGTGAACTCGTGCTCGATACCGGTCGGCTGGAGGACGCCGAGCTTGCGGACGACGCGGATTGTCTTCTTCGTACGCGGGTGCACCATCACCTGCTCGTCCAGGACTATCAGCTTGGTCTTTGTGGTGACGCCGTTGCCCTTGCCGAGGTCGATGATGGCCGTCATCCCGCCACCACCTTTCTGAAGCTTGAGGATGACGCCTTCGGGTGGGAACGCGGCCAGGACCTCGCCGGCAGCCTGCGTGGCCAGCGTACTGAGCGACCCGCCGCCCTTGCACCGGGCGCCCGAGGAGACCAGCACCTTGCCGCTCTTGACGTCCACCATGTGGCAGACGGCGACGTACTCGGCGCCGAGACGGCCCACGCTGCCGTAGATCAGCGAGTCGGCGCCCAGAAGCTTGGCCAGGCCCACGGCGCGCTTCGGATCGCGCATGGCGATCTGGAAGTCCTTTTCGTCGATGACCTTCGCTATCCGCCGGCGCTCGATGCAGACGAAATTGCCCTGCTTGGCCAGCGTCGTCGACAGCGCGTCGGTGAACGTGCCCGCGTCGATGCTCAGCCCCTGGCCCACGTCGAACCGCACGATCGCCACGCGCAGCCGCCCATCGGTTTCCTTGGCAGCGTCCTCGGCCCCCGCCGTCGCGGCTGCAGCGGCCAGCACGGCCGCACACGTCAACAGCCATCGGCACCGTGTCATTTGAAATCTCCCTGATCGACCACTGACGGGCCACAAATGTTACTACGCGGCCCGGCCCGGTATTCGGGCCGTCAATTGTCTCCGGCACGGTACGCCGGGCAAACCGAACCGGCCGGCCGGCTACTGCGGGCGGGCGGTGATCGTCAGGTTGTGGATCGACCAGAACAGGCCGCTGGTCTTGCCGGTCTGAACGATCTTGATGTAGCGCCCGACGGTGGGCTTGAACGTGATTTCGGTCTTCCAGTTGGTGCCGTTGCCCTTGGCGACGCGTGTGCCCTGTGATCGGCTGTTCTTGGAGATGTAGACCTCGTACCCGCGGGGGTAGTCGTCGGGCGAGGCCTTGCAGTCCAGCACGATCCCGCTGATGATGCGCGTCTTGCCCATGTCGATGCGGAACCACTCCCCGCCGCGCATCGGCGCGCCGGTGGACCACCGGCTGCCCGCGTTACCGTCCATGGCGTTTTTGGCCTCCCCGGCGTTGTGGGAGGCGGTGACCTTGGCCGGGGCGCGCAGGGCCCGGTCGATGCCGGCCATCGCCGCCGTCGCCGCGCCCTTCAGCGCCGCGTCGGCGGCACACGTCTTGGCCAGGGCCATCGCGTCGGCGTGCCCGACCTTGCCCAGTTCCGACAGGGCGTAGACCTTCTCGTCGTTCCGCAGGGCGATGGCGATGGCCTTGGCGTACATCGCCACGACCTGGGCGTCGGTGAGGTCCTCCTGGAGGGCGGCCTGCCTGATGTACCCGCGAAGGGCCAGGACGCGGTTGGGCTTGGGCGCCGAGGCGTCCTCGGCGATCTTGAGGCACACCTCGGCGGTGCCGCTGCGGGGCCATTGGGCCGCGGCGCGAGTCGCCGCGAGCTTCACGTCGGCGTCGGCGTCGCCGAGGGCCCTGGTGATCAGTCCGAGCGTCTGGGGGTCGCCCAGGGCGCCCAGCACGCGGACCAGGGAGGCCCGCAGTGCGGGCGAGCGGGCGGCCCCGGCGAAGGCGGCCGCCACCGGCCTGGCCCGCCCGGCGGGCTCGGGCGCTCTCATCGCCGCGGCGACGACCGCCGCCTCGGCCGCCGCACGCTGTGACGCGTCCGTCACGCCCACGAGCAGTTCGACGATGTCGGCGGCGGGGACCTTTCCGGCCGATGCCAGCTTGCGCAGCGCGTCGAAGGCCTCCCTGCGGACCTTGGGGCTCTCATCGCTTCTCGCGGCGGCGGTCAGGGCCCGTGCGGCGCCGCGGCCCCCGCGCCGGCCCAGCGTGCCCGCCCCCAGGAGCCGAATCTTCTCCTCCCCGTCGGCCAGAAGCTTCGCGATGGCCTCGTCCACGCCGGGGCCCTTGATGCTCAGGAGGCTTCCCTTCGCCGCGTCCTGCTGCTTGCGGTCGGGCCCGACCGCCCGGTCGGCCAGGAGCGCAACCTGCCCGGCCCCGCCCAGCGTGCCCAGGGCCGACAGCGCCGCCAGCCTGACGCCCTCGTCGCCGCCGGCGGCCGCCTTGGCCACGGCCGGGCCCGCCGCCCGGTCGCCGCGGACCGTCAGGGCGCCGATGACGACCTGCTGTGCCTTGGGCGGCAGGTGGGCCAGCTTGGCGGCGAAGGCCTGCGTCGCCTCCGTGCCGGGCACGTCGATGATGAACTTCCCCGCCGCCCGGCGAAGGACCGGATCCTTGTCGACCAGCAGTGCGGTCAGGGTGTCGGCGGCCTTGTCCTTCTCGGCGATCAACACCCCGCGAAGGGCCGCCACACGCAGGGCCGCGGGCTTGGCCGCGGCCAGGACGCTGCGGTAGATGGCCGCCGCCTTGGCCGTGCCGCCCCCGGCGGCGAGCCGGTCGGCGCACATGAGGTACGAGTCCAGGCGCCGGGCCTCGAAGGCCTCGGGGACCTTGGCGGCGGCGAGGATCGCGGCCGCCTCGGGCGTGCCGATCTGCCCCAGCGCCGACAGCGCCGCGTCGGCCAACTCGGTGTCCTTCCCGGCGATCAACGGCGCGATGGCCGAGACGGCCTCTGCGTCGCGGCGCATGCCCAGCGAGTTGACCACGCCGATCTTCAGGTCGCCCTGGAGCTTGCCCAGCGCGCCGCGCAGGGCGACGCCCGCCTCCGGGCAGCCCATCCCCTGAAGCGCCCACCGGGCCATGTGAGAGAACGCCTTGTCCGCCAGCAGCCTGCCCAGCGCCGGCACGCTCTGGGCCGATCCGATCCGGCGGAGCATTCGGCAGACCCACTGCTTGCATGCGGGCGTGGCCTTGGGCGAGGCCAGGGCCTTGAGCAGTTCGCCCTCGATGGCCCGGCGCCCCTTCGCGTCGGCCGTCCGGGCCGCCGCGTCGATCGCCGCCATGGCCTTTCGGCTGCCCGTGTAGTCGTAGGTGAGGATGCTCTTGTAGTCTTCGGCCGTCGGGGAGGCCGCCGTCAGCGGGCCCGCCGCCAGGACCATCACCGCCGCGGCTATCAGGACCGGATACGTCACGTTGTTTCTTTGATGCATTTCTCTGTGCTCTCCGTCCGTCTGAGTGTCTCTGTGTCAGACATCTCGCGCTAGAGGTGCCACGGCTGTCGATAGGGCCTGTTCAGCAGGGCGCTGGCCTCGGGGTCGCCGATGATCTGTTCGGTCTCGGGGTCCCAGCGGATCTTGCGCCGGGTGAGCATGGCGATCTCGCCCAGCAGCCCGACGCTGATGGACCGGTGCCCGACCTCGGCGGGGCAGATGGTGGTCTTTCGGCTCTTGACGCACTCGACGAAGTTGCGCTTGTGCCCGCCGCTGTTGTACAGCTTGATCTCCTCGGGCCCGATCTGCTCCTTCAGCAGGCTCTTGGGGCTCGCGTCGATCCGCCCGCGACGCACGTAGACCCAGCCCTTGTCGCCGATCCACTTGGTGCCCTGCGGGTTGATCCGGTTGTTCGTGACGCTGATCTCGACGCCGGTCGTGTACGTGCACGTGAAGTTGTACGCCGTCGGGGCGTCGTAGAGGCCCTCGGCGGGATAGACGCCCTGGCCGGCGATCTCGACCGGTCCGGTGCGGTCGTAGCCCAGGCCCCAGTGGGCGATGTCCACGTGGTGCCCGCACCAGTCGGTGAGCTGCCCGCCGGAGTAGTCCATGATCCACCGCCAGTTCCAGTGCGGCCCGAAGCCCTGGTAGGGCCGCTTCGGCGCCGGGCCGAGCCACATGTTCCAGTCCAGGCTCGCCGGGGGCTGCTTCGGGGCCGTCGAGCCGCCCCCGCCGCCGGTCGGCAGGCCCACCTCCACCCGGTGGACCTTCCCGATCCGCCCGTTGCGGACCAGCTCGCAGGCGAAGCGGAACCGCCCGTCGGACCGCTGCTGGCTGCCCGTCTGCCAGATCCGCCCGTAGCGCTCGACGGCGTCGACCATGGCTCGGCCCTCGCGAATGCTCCGCGCGAAGGGCTTCTGCCCGTGGATGTCGAGCCCGGCCTTGGCCGCCGCGACGGTCGGCAACGCGTGCCAGTGGTCCGGCAGGGCGTGCATCATCGCGTCGAGCCCGCCCTTGGCCAGCATCTCGCGATAGTCCGGATACGCGGCGCAGCCCTTGGATCTGTAGCGATCGTTGACGAGCTTCTGGGCGCGGTCCCGGTGGCGGGCGTCCGCGTCGCAGACCGCCACCACCTGGATCTCCCGGAAGCCCAGGAATCCGTTCAGGTCGCCCGTGCCCATGCCCCCCACGCCCATGGCGCACATGGTGATGCGTTCGGAGGCGGCCGTCGCGCCGTCCCTTCCCAGGGCCGTGGCCGGCACGACGGTCGGCACAGCGATAGCCGCCGCCCCGGCCGCCGCGGCGCCCTTGAGAAAGCCTCGTCGATCGATCCCGGGCCTGTTTGCCATCATGGAGTCTCCTGAACCGGTGCCATGCGTTCACACGTGGGAAACCCACAGCATACCCCCAACCGCCCCCCGCGAACAACCCTTTCGCGAGTGCGTTGGGCGCGATTCGGGGCGTTGGGATTTGGGGGATGTCGTGTATAATGTGTATTGCGAGCCCGCGGGGGGGCGTTCCGGGCTGACAGGTCTCCGCGGGCTGCGGCGTCTTTAGTCTTGTATGAGCCCGCGGGAGGCATGCGGCGGGTTGGAGAATTGCGATGCGCAGTAACGTCCTGCGATGGGGCCTGGTGCTGGCGGTGGCGGCCGGGGGTGTGGCGGCGGCCGCGGCGGGCAAACCTGAGGCTGCGACGACACCTGCGGCGGCGACGGCGGTCCGCCCGGCCACGGCGGGCGTGCCGAAACCGTCGGCGGCGCTTCAGAAGGTCCTGGCCGGGGGCGTGCCCGGCAGCGTCGCCGAGATCAAGGCGATGCAGGCGCACGTGCGGGCGGTGGCCGCCCGCGTGACCCGCGCAACGGTCGGGGTGCGGATCGGCGGGCGCAACGGCAGCGGGGTGGTGGTCACCGCCGCCGGCTACGTGCTGACCTGCGCCCACGTGACACAAAAACCCGGCGTGGACGTCACGATCATGTTCCCCGACGGGCGGCGAGCCAAGGGCAAGACGCTCGGGGCGAACTACGGCGTCGACGCCGGTCTGGTCAAGATCGCCGACAAGCCGAAGGACAAGGCCGGCTGGCCGTTCTGCCCGATGGGCACGTCCGCCTCGCTGGCCCAAGGCCAGTGGTGTATCGCCGCGGGGCATCCCGGGGGCTTTCGCACCAGCCGAACCCCGCCGGTCAGGCTCGGGCGCGTGCTGCGGAACCTGCCCGGGGCGATCGTGACCGACTGCACGATCGTCAGCGGGGACTCCGGCGGGCCGCTGTTCAACATGGCCGGGGAGGTCATCGGCATCAGCAGCCGCATCGCCGGCCCGCTGGACGCGAACGTGCACGTCCCGGTCGACGCGTACACGTCGGGCTGGGCCCGGCTGGACAAGTCGGAGGTCTGGGGCGGCGTGCGCCGGGGCGGGCCGTTTCTCGGCGTGCGCGGCCAGGGCAACGGCGCCGACGCGACGATCGGGTTCGTGCTGCCCGATTCGGCGGCGGCCAAGGCCGGACTCAAACCCGGCGACGTGGTCACACGGTTTAGCGGCAAGGCCGTGACCACCTACGCCTCGCTCGTGGCGATGATCGGCAAGAGAAAGCCCGGCGACAAGGTCACGATCACCGTCCGGCGCGACGACAAGACGATCGACCTGAAAGCCACGCTGGGCAAGCGGGGCTGAGACGCCCGAAAGGACGCAAGGCATGCAGACAAGGCGTTACCGACTGGCGGGGGCCCTGGCGGCGGGCGTGCTGGCCCTGGCGTGGGCTTGTTCGTGGCACGGGCGTCCCGCCCGTGCGTCGCAGGACCATCTCGGTCCTGCACACACCACGGCCGACACGCCCGGCCAGAAGCCTCCGCAGACACCACGGGCCCCGCGTGTCGTTCGGCGCCGAGTGACGCCGTCCGTCCGCCGGCGGCCTCGTCCGCCCAAGCTCCACTCGAAGAACCACGCCTCCGTGCGCGGCGCGTTCACGTCCATCGCCTCGTCGTCGGCCCGCTCGACCGTGGCGATCCTCTGCGACGGCAAACAGGTCGCCCTCGGCGCGGTGGTGGACGCCGCCGGATACGTCGTCACCAAGGCCAGCGAACTGGCCTCCGGCGCCCGGTGCCGCTTCCGCGACGGCACGTCCGCGGCCGCGGCGGTCGTGGCCAAGGACGACCGCAACGACCTGGCCCTGCTGAAGGTTTCGGCCAAGGGGCTCAAGCCGATCGCCTGGGCCGACGACGACGACCCGGCGGTGGGCAGTTGGGTGATCACGCCGGGGCTGGACGACGTGCCGGTGTCGATCGGCGTGGTAAGCGTGGCGCGGCGCAAGGGCCGCTCGGCCCGCCGACCGAACCGCGGGTTCCTGGGGATCAGCTTTCCTCAGACCGGCAGCGACGCGCGGGTCGGGCAGGTGATTCCCCGCACCGGGGCCGCCCGGGCCGGCCTGAAGGTCAACGACGTGATCGTCAAGGTCGACGACAAGCCCGTGGCCAACCGCAACGCGCTGCTGAGCCTATTGAGCAAGACCAAGGCGAAGCAGAAGGTCACACTCCGCATCCGTCGCGGGGGCAAGGAGCTGGACGTCTCGGCGACGCTGGGACTGTTCCCGACCGGGCGGTTCAACCCGCAGCAGTACGTCGGGGGGGCGCTCAGCGAGCGCCGAAGCGGATTCGAGAGCATCATCCAGCACGACTCGACGCTCCTGCCTAACCAGTGCGGCGGGGCGGCGCTCGACGTTGATGGCAAGGCCGTCGGCATCAACATCTCCCGCGCCGGGCGCGTCGAGAGCTACATTCTCCCGGCGTCGCTTGCGAAGAAGCTGATCGCCCGACTCAAAGCCGCCGCCGCCAAGCCCGCCGACGCCGGCAAGAAGAAGTGAGCCCGGTGTCTCATCAGGCACACGCGACGACGAAGGCCGTCCGTGGAGTCGTCGTCGCGTCGCTGCTGGTGGCGGCATCCTGTGCGGCGGCCGACCGTTCGGAGAGCCCCCAGGCCAAGCCATCGGCTCCTGGACTGACGGTCTGTCCCAACGGGATGGTGATGCGGAGCGGCAAGCCGTTTCGTGCGATCGGGGTCAACACCTTCAGCCTGTTTGCCCGCGTGTTGGAGGATCCGAAAGATGCCAGCCATGATGAAGGCCTGCAGGCCCTGGCACGGCGGGGGATTCCGTTCGTGCGGTTCATGTGCTGCGGGTTCTGGCCACGGGACAACGCGCTGTACCTGAAGGACCGCGACGAGTACTTCCGCAGGCTGGACCGTGTGGTCAAGGCGGCCGAACGGCACGGGGTGGGGCTTGTGCCGAGCCTGTTCTGGCACATGTCGACCGTGCCGGACCTGGTCGGCGAGCCGTGCGACCAGTGGGGCAACCCCAAGAGCAAGACCCACGCCTTCATGCGGACGTACACGCGTGAGGTCGTCACGCGCTATCGCCGTTCGCCGGCGATCTGGGGCTGGGAGTTCGGCAACGAGTTCAACCTGCACGCCGACCTGCCTAACGCGGCCAAACACCGCCCGGCCTGCTGGCCAACGCTGGGCACGCCCGCGGCGCGGACCGCTCGCGACGATCTGACCCATGCGATGATCCGGACGGCGTTCGTGGCGTTCGCCGGGGAGGTTCGCCGTTACGATGCACACCGAATGATCTCCGCGGGCAATGCGATGCCGCGGCCGTCGGCGTGGCACCAGTGGAAGGAGAAATCCTGGCGCCGCGACACGGACGCCCAGCAGGGCGACATGCTCCGCCGCGACAATCCCGACCCGTGCAGCGTGATGTCGATTCACGTCTACGGCGAGGCGCGTCGGCGCCTCGCCGCCGCCGCCCGGGCGGCCGCCGCAGCCGGCAAACCGCTGTTCATCGGCGAGTTCGGCGTCGAGGGGCCGCCTACAGACCGGACGCGTGAGGACTTTGCCGACCTGGTGGCACTGATCGAGCAGAACGGAGTTCCCCTGGCCGCCCTGTGGGTCTACGACCACAAAGCTCAGAAGACCTGGAACGTCACCGAGAAGGGCGCCCGGTCATATCAACTGGACATCATCGCAGCGGCCAACAGGCGACTGTCTGTTCTGAGAAGACCTCCTGGCGATTGACCCTTCTCCGGGTCAGCGTGTTGGCAAGACCGCCCTGCGATCACGCTCAGGACAAGCAAGCGCTTTCCTTGATTTCGCAATCGTCAATCGACAATGCCTACGGTCTTTCCCGGATGATGATCTCGGACTCACCGCCGCGGCGGTGGCGACGGGGGGCGTGCTCGTGCAGTTGCACGCGGATGTTGTGCAGGTAGGGCCAGAACCTGTGCCTCTTCGTGGGCATCTTCCCGAAGAAGCCGGACACGTACACCTCGTCCGGCAGCCCGGACCAGTTGCCTCGCTTGCCGAAGCGCGTGCGTTTTCGGCTGAATTGCGTGGTGTCGTCGCGCCGCCAGGTGTTGCCCACGAAGACGCGCTGGGCCTCGGTCTGGAAGGTCCAGACGGTCCACCCGCCCCGGCGGTTGGCGCAAGCCAGCGGCGAGCGGGCGATCAGCGTGTCCGGCGTCCCGTCGCCGGTCGTGTCGGCGTAGGCGACGTAGTGGAAGGCGCCGTAGACACCGGCCTCGGCATGGGCCATCGATATCCGGTAGGTCCGGAGCCCCTTGGCCGGCTTGAGGGGCCAGACCTGCACGCGGTGGGGCAGCACGGCCGAGTCCTCCACCGGGCGAATCACCCCCATGCCTCTCGGCGTGCGGGGCGCGGCCAGAACCGTGCCCCCCGGGCTCGGCGCCGCGGCGGTGACGGCCCGCCCGGCCAGGAGGTCGGCGAGCCTGGCCTCGGCCTGGGCGATGGCACGCGTGCAGTTGTCGTGTGCGAATTTCACCTTGGCCAGCGCCTGGAGGGCGGCGATCTTGTCGGCCTCGGCGGTCGCGGCGGTGACGGCCTGCTTCGCCTGGCCCAGTTTCCCCGCGTATCCGCCCTCCAGGCGACGCAGCGCCGACAGCAGGACCTCGATCTTCAGGATCTCCGCCCGCCGCCCCGGCGTCATGGTCGCTTCGGCCGGCCTGGTCGAGGCCCTCGGCGCGTCGGCCGGCGTCGCCGCCGCGGCGGCCGGACCCACCCACGCCGCGCCGTTCCACCGCAGGGCCACTACCCGAGTCTGTCCGCGGTTGATCGACCGGATGGGGCGGCCGTGCGTGGAGAGCACGTCGTACGCCTGCCCGGCAGGCACGATCCGGGTCACGCGCCTCACGGAGGTGATGCCCTTGTTGTGGTCGGGCACGAGCGGCAGGTCGCGGACGGCGCCGTCGGCAGTGGTGACCTGGAAGCGGACCTCGCGCCGGGTTTGCCCGATCGCCTGCGAAGCCGGCAGCCATACCGCCGCCGCAAGGAGGGCGGCTCGGATCGCAACTCGTTGCGTCGAGAGCATCTGGGGCCCTTTCTCGCCCCGGGGGCCCGGCGGAGACTCCTCCGGGGGCGCACCCGGCGGGCGCATCAGCACGTCTCTAAGCGCATCGGCATTCGCGGGGGCCGACTTGACGCGACTTGCCCCGCGCAGAGAGCCCCAAGCCCAGGGATCCCAAATCCCTGGGCCGTTGCGTTCTGCGCCAGGTGCTCTCGCGCCCGCGTACGAGAAGAGAACGGCCCCAGGGATGAGGATCCCCGGGCTCGGGGGGGACACGGGAACGGATCAGGCGACGGCCGAAAGAGCGTTGACTTTGGCGCCCCTGGGGCTTATCGTCCCGCCACGGCTGCATCGGGACGGTTCGGCAGGTCACACCCATAGCCCCGACCGGGCGCGCTTCGTGTGGGAGTTGGCGTGAGAGTGCGGACATCAGGCATCGTGGGGCTGCTGGCGGCGGCCGCCGCCTGCGCCCCGCTCGCAGGCGCCGAAGGCGACGAGGCCCGGCGCGTGCTCGAGGTCCGCGTGCGGGGCAACAGGCGCCTCAGCCAGGCCGCCGTCCTGGCCCAGGTCCGCACCCAGGCCGGACGCCTCTACGACGCCAAGGTCATCACCCAGGACAGGCGGCGCCTGCTTCGGACCGGGCGGTTCAACAGCGTCGTCATCTACAGCCGACCGAGCCCCGGCGGCATGATCGTCACCATCGAACTCGACGAGCGCGAGCTGGTGGCGAAGATCGCGTTTCGCGGCAACAGGGAGTTCAAGGACGAAAAGCTCCTGAAGGACCTGACCTTCTCGGCGGGAAGCCCGCTGGACATCTCCGCCGTCAAGGCCGGCGCCAGGACGCTGGAGTTGAAGTACCGCAACGACGGGCACTACTTCGCCGAGGTCTCCTTCGACGCCAAGGCCCTGACCGAGCGCCGGGAGGTCATCTACAGCGTGGTCGAGGGCCCCGACGTTCGCATCCGTTCGATCGACCTGGAGGGCATAACGTTTTACGATGCCTGCGAGCGGACGTGGATGGAGATCTTCTCGCTTCGGGCGGCGTCGCGGTCGCGGTGGTCGATCCTGCCCGGCGGGAAGCTCAAGGACGACGACCTCCAGTACGACGTCAACCTGATCCGCAAGCGCTACGTGGACCAGGGGTTCCTGGACGTCGAGGTCGGCAGGAAGCTGGAGTTTTCGGCGGACAAGACGGACGTCCATCTGACGTACACGGTCCGTGAGAACGCGCGGTTCTACGTGGACAAGGTGATCTTCCGGGACAATCGCGTCTTCAGCGATGCGGAGCTGGCGCGGCGGACGGGGCTACAGCGCGGCGACGTCGTCAAGGCCGAGGCCCTGGCCATCGACGCCGAGAGACTGCGCCAGGTCTACGGGCAGTTCGGGTATGTCGACGCGTCGGTGCGTCCCTCGAAGCAGTTTGCCGCTCCCGGGGCGGCGCTGCCCGACTGGGCCCGCACGCTCGACGACGACTACCCGGTGGCCCTGGTGGATATCGTGTTCACGATTCACGAGGGCCCGCAGTCGCGGGTGGGGCGGATCGACGTGCGCCCGTCGTCGGCGTACACCTACGGCGACACCGTGACGCAGCGGCGCGTGGTCCTCCGCAAGATGACCCTGTTCCCGGGGCAGTTGTTCAGCACCGCCGCAGCCACGGAGTCCGAAAACCGGATCATGGAGACCCGGATCTTCTCCAAGGCCACCGTCAAGCCGATCGACCCGATCGACCCGATCGCGCGGGAGTTCAACGTGCGCGACGCGGTGGTCGAGATCTCCGAGGGCAGAACGGCCAACGTGATCCTGGGGGTGGGGGTGAGCACGAACACGGGCGTCATGGGGACGCTGGCCTTCATGCAACGCAACTTCGACGCGGGGGCCTGGCCCAAGTCGTGGCGCGACATGGTGTACGGGCACGCCTGGAAGGGCGCCGCCCAGTCCGTACAGATCAGCGCCTCGCCGGGGACCGAGTTCTCCCGGTTCAACCTCAACTGGACCGAGCCGGCCATCAACGACCGCCCCTACTCGCTGAACCTGCGGGCGTTCGCCGGGTCCGGCATCCGGGAGACGTACGACGAGTACCGCACGGGCCTCGGCGCCAGCGTGGGGCATCGCTTCAAGAACGGCTGGTTCGTGGAGCTGTCATCCCGCACGGAGAACGTCGAGATCACCGGCATCGAGCACGACGCCCCGGCGCAGATCGTGAAGCTCGACGGCGCGACGTTCATCCAGGGCATCCGGGCCGCGCTGATCCGCGACCGCACCGACAGCCGATGGAAACCCAGCACCGGGGACGTGCTCAAGGTCTCCTTCGAGCACGTCCTGGGGGACTTCACGTTCGAGAAGGTCCTGGCCGAGTACCGCCTGTACCAGACGCTGCACGTGGACGCCTTCGATCGCAAGCACATCCTCTCGGGCAAGGTCTGGGCCGGACAGATCATCAGCTACGCCCCGACGTTCGAGCGCTACTACGCCGGCGGGGCCGGGAGCATTCGCGGGTTCCGATACCGCGGCATCAGCCCGCGGAGCGTGAAGGGCGACGAGCCGATCGGCGGGGACTTCATCGCCTACGCCGGGGCCGAGTACAGCTACCCCCTCGTCGCCGAAACGCTCCGAGGCGTCGTCTTCCTCGACAGCGGTACGGTGCACCAGGACGTCGCGTTCGACACCTGGCGGGTGTCCACCGGGTTCGGGTTCCGGTTGGCCGTGCCGGGCTTCGGGTCCGTCCCGGTCAGCCTGGATTTCGGCTTCCCGATCGTGAAGGACCGCCAGGACGACTCTCAGCTTGTCAGCTTCACCCTCGGGTGGGTATTCTAGGGGGCAATCCGGAATGCGCTCCCCGGGCGGGCCGTGCACGCCGTCGAGGGCCCTCCGGGCAATACGACAACACGAAAGGACCACCTGATGACCAGAAAACCGATGATCCTTCTGGCGGTCGTCTCGGGCGTGTGTGCCACGCTCGTCATCGACCGCTTGAACGCCCAGCCCGAGCCCGCCGCGGTGCAGGCCGCGGCCACACGCGTGGCCGTCTGCGACGTCGTGGCCATTCTCGGCAAGTACGAGCGCGTCAAGGACGTACGGAAGACGTTCGAGGCCCGCGTTGCGGAGATCGAGGCCCAGCGCAAGGCCAAGAACAAGCAGATCGACAGCGACAGGAAGTTCCTCCGGGACGAGTTCGAGCCCGGCACGCCGGCCTACGAGAAGCAGTTGACGAAGATTCGCGAGGAGACGATTCGGCTTCGGGTGTGGGAGGAGATGCAGGCCCAGGCGAACAAGCGCGAGCAGTACCTCACGACGCTGAGGCTCCAGAAGGAGGTCCTGGCGCAGGTGGGCGTGGAGGCCAAGGCTCGCGGGATAGACATCGTGCTGCACAATCCCCTGACACCGGAGCCGGCCGGCACGCGCACCGCCCGGGACCCGCTGCGGATCCACGCCCTGCTGTACGCGACCAAGGAAACGGACCTGACCGAGATCGTGCTGAAGAAGCTCAACGACCAGTACGCCAAGGCCCGCGGGAAGTAGCCCGGGACTCTTGTGGGCCGCCGGCGGTGCGGGTATCATGGCCCCCCACGCGGATGAATGACATGGACATGACGGTTCAGGCCATCGCGGACCTCGTCGACGGGCGCGTCGAGGGCAGCACCGAGCTGCCGATTACCGGGGTGGCGGCGATAGACCAGGCCGGCCCGGGCGACGTGACCTTTGCCCTCGATGCCCGCCGGGCCGTGGCCCTGGGCCACTGCCGCGCCGCCGCGGCCATCGTCAGCCTGGACGCTCCCCCGGCCGGGATGCCCCTGATCCGCGTGGGCAACGTCGACGTCGCCATGGCGGCGCTGCTGGCGCATCTGGCGCCCCCTGAAGACCTGCCGCCCGTCGGGGTGCACCCCGGCGCCTCGATCGCGCCCGACGCAAGCCTCGGGCCGGACGTCGCCGTCGGGCCCAACGTGGTCGTCGGGCCTCGGGCCCGTATCGGCCCGCGCAGCGTGCTGTGCGCCAACGTCTCGGTGGGCGCCGACGCCGTCGTGGGCCAGGACACCGTGCTGTTCGACGGCGCCGTCGTCCGCCACGGGTGCCGGCTCGGGGATCGCGTGCGGATCGGGCCCAACAGCGTGATCGGGTTCGAGGGATTCGGCTATTACCTTGCCGACGGGGCCTACCACAGGATAGCCCACATCGGGGCCGTCATCATCGAAGACGACGTCGAGATCGGCGCCTGCACGTGCATTGACCGCGGCAAGCTCGAATCCACGCGCATAGGCACCGGGACCAAGATCGACAACCTGACGCTGATCGCCCACGCGGTGCAGATCGGCCGGCACTGCGTGATGGCCGGGCAGGTCGGCGTGGGCGGGTCCACGCGTGTGGGCGACGGCGTGGCGATAGGCGGCGGGGCCGGACTGCGGGACAACATCGTCATCGGCCGCGGCGCCCGGTGCGCGGCGCATTGTGGGGTCGCGGGCGACGTCCCGCCCGGGCAGGACGTCGCCGGGGCCCCGGCCGTGCCCGCAAGGGACGCCTATCGGATCATGAGGGCGTGGTCGCGACTGCCCGCGCTGATCAAGCGGGTCAGGTCGCTGGAATCGAGGCTCAAAGCCCTTGAATCGTCAGAAGACAATCCGTAGGCCCGCGACGGTCGAGGCGCCGGGCCTGTTCGGCGGGCGGCCGTGCCGGCTGCGGTTCGTGCCGGCCGAGGCCGACGCCGGCCTGGCCTTCGTGCGCACCCTCCCCGACCGCCAGCCCGTCCGCATCACCTGCGACGTGGTCAACCTCGTCGACCGCCCGCGCCGGACCAGCCTGGCCGTCGGGGACGCGGTGGTCAACACCGTCGAGCACGTCCTGTCGGCGGTGGCGGGGCTGGGTATCGATGACCTCACGATGGAACTGGACGCCGACGAGGTGCCGTCAACGGACGGCTCCCCGCTGCCGTTCGTCGAGGCGCTGTGCGAGGCCGGAATCGTCGAGCTGGACGCCCCTCGGCGGACGTTCGCCATTACCGAGCCCATCGTCGTCAGCGATGACGGCGGGTCGCTGGCGGCACTGCCCGGGACCGACGAGCAGTCTCTGGAGATTCTCTACGAGCTGGACTACGAGGACACCCCGGCCGTGGGCAGGCAGTTCTTCTCGTTCGCGTTGGGCCGGGGGGACTACGCGGCCCAGGTCGCGCCGGCGCGGACCTTTCTCCTGGAGGCCGAGGCCGAACAGCTCCAGGCCCAGGGCATAGGTAAGCACCTGACGTACAAGGATATACCCGTCATAGGGGACGACGGGCCCATCGACAACGCACTCCGCTTTGCCGACGAGCCGGTCCGCCACAAACTGGCCGACCTCATCGGGGACCTGGCGCTGATCACGCGTCCGTTGTGCGGGCGGATCGTGGCGTGCAAAAGCGGACACAGCTTGAACCATGCCCTGGCCAGGCAGGTCCAGGAGGCTATTGACGTCGTCGAACGCACCGACAGCCTCGCCGACCAGGGCCCGCCGATGGATATCCACAAAATCCTCCGCGTCCTGCCGCACAGGTACCCCTTCCTCATGGTCGACCGCGTGGTCGAAATGGAGGAGGGTCGGCGTGCGGTCGGCATCAAGAACGTGACCATAAACGAGCCGTTCTTCCAGGGGCACTACCCCGGGCAGCCCATCATGCCCGGGGTGCTCACCCTCGAGGCGATGGCCCAAATGGCCGGCCTGCTGCTCAGTCGCGGTCTGGAGAATGTCGAGAAGGTCGCCGTCCTGCTCAGCATGGACCGGGTGAAGATGCGCCGCCCCGTTCGCCCAGGGGACCAGCTCGTCATCGAGGCCGAAACCCTCCGCGTCAGGAGCCGAACCGGACACTGCCGATGCCGGGCCCGCGTGGACGGTGAGATTGCCGCCGAGGCCGAAATCAAATTCATGCTCGTCGACGACGGGGAGGGATAGGACGATGCCCGAGATATCCGAGCGGGCCTCGGTTGATCCCTCGGCCCAACTGGCGTCGGACGTTGTGGTGGGCGCGTTTGCGTGCATCGGCCCGGACGTGCGCATCGCCTCGGGGTGCGTGGTCGAGAACAACGTCACGATCACCGGGCGCACGCTGCTTGGCCCGCACACGCACGTGTATCCCCTGGCGGTGGTGGGCGCCTCGCCCCCGCAGGCCGAGGCGCCCGGGGAGTGCATCATCGGGCCCGGGAACACGATCCGCGAGCACGTCACGATCCACGCCGGCGCCCACGACGGCCCCCCCACGCAGGTCGGGCAGGACAACCTGATCATGATCGCCGCCCAGATCGACTTCGGCGCGGCGGTGGGGAATCACGGCATCATCGCCAACTGCGCGGTCATCGAGGCCGGCGCCGTCATCGAAGACTACGTCCGCATCAGCGCCTTTTCCGTGGTTCACGCCGACGTCCGCGTCGGGGCCTACACGTTCGTGGCCAGTTGGGCCGACATCGACCACCACGCCCCGCCCTACGCCATGCTCCAGGGCTGCCCGTTCCGCGTGCGCGGCGTCAACAGCCACAACCTCAAACGCTGCGGGTTCGACGAGGACGACATCCGCGCCATCAAGCACGCCTTTCGCGACCTGTTCGACCCCCACCGAGGCGACGTCGACACCGAGGCGCTCGAGACACTGCGGCAGTGCGACGACCTGAACCCCCACGTGCTGAGGCTCGTCGAGGCCATGGCCCTCCCGGCCGCGCCCGAACCTGTGGGGGCCGAAGATGCCTGAGCTGGCGGTTATTCGCGACGTGGCCCCCGAGGCCTCCATCGCCGCGGACGTCACGATCGGCCCGTACTGCGTGATCGGCCCCGGCGTGTCCATCGGGCCCGGCACGCGCCTGCGGCGACGCGTCACCGTCACCGGGCAGACCACCATCGGGGCCGAGAACACCTTCGACGACGGGTGCGTGATAGGCTGCGCCCCGCAGGACCTGAAGTACCGCGGCGGGCCGACGCAACTGGCCATCGGCAACCGCAACCGGTTCGACAAGCTGGTGACGGCCCACATCGGCACCGAAGAGGGCGGGGGGCTGACGCGCATCGGAAGCGACTGCGTGCTGATGCACGGGGCGCACGTGGCCCACGACTGCTTCGTGGACGACGAGGTGCACCTCGGCCGGCACGTCCAACTGGCCGGACACATCCGGGTCGAACGCGGCGCCGTGATCGAGGCCTTCGCCGGCGTGCACCACTTCTCGACGATCGGTCGGCACGCCCGGGTCCGCGCCCGCACGCCCGTCCGACGAGACGTGCCCCCGTATACCGACTTCTACAGCACCAATCCGGACATACAGCCGGCCTCCGTGCACGGCATCCACCGCAAGGGGCTCTGGGCGGCGAGGCTGGCGCCGCTCGAGGAATGGGAACTCCACCGGACCCTGCTGGAGCTGTTCGCCGACGAATGGGCCCTCCAGACACGGATCGAGCACCTGGTCAACATCGGCGTCGAGGGCGAGGCCCTCAAGGTCTGCCGGTTCTGCCAGAGGTCCCTGTCCGGGCCGTTCGGCCGATACCGCGAGGCGCTGCGCGGCCAGCCCCCCCCGGAAGTCAAAGCGTACTACGCCTCCTCACACACCGACAACATCGGGAGATCGCGATGATGAGTTTCCGAGTGGCCGTCGTCGGCATGGGACGCATGGGCAAGCTCCACGCGCGCGTGCTGAGCCAAATGGAAGACACCGAACTGGTCTGCGTGGTGGACACGAATCCCGCCGCCGCGCGCGCCGTGGCCAGGCAGCGCGACTGCCAGGCGCTGAACGACGTCGCCGAAGCCGTCGACCTCGTCGACGCCGCCGTCATCTCCGTGCCCACCACCGCGCACATCGACGCCGCGGCGCCCTTCGTCGCTGCCGGAAAGCCCGTCCTTATCGAGAAGCCCATCTCCGTCGACGTCCCCAGCGCCAGGAAGCTGATCTCGCTGGCGAAGAAGAACGGCGTGGTCATCCAGGTCGGGCACACCGAGCGGTTCAACCCCGCCGTCCTGGCCATCCAGAAATACGACATCAAGCCGAAATTCATCGAGGCCCACCGCATCAGCCCCTTCACGTTCAGGTCCGCCGACGTCGGCGTCGTGCTGGACATGATGATCCACGACATCGACCTGGTGCTGATGCTGGCCGGGGGGACCGTCAAGACCGTTCACGCCGTCGGGGTCAACGTGATCGGCGCGCCGGAGGACATCTGCAACGCGAGGCTGATTTTCGACAACGGGTGCGTGGCGAACATCACCGCCAGTCGGCTGGCGATCAAGACCGAGCGGAAGATGCGGATCTTCTCCGAGGAGGCGTACCTGTCGGTGGACTACGGGCGGAAGATAGGCATCGTCATCCAGAAGAGCCAGAACCTCGACCTGATCCAGATGGCCCGAGAGGCCGACGCCGAAAACCTGGCCCAACTGGCCGAAAGCGTCGACTACACCTCGCTGGTCAAGAGCGAGCAGCTCGTCGTCGACGACTCGACCGAGCCGCTGCGCATGCAGGCCGAGGCCTTCAGGGACAGCGTGGTCAACGGCACGCCGCCGGTGGTATCGGCCGTCGACGGCCTGGCCGCCGTCCGCGTCGCCGGCAATATCGTCAGCAGCGTCAAGCACTACCGCTGGGACGGGAAAGTTTTCGGCCGAAAAGGCCTCGACGTGATCCAGAAGGATACCTGAGCCGCGCGCCGTGGGCTGACGCGAAGCGGCAACCACGATCTCGGATGTGTGATTGACGATTGATGATTGACGATCGGCCGAATGAGACACCCGCCCCACAGCGCAGCAGGGGCGTGGCCCCTTCAGTGGCCAGCCCCTACAGCGCGCCGAATCACAGGTCTTCCATTTACCGGCTTCCGGGCGCACTCACTAATCACAATCGCTCTAACCCCCGCCCGTGGCCACTCGCCCGGCGCCGTCGCGGGTTTACCTGCTGGCGGCCGCCGGTTCTGCCGCTAAAGTCGCTGACAGGCGCGTTCCGATGGGGTATGGTGTTCCTCGACCTGGCGGGAATCGATGAAGTCCTTGACAGACAGGCTCAAATGGCATTGCCACAGTTTGTGGCTATGGACCATATACGTGGTGCTGTGCGGGCTGTGGGTGGTCTTCCTCTGCATGCTGTTTGTTGCGGTGAACCTTGTAGCCACACCGTATTTCGTTATCACTTCCCTTTTCGGCAAAGAGAGCTTTCGAACGGCGCTGCGTGGGAACTACCGGCGAGTCCTCGCCTTTTTCGACGAGATAACGGAGAGTAAGGTATCCGCTTGAACTCGGGGGACACGCCCAGTTCCCGGGCTTGGCGAGTCTGAATTGCGTATCGTGGTCGTCGCCGGTCAGTGGCTTTCGGCGTAGGCGGCTTCGACGATGGGGCGGTATTCCGGGCCGCAGTTGTAGGTGCAGAACGGGAAGACGCCCGCCGGCGTCGAGTAGAGGATCACGCAGCGCTTGACGCGCTCGACGTCGTAGTTGTAGCGGTCCTGGAAGTGCATGCCGGCACACAGCAGCGTGCGGTAGTTCGCTTCGCCGCTTTGGCCGCGCCCGACGCTCTTGTCGATCAGCCCCGTCAGCGACCGGATGAACCGCTTGACGGTGAGTCCCGGCGGGGCCTGCGCCGGGCGGAAATGCCGCTTGAACATCCGCACCACGGCCAGGCGGTCCAGCCAGTTGGCGCGGCCTCGCCTGGCGATGCGCGCGGCGATCCGGTTCATGTCGCAGAACATCCCCTCGACGTCGATCACCTGCGGGAACGGGTAGGCCTTACCCTCCGGGGAGACCAGGAAGTACGTGCCGAGCGCGCAGTCCGGGTGGCACGAGGGGCGGATCTTCGGATCGCCGGTCAGGGCCTCGAGGATCTGCGCCAGCGGCACGACGACGCTCAGCGGGTACATGTCGCGCAGCGCATCGGCGTCGGTGGCGGCGGCGATGTCGTGGGCCAGGTCCCCCACCGTGTATCGCCGCGCGGCCAGCTCGGCCCGGTCGATCCGCCCGGTGAACGAGACGGGCTGGAAGCTGATGGCGCTGACGACGTCGATGTGCCGCAGGGCGAAATCGATGATCGGCCCGACCTGATCGTCGGTGACGCCCTTGATGACCGTGGGCACCAGGCAGATCTTCATGCCGAGCTTCCGGCAATTCTCGACGGCGGCCAGCTTCTTGGCCCAGATGCCGGGGAAGTTCCGCGTCTGGGCGTAGGCCTCCTCGCCCACGCCGTCGAACTGGAGGTACAGCACGTGGAGCCCGGCCTCGAAGCACCGGGCGGCGAAGTCGTCGTCGGCCAGCGTCAGCCCGTTCGTGGCGATCTGAATGTGCGAGAAGCCCATCTCGCGCGTCGTGGCGAGGATCTTGACGAAGTCGGGGTGAATGGTCGGCTCCCCCCCGGTGAACTGGACGGCGGTGGTCGGGGTGGGCCTCATGTCGCGAAGCGTCCGCAGTTGGCGGACGATTTCGTCGAAATCCGGCTGGAACACCCTGCCGGTGACGCCGGCGTTGGCGAAGCAGATGGGGCACCGCATGTTGCAGCGGTTGGTCAGGTCGATCTGCGCCAGGCACGGGCTGGAGATGTGCTGGTTGCACAGCCCGCAGTCGGACGGGCAGTGCTGCCCGCCGGTGACCTGGGGAAACTGCTGACCGGGGTGTTCCTCGAACGACCACCAGGCGGCCTTGGAGTACAGCAGGACGTCGCGGTTGACGCAGTCTCGAACGTGCCCGTGCTCGGGGCAGGTCTTCTCGATGTAGACACCGCCGTCCTCGACGAAGTACCGCCCCAGGACGATGGCCGAGCAGTCCGGACACAGCGTCTCGACGGTGCGGGGCAGCCGGCGGACCACCGGGCGGACCCGCGAGCCGTGGAACGTCGCCGCGGCGCTGCCCGGCACGTCGCTGGCGGCGTGCGTCCAGATGCGATCGTGATGGACCTCGCGCCGAGGCCCGCACGCCGGGCAGTGATACGTCAGGACGATCTGCCCGTCGCGTCCGGCGGCCTGTGGGATGTGGCGATCGAACGTGGCGTCGACGACGTTTCGGCAGGTCGGACACGTGGCGCGCGTGTGGGCCGGAAGCGAGGCGTATGTCGATGCGAAGCGCCGCATCGAGCGCTTGAACTCACCGAGCGCCGCGTTTCGGGCGGGCGACTTCGGGGCAACGGGTGTCGTGGCGTCGTCGGGCATCAGGTCTGCGGTCCGCTGTCAGTCCTCGAAACACGCCGGGTACCGGCGGCGGGTGGTCTTTCGTCTTCTGTATCCGGCGGCCAGTTCCATGAAGATGTCCAGGTCGCGGTCCATGTTCGAGCTGGCGTCGTCGAAGTAGAAGATCCTGATGGGCATGTCGCCGTGGTCCTCGGCGACGGCGTGGTAGACGGCCTCGGACACGATGCCGTTCATGCAGGAGAACGGGCTGATGTCGATAATGCCGTCGGCGCCCTTATGGTAGAGGTAGATGCTCTTGCCTATCGACAGGGCCATTTCCCCCAACGCCCCGTCGGCGGGCAGGTAGGGCCAGCCCGGCTCAAGGACGTCGCGGAAGAGGTCGTGCGGCTCCTCGTACCCGACGAAGTCCTCGGCGAACGGTTCGGCCAGGGCGTTTTCGTCGCGGCTCTGGAGCCGGTCGCGCACGTGCGCGCCCACCATCGACAGCGAGAACCGCTTGCCCGTGCGGCGAAGCCGGTCACGGTGAGACCAGTTGGTGTACCAGACCCATTCGGCGATGTCGCTGAGCCACGCCTCGCCGCCGTGCGCCTCGATCCGCCGCACCGCGTCGTTGTTGCTGAAGGTATTGAGTCGGCAGAAGATTTCCCCGACGACGCCGATGAGCGGCTTGTCGCGCGTGTATTGTGCGGGCACGGCGTGGAAGCCCTCGCGGGCCTCGGTGAGGGCCTCGACCAGCGCACGCAGGTGGTCGCGCCCGTGGAGGCCCGGCGTTTCGGCCACCCCCACGATCTTCCGCAGCGCCGCTTCCATCGCCCGGTCGGCGGCGCCCGGCTCGGTTTCGTACGGCCGCGTCTTGAGCAGCATCTTGCGGACCATGTCTCCGGCGACCAGCCCGCGCCACAGGCGACGCACCATGTCTCCGCCGTGCTGCGTGACGCCCTCGTAGCTGTTCTTGCTCGTCGGGGAGACGATCGGAATGTTCCCGTAGCCCATCTCGTCGAGCACGTGCCTGAGGTACGGGGAGTACTGCCCGAACCGGCACGGCCCCTCGGCGGTCGGCATGAAGAAGGCCGTCTTGTCCGCGTCGAAGTCGTCGGCCTCGATGATCCGCAGAAAGTCCCCGAGGGTGATCTTCTCGGGGTAGCATTCTTCCCCGCTGGTGTAGAGCCCGCCGAGCTGGAGCGTCCTGTCGTCGGACTCGGGCACGACGGCGGCGTTGACGCCCACCGAGCGGAACACCGCCGCGGCCATCTCCGCGCCGATGTACGTCATCCGCGGGATCCAGAGCGTCCGGCCGTCGAGTACGTGTGTTGTCGTTTTCCGGCCCATTGCGGCAGCCTTCGCGCAGGTCGCGGCGCTGAAGAAAACACACCATTGGCACGTCGCCCGCGCCCGCAAAACCAGCAAAACCAGGGACGCTCCCCTGTTTTCCTTCTCGAAGCAGCATGCAACCAAGCCGTCAACGTGAGCCGGAGGAAAACAGGGGAGCGTCCCTGGTTTTCCTGGTTTTCCCGGAGAGGCGCCTCTCCGAGACCGGCTCAGATCGCCGATGCCAAGCCAGCGGAGGGAATCGAACCCACAACCGCGGCTTTACAAAAGCCGTGCTCTACCGTTGAGCTACGCTGGCATACTGACTTCCGCGCCAGACGGTTACAGTATATGCACACGGGAACGGACTCGTGCGCGACACCAACCGTCTGCCGGTAATCTACCCACGCAAGGTGTCCCGATCAAGCCCCTTGGCGGCGGGCTGAGGCTTGGGGGCGTCTGTGTCAGCCTGCTTGGACTCCGCGCTCATGGCGGCGGTCAACGCGTAGCGCATGCCGTCCTCGATGTTCATGTCGACCGGCCGCAGTCGGCTTCGCTCGACGAAGACCGTGTACCCGCCGAGCTGGTAGCTCATCGGAAGGTAGACCGCCACGCGGTCTTCCCCGTCCGTCAGCGGGCGCGGAATGTGCTCTGGCTTCGGCTGCGTGACGAACCCGAGCAGGCGGAGATTGCCCTCGAGTTCGATGGCCACCACCTGGTTGAGGCCCGCCATCTCTCGCGTTCTCGACACCAGGTCCATCAGGTCGCGCAGGGAGCCGTATACGCTCTTGACCAACGGAATCCGCTCGAGCAGCGCCTCCAGCCAGGCCATCAGCTTGCGGAAGATGAACGTGTAGGTCAGCAGGCCGATAACGAACACGGCGACCGTCCCCAGCACGACGCCCATGCCAACGCGGTACCGCATCGGGCCGTCGGCGGGCAGGAGCCAGCGCACCGGCGGGCCCAGCAGCGTTTCGGCCAAGCTCCCAAGCCACCACAGCACGTACAGCGTGATGCCGACCGGCACGACCACGATCAGTCCTTTGAACACGATGCGCAAGATAGTCTTCATACGGGATCTCCTTTTCCTGAGGCACGCGCCCCACGCGACACCAAGGCGTTCTTGTACCGACCGTCACCCGCCGGCGGCCAGGCACATGTCTTTGAAGCGCAGGAGGTTCTCGGCCGGTGTGTCCAGCGGAACACACCCGCAGCCCCAGACGAAGTTGGCTATGCCTGCACTCTTGCGCGCCAGGGCCGCCACCGACCCGGTCAGGGCCTCCCAGTCGCCGCGCTCGATCACTTTCGGGTCCGCGCAGCCGCGGATGATCATGTCGCGGTCGGCTATCTTGTCGCGCATGAACTCGAAGTCGGTGTTGAAGTCCGCCACGACCAGCGAGGTGCCGACCTCGATGAAGAAGTCCATCAGGACGGCGGTGTCGCCGCCCATGACGACGGCCGGGGGCGGAACGTCGAACTCGGCGCGGACGGCGTCGATGACGCGCTTGTTGTAGGGCACGACGAAGGCGCCGAAGATCCGCGGGTCGATCAGCGGGATGGTGGCCCACGACTCGAAGAGGTAGACCCCACAGCCTTGTGCGCACAGCCGCCGGGCGTGCGCAAGCGAGAGTTCCGCCGTCCGTTCCAGCAGGGCGTGTGCCCGCTCGGGCGCCAGGCAGATGTCCGCGATGAAGTCCTCGAAGCCTCGCAACTCGACCGCCTGGGAGAACGGCCCGCCCATGCAGGCGTAGACCCAGACGTCCGAGCCGATCTGGTCGACCACGCGTCGCGAGGCCTCGGCGATCAGCCCCAGGCGGTTCGGCCCGTCCGGGCGGGGGATGGGCAAGTCAGCCGGGTCCGGCGCGTCGGGGCCCGCCAGCGGATGGCTCGTGATGCCCGGTATCGACCCGTCGGCGCCGCCGCTGACCTCGCAGCCGAACGCCTCGGCCTCGATGTTGTAGATGTCCACGCCGACCGAGACGATGTCGTGCTCGTAGAGCCGCCGAGACTCGATCGCCGCGGCGGCCATCAGGTCGGCGCTTCGGGAGGTCTGCCCGGGGGTCTCGCCGATGACGGCGGCGCCGTGCTCGTAGATCGACGGCACGAACGGCCGGCGGTCGGCCCATTGACGCTTCAACACGCGCTGCATTCTCTCGATGCTCTTCATGGGTGCCTCTCGGGTCGGTCACAGGCTCAGCAAGGTCACCATCGTCACGACGCAGCCGATACAGATCGCCAGCGTCACCAGGAACCCCACCCACGACTGGGTGGACGGCTTGACGATGAACAGTCCGCCGGCCGTCAGTAGGCGCCTGTCGGGCGGGACGACCTCGTCCAGGGGCAGGTTGAGCTTGTCTTCCTGCCCGATGGGGGTGTGGATCTTGCGGAAGAACTTCTCGATCCGCTGGGGATCCGGCGGGCGCGTCAGCAGGCTGCCGAGGATGCCGCCGAGCAGGCCGGCGAAGATCGGCAGGGCGAAGATCGCCGCCTTCGGGATACCCGGGACAAGCCGGACCGCGAAGAAGACCACGAGCGCAACGCCTGTGGCGCCATACATGCCCGTTTGGTTCATCCGGCGCCACAGCATGCCCATCGCCGTTGAAAGCCCCACCAGTGCGAGGATGCCGAAGTACATCATGATCGCCTTGACCACGCCGCCCGCGGCCAGGGCGAAGAGCACTGATGCTGCAACGACGATCACGCCCGTGACCCGCGTGACGTGCACGAGGTGCTTCTCGTCGGCGTCGGCCCTGATGTGCACGCGGTAGATATTCTGCGAGAACAGCCCGGCAACGGTGATCTGGAACGCGTCGCCGGAGGACATCGCCGCAGCCATCACGCACGCGAGCATCAGGCCCTGGAGCGCCGGGGCAAGCAGGTTGCGAATAGCATCGCCAAAGGACGCGTCGGCCACGGCGCGATCGACCGTCACACCGGTCTTGGCCAGGTGGGCCAGCCAGCACAGGCCCAGGATACACCAGCCTATCGTGCAGATCCGTTTGAGCATGTTCCCCCCCACAAAGCCCATGCGTCCCTCCCACTCGGTGCGCCCCGCTCCGCAGACGGACACGAGGTGCGGCAAGGCCAGGGCCGTCAGCGGCGCGCAGAGGCACAACGCGATCACGGTCCACAAGTCGAACACGTCGGGGTTCTTCAGGCTGAGATAGTGGGTCGACCCGGCGGCCCTGCCTGCCTGGTCCACCGCCGTCCGCATGCCCCCCAGCCCGCCGACTTCCGCCAGTTGCAGCGCCGCCGGTATCGCCAACACCGACAACACGATGATCATCAGCCCCTGGACCATGTCCGTGCGCACCGCCGCGACGATCCCGCCCCAGTAGCCGTAGAGCACGAACGTGACCGTCACCGACAGGAGAATCCCGTAGAACCACGCGTCGGCGGCGTCGCCGGTGGTCTTGCCCATCATCCCCTGGACCGTCCGCGTCGTAGCCAGCAGGACACTCGCCAGGCACATCGTCATGCCCACGGTAGCCACCAGCGTATACAGTACGGCCGCCCCATGGCCGAAGCGTTCCTCGAAGTAGTCCGCCAGTGTCAGGCATCGCATGCGACGGATGATCGGCGCGATCAGCCAATAAAACGGCGTGCCGAACATCCACATCCACGAAACCCATATCCCCGAGGCCCCGCTTCTGACCGCTCCGCTGACGACCCCCGCGGTGTCGCCCGGGTTCGTGCCGGCCCCGAAAGCGTGCATGATCATCATCGATACGCCGAACTTCCGGTTGCCCAGAAGATAGCCTTCCTGGTCGGCAATGCCCTTCTTGGACCACCAGCCCAGCAGCAGCATGCCCGCGAAGTACAGCACCAGGATGACCCAGATCACGGTGTCCAGTCCGAGAAGCATAGCGGCCCTTTCGTTGTCTCGATGCGGTGTTATGGTACAGTGACACGCCGCCCGTGGCTACCGCTTGTGATCGTTTCGGAGCCACAGAGGCGCGGAAGAACACCCCACAGGACGCAGACAGAGGAAGCCGAGGGAGCAGAGAACGACGTTAAGGTCTTCCTGCAACGGTCATCACGTCGTCCTCTGCTCTCTCTGCTACCTCTGCGTCCTGTGCTGAGGTCTTCGCCGTTGTCACCGTGTAATCCGCGGATGACAACGGGTGCGTTTCGATGTAGGGTGTGTGGCATGATCGCGAGAATATCGGGCAGGCTCGAGGAGGTGCGAGATGCCGAGGCCCTCATCGACACCGGCGGGGGGCTGTGGTACGAGGTGATGGCCCCGGCGTGCGACGTGGAGCGGCTGACCCGGCGGGTCGGACAGGAGATCGTGCTGCACACGATTCACCACATCGAGGGTGACCCGGCTCGCGGATCGCTGGCGCCCCGGCTGATCGGTTTCCTGGCCGAGTCCGACCGGGAGTTCTTCAGGATCTTCACGACGGTCAAGGGCATCGGGGTGCGCAAGGCCCTGCGGGCGCTGCACCGCCCCGTCGCCGAGATCGCTGCGGCCATCGGGGCAAAGGACATCACGTTCCTCAAGGCCCTGCCCGAGATCGGCCCCCGGACGGCCGAGCGGATCGTGGCCGAACTGCACGGCAAGGTGGACGAGTTCGCCGGCGAGCTGCCCGAGGGCCCCACGGAGTCCGAGATGCCCGAAGCCGGCGCCGAAGCGGTGGCCGTCCTCGTGCAACTCGGCGAACGCCGCGCCGATGCCGTGTCACTCGTCGAGCGCGTCCTGGCGGTTGCCCCGGAACTGACCACGGCCGAAGAGATCCTCCAGCACGTCTACAAACTGAAGGGAGGAGGGATCTGAGTGGCGAGAGAGAAGATCATTTCGAGCAAGTCGATAAGCGCCGACGACGAGAAGCTCAACCTGGCGTTGAGGCCGACGACGCTGAACGAGTGCATCGGGTCGGGCGATCTGCTGGAGAAGCTTCGGATATCGATAACCGCAGCGCGTCAGCGGTCCGAGCCGATGGAGCACGTGCTTCTGCACGGCCCGCCGGGGCTGGGCAAGACGACCCTGGCGTACGTGATCGCCCACGAGATGGGCAGCACAATCAAGGTCAGCTCCGGGCCGGCCCTGACCCGCGCCAGCGACCTGATCGGCATCCTGACGAATCTCGAGCCCCTCGACGTGCTGTTCATCGACGAGATCCACCGCCTCAGCCCCGCCGTCGAGGAGTACATCTACCCGGCGATGGAGGACTACAAGGTCGACTTCGTGGTCGATTCAGGCATGCACAGCCGTACCATCAACCTGCCGCTCAAGCCCTTCACGCTGATCGGTGCGACCACTCGCAGCGGCATGCTGAGCCCGCCGCTGCGGACGCGGTTCGGCATCACGCACCACATGGAGTTCTGGCCGCCGGCCGACCTGCTGAAGCGCTGCCGAATGAGTGCCGAGATGCTGAAGATCGAGTATGACGAGCCGGCCCTGGCGGCCCTGGCCGGTCGTGCGCGCGGCACGCCGCGCATCGCCAACCGCCTGCTGCGCCGCTGCCGCGATTACGCCCAGGTCAAGAGCGACGGGCGCCTGACGAGCCAGACCGTCGCGGCGGCGCTGAAGCTCGAGGGGATCGACGAGCTGGGCCTGGACGACCTGGACCGGCGGTTCCTTACGCGGATCGTCGACACGTACAAGGGCGGCCCGGTGGGCATCGAGGCCGTCGCCGCCACCCTCGGGGAAGAGACCGACACCCTGGTCGACGTCGTCGAGCCGTTCCTCCTACAGATCGGGCTGCTGGCCCGCACCCGCCGCGGCCGCCAGGTCACCACCAAGGCCTACGAACACCTGGGCCTGGCTCCGTCAGAGCAGCCTGCCGCGCCAAGCGAACAAGGCGAGCTATTCGAGTGATTCTGGATTGGCCGGGTGCCACCCAACGCCGCGAACTATGCGGCCTGTTTGGCGTCGGTAAGCTTTTGTGCTTTCTTGATTTCTTTCGGCTTGGCGTTGCGCAGTTGCGGTGCGCCGGGCGGACGCTCTTTCTT
>Ga0180432_10001300_pt1 | contig 39744 bp, 42 predicted proteins | sample SS_ome_10_FD_132414 | JGI IMG/M metagenome (GOLD analysis project Ga0180432, IMG submission 132414) | Hypersaline lake sediment archaeal communities from the Salton Sea, California, USA - SS_1_MS_2 metaG | ecosystem: Environmental > Aquatic > Non-marine Saline and Alkaline > Hypersaline >... | reverse complement strand
TGACCCCCTAATGGAGGAGGAAGAGATTATGGCAAATTGTCACGAGATGAAAAGAGGCGAAATCTGGGCGTGTGAGGAGTGCGGTCTGGAACTCCAGGTGGTCAAGGAGTGCAAGGACGTGGGAAAGCCTGCTGAAGAATGCGCCTGTCACGGCACTGCGGATCCCTGCACCTTCAGCTGCTGCGGCAACGACCTGGTAAAAAAGGGTTAGGCGGGTTTTAACAAGTTCCCGAAGAGGGAAAAGAGAAGCGTAAAGATCAGGCCCTGGATGACCCACCCGATGACACATACCCCCAGGGCCCTGAGGGTGCTCGTGTAGTCCAGGGCCTGCCTCACGGCGACCACCATGGCCACCAGCATCCAGATGGCGGCAATGAGAAAAACGGGCCCGGCCAAACCCGGGATGAGCCCCAGTACGCGGATAAGACCAGGGGAACTGGAGAAGCCGATGGTTCGGAGGAGTTCTCCCAGATTGGTCTGGGTCCGAGCCTCCGGGAATACCCTGGTGCCGATGAAGTAGGTCACCACGGCCCAGACATACCATCCCAGTAAGGCCGTCAGCACCCCCAAGAGGATGCCGGCCATTCCTCCCTTGGCGATGGTCCCCACGCCGGCAGCCACGCTGGAGAGGACCACCACACCCATGGCCTGGGACATGGCCCGGGTATCCGCCTCCACCTCCTCATAGGTGTGGGCGTCAAGCCGAGCCGCCCCGACGATCCGGTTGATATAGCTCGCCATCCGTTCCTCCTGAAATGGTTGAGGCCCTTTAAGGGCTCACGGTCCATAATTACCCGTTAAGTGTGGGAAGGGCCTTGGCCAGTTCCCGCCCCGTTGAGAAGGCCTCCTCCAGATACCCGGGGTGCTGGAGGACCGCCCCCTGCTCATCCAACCCGCGATAGAGGAGAGAGCGCCAAAGTTCCATCCCCAAGGCATCAAAGAAATAGCGGACCGTGAGCAGGGTCCCCTCAAAGAGCCTTTTGCCCTTGGTGGCACCCACAGATATGAAGAGCCCCTTGCCCCGGAAAGGACCTTTGCCAAAGGGGGCCTTTTCTATCCAGTATCGTCTCACCCACAGGGACTGGCACCGGTCCATGAAGGCCTTGGTATGGGCACTGACAGTGTAAAAAAATATGGGAGAGGCCAGCATAAGGCCTTTACACTCCAGGACCTGGTCGTAGAGGGCCTGAAAGTCATCCTGGATCACGCACCGGCCCGTGTTTTTGCATCCGTAAATTTCCAGACAGGGAGATATCTTGAGATTACGGAGCACCACCTCTTCCACGTGGGAGCCCTGTTCCCGGGCGCCCTGCACCGCCTTTTGGAGCAACAGGGCCGTGTTTCCCTGACGGCGAGGGCTGCCGTAAACAGCAAGAATGTCGGCCATGGGCCACCCCCATATTTAAAGAGAAAGGATTGATGGATCTGGGAAATTCAGGGAACTTTAGCATGATTCGGAAGTTTTTGAAAGCCCGGGCCGGGGCAATCAAGACAGGGCTTGTGGTGACAGGAGAGGTTGCGGTAAAAAGCTTATGAAAAATCCCACAGAAGAGAGGAAGGGAAAATCTATGAAAAGGGAACCAGAAAAGGGGCTTCTCACTTCACCCTTGCCCGCCCTCAATGATCTGGAGGGGCAATCGGTCCCCCCGGGGCTGCCGGCGGTGATTGACGCCCATGTTCACCTCTTTCCAGGGCCCCTGTTTCGTTCCATATGGGAATGGTTCGGCCGGTACGGGTGGCCGGTGCGGTATCAAATGGATACCCCTGAGCTGGTCACCTTTTTGCTTTCCAGGGGGATCACCCACCTGGTGGCCCTCCACTACGCCCATAAGCCCGGGATGGCCGGGGAGCTCAACACCTTCCTGGCGGATTTCTGCGCTTCCCAGCCCAGGGTCACCGGACTGGCCACGGTCTTTCCCGGGGAGGAGGGGGCGGGACGGATCCTGCGAGAGGCCTTTGACCTGGGCCTGGCCGGGGTAAAGCTCCATGCCCATGTGCAGTGTTTTGATATGTTGAGTCCGGCCATGGAGGAGATCTACCGGGTGTGTGAGGAGCGTAACAAGCCCATGGTGATGCACGTAGGCCGGGAACCCAAGAGCCCGGCCTCCCCGTGTGATGCCCATGAGTTATGCAGTGCGGGCAGGCTGGAACTGGTCCTGAGGGCCCATCCAGGACTGAGGGTATGCGTACCCCATCTGGGCCTTGATGAGTTCGAGGCCTATCAGAGGATGATAGAGGTCTACGACAATCTCTGGCTGGATACGACCATGGCCCTGGCGGACTACCTGCCGGGGTGCCGACCCCCTCCGCTGGCGGCGATGAGGGCGGATCGTATCATGTACGGATCGGACTTTCCCAACATTCCCTATGCATGGGACCGGGAGCTCAAGCGGTTTTTGGGGCTGGGGTTGCGGGAGGAGGCCCTTGCCCTGATCCTGGGCCGGAATGCAGCCCGCTTTTTCTCCATACCGGGCCCCCGAGACCTGGGGGTCTCCCGGGGCCCAGGGCCTAACGATTGGCCTTCCTGATCCCCAGCTGATCCAGGGCGATGATCCACTTGCAGATATTGGCCGACCCTTCAACCATGTAGTAAGGGGGGGCGTCCCGATAGTATCGGGCCACGGGATACTCGGTGGAATAGCCGTAGGCCCCCAGGATCCGCATGGCCATGCGGCTCGCCTTTTCAGCCACCTCTCCGGAGAGATACTTGGCGTGGGCCACTTCCAGGGTGTTGCCCAGGTTGCCCTGGTCCTTCTGCCAGGCCGCCTTGTAAACCAGCAACCGGGTCGCTTCCACCTCGGCGGCGACCTGGGCGATGATATCCTGATTCATCTGAAACTGGCCGATGGACTGGCCGAACTGCTGCCTTTCCTGGCAGTAGTCGGTGACCACGTCGAGGCAGGCCTGGGCCAGACCGACTCCGCCGGCGGCCGCCGACAGGCGCGTCTGGTTCAAAGAGCCGAACAAGATCTTGGCCCCGTCCCCGGGCTTTCCCAGGATATTTTCCTTGGGGACCCGGGTGTCTTCCAGATAGATTTCCCCGGTGGGGATGGAGTGGGTGCCCAACTTGTCCAGGTCCGTGGTGGTGATGTTGTTGAAGTTCTTGGGTTCGATGACAAAGGCGGAGAGTCCTTTGCCCCGGGCCTCCCTGTCCGTGTAAGCGTAAAGGATCATGGCATCGGCGGCGGAGGCATTGGAAATCCATGTCTTGGATCCATTCAAAAGCCAGTGATCCCCCTTGTCTGCGGCGGTTGATTTCATGGCCATCACGTCGGAGCCGGCATTGGGCTCGGTGATGCCGAAACAGCCCATGTACTCGGCGCTCACCAGCTTGGGGATGTATTTCTGTTTGATCTCCTCGGAGCCGTACCGGTAAATGGTAAAGGCGCAACCAAGGGTCTGCATGTTGATCTGGACCCGCAGGGAACTGGAGGCCCGGGCGATTTCCTCGGTAAGGATCATGGCCGCCAGCCATCCCATCCCGTTGCCCCCGTATTCCTCGGGAATCACGGTGCCGAAGAACCCCAGCTCCGCCATGGGCTTGATGGCCTCTTCATAGGGGAGATAATGATTTTCGTCCCATTCATCCGCGTAAGGGGCGATTTTCTCTTTGGCAAAGTCCCGGGCCATGTCACGAAGCATTTGTAATTCTTCACTCAACACAAAATCCATGGGTCATCCTCCTTCAAATAATGATAAGAACCCGATGCCTCCGAACAAACCCGGGGTCGCCCTGGCCGGGCGGCCACTGAGGGTTTACGGCATCGGGGGCCGGAAGCAAAAAGGGGGTGGGGCCCCGCATGGAACACCCACCCCCTTCATTTTTCTTAATGACCAAGCGCGTTAGGTCGCAATCAGCCTACCATTCCTCGTCCAGGTCAACGCCCAGTTTTTCCCACTGGGCAGCGGCCTCTTCCTCGGCCTTCTTGACTTCCTCTTCGCTCCAGGGCTCAATGACCAGGCTGTCCGCCACCAGTTCCCAGATGTATTTGACCTCGTACTTGTAGTCCTTATAGTACTTGGGGACCCGTTTCATGAGCTGATCATGGCAGTTGGAGCAACTGACGATGACCACATCCGCTCCCGCGTTCTTGATGCCTTCGTATTTCATGCGGCCCTGCCATGCGGCCTCGTCTTCATAGGGCCCCGGCCACATGCCGCCTCCGGCGCCGCAGCAAAAGGCGTTGGCTTGATTGGGATGCATGTCGACAAATTCATCCACGCACTGCTGGATGATCCACCGGGGCTCGTCATAATAGCCCCTGCCGAAGTGGCGTTCAAGCTCCCGGCCGTGTTTGCACGAGTCATGGTAGGTGAAGACCTTGCCCGCATTGACGCTCTTGTCCAGCTTGATCCGGCCTTCCTTGATTAATTCGATAAGGTATTCATAGAGATAGATAAAATTGATCTCATTTTCCGGGTTTTCTTCCACACACCACTCCATGCCTATGCGGCATCCAAGAGAGGCCCCGCCACAGTCGGGCATAAGCATCCTCTTGAGGTCGAGATTCTTCATGTGATTGATCTTGTTTTGGGCGAAGGCCTTCATGTAGTCATAGTTGCCGGTGAACAGGCCCCAGTCCACCGACTCCCAGTTTTCCGAGGGCACGGTCCAGTTCTCCCGGGCCGCATAAGAGATCTTCCACCACCACTTCATGTCATCGTTGTCTGCAAAGACCTCCTTGGAATTGGGAAAGTGGAGGATATCGGCCCCTTCTTTGTCGATGGGCACGTAAAACCCGGGGCATTCCTCCTCGGCCAGCTCCTTTCCCAGGTCGGCCAGGAGAAAGAAGTAGTCCGTCTGGGGAATGGCCATGTTGTTGCCGGTGTCAAAATTGTTCTTGGCGCCCTTATGGAGGATACCGGGGACCTCTTCCCTGGGCCGGAGATGTTTCATATGGAGCATGATATAGGGGATATCAATGCCCATGGGGCAGGCATGGGCGCACCGGCCGCAGCCTGTGCACAGCCAGGGGAACTTGGAATTGACCACTTCGTCGAGAAGCCCCAGGGAGAGCATGCGGAGGGCCTTTCTGATATCCCACCCCTCCATGCCCGGGGTGCCCGTGATGGGACAGCCGTTGGTGCAGGTCCCGCAGGTGAGGCAGAGATTGAGATCAAATTTATCCAGGTATTGCTTGACATCCTCAGGTAGTCTCTGGGGGGTTATGGGTGTGACGGCTTCTTGCATAATGACCTCCTTTTATAAAAATATATCTAAAATGATAAAAGGCTTTCTTTTTTTAAAAGACAAATCCCGGCAATGCCTTGCCTTTCCTCTGGGACCGGGCATGACTCCGAGATTATGTAACATATAGAGGGAAGACTTTTTTGTCAAACAATAAATCAGGGCCTTCGGCTCCCCCCGGTCCAGGCGGTGGCAGGCCATTAAAAGGGGTGGCCCCGCCCTTAGAGGTCGCAGCGCAGGCAGCGCCGTGCCTCTAAAAGGGCGGTATCCTCATCGAGGCCCAGTTCCACTTCCCGGAAGTCCCTGATCCTTTGGCCCGCCTCCCGCTCGGGCTGCTCGGGCCGCACGAGTGCTTCGTCCTCATCGGTCAGTTCCAGGCGGTCCACAACCAGGTGAGGTTTTGGAAACCAGTAGCCCTGGTAAGGGGTCCCCCTGAGATAGCAGTCCATGGAAACCGCGGCCCGGTGACCCGCCGCAATGGCCTGTACCACTGTGGCCGGACCGGTGACCGCGTCCCCGCCGGCAAAGAATCCCGGAACATTGGTGGCCAGGGTCTTTTCGTCCACCACGAAGGCGTTCCAGCGGTTGACGGCAAGGCGGTGATCCTCCTCAAAAAAGGACAGATCCGGTTCCTGGCTGATGGCGGGAATGATCACATCCGATTCAATGACAAATTCCGAGCCCGCCACGGGTACGGGTCTGCGCCGGCCGCTGGCGTCGGGTTCCCCCAGTTCATTGCGGATACACTCCATGCCCACCACCTTGCCCCCCTCTCCCAGGATCCGCACGGGAGCGGTGAGAAAATCAATGATAATGCCCTCTTCGATGGTGGCATTGATCTCGGCCGGATTGGCGGGCATCTGCTCCTTCTGGCGACGGTACACGATATGGACTTCCTCCGCTCCCAGCCGCAGGCAGGTGCGGGCGGCATCCACTGCGGAATTGCCGCCGCCGATGACACAGACCTTTTTCCCGGGGGCCCTCTTTTCTCCCAAATTGACCTTTCTCAGAAAGGTGGTCGCGTCTATGAACCCCTCAAAGTCGTCCTCCCCGGGGATACGCAGCTTGAGCCCCTTGTGGCAGCCCACACCCAGAAAAAAGGCCCGGTACCCTTGCTCCCGGAGTTCGGAAAAGGGGATGTCTTTGCCCACTTCCACGCCCAGACGGATCTCCACGCCCAGCCGCTTGATGGCCTCGATTTCATCGCTCAACACGTCCCGGGGAAGGCGGTACTCGGGGATGCCCACACGCATCATGCCGCCGGCCACGGGCAGCTTTTCAAAGATGGTGACGGGATAGCCCTTTTGGACCAGGTCGTAGGCCGCGGTAAGGCCTGCCGGCCCGGCGCCTATAACGGCCACCTTGTCTTCGGGAAAGACCACCGGGACGGCTTCGATTTCCCAGAGTTTATCCCGCATCCTGTCCGCGGCGAATCGCTTCAGGGCGCATATGCTGATAGGCTTATCCACCTCTCCCCGCCTGCATTGACTCTCGCAGGGGTGGGGACAGACCCGTCCCAGGACCATGGGCAGGGGGTTTTCCTTCCGGATCACCTCCCAGGCCTTTTCGAATTCACCGTGCCCGATGAGGGCCACATAGGTGGACACATCCTGGCCCATGGGGCATGTGGATTGGCACGGCGGGGCACTGAGCCGTTTGCATACCCCGGCAGGGCAGTGCTTGTCATAGATATGGGCCTCATATTCGTGGCGAAAATAGCGAAGGGTGCTGAGGACAGGGTTGGGTGCGGTCTGACCGAGGCCGCACAAAGAGGCCTGCTGCAGGACCCTGCTGATTTGCTCCAGCCTGGGGATGTCTTCGGGGACACCGTCACCCTGGGTGATTCTTTCAAGGATTTTAAGCAGTTGCTGAGTGCCTTCCCGGCAGGGGGTGCATTTGCCGCATGATTCCTCCGCCGTGAAGCCGAGGAAGAATTTGGCGATATCCACCATGCAGCTGGTCTCGTCCATGACCACCATGCCGCCTGATCCCACAATGGCGCCCGTCTTGGCGATGGACTCATAGTCTACAGGGGTTTCTATCAGGGCCTCGGGCACGCATCCCCCCGAAGGTCCACCCAGTTGAACCGCCTTCAGCTTCTTCTGGTCCGGAATGCCTCCGCCGATATCGTAGATAATGGTCCGGAGAGGCGTCCCCATAGGGACCTCGATGAGCCCGATGTTCCTCACCCGTCCGCTCAGGGCGAAGACCTTGGTGCCCTTGCTCTTTTCCGTTCCCAGACTGCTGAACCAGTCGGCCCCCCGGTACATAATCTGGGGAATGTTGGCCAGGGTCTCCACGTTATTGAGCACAGAGGGCTTGTCCCAGAGCCCTTTTTGAGCGGGGAAGGGGGGCCTGGGCCTGGGCATACCCCGTTTTCCCTCAATAGAACGCATGAGGGCCGTTTCCTCGCCGCACACAAAGGCACCTGCGCCGTAGTAGAGCTCGATGTCCATGTCAAAACCGGAACCCAGGATGTCTTCGCCCAGGAGACCGTAGTTCTTGGCCAGGGAAATGGCCGTATGCAGCCGCCTTATGGCCAGGGGATATTCGGCCCGGACATAGATATAGCCCTTATGGGCCCCAATGGCCTTGGCCCCGATAATCAGGCCTTCCAGGACCGCATGGGGGTCGCTCTCCAGGATGGACCTGTCCATGAAGGCCCCGGGATCCCCCTCATCGGCGTTACAGAGCATGTATTTGGGATTCCCCTCTGCAGCGGCGCAAAACTTCCATTTTACCCCCGTGGGGAAGCCTGCTCCCCCCCGTCCCCGGAGGCCGGAACTGATCATTTCTTCCACGATTTGTCCTGGTGTCATCTCCAGGAGGGCCTTGGCCGTGCCCAGGTAGCCGTCTCTCGCGATATACTCGTCGATGTTGTCCGGGTCAATAAGGCCCCGATTCCTGAGGGCCACAAGGATCTGGCGGCTGAAAAAACCGATATCTTTGATCTTGGGGATGAGTTCCGCCGCCTCGGGGCTCTCAAAGAGATGCTCTTTCACCACCCGGCCCTTGAGGAGGTACTCCTCCACAAAGTAGGGCACATCCTCGGCCTTGAGCTTCTGGTAAAAGACCTCGTCGGGATAGGCGATCATGAGGGGCCCGGCGGCACAGAAACCATTGCAGCCCGTGGTGGCAATATAGACCTCGTTTTCCAGGCCGACCCGCCGGACCTCTTCAACAAGGGCGTCTCTTAAATCCAGCGAGCCGTTGGCCACGCAACTGGTGCCTGCGCAGACCAAGAGGTGAACACGATACTTCTTTTCCATAGATCCAGCCTCTATTCAGGGCCCCGCCCGAGCCACTCAAGGGCGGATGGGGGTCAGGACCCGTGTAAGATAGATTTAAGGTAAAACTTTAGGTGTTCAGTGTTCGTGATCCAATTTCACATTTCACCGAAAAGGGCGACCCTTTAAAGGGCTTCAATAGGTGGTCTCACTGCCCACAGACAGGGCGTATTCGGGTACGGGGTGCCCCTTCATCACATGTTCGTCAAATACCCTGGCCGCCTTTTCGGGATCCAGTTTCACGTACTTGACCGGTGCCGCATCTTTGGTCTCCACGGTGATCATGGGCTCGTGATTGCAAAGCCCTGCGCAGCCCGAAGAGGTGAGGATCACATCATTGACCCCGGTTTCTTGAAGTTTCTGGAGAAGGGCATCCATGATGGTTCGTGCACCCGCCGCAATGCCGCAGGTCCCCATGTGCACCGTGATCTTGACCCGGTGGGTCCCTTCCCTCAGATTGACGGTCCCCGTCATGGATTCCTTGATCCTTTTGAGATCTTCTACTCGGAGCTTGGCCATCTTGTCTTCCTCTCACGATAGACCAGAGTTTAATTCCTTGATATTTTTATTTAAAACGCCCTTTATAAATGTCAGGACCGCAGGATCATTGATGGCCGCGCCGTCCCCCAGCTCCGCCTTGATGGCCCGGGTATCCACGATGACCCCCTCCCCGTTGAAGGTGGCGGCGTAAACGAAATCCCTGTCCGGGTTGCCCGCGATGAGGGTGGCCAAGGTTGAGCCCATATCACCGAGGGGCTTTAGATCAATATGGCTGGCCTGAAAGGTGGCCCGCACTTCGGTTCCCCTGGCCGGCCCGGATGTCACGGAAAGCCCTCCCCCCGCCGCCCGGGCCGCCTGCTCCAAAAGGGCCAGTCCCAGTCCCACCCGCCTCGTCTTTCTGGTGGTCACGAAAGGGTCCTGGGCCACCCGGGCCGTTTCGGGATCCATGCCCCGGCCGTTGTCCCTGACAATGATCTCCAGGAGGTCCCGGGCCCTGTCCCTGGTCACCTCTATCTCCACCAGGGTGGCCTTGGCCGTAAGGGCATTTTCCGCCACGTCCAGGATGTGAAGAGAGAGATCTTCCATGATTAAACGGATAGGGTCCCGTAAAGGATGCCCCGGCCCTCTGCCCCGGCCAGGGCCAGCCTCAGTTCCCCCAGGTCGGGGCGGCCCAGACGAAAACGGACGGGATGAGCCCCGATCTCCTCCACCGAATGGGCATCCGAGGCGGTAATCACCGGGAGTCCGGCACCGCCTTCCACATGGGCTGGATCCAGGCCCCTTTCCGTGGCCCGGGAGATCTCCACCGCATCCAGGGCCAGGTTATGGGGAATGAAGCCCAGCTGGCTTACCACACTGAACCGCTCCCGGTCTATATGGGCCGCCACGGCCAGCCCGCCCCGGAGGTGAATCTCACCCACGGCCTCGTGGAGTCGCAGGTCCGTGGCCCCGATGAGAAGGCGTTTGCTGATGCCTTCCACCTCGTCCATCTCGTTGGAGATCACCTGGAGGCCGAAGAGATCCTCATCGTTCTCTCCCGGTTGAAGGCGGCCATAGACCAGGGCCTGCATGGAAAGGGCCCCGTCTATGCCCTCAAAAAGCCCCAGGAGGTGGGTCTCTTCATAGGTGGTCACCTCGATTCCCGGGATCACGACGACCCCCGTGTCCCTTGCCGCCTTGATCACCGCCCCGGCGTTTTCCGCACTGTTGTGGTCGGTAATGGCGATCATGGCCAGGTGCTTGGCCCGGGCCTCCCTCACGATCTTCATGGGGGTCATATCCAGGGTGGCACAGGGTGAGAGACAGGTATGGATGTGGAGATCGGCGGTGATCACCTGTAATGTGTGTTTTCCCACGCCCCTTCAACCCTTTTGACCGGCCAGGCCTACCGGCCGGAAATCCCCAATTCAAAGAGCCTTCCCACCACTTCAAAGGCAGGCATTGTGCTGACCAGGATGGGAACGGTTTCCGCTTCCCCCTTTCGCAAGGTATCTTCCTCGGGTTGCCGTCCGTTGACCAGGACAATCCCGGCCAGGGATTTCATAAGCGCCACGGCCACAATATTCTGGTGGGTCTGCAGGGTGATCCACAGATCCTTTTCCCGGCCATGGGCGATGACATCGCTCAAAAGGTCACTGGCATAACCCCGGGTGATATTTTCATCAAGGCGGCCCGCGCCGGTTTTGACCTCCAAATTAAGCCTTTGTACAATTTCCGAGAGCTTCATGACGGCCGCCTGGACAGGGGTTTGTTCTACTCGGACAGGCTTCGGTAACTCTCCACGATTTTAACCACTTCCTTGGCATCCACCTGACCATGCGTGATGTCGTCTACCACCATAACCGGGGCCAGCCCACATGCGCCGAGGCAGCGGACCACCTCCAGGGAAAACTCCCTGTCTTCGGTGGTCTCTCCCACGTCCACCTTAAGGTGGCGGGACACGTTTTCCAGGAGCCGGGCCGAGCCCTTGACAAAACAGGCCGTGCCCAGGCAGACCCTGATGGTATGCCTGCCCCGGGGGACCATGGTAAAGAAGGAGTAAAAGGTGACCACCCCGAAGACATCCGACGGGGGGATTCCCAATCCCTGGGCGATGTAGTTCTGGACCGGCTCGGGGAGAAAGCCCAGAATTTCCTGGACTTGCTGGAGCACGGGGATCAACCCTCCCTTTTTCCCCCGGTAAGCGCCCAGGACCTCATCGATCTGGGCCTTTGCGCCCTTGACATCGGCCACCTCCTCTTCCAAGAGGGCCAAAAAGGCCTCGGTGACCCGCCGGGGATCAGTAAAGGAGGCGCGTACTCCCAGCCCGCCTGTGCGGGGCAAAGACTCAAGCAATCCCTCACATTGCTCCAGGAGGGCCCGGTGATGGGTATTGAAGTCGGTGAAGGCGGGCCGAAACAAGGCCGGACCGTGACCGTTTGACGGGGAGGGAATCTCAAGCAAAGGCCAAGGGATGCCTCCCTCTTCGATGCGGCCGTATGTGATATCTTGTAAAGGGGCTACCAGGGGTATTATCTCCTTTTCCCAGATGTCACGGCTCTTCGGCTCGGGCCACGCCTGCCCCAGGCGCCCGGCCAGTTGGGTGAAGATCCAGGTTGGGGGTTTGGCCTCGCCCGGGGCCCGGACCGCCTGCCGGACCCGGCTGACCCTGCGCTCGCAATTGGTATAGGTCCCTTCCACCTCGGCCCAGGATGCGGCCGGCAAGACCACGTCTGCATATTTCAGGGTCTCCGTATCCAGGTTGTCTTGGACCACCAGGAAGTCGGCGGATTCAAGGGCGGTCATGACCTGGGGAAAAACAGGCTTTGTGACGGCCAGGTTCTCGCCCACGCAGTAAAGGAACCGGATTCTCTCGTCCGGGCCCCCGTTTTCCCCGGCCATATGCTTGATCAGATCAAAAAGGCCCAGCCCGGGTTGGGTGTTGAGGGTGCATCCCCAGGCCTCTCCACAGGCCTTGGAGGCCTGGTCATCGTCCACACGGGCGTAACCGGGGAGATGCCCGGGTAAAAGGCCCATGTCGCAGGCCCCCTGGGCGTTGTTTAATGGGCCCAGGTAATTCAAGCCCCCGCCGGGCCGGCCCAGGTTTCCAAGGAGATCCTGGAGTTGAAAAAGAACAGAGGCCGAAGCGGCGGCCCGGGGACCATACACCACCATCAACGGTTCGTCCCTGTCCAGGATGTCCATGGCCCCCTTGATATGATCCTGGTCAAGGCCGGTGGTCTCGGAGACCAGGGACAGGGGGAAGGCGGCCGCTGTCTGCCTCACCTCCGGGGAGGCCTCACGGCCCCGCTCCAACAGCTGATTAATGAAGCCGTTTACGAGGACCGATTCGGTGCCCTCCTTCACCAGGAGCCGGAGGGTGGCGAAGGTCCCGATTTTTGTCTCACGGGAGTCGATCACCAGGAGGGGGCAACCCTTGTTTGCCGCCCTCTTGATAAAGGTGCCGGCCACCGGGTTTTCCTCGGTGACATCATTCCCCACAAGGACAATGGCTTTGGCCTCTTCCAGCTCACCCATGGGGTTGTTGAAGCCTGCGGCGGCCTCGGGGCAGGCAAGATGATTACTGCCGATGACGGCCCGGAAAAGCTTCTGCATAAGAAAGAGTGCCTCGTTGGTGAGATGGGCCGAGGCGACGCCCGCAATGGCCTGGGGACCGTGTTCCGCCTTGATCTCCCGGATCTTTTCGGCCACCAGATCCAGGGCCTCATCCCAGGAGGCCCGGCGCAGGCCTTCCCCCTCCCTGATCATAGGGGTGGTCAGGCGATGGGGGCTTTTGAGAAAATCGTAGCCGAAGCGGCCCCGGACACACAATCTGCCCAGGTTGGGCAAGGCCCCCTTGGCGCCGGTGACCCTCATCACAGTATTGCCTTTTACATGAAGGTCCATCTGGCATCCCACGCCGCAATAATGGCAGGTGGTGCGCACGTAGGCGGCCTCCCAGGGCCGGATTTGATAGCGGCTCTTCTTTTCGGTCAATGCAGCCACCGGGCACGCCTGGATACACTCGCCGCAGAATACACATTCAGAGCGCTCCAGGATGTCGTCGCCCATGGCCACGATCTTGGCCCGGGCCCCGCGAAACCCGTGGGCTATGGCGTTGTTGACCTGGATCTCGTTGCAGGCCGCCACACATCTGCCACAGAGGATGCACCGGGAGAAATCGCGCACAATCAAGGGGCTTGCCATTTCCATGGGGTAGGGGACGGGTCTTCTGACAAAATGACCGGGATCCACCTGATACCGGTAGGCATAGGCCTGCAACCTGCAGGCGCTGTGGGCCGGACACAACTCCCGGCTCTGATCGTGGTTTTCCACCTCCCGTTCAAAGTCGGTCCAATTCTCCGGATCCTTTCCCGCTATGGCACAGTTGTGATTCCCCGATTGGAGCAAGAGGGAGAGGATGGTCCTCCGCGCCTCCAGGACCTTGGCTGAATGAGAGTGGACCACCATGTTGGCCCCGGCGGGTGTGGCACAGGCGGGGATCAGGTTCCGGGCCCCCTCCACCTCCACCACGCAAATACGACAGGCCCCGGTAGGCCGCGCTCCCTCGATGTGGCAGAGGATGGGAATAAAAATGCCGTTCTTCCTGGCCACCTCGAGGATGGTTTCGCCCGGGGTGAAGACCAGTTGACGGCCGTCTATGGTGATTTGGTTATCGGACATCTCTTCTCTAAGTCCCCTCTATGGCCGTTTTCTTGTAACAAATAAGGCCGCACTGAAGGCACCGCTCGGCCTCACGTCTGGCCGCCGCCTCATCCAATCCGGGCCGTTCTTCAGGGAGTATCCAGGCTGTTTTGGTATCTCCTTCCGTGTCCCTCCCATGGGATCCCTCTCTCTGGGAGGGGACAATTTGCGGCACACCCTCCAGGGTCAATATGTAGTCGGCCTCACAGACAAGGTGCTCGACGGGGGTTATGGCCCCGTCGGTAAAGTGCTGGTGAAGGCCCCGGGTGAGCCTCCGGCCGGAGAGGATGGATTTAACCACGGCCGCGGAATCACTGGTCCTTCCCGGCTCCGGGGGGGTAAACAGACCAAGGCCCTTGGCGCCGGGAAAGGTTCGAAAGGTCTCCAGGGTCTGCCAGGTCATCTCGCCCGCGGGTCCTTCGGTTCCGGCATCTGCGGGCACAAACACGAGTTCAGGGAAACGGGCCCCGGCCAGGATCATGGTGTTGACTTCCAGGATCTCCTGCTCCAGATCCATCCCGCCCCGCCTGGTGCCCTCCAAGGCCATCCGGGTGAGACCTTCTCCCCGCCCGCCCAGGGCCACCACCCAGGCCGGGGATCGAAGCTCAATGCCCTCCTTTTGCAACGCCCTGGTATGGGCAAAGGCTTCAGGCAGGGAGGAAAGGGGGCGATTGGAGACGATGGTTACCCTTTCAGCCCCCAGGTTTCTGCACTCCCTGGCCAGCTCCAGGGCCTTTGGGGTGCTGTCGATGACGGCCACATGCCTTCCGGGATCCGGTCTATGCCCTTCCGCCAGGCGCATGAGAAAATCCAGCATAATATAGAGGCCTTGTACCGGAGAAGAAAAGGGACTTTCCCCGGTCAACAAGATCTTGTGGCTGTCAAAGCCGCCGTTGGTGAGGACAAGGGCGTCATATCCCTCTTGAAGCACGCCGTGAAGGGTGAAATCGCGGCCCAATAGTGTGCCGGTTCTGGCCTCCACACCCATTTCCAGGATGCCCTCGATATCATGGTCCAGGACCTTGCGGGGAAGGCGGTCCTCGGATATAACGTATCTCAGGATTCCTCCCAGTTGGGGTTTGGCGTCAAAGATGGTGGGCTGGTATCCCAGACGGGCCAGGTAGTAACCCGCTGTGAGGCCTTCCGCCCCACCGCCGACCAGGGCGATCTTGATCCCCTTGTCAGGGGCCTTATAGGGATGGACCCGTTTGCCCGTGGCCATCTCATAATCCGCCACAAAACGTTTTAGTAAATCAATGGCCACGGGTTCCTCCACCACCCCCCGGCGGCACTCCAGCTCGCAGGGTGCGGGGCAGATATAGCCGCAGACCAGAGGAAGGGGACATTTCTCCTTGATAATCCTGACGGCCTCTTCATAGCGGCCTTCCCTGATTTCCCGGATATAGTCGCGGATGTTGATGCCCGTGGGGCAGGCCCGCATGCAGGGGGCCGTGCATTCATCGGTCACGTACTCGCTGAGGATGCGCCGGGTGGCCGAGGTGAGGGTGACGATGTTTTTGGGGCATGCCTCAACACAGGCGCCGCAGCCCACACAGTTATCGAGATTCACTACGGGGAGATTGTCCTCGCCCATGCGCAAGGCGTCGAACTGGCAGGCCTCGACACAACTGCCCAGGCCGATGCACCCGATGGGGCAGAGCTTGCTTCCACCGTAAAGGAGCATGGCCGCGTTGCAGTCCGAGGCGCCGTTATAGGTATAGATGGGGTCGGCCCTGCCCACGCCGTAAATGCAGGTGGTGTAAGAGAATTCCGGCTCCCGAACCTCTACCTTCTGGCCCATGATTTCTCCCACGGCCTGGGCGACCTCGAACCCCCCCACCACGCATACATTGACCGGGGCGCGGCCCGCCGCGATGGCCTCGGCTGCGGCGGCGCACCCTGCATTTCCACACCCGCCGCAGTTGGCTCCGGGTAAAACGTCCGTAATGGCCAGCACCTTAGGGTCTTCCCAGACATAAAAGGCCCGTGAGGCGACGGCCAGTAACATACTGGCGGCCAATCCTAAAAAGAGTAAGAGTAATGCGGCTGATAACATTTTCAGTATCCCTATGGTAAAGGGATCTTCAATCCCTTGAAATGCTGTGCCCTTCTCAGTCCACCAGGAGCGGAAGGGCGTTTCTTCAGTGCTGTAAAAGGGCCTTTAACGCACCGTCTACACCCACAAAACCGAAAAAGGCCAGGGACATGAGTCCCGCCATAATCAGCCCGATGGCCGTACCCCTGAGGGCCTTGGGAACATCGGATATCTCCAGCCTTTCCCGGATCCCCGCCAGCAGGATCAAGGCGAGGGTAAAGCCGGAGGCCGAGGCTACGGCAAACACCACCGCCTCAGGAAAGGTCAGCTCCCTTCGTATGCACAGGATGGCCGTGCCCAGAACCGCACAATTGGTGGTGATGAGCGGCAAAAAAATGCCAAGGGCCTGGTAGAGGGGTGGGGCGAATTTCTTGAGAAACATCTCTACAAACTGGACCAGGGCCGCAATCACCAGGATAAAGGTAATGGTTTGGAGATAGCCCAAATGGAGCGGATTCAAGAGGTTGTATTGGACCCAGTAGGTGACCACGGTGGCGATGGTGAGCACGAAAATGACGGACAAACCCATCCCCACAGCGGTATCCATTCGCTTGGAAGTCCCCAGAAAGGGGCAGTTGCCCAGGTATTCAGCCAGGAGAATGTTTTTGATAAGCACCGCTGAGATGATGAGGACAATGTATTCCATTTGCTCGACTCCCGAATGCGGCCTTGGCCTTCTCAGGCCCGGCTCGGCCCGGAGAGGGCGTTCATGAGACCCAGAAGGATCCCAAGGCTGACAAAGGCCCCAGGCGCTTCCACCATGAAGGTAAAGGGCCGGAATGAGGCCCACATAATATCCGCCCCAAACAGGGTCCCGTTGCCCAAAATCTCCCGTATGGCGCCCAGGACGGTCAAAGACATGGTGAAGCCCACACCGATCCCGAGGCCGTCGAGGGCGGAGGGGATGATCTTGTTCCGGGACGCAAAGGCCTCTGCCCTGCCGAGGATGATGCAGTTGACCACGATAAGGGGGATAAAAATCCCCAATCTCTCATAAATCCCGTAAAAAAAGGCCTGGGTGGTGAGTTCCACAATGACCACAAAGGAGGCGATGATAACGATATAGCTGGCGATCCGCACCTTACGGGGGATGAGATTCCTCAGGGACGATACCAGGACGTTGGAGCAGGTGAGCACGAATATGACGGCCAGGCCCATGCCCAGGCCTGTTTCCGCCGACTTTGTGACGGCCAGGACGGGACAGAGTCCCAGGACCAGGCGGAAGGGGGGCAATTCCTTCCAGAGACCCTTGGTGAATTCCTTGGTGAGGTTCATGAGCGACTCCCGTCCTCAAAGGCTTGAAGCCTCTTCTTGACCTTTGGAAGCAGGGCAAGGCTCTTTCTTAAGGCCTCGCAGACCCCCAGGCTGGAGTAAGTGGCCCCTGAAATGGCATCGATTTCTTCCGGGCATTGGTTTGGGGGCACGTCCGTGTTCACATGGAGGCCTCGAAAGCGCCGGGTAAACTGCCTTCCTTCAACCCGGGAACCCACGCCGGGGGTTTCTTTGTGAGAGATGATCTGGACGCCTGTGAGGGTATTGAGGTCAAGGTCATAACCCACCATGACCTTGATGTCTCCCCCAAACCCCTTACCTACGGTCTCGTAAGCCACGGCATAGGGGCCCCCCTTTTTTTTGCCGATGAAAACAAGAAGGTCCTTTCCGTTGATCTGAATCTTTTTCCGGTCGGCGATGAGGTCGTTGTCCGCCCCCTGGAGGACCACCTCCACTCTGGGGCCTTGGACGTTCATGAGGACCTGTTGTTCAATACGCTCAGCCGTGAGACGACGGTATCCGGAAAGCACCAAACCGCAGACGGTGCTGATGACCGTGAGGACCACAATCATGCGGATGATTTCCCTCATGACGCCGTCCTCCCGCCTTTGATGTCCGTGAGAGTGGTGAGATCCATAGGCCGTGGAACCACCTGTTTGGCCTTGAGTCTGTCCAGGAGAGGGACAAAAAGGCTCATCAGGAGACAAGCGAAAACCACACCGTCGGGATAGATGCTCCAGGCCCTTAAGATCACCGTGAGGGCTCCACAGCCCAGGCCGTAGACAATCATGCCCCACCGGTTGACAGGAGAGCTGGCATAATCCGTGGACAGGAAAAAGGCCCCCATCATCACATTACCTGTAAGGATATGAAATAAGGGGTTGGCATAGGCCTCGGGATCTGCGGCCCAAAAAATGGAAGCCACCCCGATGACGCCGATGAAAAAGAAGAGGGGGATCTGCCAGCGTATGGTGCCCCGGAGCACCAGATAGAGTCCTCCGGCAAGGATGCACACCATGCAGGATGCCCCGATGCCCCCGGTTTGCCGGCCCAAGAAGAGGTCAAGCAGATCAAAACGGGACAGGGCGGCCGGGCCTTTGGCCTGGAGTACGGCCAAGGGATACTGAAGGATGAAGCCCGGATCGTAGTTCACGAGCATAAGATCAAAGTCCAGAAACCCGGCCCATGTCTTGGTTGCGCGGATCACGGCCCACCCCACCAAGGCCGGATTGAGCGGGTTGGCCCCCAGTCCCCCGAAGCACTGTTTTCCCACGATGATCCCCGCAAAATTGGCCACAACCACCACATAGAGGGGGACGCCTGCGGGAAGGAGCAAGGCGAGCAAGAGTCCGCTTGCCGCCGCACTGCCATCAAAGATCCTCAAAGGCCGCTTTAAAAGTCTCTGCATCCCGGCCTCGGCGAGCATGGCCGAGGCCATGGAGGCGGCTATGACCCTCACCGCATCAAAACCGTAATAGGTGATCCCCATGATTACCGCCGGGACCAGGGCGAGGAGAAGATTATACGCCGGTCCGGTCATCCTTGCACCGCAGTGGCGATGAGGGCTGGGAGAAACAATCAGATCCCGTGGTTCTATCATGGCAGCAAACCCTTTGCCTGGCCCATAAAGGGCGTTCCCATGGATACAGGTGCCGTAAAAGCGCTCATCTTCTCAGGGCCTCCTCCTCTTCCGGGGTGCTCTCGAAGAGCCTGACGGGCGGAGGAGGGGAGGTGTCCCCTTTTCCGGCCGGGGCCTCCGGCCTGCGAATTTCTTCCTGTGCCTGGCTTCGAAGGGCCTCTTTGGCGCGGGCGAGGAGTTGTACCAGAGGCCGGTGAGCGGGGCACAGGTAGGCACAGAGGCCGCAGTCGATGCAGTTTTCCACACCCAGGTCCCTGCATCTTTCAGTCATGCCGTATTCCGAAAGCCTGCCCAGGAGATTGACCTCCAGGCCCACGGGGCAGATGGCGTTACATTTGCCGCAATTGATGCAGGGGGCGTTGTCGTAGAAGAAGACCTCCCGGGACCCCTGAACGTGGACGGCGTCGGTCTGGGGGGTGACGGGTAAACGGTCCGAGAAACACGCATATCCGCACAAGATCCCGTTCACGATGAGCTTGCCTTGGGGTTCCAGGGCCGCTCCCACCGCCTGGAGGATGTGGTCCAGGGGTGTTCCGATACGGACCAGGAGGTTTTTGAATCCCCCCGCTTGTCCCGAAGAAAAGGTGACCCTTTTTTCCAGGAACGGTTTACCTCCTTGCAGGCACTCCGCCATGGCCATGGCATGTTCCACGCTCACCACCAGGGTGTTTCCTGAAAGGCCCCGGTAATCGCCTTTCATGAGCAGGCCGGCCCCACAGTTCCTGGCCAGCATGGCGGGCAGTCCATTGGGGTAAAAAGGAGAGACCGGCACCGCCTTTGCAGGTCCTGGGGAGATCTTGGCCGCCATGGCCTCCAGGTGTTTGGGGACCGCCAAAACCGAATGGCGGGCCTCCGAGGCGCGAACCAGCAATTGAATCCCCTGATGAAGGTCATCAGCGCGGTCGCGAAAGGTCTGCTGATTGGCCAGGCTGAGTATATCCCTGTCCAAGGCGCTGACCACCAAAACCTCCACAGGAGGCCATAGGGTGGGATTCCTTGAAATGGCACTCAGGTCGGTAAATCCTGAACGGTTGACGGCCTCTCTGAGCTCCCAGGGGTCTTTCTGCGAAAAATCCTCGATCTTTTTGAGGGAGGGATCAAAGGCGTCTCTCGAATCGGCGCTGATGGCCACGACCACCCGGTCCCGGCCGTGGGGCCCGGTAAAGGTCTCGATTCCTTCCACCCGGCCGGATACGGTGGAGACAAAGGGCCCCTTTCCCTCCCGGGCCATGTCCTGGCCGGTCCTCACATCTTCCCCGACCCTGACAGCCACGTCCCCGGATTCTGTTTCCGGAAAGAGGAGGGCGATCTTTTCGGGCATGGGCAGGGACTCCACGGGCACAGAAATGTCCGGATAGGGAAGCCTGGGAGGAAGTATTCCGAAAAAGGATCTCAATTCCATGGATTGGTTTTTCCGTAACACCTCAGGTGTTTGCAGCGCCGTTGATCCGTTTTCATATAGTCTAAAATGATACGTTTTTCCCTGGTCCCCGTCCCCTTTGGGGCAAATAACGGGGCGGTCCGGTTATTCCATATGGCACTGAGAGCAATCATCAGCACCATGACAGCTGACGCAATTGGCGCCGATATAGCGCGTGTGATACTCGTCTTCACACTCAGAAATTTGATCGGCCTTGTCATAGTGACAGGCACGGCATTTCTTGTCACAGGGCATTCCTTTCATAAGCCGGCCCTCTTTGCATTCGTGGTGGCAGGCCATGCAGGGCTCACCGACGTCTCTACTGATGTGTACCTTATGATCAAAGGTGACCGGGCCGTTGTCCGTCTCGAACTGTACCACTTCGGGCAAGGGGGGCATGTCCCTGCCGGATTCTTCAAAGGCGAAACCCGGGCGGATGTGGCACCTGTCGCACACCACTTCCATCCTAACGGTCTTATGGCAGTCTACACAGTTGGCACCGATGAAGCGCGGGTGGGTGGGGTCGCCACTTTCGAGGTCCCTCGCCTCCCCATAATAATGGCAGGACCGGCATTTTGCTTCATTGGGTCCTGGAGCCTCGTCGCCCTCGAAATTGTGGTGACAGTCGTAGCACTCGGCCAGGGTGACATGGTAGGCATGATCGAAAATGACATCACCCCCTGATGCATCAAACCATATCTTGTCAGGCTCCCCAGGGGGCGACTGGGCGGAGTACCCCACAATGGCAACCACCGTGCATACAAGGAGGAGGATTCCGGCAAAAACCTTTTCAGCTTTATTGAACATGGAGAGTCCGTTACATCCGCAGGTGCTGCACAAAATGGTATCGGGTGAATAAAGGGTCCGGTTTACCCTGTGGCCGAGGGCCCATGACGAGACCTCACGGCCCTGTTATCCGTGGAAGTTTCAAACGTCAGATGGCTCCGGAAACCGCCGTTCATAGGGCCGAGACCCTTTGATATTAGCTCGTGTGTCAGCGAGAAAACCTTGATTGTGGGAATAGCAAGAACCCGGGTACGTGTCAAGCGATATATGACATTTACCGGGTTTGTCCCTTCACAGCAGAAACGCTCCTGATCAGCCGGCCCGCACCTTGATCTCTATCTTTAGCCGGGTGCCCTTGCCCGGGTCGGAATGGATCTCCAAGATGTCGGCGTTTTTCTGGATGTTGGGGAGGCCCATGCCGGCGCCGAAGCCCATTTCCCGGTACTCACTCGTCGCCGTTGAATAGCCCTCCTGCAAGGCCAGTTCAATGTTTTCGATTCCCTTGCCCTGATCCTGTACCTCCAAGGTGATCATTTCCGGGTCCACAGTGAGGAGAAAGGTCCCGTCGGAACCATACATGACCACGTTCATCTCCGACTCGTAGGCGCAGATCGAGGCGCGCCGGATAAGGGAAGGGTGGAAACCTATTGTCTTGAGAATGTTCTGAACGTGAATGGAGACCTCCCCCGCATGCGTGAAGTCTCTGGCCTTTATGTTGAAACTCTTGTTCAGGTGGGGCATGGCTGAGAGGAGGAATCCTTCCTCCAGGTCTTCAGGGGAACCCCCGGGCGTTATCCCGCCGGTTGGAGCCGGATGGGGGCATTTCTGTCAATGCCTCGGAGCCCCTCACAAAATAATATACCGCAGGACGAAAACATGGTGAGGGGAGTGCATAGGAGTGGGAGGCCGTGCTGTCGGGCCTGGTCAATCATCTCCCGGGTGGGTTGTTTTCCGCGCACCAATACCACAGCGGCCACTCCGGCGATAACTGAAGTGCGGACAGCCTGGATGTTATTAAGACCTGTTAACAGAACGACCCCGTGGGTGGGCCCGTTGAGTATGTCGCTCATCAGGTCACTCCCGGTGCAGGCCCTAAAGAGGTGGTGTAGTTTGTCTTCACCCACCAACAACTGGGCGTTAAGGGCCCTTTGTATCTCGAGAAGGCTCAGTGCCCCCGGCTTTTTAAGGGTGTCATTATCCATAGGGAAAGCCTAGACTTTCTATACCTGCAAGACGTTGCTCACGGGGCTCGTTGATCATTCCGTGTCCACCGCCCACAAGCCCCGCTCCGCATCCTGTTCCAGGAAGACACACTCCTTGAGAGAGGCCCGGCCATCTACCACATCCTCGGCAAAAGTACGGCAGTCCGGTGCACCACAGGCGCCGCACTCCTTTTGGGGCAATAAAGCCAGGATGCGTTCCACCCTGTTCAATCGTTCAATGCTGCCGGATATCTCCGACTCGGTACGATGGGGCGGGGCCAGGTCCTGGGCTGACTGCCTGTCCGTAAAAAACCACCCCTTGTCATAGAGCCTTTTCACATACCCATATTTGACCCTTTTTTCCACCCCGAACATACGAACGAGCCTCTGGATATGCGTTTTGGCCCGATACTTGTCCGCCACGGAAAAAAGGCCTCCCACACAGCCTTCCGGACAAATTCTGAATTCCACGTAATCGATATCTTGGAGCAGGCCCATCTCAATCCTTTCCAGATAGGCCTCCACCTCTTGAAGACGTGAGACGGCAAGGCTTTTGAGGTCGACCCCGGCGACTTCCCCTCCTGATATGCCCCAGCCCAGCCCAAGACCTCCTGAATGGTGTAACACGATATCCTCTTCCAATTCCTGGATATTTTGTCTGACAGTGTCATAAATATCACAGATCCCAACAGTTCCGTCCAGGTAAGAACGGGACTGGAAAAGGGGCTCCTTGATGGAAAGCATCTTTGCCGGGCAGGGGGTGATATGTAAGACTTTGATTTCATCCTCCTCACAGCCGTACTTGGCAGACAGCCTTCTCTTCGCCTCTCTGGCCACAATCTCCCTGGGGGGAATCAACGGGGGGATGTGGGGCAACAGGGAGGGAAAGTTATGGGCGATGAGCTGTACCACCACCGGGCAAACGGGAGAGATTAAGGGCCATGATGCCGCCGGGTCCTGATGCTTTTCCTTGGCGTAGAGTTCAACGGCCACGTTAAACATCTCGTTTGTATAGGCCTGGTCATGGACATACCTGAAACCCATTTTTCGAAGGCCCAAAAGGACGTCATTGGGCATCACATCTTCACCGAATTGGCCGTAAATGCAGGTCGAGGCGCTCACAATGGAAAAGGGCAGGTCTTTGAAATCGTCACTGACGCTGGTCACCGCCTTGATGGCGTTCGTAGGACAAACGCGGACACACTCTCCACAATCAATGCAGATGCCTTCAATGCGGGCCCGGTTCTGCTTCACCCGGATCGCCTTGGTAGGGCAAACCTTCATGCAAAGGATACAGCCGTTACACAGGCTTTCGTCAATGTGAACATAGCTTTGCGGCTTTTTGGCAGGCAACAGCTTATATCTATATTCTTAGATCATCTGTGATAAGGAAAAAAAGCCAGAGCCGCGAGATTCCTGGGATACAAATGCGATCAGTTTCGTCCTCCGCGGTTCTGGCTTTGTCTGCTTTCTACTCTACTTCATGCCTCAGCATCCCAAATTTTCTGCTACCAAAATCTAACGCTTCTGTCAAGTTTCTTGTTCCGGGGCGTGTAAAGGCCCTGCCGCAAGAAGGAGCAAAAAGGACTTGACAGTAGCGAGGCAAAATAAGTATAAAAAAGCGGGCTAAAGCTCATTTGCCAAGGCCAGCATTTCATCTGTAACCTTACTTAAGAGGCCTGCTATGGATGCCACTTCCGATATCCGGGTCCTTCTCATCGATGATGAAGAAACCTTGCTTGAATACCTTTCCAAGAGGTTGCTCCGAGAGGGCTTTACCATTAAGGCCACTTTCTCCGGAGAGGAGGCATTGGAGGTGGCCAAAAACGAGACCTTCGATGTGGCCGTGGTGGACCTTAAGATGCCGGGCATGGACGGCGTAGAAACCCAGAAACGGCTCAAAGATGTTCAACCTTTTCTCCAGTGTATCGTTCTGACCGGCCACGGGTCCGTAGAATCGGCCTTGGAAAGCGGCCATCAGGATGCCTTTCAATATCTCCTCAAACCTATTGATTACGAACAGCTTGTAGAAGCCATAAAAGAGGCGTACAAGAAGCGGGCCGACAAAATGAATGCCCAATTCCGGAAAAAGGTGGAGGAGCTCGCCACTTCAGGCCTTGGTTCAAGAGGTATCAAGAAGGCCCTTAATGAATTAAGAAAGCTTTATGGAATCGATTGATTCCCTTCAAGAAGAGCTGAAAAGAGTCTCGCAAGCGTTATCCAGCCACCAGAGCGAACTCCACCAGACCAGGGGATATCTCCACTGTATCCTGCAGAGTTCAAACGATATGATCTTTGCCACGGATATTGACGGGATCCTGGTCTCATTCAGCCGGGGTGGGGAGAGGGTGCTCGGGTATACCTGGGAGGAAGTGGCGGCCAAGCTTGTCAGGGACTTTGCCGGAGACCCCGATGACTTTGAGCGACTCATGGCCGCGTCAAGAGAGCGGGGAAGCGCCCATCAGGGAGAGGTGCCTTTTGTGCACAAAAAGGGGCATACCGTCTACTGCGACGTTTTTCTCATCGAACTCACCAACAGGGGAGGGCAAAATGTAGGCACTGTAGGGGTATGCCGCGATATTACCATGTGGAAAAACCTCCAGGAAGACCTGGTCAAGATCGATAAACTTGCGGAGATCGGAAAAATGGTCTCGGGTGTGGCCCACGATATCAACAACCCCCTTGCCAATATCAGTGAGATATCAGGTTGGGTGGGCACGGTCGTCTCCGATGCAGACGAATTGACCGGGGAGGACAAAGAGGAATTGCAGATTGCAGTGCGCCGCATCGCCGAACAGACCCGAAGGTGCCGGGATATCACCCGGCAGATCCTTGATTTTGTCAGGCACGTCTCCCCGGCCAGGACCTCCGTGGACGTCCACAAGGTGCTCAAAGAGACTGTACGCTTTCTTCAGCATGAATTCAAGGCCAGCCCCGTAGAGATCATATTTGATTTCTGTGAAAGATCCCTTTGTATCAATTCCGATCCAAAGATGCTCCAGCAGATCTTCGTCAATCTCATCTCCAACGCCATTTACGCTGTTAAGGAAAAAGGGGCAGACAAGGGGTTTGTAGAGGTGAAAACGTCCAAGGCCGGCCCTGACATAGAAATTACCATTGCGGACGACGGTATAGGGATTTCTCCGGAAGAACAGGCCAGGATTTTCGACCTCTTTTACACGACCAAGCCTTCAAGCAAAGGGACGGGCTTGGGCCTCCCTATTTGCCGGAATATTGTAAAAAAGGTGGGCGGGGACATCGTCTTTGAGAGCGAGGCGGGAAAGGGCAGTACATTCACCGTCCGGCTTCCTCTCACTTAGCCTTACAAAGAGAGTGCCTGATCCCCCGACCTCGGCCCTTCTTCCTGTCACCCGGGACACGGTGTTTCACGCGTAGTGATTCTTTTAACCCCTTTTTATAAAGGGCTTCCAGGTCAGCAGGCTCAAGTCATGAAAACCCTGTCTCCTCGCCTGATTATCTTTGCCGTCCTTTTTTGCCTCTGGATCATCCTCTCGGGCAAGTTCGATCCCTTTCACATGGGCCTGGGGGTGATCTCCTGCGGCCTTGTCACCCTCTTCACGGGGGACCTGCTTTTCCCGGAATTGAGCGGCAAAGACCTCTTCCGGACCTGGGTGGGCTTCGCCCGGTATATCCCCTGGCTGCTTTACCAGATTTTCCTGGCGAATCTCTATATACTCTATCTCGTATTTCATCCACGCATGATGGAGCTGATTGAGCCTCAGATCATAAAATTCCAGAGCAAGCTCCATAAAGAGTTCGCCCTGGTCACCTTTGCCAATTCCATTACCCTCACCCCGGGCACCATCACGGTGTATGTCTCGGTGGATGGGGACTTTCAGGTCCATGCCATTGATAAGAAGTCGGCTGAAGCCCTGCCCGGTGACATGGAAGGCAGGGTGGGAAGGGCTTTTGGAGAAGAGGAATGACTGCGGTTTTCTTATATACGGGAATTTACCTGTGCCTGCTCATGCTCGCCTCTCTGTATCGCGCCGTTTTTGGCCCGACCGTTTTGGACAGGCTTATCGGCATGAACGCCATTGGGAGCAAGACGGTTGTCCTTTTGGTGATCATCGGCCTGATCTATGGGCGTGTGGATATGTTTGTGGATATTGCCATCGCCTATGCCCTGCTCAATTTTATCGCCGTGATTGCGGCTTCCCGTTTTTTTCAAAAGAGGAAAGGACTGTACGGAGAACCTCCTTATAAATAGTCAGCCCGGTTTGCCGCCTCACGGGAGGGCTCCCGGCAATGAGGCGGGCGGCTGGCTCACCGGCCAGTTGTGGAAGGGTATATGATGGACATTGTCGTCCTTTTTCTCCTCGTGGCAGGACTCGTCTTTTTTACCGGCGGTACGGTAGGTATCCTGAGACTGCCCGATTTCTATACAAGGCTTCACCCGGCAGGAAAGATGGACACCTTCGGCTCTTTGATGATGATGTTCTCCCTTGCCCTTTTTAACCTCCATGAATTCACGGGAGCATCTCTCCTGACGAGTTTCAAGATTATGCTCATCGTGGTGTTTGTATTTCTCTCCAGCCCCACCGCCACCCATTCCATTGTGGATGCCGGGGTCAGGGCGGGGCTCAAACCGTGGACCAAAGAGCACAAGGGGGCATAAGCCGTGATCTGGCAACTGGATCTTGCCATACTCACCCTGGTAACGCTGTGTGCCGTTGCAGCCATTACGGTCAAAGATCTTCTGGGGGCAGCGGTCCTCTTCGGAGCCTACAGTTTTATGATGTGTCTCCTTTGGGCGATCATGGGAGCCGTGGATGTGGCCTTTACCGAAGCCTCCGTGGGGGCCGGGGTGAGTACGGTTTTCTTCGTAGCGGCGGTGTTTCGCACCACCAGGAGGACCAAGGATTGAAGATTGTCGGCCTTCTCATTGTTGTCTTGAGCGGCGGGCTGCTGCTTTATGCCACGGAAGATTTCCCGCCCTGGGGGGACCCGGCCTCTCCGGCCAGCACCGTTGTGTCCCCGAGATATCTTGAGAAGGCCGTTGAAGAGGCTTCGGTGCCCAACGTGGTCACGGCGGTCCTCGCCGATTACCGCGGTTTTGACACCATGTTTGAAACCACGGTCATTTTTTGTGCCGGCGTGGCCTGTTTTGTCCTTTTAAGGATTTTCACCCGGGTGCCCGAAGACCGCTACTATAGGCATGTCCCCACAGGGGTGACCATCCATATCAAGGGGGGAGGAAAGATCAATGAAAGATCCAAGGTCTTTGAAAGGATTGACACCCTGTGGACCCCCTACGACCTGATCATCAGGACGGTCTGCCGGCTCTTGGTCCCCTTTATCCAGCTCTTTGCCCTTTACGTGATCGCCCATGGCCACCATAGTCCCGGCGGGGGCTTCCAGGGGGGGGTCATCCTGGGGGCCAGTATCATATTGGTGGCTATTTCTGAGAACCTGAGGGCCGCCATCGGGCGGATAAGCGAAAGGCTGGACGGTCTCCTCAGCGCCATAGGCGTTTTTATCTATGCGGGTATTGGAGCCCTGTGTCTTCTCCTTGGTGCCAACTTCCTGGATTATCACGGCCTGGCCTCCCTTCTACCGGGCGACCAGCCGGCGGCCCGGTCCCACGGCATTCTGGGGGTCGAAATAGGAGTGGGGATCACAGTCATGGCCGTTATGATCTGTATCTACAACAACCTCTCCTCGGGGGGCAAACAGGATGAAGGGCTTTAACACCCTCCATTGCAGGGGCCGGTAATGTCAGAAATCGTCTCCACCATCGTGGCCAATTACAACTATTGGCTCTACATTGTGCTCATGATGATCGGTCTTTATGCCATGATTGCCAAAAACAATCTCATAAAGAAGCTGGTGGGTATGAATATCTTTCAAACGGCGATCATCCTCTTTTATGTCTCCATCGGGTGCAAACGGGGAGGCACCATCCCTATTATAGAGCACGCGCACGGCCCTGGTCATCATGTCATAGATAGTGCCCATTATGTGAACCCCCTTCCCCACGTGCTCATGCTCACCGCCATTGTCGTTTCAGTCTCAACTTTCGGTGTGGCCCTGGCCCTTGCTGTCAAGATATATCAGCAGTATAAGACCCTGGAAGAAGATGAAATAATCATGAGGCTGAGGGAGAAATGAGTGCCCATTGCCCCATCCTTGTCGTGGTCATCCCCCTCTTGTGCGCCTTTTTCATCAGCGGTGTAGGATGGATCAATAAACGGCTGTGTTTCCCCGCTGCCCTGGTGGGCCTCACCCTTTCAGCCGGCCTCTCGGTGGTTCTTTTGTTGCAAGTGCTTGATTCGGGCCCGCTTCAATACAAGCTGGGCGGGTGGGATCCCCCATGGGGAATTGCCTACGAAGTAGACCGCCTAAACGGGCTGGTCCTGGCCGTTGTCTCCGTGTTGGCCCTTGTCAACCTCATCGCGACCCATAGGAGCATTCAGGAAGAACTCCCGGACAGGGTTGGGGCCGTGTATACCCTTTATGTGCTCTTTGTCACCGGGCTTGCGGGCATCGTCATAACGGGTGATCTCTTCAACCTTTATGTCCTCCTTGAAGTAGCCTCGCTCACGAGTTATGCCCTCATCGCACTCGGAAAAGACCGCGCCCCCCTTTCGAGCCTCAACTACGTTTTCATGGGAACTATTGGGGCCTGTTTTTACCTTTTGGGCGTGGGCTATTTGTATATCATGACCGGGTCCCTGAATATGGACCACATTGCATCCCTGTTGCCGCCCCTTTATGATTCCAGCGCCATCCTGGCGGCCTTTATTTTTTGTATGGTAGGGGTGTGGATCAAAATGGCCTTTTTCCCTCTCCATATCTGGCTACCCAATGCATACACCTATGCCCCCTCCGCAGTGAGCAGCCTTATCGCCCCGCTTATGACCAAGGTCATGGCCTACGTCATGATCCGGCTTGTGGTTTCGGTCTTTTCAACCCAATTTGCCTTCGCCATGGTGGGTCTCACCAATCCCGTGGTATGGCTCTCGTCCCTGGCCATCATTATGGGGGCCTTTTTTGCCCTGACCCAAACGAACCTCAAGAAGATGTTCACCTACATTATCGTCTCGGAAATCGGTTATATGGTTGGGGGGGCCTGGCTGGGTAACAGGGCCGGCATGACCGGGGCGGTGCTTCACATTATGAACGATGCCATGATGACCCTGTGCCTGTTCTTGGCGGCAGGGAATATCTTTTACAGGAGCCGGGGGCTGGACTGGAGACATCTCCAAGGGCTGTTCAAAAAAATGCCTTTTACCATGGGCGCCTTTGTGGCAGGCGGGCTGAGCGTGATCGGAGTGCCTCCGACCTGCGGGTTCTTTAGCAAGTGGTACCTTTTGTCGGGGGCTGTGCAGGCGGGGCATTACGGTTTTATGGTCGCCCTCTTGGCAAGCAGCCTGATTAATGTGGTTCTCTTTTTCCGGGTCATAGAAATGGGGTATTATGGGCGTGCAGACCCATCTGTAAAGGAGGCGCCTGCAGACATGGTGACCCCCCTTCTGATTGTTTCTGCGGGTCTTGTGGCCGTGGGCCTTTACACCGGCCCTATTGTGACGCACGTGATTCAACCCTTTCTTCCTCCAGGGCTCGGATAAAAAGCAGTCATCAGTAATCAGTGATCAGTAATCAGTGATCAGTCATCAGTGATCAGTCATCAGTAATCAGTGATCAGTTAGCAGTGATCAGTTAGCAGTAATCAGTTAGCAGTAATAAAAAGCGGTTGGTTTGCCGAGCGAGGAAGCAGGCATGGAAACGGTGATTTCCATAAGGCCGCTGCTGGCCGTTCTGGTCTCAATCTGCGTGATTCCCCTCCTGGTCCTCAGTCCAAGACCCAATGTGCGGGAAGGGTGGACCTTCGTGGCGGCCCTGGTCAAATTCGGTCTCATCCTGTCCATGCTGCCCTCTGTGCTGCAAGGCTCGGAGATCGTGTATACGGTGGTGGAGATCCTGCCCGGTGCGGCCGTCCAATTCAGGGTGGACGCCCTGGGAATGCTTTTCGCCCTGGTGGCCTCCTCCCTGTGGATTGTCACATCGGCCTATTCGGTTGGATATATGAGGGGGCTCAAAGAGCACAGCCAGACCAGGTACTTCTGCTTTTTTGCCTTGGCCCTTTCCGCCACCATAGGTGTGGCCTTTTCAGCCAATCTCCTGACCCTGTATCTTTTTTACGAGATGCTCTCTTTTACCACCTATCCCTTGGTGACCCATCATCAGGACGAGGAAGCAAAATCGTCGGGCCGTAAATATCTCTTTTATATCGTGGGCACATCCATTGGACTGGTGCTCCCGGCCATGGTCATATCCTATCATCTGGCGGGCACCTTGGAGTTCGCAAGACAGGGATTCCTGGCCGGGACCGGCTCCAGGACCCTGTTGGGACTGATCCTGGTATTTCTTGTCTTCGGGTTTGCAAAGGCGGCCATCATGCCCCTTCACGCGTGGCTCCCCGCAGCCATGGTAGCGCCTACGCCGGTGAGCGCCCTGCTCCATGCCGTAGCCGTGGTCAAGGTGGGGATATTCAGTATCCTGCGGGTTCTCACCGGCGTTTTCGGAACCCATCTCCTCGGATCTCTGGGGTTCTCCCCCTTTCTGCTTTTTATTGCTTCCTTTACCGTCCTGGCAGGCTCCTTTGTGGCCCTTTCCCAGGACAACCTCAAGCGGCTTCTGGCCTTTTCCACTATCGCCCAGTTGTCTTATATTGTGCTGGGGGCGGCCCTCCTATCGCCGAAAGGGATGACGGGAGGTATGATCCACATTGCCATGCATGCCTTTGGCAAGATCACCCTCTTTTTTTGTGCCGGGGCCATCTTTGTGGCTACGGGCAAGAAAAACATCAGCGAAATGGTAGGCATCGGCAGGCGGATGCCGGTGACCATGGCGGCCTTTTTTGTGGCCTCCCTGAGCATTATCGGCCTTCCCCCGTGCGGTGGGTTCCTGAGCAAATGGTACCTGGTCCTGGGTTCCTTGGAGGCCCATCAGAGGGCCGTGCTGTTTGTTTTGCTGGCCAGCTCCCTCTTAAACGCCGCATACTTCATGCCCATCGTGTATAAGGCCTTCTTTTCCGCCCCTCATGAGGCGGCCTTTGCCGAAAAGGTCCATGAAGCCCCGGTCATGTGTGTGGCGCCCCTGGTGGTGACCGCCCTGGTTTCCGTGATTCTTTTCTTTTACCCGGAGCCCTTTTTCAGGCTTGCCACTATGGCCGTCCAAGGCATAACCGGAGTGAATCCATGACAGAAGAGAGAGAAGAAAGAATGGAACTGGGCCATGAGCCGGTTCCCGGATACCGAAAGGCCTTTTTTATCGCCATTTCAGTAGGGGGGATCTATTTGGGAATCATCCTTTTAAAGACCCTTTTCTGAACAATAAAGAGTCAGGCCAAAGAAAAGATTTCGCCGCCCTTCTCGGGTGGCATAGGGCGGATTCTTGTAAGGAGTTGGACATGGAGACCCAAGAGAGCAAACAAGGGCACGGCACAGGGCATAGGGACACCAAAGGCTATCTCTTTGACAACCCCAAGAACGTCAAAAGACTCCTGGGGGGGTTTTACCTCTCCCTTCTGGTCCTTCTTGCGGCGGAACTCTTTCTCCACAAACGCCCCCACTTTGCCTGGGAGGCGTGGCCGGAGTTTTATGCGGTCTACGGGTTTGTGGCCTGTGTGGTCCTTGTCCTGGCCGCGAAATATATTTTGAGACCCTTGGTAAAAAGGCGCGAGGACTATTATGATTGAGGGGGCTCCACCGGCGGTGGTTTTCATTCTTGCGGCCCTGGCAGTGCCGTTTTTAAAGGGAAAAGGGCGGGGCATATACCTCCTGGCCATTCCCGTCATCGCCTTTATCGGTCTTTTTCATGCGGGTGAGGGCACCCACTGGGTGGTGCGTTTTCTGGACTACGAGCTCATCTTCGGCCGGATGGACAGGCTCAGCCTCATTTTTGGGTATATCTTCCTCCTCATATCTTTCCTGGCCACCCTCTATGCCCTTCACGTCAAGGACTCCCTGCAGCACATGGCGGGACTGGTTTACGCGGGCAGCGCCTTGGGGGTGGTGTTTGCCGGGGACATCTTTACCCTGTTCCTTTTCTGGGAGATGCTCACCGTCGCCTCGGTGTTCCTCATATGGTCCCGGAGGACAAAGGCCTCTCTGGGGGCCGGTTTCCGCTATTTTTTGGTCCATGCCGCCGGGGGCCTGTGCCTGCTCGCCGGCATCGTGATTCATGTGAATCAGACCGGATCCACAGCTTTCGGATATATAGGCTTAAACGGGCTGGGTACCTATCTTATATTCTTTGGCTTCGGCCTAAATTGTGCGTGGCCCCTCCTGCACCCCTGGCTGACCGATGCCTACCCGGAAGCGACCATCTCAGGAGCCGTTTTTTTGAGTGCCTTTACAACCAAGACGGCGGTTTACGCCCTGGCCAGGGCCTTTCCCGGTACAGAGGCCCTCATCTGGATCGGGGCCATTATGACCGGATTTCCCATTTTTTACGCCGTCATCGAAAATGACCTCAGACGGGTGCTCTCCTACAGCCTTATCAACCAGGTAGGCTTTATGGTCTGCGGCATTGGAATCGGGACCCATCTGGCCATAAACGGCGCGGTGGCCCACGCATTCAATGATATACTCTTCAAGGCCCTGCTCTTTATGTCCATGGGTGCGGTCATATACCGTACAGGAAAAATCAACGGTACGGACCTGGGTGGTCTTTACCGCACCATGCCCCTGACCTGTATATTTTGTATGGTGGGGGCGGCGTCCATCTCCGCCTTTCCCCTTTTCAGCGGGTTTGTGAGCAAATCCATGGTCATGGAGGCGGCTGCCAAAGGGCACATGAAGGCCGTCTGGTTTCTTCTCCTCTTTGCTTCGGCAGGGGTCTTCCATCATGCGGGCATCAAGATCCCCTATTTTGCATTTTTTTCACATGATTCCGGAATGCGACCCAAGGAGGCCCCCTTCCATATGCTCCTGGCAATGGGAATAGCGGCCTTGCTGTGTGTTTTTATCGGATCTTTTCCCGGCCCCCTTTACAGTCTCTTGCCTTATCCCGTGGACTATGTCCCCTACACCGCCCCCCATGTTTTGGGTCAGACGCAGCTCCTCTTTTTTTCCGCCCTCGCCTTTACCCTGCTTATCCTCTCCGGGATTTACCCGGCCGAGATAAGAAGTGTAAACCTGGATGCAGATTGGTTTTACCGAAAAGGGGGACGGCTTTTCTACTCCATCATGGATCGCAGCCTTAACGGAATAAACAGGGCCTGCGAACAGGTATTTGTCAACGGCCTTGCAGGATCTGTGGCAAGGTTTTCAAGGGACGGCCCGGCCCGGGTGACCCTGTTCAGCCTCATCACTATCTGGCTTTTGAGGGGGGTCAAGGGAACAAGGCTGGAGATAAGAAAGACAAATCTGTATAATGACATATTAAAGGGGACTCTCCCCGTAGGGCTTGGCGCGGGGGCGGCCGCAGTCTTTATTCTCCTGGTCTTTATGCTGACCTAAATCCCGGTGTGGAGGCCCCCTCTTTCGGGATTGAAAGACCCCTGATGGGCGTGAACAGGTTGGACAAGGTGGGTTTATGGTTTCTTTTGTAGATTTAAAAAAAATAAACATACTAAAGGAGTTGGGAGAGCCCATGCTGGGGAAAATGCTCCCTTTTACCCGGGTACACCTTTTTGGAGCGGGTGCGAATATCTTCAGACAGGGACAAAAGGCAGACAGGTTCTATATGTTGCTGAAAGGAAAGGTCCTTTTAGAAGTAGAGGCCTCCGAGTCCATCAGCATCTCCCTGGGTGCCATAAAGGCCTCCTATTCCTTTGGCTGGTCGGCCCTTGTGCCTGGTTCGCAGTATACCTCCTCCGCGACATGTACAGAGCCTTGCGAAGTGCTTGCTATTTCAGGGGATACCTTCTTGGAGATCCTCGAACAGGATCACTCCATGGGCTTCCGGGTGATGGAAGGGGTGGTCAGCATCCTGAAGAGGCGTTTGGAACGGCGAACAAGCCAATTCTTAAAGACCTTGCGGGCCCTGCCCGATATTAAGGATCTTTTTGTGGAGGACCAGGATACATGAGGTGTCTTTTAAAGACCACGGGGGGAGATGTCCTGGAGGGGCATGGGCCGGGGCCTTTGATATCCGAAAAGATACGCATTTTTAGATAGATATGTAAATAGGATTTTGCTTGACAAGAGACAGATAGGTACAGGAAACTTCTGGGAGACGTCGTGTTACGCGTCCGGTTCCACAAAGTCTTAAAGGGAGAAGGGCATGGAGGAAAGGGAGGAAAAAGGGGTCTCAACTGGTCAAGAGGCCGGGCTCTCAAGAACCCCGGCCGTTTTAGACACGGAGTATTTCGCGAAAATATTTATCAATTCGCCCATCGGGATTTATATCGCCCAAGATGGAAAATTCCGCTTTGTTAATCCAGAGTTCCAGAGGATCTCAGGATACAAAGAAGAGGAATTGCTGGGTAAGCCCACAAGCATGATTGTCATGCCTGAGGACTGGGATGCGGTCAGGCAAAATGCCGTGAAGATGGTGAAAGGAGAAGCGCTTTCCCCTTACGTGTACCGGGCGGTGGACAAGCAAGGGGACATCCTGTGGATTATCGAGACGGTGACCTCCATCTCATATGGGGGAACAAGGGCCACGTTGGGTTATTTTATGGACAACACCGAAGGTGAGCGTGCCAAGGAGGCCTTGAGCCTTTCAGAAGAGAAATTCCACAAGGCCTTCCGGTCCAGTCCCGACTGGTTTGTGATCAGCACCTTGGAAGACGGCTTTTACATTGATGTGAATGAAGCCTTTTTACGGACTACAGGCTATCGCCGGGAGGAGGTCCTCGGTCGCGCCTCACATGACCTGGGTATCTGGGCGGACCCTGATCAGAGGACCCAAATGATAAAAACGCTCCGCGAGCGCGGGGAGGTCAGGAATCTGGAAGCCCGGTTCCGCATGAAATCCGGTGAGATCCGTCATGTGCTCTGGTCGGCAGAGGTTATTGAATACGGCGATGAGGTCTGTCTTTTGGCGGTGACCAGGGATATCACCTCCCGGAAGCAGGCCGAAAAAGAGCGGTTACAAAAGGAGAAGTTGGAAGGCGTCCTTGAGGTGGCCGGGGCGGCCTGTCACGAACTGAACCAACCGCTTCAATACCTCTTCCTCCTCCTGAATGAGGTTTTAGGGGAAATCCCCAAAAGTGAGGCTGTCAAGGAAATGAAAGCCCAGCTTGAGCGGATAAAGGGCATTACCCGCAAATTGGAGAGTATTACCACCTACGAGACCAGGGATTACATCCAGGGATCCAAGATTATCGATATTGATAAGGCCTCAAAAAAGGCCTAATTTAATGGGCAGGATTTTTTTCCGTGGGAAATGCCTTGACTATCCTCAGGAAAGGTGATGGTATTTCCCGCAAAGGGCAAAAGAAACCCTGTGGATTCCGGAAAGCGGAAGTAAAATAGACTGCCATGGGGACCTTGACGTGAAAGAGTGGGGCCCCACTTTCAAATATCTTAGAACTGATATGATCTTTCCTCGTAAACTCCCTCCTCCAGGACCTCTGGCCTTGAAGGGCTATGAGATCTGTCCGGCAGAGCCCTGACATGGATCAAACCAGGCACAAAGCTGACGGTTATTACCACTCCCTGGCCAGGAATATGATCCTGGCCGTCCTTATCGTCTCCATTACCCCTATGCTCCTCGTGAGCGCCACCATCCTCTACCAGTTCCACCAGTCCTATCAAGCAAAGGTCTATGCCCACCTGGAAGAACTGGTGGAAAAGCACAGGCAGAACATCGACAATTTCCTGAAAGAGAAGCTGGCCGACATCCAGGCCCTGGCAAAGACCTTTAGTTACGAAGAGCTCAGTGATGAATCCTTCCTCAGGGACCGCCTGGAGGTGCTTCAGGAAGAGTACGGCGCCGTCTTTGTGGACCTGGGTGTGGTGAACGCCCGGGGGGTGCAAATGGCTTATGCGGGACCTTTTAAACTGGGCAAGGCCCTTTATTCCGAGGCCGAGTGGTTCCGGGAGGTCATGAAGCGGGACTATTATATCAGCGATGTCTTTCTCGGACTCCGGGGTCTGCCCCATTTTATCCTGGCCGTGAGACAGAACTGGGGGGGCGAGCCCTGGATATTGCGCTCCACCATTGACTTCGTGGCCTTCACCAAACTGGTGGAGAACATCCGCATCGGAGAGACGGGCATCGCCTATATCCTCAATAGAAGGGGAGAATTCCAAACAAAGACCGTCCTGGATGCCTTGCCGTCCAAAGGCCCCTGCAGTGACTTTGTGGAAACCGGAAAGCCCTTTACCGAAGAGGATGTTTGCGTCTCGGTCCGGGGTGATGGAATGGGCAGCAAGAACCTTTACGTGGGGGCGGCTCTGAAGGGCGGTGATTGGCTCCTCATGTATCGGCAGCGGGCCTCGGACGCCTTTTCCGATTTTCAAAGGACCCTGAAGGTGACCCTGGTGATCATCCTCCTGGGCAGTCTGGGCATCGCGTCCATGGCCGTTTTGGTGTCCAAACGGATGGTGAACCGCATCGCCGAGGTGGACAGTGAAAAGCAGTTGATGAACGAACAGATCGTGGAGACGGGCAAGCTGGCCTCTGTGGGGGAACTGGCCGCGGGCATCGCCCACGAGATCAACAACCCTGTGGCCATCATGGTGGAGGAAGCGGGGTGGATAGAAGACCTCCTGGAGGAGGAGGAATTTAAGGAGAGTGAGAACCTGCAGGAATTCGCCCGGGCCTTGAAGCAGATCCGGACCCAGGGCAAGCGGTGCAAGGAGATCACCCACAAGCTTCTGAGCTTTGCCCGGAAGACGGATTCCCGGGTGGAGGAGGTCCGGCCCAAGGAACTCATCGAGGAGATTGTGGCCCTTTCCGGGCAGCGGGCCAAATACAGCAACGTGAAAATCACCACCACCCTTCAAAAGGGGTTGCCGGCCCTTCATGTGTCCCAGTCGGAGCTCCAGCAGGTGTTTTTGAACCTGATCAACAACGCCCTGGACGCCATGGAGAAGAAGGGGGGCGTGATTGACATCCGGGGCTATCTGGTGGGGCCTTATGCGGTCTTTGAGGTGGCGGACACGGGCCCGGGGATCCCTCAGGCCAATCTGGCCCGCATATTTGATCCCTTTTTTACCACCAAGCCGGTGGGAAAGGGGACGGGCCTGGGCCTGTCCATTTGTTACGGGATCGTAAAGAAACTGGGAGGGGATATCGAGGTGGAGAGTGTCATGGATGCGGGCACCACCTTTCGGGTTAAAATCCCCCTGGAAGGCGACAAAGGGGAAGGGGAGGCGTCAGGCCCCTTTGCCCGGACTGAAGCCAAGCAGGGGGCAAGATGATGAATCTATATTCTAGGGAGATGGTCTCCCACGGTGGCAGGGGGTAGACAGTGCCTGGTGACAGGGATGTGCAGGAAAGCCCGCCCGATCAAGACAAAATCAAGCTCCTCTTGGTGGATGATGAAGAGGGCTATGTGAATGTCCTGGCCAATAGAATGGGCAAGAGGAATATGGTGGTCACAAAGGCCTTCAGCGGCACTGAGGGAATCCAGGCTTTGCGGGGTCGGGATTTTGATGTGGCGGTGCTGGATCTCAAGATGGAGGATATGGACGGAATAGAAGTGTTGAAGATCTTCAAGAAAATGGATCCAAAGATGCCCGTGATTATGCTCACCGGCCATGGGTCCGAGCAGGCGGCCCGGGAGGGCATCAAATACGGGGCCTTCGATTATCTCACAAAACCGTGCGAATTTGAGGAGCTCGTGGAAAAGATCAAGGAAGCCGCCCATGAGAGAGGTGAGTGAGATGGATTCCTTTAAGGTCCTTTTCGTGGATGATGAGGCGGAGTTTCTCGAGACCCTGCTGAAGCGGATGAAGAAGCGGGAGCTCGATGTGTCCGGGGTGAAAAGCGGGGAGGAGGCCCTGGCATGGCTGGAGAAGAACCCGGTGGATGTGGTGGCCCTGGACGTGAGGATGCCGGGCATGGACGGCATACAGACCCTGAGGGAAATCAAGGGCCGACACCCCCTGGTGGAGGTCGTGCTGCTTACAGGCCACGCCAGTGTTGAAGTGGCGCTCCAAGGCATGGAAATCGGAGCCTTTGACTACCTCATGAAACCCGTGGATATTGACGAGCTCTTATACAAACTCCAGGATGCATACAAAAGCAAATACCTTAGGGAAAAGAAGATCAAACACAAGGAAGAGGAGGTGATAGGAGTAAAATAGTAAGGGCAAAAACGGATTGAATCAGGGGCCAAAATTTTGCACGGAGGCACGCGAGGAAAATGAACTTCGTGAGACAGTGGGGCAAGTTTTTGATGCTGGCATCCAGGGCCCACGCCAAGTGGGAGCTGGATGTTTCGCGGACTATTCTTGGTGATCGAAAGAGGCTGATCATTCTCGGTTTGTTTACGGCCCCCGTCCTTTTGGGGAGCATCGCCTTCGCCGACCAGATCGGCGGGGCCTTACCTGAACTCCTGGGAGGCAAAAAGGCTTACAGCCCCGCCTTCTACGGAACGGGTATCTTCATTGTTTCCATTCTCATCGGTCTGGGTGCGGGGCTTATCACAGGGTGCATCGGCGCGGGCGGTGGGTTTGTGATCGCACCGGCCCTGATGAGCGCCGGTATCAAGGGGATCCTGGCCGTAGGGACGGATCTTTTTCATATCTTTGCCAAGGCCATCATGGGCAGTGTCATCCACCGGAAGCTGGGGAACGTGTCCGTGGCCTTGGCCGTGGTCTTCCTGATCGGGGCGATTGTCGGGGCCACCCTGGGGGGCGTGATCAACCGGGTGCTCTATGAAATCAACCCCGTGTTGAGCGACGCCTTTATTACCACCATCTATTCCCTCATGCTGGGGTTCCTCGGCATCTATGCCATGACCGACTTTCTCAGGGCAAGGAAGCGCGGGAAGCTGGCCGAGTTTCACGGCCAGGGGGAAGGGGCCCACGGAGGCAAAGACGAAGGGGCGGAAATGGGCAATCTGCCCATGAAAATCCAGGCCATGAAGATCCCCCCCATGATCAAGTTTGATTACGATTTCACCCCTGGAGGACGCAGCATTTCGTGGCTTTTCCTGGTGCTCAGCGGCGCCCTGGTGGGGCTTGCCGCCGGGATCATGGGGGTGGGGGGGGGATTTCTCACTTTTCCCATATTTGTGTACCTCCTCGGTGTTTCTTCCATGACCACCGTGGGGACCGATATATTCCAGATCATCTTCACCGCCGGGTATGCCGGTATAAGCCAGTACGCCATTTTCGGGTTTATCTTCTACACCCTGGCCATGGGCATGCTCCTGGGCTCCCTGGTGGGCATTCAGGTGGGGGCCATGGTCACCAAAGTGGTCAAGGGCATTACCATTCGGGGCTTTTATGCCATGGCGGTGCTGGCGGGTTTTGTGAACCGGATCTTTGCCCTTCCCGCCAAATTGGGTGAGATGGGGCTCATCCCCATTTCCAAGCAAATCGGGGCCGTTTTGGAGAGTATCGGGGTGTGGGCCTTCTTTATTGTCATCGCCGGCTTCGGGATTTGGGTGATCGGGACCTTTCTGGGCAACCTGGGCGTTTTGAAGGGAGAGGAGGGGCGGCTATGATTGCACACAAGAAGGAATTCTATGGTGGAACCGGGTTACTCGCGGTCTTTATAGTCGTTCTCATTATTATTT
>Ga0180432_10001299_pt1 | contig 39774 bp, 67 predicted proteins | sample SS_ome_10_FD_132414 | JGI IMG/M metagenome (GOLD analysis project Ga0180432, IMG submission 132414) | Hypersaline lake sediment archaeal communities from the Salton Sea, California, USA - SS_1_MS_2 metaG | ecosystem: Environmental > Aquatic > Non-marine Saline and Alkaline > Hypersaline >... | reverse complement strand
CCCAATTGATCCTTTTCCTGACATTTATTACGTTGCGGGCGTTGGACACGTGCTCCTTGCATACGCATGTCGTTGTGCGGTTGTTTGGTCTTTCGCTGAATTTCCTCTTCAGCAGATATTCTGCGGGGCGGTGACAGCCAACGATTTCGCATTGACTCATTCATCCTCCCCCCATGCGTCGCACATGGTTTCGTGAGCCGCTCCCTCGAGGTAGCAATCTTCACACAAATCTGTGTATATGTTGTTCATTTTGTTCATAGGTTCCACTCCTCCTCGTTTATATCTTCGACCATATCATTTTGTTTCTTCCTCTCGTAGCTGTGCGTCCCGGGGTGGCTCCCGAACGCGTAGCATATGCGCGACGGCGGTATGTCGGGGAACAGGTCTATTAGCGCCTGCACCCCCCTCGAGTTGGTGGACTGGTGCCTCACCTTCGTCTTCATGTTCACCCAGACTTGTTTTTTTATCTCGTCGGGCTCGACGTCGATGTCGACCCTCTCCTTCGCTGCCGCGGCGAACGCCTTGAACACGTCGTCCTCGGAGTACAGCCCTTCCTCTGCGAGCATCCGCAGCTCCTGGGCCATCTCGAGCTTCTGCGAGTTGTACTCGACGAAGAACCAGTACTCCCTCTTCGCCGTGTATTTTCCAGCCCGCATCATCGCGATGTAGACCGCCTCGCACGCGGTCACCGTCTTGACCACGCGCATCCCCCTGTCCCTCTTGATCTCGATGATTTTCCTCGCTATCTCGACGGCCTTGGCGGGGTCCGCCCCCATCGCTTTTGCGATTTCTCTCGTGATTGTTTCTGTTTTCCTCTTGCTCCTCATTTTACCTCACCCTCCGATATGTCTTGCTCACATTTAAATAATACTACATACAATGAGGAATTGATGCGAATGAGAAAAGAATCTGGAGCGATAGAACTGTGGGACCTCGCGGCGGAGGGGGGAACAGAGTACTGGGTCTACAAGAGAATAAGCATTGGAGTTTTTTACAGACCGAACAGCCGAGGGGTTATGTACAAACACTGCGGGGCGACGAGAGAAGAAATCGTCCGCTTCTGCGAAGGAAAATGCAGCAATGATCAAATCGACGGGGCCCTCGAGGAGCTCAACAGGGAGATGCTGATATACAAGCCGGACCCAAACGTCGAGTTTTGGGAGGTGCTCTGATGGACGAGCGAGATTTGTTCGAGAAAGCCGAGGAGGCCCTCGAGTATTTTCATCATTTCTGGGCAACAGCCCGAGCACGCACTTGTTACTTCGCTTTCTTCATCAACTGGGAAACGGGGGAGCCGGTTGTCCTGGCCACCTTGGACTTAGACGAGATAATCAACAACCCTTTCTATGATTTTCATTTGTACTGGCGAGACAGGGAAGAATTGCCGTTTGGGGCGGAGGAAATTGTCAAGATCATAAAACACGTAGTCTGCAGGGGGGAGCTGCCCGGATGAATTTTGTTTGTGCTTGAAAAAAAAGATTTTTTTATTTGTTGACTAAGGCGGCGGTGGCTCTGAGTAGGGTATTACGTCGTCGATCGTCATCTCGTAGCCGTCCGGCTCCTCGACGAATGCGAGGAAGAAGGCGTCGCCTGCCGCTCCCCCTTTGGACATCGGGTAGACCTCCGTGTACTGCTTGAGCACGCGCGGGAGGTGGCTCACGAGGTAGTCAGTGCTCGTGCCCCTCCCGAACCCTATGCGCCTGTGTATGTGCCCCTCGTCCGACGCATACACGCCGAAGATCTCGGAGTCGGCGACGTTGTCGTACGCGTCGAAGTTCGCGTTGGGGGAGAAGGGGTTGACCTGCACGCGCGCCTTCGTGCCGGTCACGACGTACCCCCAGGACCCCCTCGAGTTCGTCTTCTGCTCCATGCCCCCGTACCAGAGCGTTGCGGTCTCCTGGTCCACCAACAAGATGTCCCCGTCGTTCCAGCCGTCGGCGCCGACCTCCGAGGACCACATCGCCACCTGCCGGTAGAAGTCGTCGACGAGGTGGTCTATCTGCACGAAGCCGCTCCCGTCGAGCGGTATGTCCGTGATCAACTTCTTCGTGATGACGAGGTCATCAAAGTTCGACTCGCCGTTCGTCGCCCAGTACATGAAGTCCACCTTGTGGCAACCGTCGCCGGCCGGGTCGTCGTCGTCGTCAGCCGAGGTTGAGATCAACCCAAGCGCTGCCGGCGGGCTGTCGAAAGCCGGGTATGTCAAGTTCTGCGTTGCGAGGATCGCCAGATCTGGATGGAACCTGCGCTTGGTTGACGTCACCGCGTTGACCCCGTAGATCGCCGTCAGGTTCCTGTCGATGTCCCCGTGCATGAAATCGTTGAACGATGTCATTTAGCTGAAGTTGTGCCGCGGGGCTTTAACTCTTTTTGATCCCTCGGTTTGAAAAAAAAAGTCAAATCTCGATCCCGAAGTTTCTTATCTTCGCGATCCAGGGGGATTGGGGGGCTGTCTCGATCAGGAACACCGCGATCTCGGCGAGGGCCCTCGCCCTGTCCTCTCTCCAGCCGAAGGCGGTGAACTTGCTCTTCCTGAGCCTGTGCAGAACGTCTTCTGCGAACATTTCCGCCTGCCTCGTGCTCATGTCGAAGCGAAACTCGTCCGTCTCGGGCTGAACGGCCTTCAGCGCGTCTATTTCCCTCGACATCTCCTCTATCTTCCTCGTCAGGAACGCGATCTCCGCCTGGTTCGAGACAGATGTTGTCCGCCGCTCCCTCTTGGGCTTGGGCGTTGACTCAGCAGGCTTCTTCTTTTTCTTCGGGGTCGGGGGCGGGGATGGCTCGGGCTCCTCTTCCTCTTCCTCTTGTTCGTCGCCCCAATCAAAGTCTAGCTCGCTCATCCTCGACGTCCCCCCCGATCTTCTTTATGAAGGCGTTTATCCCCTGCAGTGCGAGCTTCTCCTCAGCGGACAAGTCTCGCCCCCACTTCTTCCCGTGCCTGACGAAAATCTTGTAGAGCTCTATGAGCTCGCACTTGGCCAAAAACAGCTTCCTCAGCCCCTTCGCGTTGCCCCCGACTCGTTTTATGAACCTCGCCGCTGGGGCGTCGTTCTCGTCAGTCTCCTCGTTCAGCTTAACGGTCACGTACCTCGTGACCGGTTCTCCAGCTTCCGTCATTTCAATTAATTGTAGTACTAAATTATTAATAAATCTTTGGTACCGGTTTAGTACCAATTTAGTACTAATATTTGAAAAAATCAGGTCGGCGACTTGCCCCTGTAGTCGATGTCGAGGACCCAGTCTATCGTCTCTTGGCTGACCGGACGCCTCCACCTCGCCGCGGCGTTGACCAGCTCCTCGTAGCAAATCTCCCACGCCCTCTCGACCAATTTCCCCCAAAAGTGGTGCTCCGCGTCCGGGTCACCGCGGCCGGCGTAGTACCTGCGCGTGTTGTGTATGCCGGACTGCACCCAGCCGGCCGAGTGCTGCACCTCGACGTGCCGCGGGTCGTACGCGTCGACGACGGTCGCGTAGGGGACAGGGGCGCCCATCGAGAGCGTGAAGGGCCAGCGCTTGTGCGTTCGCAACGAGTTGCGGATGGATTCCCTGAGGTCGCCGGAGCGGCGGGGCACTACCTTGAGCACCTCGTCGCTGCGGACCCTCTCGGCCGCGGCGTTCAGGCCCATCTTGATGATCTCGGGGAGGCCCTTGTTGACCGCGACGAGGTACTCCGCTTGCTGCACCGGCCCGTAGCCCTGGGGGACAACGCCCCGCGGGAACGATAAAGCTCCGTCAACAACGTCCCTGACCCTGAACTTTCTGAACCAGTCCTTCTTCTGTACCTCGAAGACGACGCGCCTGCGGATCGGGCCGGCAGCTCCCCAGTAGCGCTGCTGCCGCGCGTGCTCCGGGACGCGCGCACGCCTGGTCACCTCCGCCCGGGTGAGGTAGGCCGCTATCCTCCTCACAACAGTTTTCGGGCCGGGCCCCCTCAGGTGGCTGCGCACGGTCGTCGCGTAGCGCCGCCCGACGACCCTCGTCTCGCGCTCGCCGCGCGTCCTGCCGCGCCTCGAACGCCTCGGCAATTAAACCGACCCCCTCAGCCGGACAGCCCCCCCTGCTGGAGGACTATTGTGCCGTCCACGTAGAACAGCGTCTCCTCGGGCTGCTCTATCTTGCCCTCGACCATGAACTCCGGGTGGGCGACTTCGCTGACCTTTGGGTAGTCCCCGCGGGAGTAGTCGCGGCAGATCTGCCTGCAGTTCTCGCGTATCTCGATCAGGTCGGAGTACTCGTTGCTCTGTATCCTGCAGAAGTACGTGTCCCTGTTCTGCACGACCCTCTGCGACTGTCGCCTCATGCCAGCCTCGTAGTTTTGGACGAAGTCGGTCTCGCTCAGGAAGATCGCGCGGTGGAAGAGCAGCAGGTCCTCGACCTGGTAGCCGCCCCCGCGCACCTCGACGATGTCGGGCTTCTCTGGCTTGGTCGGGTCCTCGTTTTCCCAGTTGCCCTGGTAGAGTATGAGGGCGGCCTCGCTCTGGGGGTCGTTGACCGACACTAGCTGCCAGACCTCCTCTCCCCGAGCCGGAACCGCGGGCCGAGGGCGTGCTTGAGCCTCTTGCGCTCCTTCTCCTCGGGGTCCCAGGAGATTATCCCGGTCTCCTTGTAGCGGCGCACGACGTTGACCGCATACGGGTTGATCGTCTCGACATCCTCGTAGTCGTCGCCCGTGTTGCCCAAGGACGCGTTTATGAAGTCGCAGACGTCGTTGAAAATCTGCGTCTTGCCCGCGACGCCCCAGACGTCGTCGGGGTGGCGACCGCGGAGGGGACCGTATTGGACTGACTCCTCGCTGATGTACCTTATGTAAGCCATTTGGGTGAAGTTGTACCGCGGGGCTTTAACTCTTTTTGATTCCTCGGTTTGAAAAAAAATCAAATGAATTCGTCGAGCGTCAGCTGAGCCGGAGGTTTCGGCTTTGGTCTGACTTCAACTGACTCATCTGTTCCATCCGAAATCTTCTCAATTGAAAAGTTTCCTCCACAATCCTCCGGGTATTTTTAGTCTCCCCCCGTCCTCTTGATCAATTCGGTTGCCGCAGGCAAGACCGCAAGCAAAAAACTGCCGAATTTCGAGCTGTTCGGCAAGGAGTGCTTAACACGTCCGCAAGTTAGGCATTTGTGCTCAATCCAGCCCCCCTCGAGTTCTGTCTCAGCAGTTTCTCCGCCGCAAAAATAACAAATGTCTGACGGCATTTTTAGCCAGCCCCCCAGATCGGGCAACCGCCCGGCCGTCCGTACTTGCAGGTGTCGCACAACCAGCTGCGCTTGACCCCCTCGCACGCCTCGCCGAACTGAATTGCCTCGAGCACGTCCTCCAGCCGCTGCTCGAACTCTGAGACCAGGGAATCGGATTTCATGAACTCGACCTTGCGGAAATCGCCGGAGCCCTTGCAGATCAAGTGCACCTCGTACGACTCGACGCCGGCCATCATGCACAGAACAGAGTTCTTCATTTTGTGGCTCGCCCGCACCTGGGGAGCCGCGCCGCAGGTCTTTATGTCGCAGATCAAAGAGTTCCTGAAATACTGGCTCACCCTGCTGGGTTCGAGGTCCCAGCCGACGACGTGGTTGTACTCCGAGACGAGTGCTGCAGCTGTACCCCTGATCCGCATGTTGCAGATTTTCTTGCACAAATGCCTGTTGAACGCGACGTACTCATTTTTCTGTTTCGGGTGAAAGATCTCAAAAAGAGCTGGGTAGAGCTTGCGGACGAGCTGCCCGACAAGGGCCGCCGGCCCGGCGTATGGATGGTACATGAAGTGCGTGTGATTCAAGACCTCCAGCTGCGGGCACCTGCATATGTTCGCGACGTTGTATACCCCCTCGGCCGGGGGCTGGTCGTGTATTGCGTTGTCGGTGCTCAAGAACTTCTGAACAACCTCCGGGTCTATCTGCTGGAACGCGCCAATCGGCACCTCGTGGAAGCTGCCCTCGAGCGTCGGGTACGGCGGGTCGTCAGTCACGTATCCGCTCCCCCGTCAGGCGGTGTGGGTCTGAAACTATTTCGCCGCCGGCGAGCTTCGACTTGACGCTCCCCAGCGCGGAGCACATCATGCACAAGAAGTCGAGCGATTGCCTCAGAGCGATCTCGGTCTCCGGACAACCTAACAACCAATCAGTCAGAACTATTTCTCTGCAGCACCCGCAGCGCGCCGCGACGCCCACCTGCAGCGGATAATTTGCGAGTCTTTTGGTGAAAGAATGTGCGTACTTGTGGAAGCAGAAGCCGACGAACCACTCCGGGCATTCATCCGGCAAATAATTCAATTCATGGACTACATCAGCATTCCCGACGGACAAATACCAGGCACGGGCTTCCTCGACAGATAAACAAATCAAAGAATATTCTGTCACCATGTTCCTGTGGAAAGTGTTATGCCTCATCATTTTCCTCCTCAAGGAGCATGCGAACCTCCTCGAACGCACCAGTCTCCTCGTTCAGCCTGATAATCGAGCAGTCCCGCGGCTTTATCAACGACTGCTGAACTGCTATTGATAAGTTCAGTTGTTGAAATAGTCTCTGCTTGCCCGAGCTCCTGAATATTTCGAGCATGTCGAAAGACCAGCTGCTCTTCTCGTCAAATTTTGCTGGCACGAATCCCCTGAAGGTGTCGACCCAGCTCATCGCTCTTCCCCCTGCAATATTCTGATATCCTCACACACATCGTTGTACGTCTCCCACTCCTTTAATGTGCAGAGCTCGAACTCCGGATCCTGGCCTGGCTGATATTTCCAACCCATCATCACGAAACGACCGGTTTCATGGTCCTCCTCCAAATATGGGTCATCGTAACCCTCAGCATAGATTTCAAACAAAAGTAGCATCTCGTGCGTCAATTCGCAGTCGCTGTGCTCAGGATTCATTTTCTTCCTCCAGCCTCTTGTAAGCTGTGCAGCCTTCTTCCTCGTCGTGGTACTCGCAGGTTTCACAATTTTGCTCCCTGCCGAGCCAAATGCAATTCATCCTTCGGTTTCCTCCTGGTGCTCAACGCCGAGATCCAGCTTGACCGACGGTATCGTAGTTTCCCCGCACCTCTTGCAGCGGACGCGGACCCCGAAGAAGTCCTGGTAGCCGGGCTCCGGGAGTGTCGCGGTTCCCTCGAAATCGACGTACCTGTTGCACTTTGAACAGATCATGCCGGTTTTGATCGTGATCGTGCCGGAGAGCTGAGCCCTCGGGTGCTCCGGCGTGTAGGCGTCGGCGTACTTGTACCAGTGGAACCAGCCTTCCTCGCCCTCGCCCCGGGTGTTGATTTCGATTGCTACGCTGCAGCAAGACTGGCACTCCCAGAGGACCCTGCCGGCAATTGTGCCCCCGACCGGGGTCAGTTCTTTTTCCCCGCAGAACAGGCAGATTTTTTTCCTCATTGGTTCCGCCTCCAGCCCAGGCGCTCCAGGTCCTCGCGGCTGCGGCCGTACATGCAGGGGTCCTCCCCGGCTGGCACGCTCTCCCAGTTGTAGGGGCAGTTGTCGCAGGAGATGTACAACGGGTGATCGGGTAGAAATGAGTTCTTGCAGCACTTCTCGACGCGGTGGCGGTCTATCATTTGCCCGCTCATTCGTCTCGCGCCCCCTCAACCAGCATTTCAGCTATTTCGTCGCACTCGCTGAAGTCCACGTCACAAACCGGTTCAGTTCTGACCTCGGCTCGCAGCAAGATGTCAGCTATTTCGCTCCAGGTCTGCAAATCGCCTCCTCTGAAAGCCGCGTTTTCCAGATCGTTGATGAGGTCCTCCACGGATATCGTTTTGCTCAGCTTGAGAGAAATGAATTCTGGCTCGCCGATGACCAGGTCTTCGAACTCCTCGGGTCCCAAGAGGTTTTTGAGCTCCTCGACCCTCAGGGTCACGTATTTCATCTTGAGCGTCACCTCCTGTGCCCCCTCGCGAACTGGAAGGAGAGGCCGTTCGCCCGCTCGATTCCGGAGTGGCACTTGTTGCACAGCGGGAAGACGTTCCGCGGGTCCTCCGCGAAAATGGGGAACTCGCTCTGCGGGAACAAATGATGGAAGCTCAGCTTCCTCTGTTCCGGGTTCAACATCGCGTCTATCGGCGCGAGCCTCTTGTATTCCTCTAATCTCTCGGGAGTCAGCGCATTTATTCGTGCCACCCACGCGCCGAAGTTCGATTGCTGCTCGTATCTCTTTGGCATGCCGGCGAAGCCGATCCACGCGGCCCACTCGCCGCACCCCGTGCAGCTGAACAGGAACGGGTTCACCGGGCATTGCGCGACGGTGTAGCCGAAGATGTCTGAGTCGTCTATCAGCTCGACGGAGTGCCCGAAGCGGATCTGACAGCTGAGCATCTTCAGCTTGTTGTTTATTTTGATTTTCTTCTTGACCATTTTTTGATCACACTAGCAACGTCGGCGCCGATTTTTCAAGCTTCTTAAAAAAAAATCGAAAAAACGAGGGGGGCTCAAGAGGATTTAATTGCACTGGCGAACAACACTAACCCAATATGGTTGGAACCGGCTACTCTGGGATCGACACAGTCTGGTTCTCGGTCCCGGAAAACACTATGTCAGGCGGCCCCGGGGCTGGGACCCCGGACGCCGTTGAACTCATCGACGCGAGCGACTACCACATCCCGTGGAACCCGCTGATAAACGAACCCAACTTTGACCCGCCCGGGGCGCTCGTGCGCACAAAGATCCCGCGCATGGGCAACATAACCAACGCCCGGGTCCCTGGCAGGAGCCCGCCGGTCGCCTGGACCGCGAGGATGATATACGCCGGATGGCCAATAATCGCAGCGCAGATGTACAACTCCGTCACGATCGGGAGCTGGGTCGACGACGACAACGCGACGATAGACATGAGCATGGTCAAGACGGGGTACTCGAACTCGCGCCCGAGCCAATCCGTTCACTGGAAACAGCCGGACGCGTCCGAGAACGGCGATGAGCTCATAGAGCGCGACATCATTGGCACGGTCGTCGAGCGCTACGCGTGGACCGTCGAGTCCGGCCAGTACCTCATCGAGGAGGCCGACGTGCAGATGGCCGACTCGAGGGTGAACGAGGGCGTCGCGATGAACACTCCGGCGGACTTCGCGTACAACGGCTTCGCGTACTGGAACTCTCTGTGGCGCGCGAGCAACGTGGAGGACGGCGTGCTCCCGATCTGGAGCGACGCCATATCGTTCGGCGCGTTCGGCACGTTCACGGAGGACTTTTGCTACAGCTCGATAACATACGAGATCACGTGCGAGCGCGAGATGAAGAACTGCGGGAGCAGGCACATAGTGACCCTCGCCCCCAGGAAGCTCACGAACGTCACGTTCACGCTCGACGGGGTGCAGCTGGGCTCGACCCCGTTCAGCGAGTGCTGGGCGGAGTTCGACGATTTGACGGCCGCGACCTGCCTGATCCGCTGGGAGAAGGAGGACGGCGGCAACACCTACTACGAGCAGCACCAGGCGACCAATTGCATACTCGTGAACCCCGGCATGCTCGGGGCCGGCGAGGTCGACGGGGCTGCCCTGAAGGAGAACACGGTCGTGTTCGAGGACACCTCGGGCACGGTTGCGACGTTCGAGGGGAAGTACAAGCAGGCGGACACGTCCGACCCGTACCCCTACTTCTACAACGCCGCGCGCCCGTAGTTTTTTTGGACAAAAGAAAGAGGAGGACAACAAAAAAATGGTAGAAAGAACGGAAGAAACAGAAGAAACGGGAACAACGATAGACCTGACGGAGAGATCAGTCAGGCAGAGGGTAGAGGAGTCCCGCAGGGTCTCGGACGCTGAGGCCGACGACGCCCTCTTCACGATGCTCGAGAGCGCAGAAGACAATGAGTTCGAAATGGTCGACGTTGACGGCTTGTCTCAAGTCAAGATGATCGACTTCGAGCTGCCAGACATCAGGGGCACGGTCGACTACCTCGCGGGCGACAACGGCATGATCTACTGCGTCGCCCTGATCGGCGGCACACCGTGGAAGCGCTACAAGTTCAGGATGCCCGAGATCGGGGACATAGCGGCGATCACGAAGATGCAGAGGATGCTGAATCAGACCGGGGACGGCAGCGACGGGGACGCCGAGAGGACGATACTCGAAGAAATGGTCGCAGTGCTCTCGAACGCTCAGGTCGGGGCGACCGAGCCGACTAAGATAACTTCGAAGATCAGCACTTACATGGCCAAGCGGCTCTTCGAGACGATAAGACTTTTTATGTAGAGGGAGGAGGGGGGGAAGCGGAGTGGAACGGCGAGGCGGTCAGGGACTTCATGAGCGGGGACGAGGAACGAATGCAGAAAGCAATCCTCAACCCCTGGATAACGGAGTACATCCTGCGGCAGCTGAACTACTCAACGAGAGAAATCAGGAAGATGTCGGTCGCGAAGGCCGCGGTCTTCTGCTCGATCTACGCGTACCAGATGAGCGGCGGCTTCATGCTCGCGACGATCTCGAGAGGGCTCGGCGGGGGCAAGAAGCGCAGGAGCAGGGAAGACATCTACAGGCGTGCCAGGGAGCGGCAACTCGTCCGCGAGAGCAAGCGGGACGCCGTGCCGATGAGGGGCCTCGTCGAGCCCCCGGCTTAGGGGGGGGGATCAGCTAATGGCGGGCGTTCTGAGCAAGTTCATGTCAGACCTCGTCGGGTCGATCGAGGGGGCGGTTGCGATGCCGGAGGTGGCGGCGCTGACGACCTCAGTCGACTCACTGATAACTTCTATCGACTCACTGACCGATTCGTTGTCGAGCGGTCCGCTCACCGAATCGATCAACAGGCTCGTAGATTCCGTCATCCCGTCCGGGGACGGCGCGAAAAACATGGTCGAGGAGGTGGCGAAGAGCATAGAGGAGGCCAAGGCGGCCCCTGGGGTGCCGGAGCTCGACGTCGAAAAGCTGAGGGGAGAAATACTGAGCATGGACAAGGGCGGCACCGGCGGCAAGGCGGGCAAGGGCGCGGAGCAGCTCGCGGAGGTCGGCAAGTCGCTCGGCTCGAGCAAGTTCATGAAGGCGATAAAGAGCTTCTCGGGTCTGGTCAAGAGCATAGGCAAGTCAGCCAAGTCGTTCGCAACTGATTTTTTGATGAGGGCGCTCGCGCCGTTCCAGTCGATAATGGACACGGTCATGGGCCTCGCCGACGTGCTCTCCATCGCGTTCATACCGATAGTCAACGACATAAACGCGCTGATCCTCGAGCTGTACCCGTACATGTACGAGCTCGCGATGGGCATACAAGACCTGTACGGGAACGCCAAGGACTTCATCTCGAACCTGAAGTGGGAGGACGTCACCAACTTCTTCAAGAACCTCCCGAACGCATTCGTGCAGTGGATACAAAACGTCGGGGATCAACTGTCCACCTGGTTCAAGGACTTCGGGCCGCGCTTCATCGAGTGGGTGGCGGACGTGGGCAAGAACTTGTTCCAATGGCTCGCCACAGTCTTGCCGAACCTGATCCTGTGGCTCGTCGACATGAGGGGCGAAATATTCGCGTTCCTCGTAGGCATACCGACCAAGGTCGTCAACTTCCTCGCCGACGTGATACCCCTGCTGGCCGCGTGGATAAAGGACATGATCCCGCGGGTGATCGGCTTCCTCGCGGACTTCTTGCCGCAGCTCTGGGGCTGGGTACAAAACAGCCTGTGGCCTGGGATCCTCGACGCCCTCTCGCAGGGCTTCACCGCGGTCTGGGACTTCTTCAAGAGCATAGCGGGGCTGATCTGGGAAGCGATAAAGGCCGGCTTCAGCTTCTGGGATTAGTCCCGGGATTTCTGGTTTGTCGACAAAATATTTTTTCAAGAAGACTTATCAACGAACAAACAAGAAAATCAGTTGTGCCGAAAACAATTTTCAACAAAAAACTGACGAAAAGAATAATAACGGCGAACGTGCCAGAGGACTTCACTGACAGAGCAATCGAAATCAATCGCGACTTCACGTCGAGGAGCGAGTGCCTGAGGTACGTACTAATCGAGGCCCCGCGCTATTTCAAGCACGTCACGAACAATTGTGATTTTTCTATCGAAACTTTCAACTTGTCTTATGATCAGCTCAGGATCGCTGAATCGATGATCGGCCTGGCGATCCCTGGCTCAAGGCACTGGGTCAAAAGGCGTGGGCACAAATTAGAACTTGTGTCAAGAATAGTCAGCTCGCGCTCCCAAGCTATTTCAATTCTCCTCACGAACTGGCTCCTCGAGGAAGAAGAAAGAGCGGCTGGGAGGCACGACGAAACGATAGATCAGCTGATCGCCATGTCCGACGAGGAAAACGAGACAGAATTCATTGAGTCGGAAGCGGACAGAAATCAGCTGAGTGCGAACGAACTCCTGCAACTGGGCAAAAAGAAGAAGAAGCAGTTGACCGCTTGAACAAAAAAAAACCTTTTTTCAATTCTGGGGGACGGGGATCAGGGCCTCCTCGCCACCTTGCCGCTCCCGCCGAAGATCGAGCGGTTTATGCGCTCGACCGACTTTTGTTTCCTCTGGTTTGCGAGTTCCTGCTGTCTGAGCGCCTCCGCCTCGGCGGCAGCCGCCTCTTCCTCCCTGACCTTGGCGAGGTACTTCTTCCACTGCGCATCGTTATCGAAGAAAACGACCTTCTTGCACTTCTTGGCTGTGCAGAAGGGGCAGACGGAGTAGCGCGTCAGCGAGAAGGTCAGGGACAACTTCTTCGGCGGATTTTTTACTGCCCCGCAGCCCTGGTGCCCGAACAAATCCATTTTCTTGCCCTTCCTCCACGCGGGCATCGCGTTCATCAGCGCCTCCGCGAGTGCCCTTATGTGTTCCCTGACCAAAGATTTCGCGCGTCCCCGCCGGTAGTCCGGCTCGAGCGCGTAAGTCGCTACCACTACGTATTCAGGGTCTGACTCCGCGAGCCCCTCGATGTCAATTATCTCGGCCTCGAAGCCGTCGATCGAAGCCCAAAGTCTGTAAAAGCCTTCGTCGTTTTCGTCGAAAACCTTCAGGGCCTCGTCGAGGCTCTTGATTATTTCGTCGTCCATTTCGTTTATTCCGGTTCCGCGAGAGATAAATCGTCTTGCTCAGCTTCAACAAGAATTAAAAGGCGCCGACGTTCTGAGAGACGAAATGAACAATTCGAACAGGACACAGGAACAATACCAGCAGGACCTCCTCGACGAGTACAACGTGATCGACGCAAAAATACTCGAGGCCCTCGAGGAAATCGCGCACAAACAAATCGTCGAAATCATGAACAAACTCGGGTTCGACGACTCTGCCTGGGAGGGCGACTGGGGCGAGATAAAGGAGGAGGCCCTCCTCGAGAAACAATCGATGTTCACCGTCGCGCACAAGCTGCACGCGAACTGGGGCATCATGAGGGATTCGTTGTCGGACGAAACTGGGATAGCGAGGTCGACGCTGTTCGACCACCTCAAACGCCTCGAGTCCGCAGGCTTCGTCGAGAGCCGCCGAGTCAAAATAATAGGCACGTACGGGAAAAGAAGGGTATTCTGGGCGAGAAGCGAAATGGTTAGAGATAACGATGTGCCGGTGTGGACCATAGACGAGTACCTCGAGCACCAGTTCCCGCACAGGGGGAAGCCGCTCTACGCGGAGGACCTGATCTGATGAGTCAAGAAGAAATCTGCGGGATATGCACGAGGGGCGTCGCGGGGAGGGCGGCCAGAGTGTTTGGGAACTGCCAGTACTTCTCGACCGAGGGCGGCAACTGCGGAACAATAGATTTCGCCTACATCGCGCAGCCATACTCGAGGAAGTGGAAATTCAACGCATTCTCCCTCGCGGCAAAGAAATTAGTTGAACTCACGCAAAAGGGCTACGTCGCCTTCAGCCCAATCACGCACTCTCACCCAACCGATGGGTTATTCGACTTCGAGGAATATATGAAAATAGACCTGGCGATAATGCACGCCCTGGCGACGTCCCCGGTAACAAAAAGTTTCACGCTGTTCCTGCTGAAGGGGTGGGAGGAGAGCGAGGGTTGCAAACAGGAGCACAAGTACGCGAGAAAACTCATGAACGCCGGCCTGCCAGTCTCGATAAACTACTGGGTGCCAGTTTGAGGTAAAACCACAGTTTTTTTGGGAGCTCAACGACGAAGCGGCCGACCTCCCCACAGCCCTCCCCGAGAGCGGCGGGCAAATCAATGAAGAACTCCAATTTGTGCCTGAACCACAAAACGACGCCCCCCAAAAAAGATCTGAGCAGGCGGAACATCCGGTGCTGGACCGCGGCGGTTGTTGTGTCCTTGTGCGGCGCGAGCGACCGGCGTGCCCTGGCGAGGTCAACTGTCAACTCGTCGATGTCCCCGTTGCTGACGCGCCTGTCGTAGCAACCCGTGCCGTCCGCTTCAACAAACATTTTCATCTTCCTCCAAACCAAACAGTCGCATCCTGCAGGCGTCGTGGACCTTGAACTGCCACTCCAGATTCCGAAAATAGGTATAAGTCCCATTGTTTTTTTTGACTGTTACGCCTGGGTCCAAGTGATAGAACGAAACGTACTCTCCCTCGACCTTTTCCCCGCAGACGGGGCAGAACTCCGTCCTGACGGTCGGCGTGAATGAATCACCCATTGCCGCCGCCCCCTGGGTTTTTCCGCTTGTGCAGGACGAAGGCAACCACCTCCGCGGAACATTTGCTGCACAGCTGGACGTTGAACGTGCGCGCGAGGCTCTTGAGCTTGAGCTTGCCGCCGGCGTAGTCGACCGGGCGGCGACAGAAGTAGCACTTGGGTTGGTAGGCCGGGCTCACTGGCAGACCTCCTCGTGGCGAGCACCGCACTTTGAACAAGTGTGCTTGTACTGTTCCCAGCCTTCCTCGCCCTCATTTGTCTCATGCCCCGGATCGCTCATTTCACGAACTCCCCGCACTCGTCGTGCGTGTTCTCATAGTCCCGCAAGCACTTGACGCACAAGACGTCCCCGGCGCAGCTCCAGATCTTGCACCCGCAGCTCAAGCACCTGCCCTCGCTGTCAACAACCATCTGATTCGCCCTCCACTACTTCCCTGAGCGTTTCGAGCATGCAATCTTCGCACATCTTCCCGGGCGACAGCCGCCCGCACCTGGCGCAATGCCCAATTGGCTCGATGCCGAGACCGAGAGTCTCCTCGACGGTCACTATCCGCCCGGCCGGAGCCGGCTCGATCTTGTGCCTGCACTTCGGGCAGTACGCGCCCTCGTAACTTTGCCCGTTGAACAGGTGAATCGGGCGGACGCACGCGCCGCAGCCCGGGCAGAGCAACGGGGGCTTGTAGTCGAGGGCCTCTTCGACTTCGTCACACATCTGGCACCGCCCCCAGCACGGTATGCAAACGGTCTATTTCCGCCCTCAGCAGCTCGATCTTCATCTTCAATTCCGACACTGATTCGCGGCGCAAAGTCCAGTGCTCGTAAATGCCCAAAACCAGTAGGCAAAAGATCCCGAGGCACAAGACGAACTCTGAGAACCACCAGTCGGGCGGGCACCCAATAAAGTCAAAAAATAACACAGCAGCGAGGCAGGTGAAACATATGCCCATAGCAATCTTGTCGAGCCTTTCGTCACTCATATCGATTTCCCCTCCTCGCAGCCAACGACAAACGCCCCGTCCTCCCGGACGAGCAGGCGGGCTTCAACAATTCTCCCCCTGAAATTCTCAATCACCGGTGGACCGACACCGATATCACAGAATGGACAGCTGTCCCCGGCCCATTTTTGACAGTCGATGCACTTGATCATTCTTCTGCCTCCCCCGCCAGGAAAGTTTCCAGTCTCTCCCAGTAATCCATTTCGGCCTCGGCGCTCATCTCCTTCCTGATTTCTTCCAACGTCTGGCTCATCGAGAACCCCCCAGTGAATCGTCGACCAGGTCGTTCAGCAACGAACCGAGGGTCAGGGGACAAAGCGTCGAGCAGCTGCTCATATCCGAATACGCGATGTAGACGTCGCAGTTCTCGTTCATCCTGAACTCCCCACCCTTGTAGCCGTAGAAGACGTGGCCAACAGCGTACTTGGCGTGGTAAAGCATCCGGCTCAGCCTCACGTTGTGGACGGGCTCGAAGCAAACTTCCTTGTAATACCCCCTGTAGGAATCGGGGTTGACGAGGCCGACCCTCAGCAGTCGGTCACCCACCTCCTGAATTTTCGCCTCAACCATCCTGATCAAATCGCCGAGGGAGACAGTGTACAGCAAAGAGTGCTCGAACCACTCCGAGCGGTCGTAGTTGTCCTCGGAGAACCTGAGGCAGTCGTAGACCCCCTGGACCTCCCCTCGAATTTCGGTGCAGTAGCAGATTTCCTCGTCGTGCTGCTTGCACTCGGCGTTCTCGCACAGATTGCAAACCCATTCTGTCATTCAATGCCCACCTCGCTCATCCTGCAGACGTGATAAAACCATTTTCCTTCGCGCTCTTTGAACGTGTAATACAATTCCTCGCCGCAGTGAGGGCAATACACCTCTCCGTCGGGAGCAAACTCAACTTCAAACGATTGCCCGCACTCTACGCATTTTATCAAAGCAAATTCCATCGCGATGATCACAACGTCGGCGACAAATAATGTTTCTTAAAAAAATTTTTTTCAGTCGTCTTCCTCGAACTCAAAGCACTCGCCCCAAAGCCCTTGTTGCGCTTCCACATCAACGCAGAAATGGGCATCATTCTCTGGCAGAAATAGTTTCTTACACCTGCCCATAAAACAAGTCCCGGGTTTCCACTTGAACTCTATCACAGCAAGTCGAGCCTCCAGTAGTCTTCCCTGTACTGCAGGTAAATGATGTTTTGGAGCGTCCCGGCGCACTGGAGGCAGCACGGAACGAATGGGTCGAAACCCAGCTCGTCTTCCACGTGACTCCGCTCCACAGAAAAAGCTACAAGCTTAAACAACGGGACTCCGCGGTTCATGCAGAACGGACAGTTTCCGGTGTTTCCAGTCACATCCACGGCGATTTGAGCCATTTCGATCAGCTCATCCTCAGGAAACTGATCCTCGTCTCGCCGAACTCGTCGACGGAGAAGAAGAACACGTCGCACTCGCGGATGTCGCGCTCGCACTCCACCCTGGCCTCGGGGAACTCCTCGCGCACGACCTCGAGCAGGTTGTCGTTGAAACCCACGTTGTCTATGAGCGCGTTCATCTTGCACCTCACGCGCTCGAGTACCGGGTTGGGTTCGGGGTTCAGCACGGTGTGCAGCCGGTCGGGGTGCCTCCTTATTTCCCTCCTGAACCTCCACCTCTTGAACTTGACCTTGATTCTTTCCAGCAGTCCCGGGCGCGGCCAGTAGAAGTTCGCCGGCTTGCTTTCGACGAGCAGGATGATCCCGTTCTCCCAGAGCAGGTCCCTGAACCTGTCCATAGTTTCCGCCTTCGCCCGCTTGACCTGCTCGGGGAGCGCGTCGTACTCCACGAATACCCTGGGCGTGGGCGGGGCGTTCACTATCAGGTTCGCCTCCACCTGCGGCCTCGCCGCCTCGTGCAGGAGCCTGCCCATCAGCTCCGAGAGGTCGTCGACCGCCGCGTCCTCGTCTGCGAACAGAACGTCGTCAGGCTTGCTCATTTCGGCGTTGTGATTTTCTTCTACTATCTGATTGCAAGCAGCGATTATAATGTCGGTCCTGACGTCCAGGAAATCCCTTATGTAATCAATTGGTAACGGTATTCCAGCATTAGGATCCATGAATCGCTCGAGTATGACCTTCTTGACCTCTGAAACCTCGAACACGGTCGGCTTGTGGCTTAAATCATCAGAGTTTGGATCAGGACCAGGACCGCACATCAGTCGAGCCTCCTGAAGCGGACGAGGTAGACCTGAATCATTTTGCCGTAGACCTTCCTCATGCAACGGTCCCCGACGTTGTAGGTTTTATGCAGGTAAGCCAAGGCTTCATCAAGGCTCGAGAAGCCGCAGGCGCTCAGGTCTTCTCCGCCGAGGTCCTGAATCTTCTTGATCTCCATTCCGGTTATTTCGCCGTCGAACAGCTTCCGCGACGCCGACATGCTGCTCTTCCTCTTGCTGTTCCACCAAAACTGTATCTTCTCGACGCTCCCGTTCTGGAATCTCTTGTGGACCTGCGCCCAGGCCGGTCTGTTGTGCTTCCTGCCGTGTGGTTGTGGCCTGACGAACGCCCTCAGGATCGCGGAGACCTCGCCCGCCTCGAGTTTGGCGAGCAGGGCCTCGTCCGTTATGTTGCAGAGGGTCAATGTTCGGCCCCCTGTTCATCGTCGTCGTCAACCTTGTACCACTGGCGGACGAGGTCCCACTCGTTGACCGCACCACCGTCTTCCGTTGCTGGGCGAGCGAACTCGGCCATCGTCTCGCACGTGAGGCAAAGCCAAAGTTCCCACTCGTTGCCCCGCTTGCTGACGCCGAACGCTATCATCTCCGTGTCCGTGCCGCGGCAGTGCGGGTTCGGGCACTGATTTTTCGGAACGCCGTCGGCGCCGCAAACGGCGAACCTCTCGACCGGCCTGAGCTTCCTCAGGAAGGAAATTATTTTCCCCCTGACCATCCCGGCCTGCCCGTCCGGGATCCCGTCAACCTCAATTGTCAATTTCTTCATTTAGTCGCCCTCCTGCTTCTGTATCATCTGTTGCATGCGCTCATCAGTCCAATTCTCGCCCATGAACACGTATAGGGGCACGTTGAAAGGGAACTTGAACTTTTGCTTGCTCCCGCAGTTGCCGCAAGAAATCTTTACGACCAAATGTTTCTCAGTCTTGCCGCCGCATGAACGTTGTTGCTCCTCGATCGACTCGTAGTAAAAGCCTTCGGCGCAGTCGCACTCGAGGCACCTGATCTGAATCGGCGGCAGGTTCTCCTGCTCGGCCCCCTCATAACAATCTGGGCAAAGCATCGCAACCGCCCCGCCTGGACCCACGTAGGGCAGGGGGGGGAATGCCGTCAGCAAATCCGCGTTTTCCTCCGACCCGCAGGCTTCGCACCTCGCCCGCCGCGGGCCCGTGGCTTCTGTTTCCGCCATACCCTTTTTTTTCGCTTGCCGAATAAAAGAGTTCTTAAAAAAATTTTTAGTTTAAATATGGCCTGGGGGGGGCGGCGCGGGTGCCATTCAATTGTATCTTGTTACAGCATTACGATTCGACGTGTTTGTCGTTGTAACGTATTTTAGGTATATAAACCAACGCAGGTTCACGCGTCACCCCCTCCTCTCTCTCTCTCTCTAGCTCTAGGAGGAGGAGGAGGAGGAGGAGGAGGAGGAGGAGGAGGAGGAGGAGAGGGGCGATAATATATAAAGTAGATCATTGTTACGATATTACGCGCGTTACGCGCGCGCGCCCCTACGCGTGTGGTGTCGCACGTATATACATAATTGTAGGCGAAAACGTATACATAATTGTATTTTACGATCACACCCACACGTGTATCGGGGCGGGCGGCGTGAACCCGTAATTCCGTAACACTGCCCCAAATCGGCGAAAATGGGTTCATAAGATATGACCACACATTTTTGTTAGTTACCCGTTACGTGACAGATGCGGGTTTCGCGTTTTTCTCCCAGAACTCAAGAAAATATATGTGCCCCCGAGGCGTCAGAAGATTGATGAGGCCCTGGAAATTCTTCTCCTGCCTGCTCGTCCTCTCGGGCGCGGTTGTCGCGGCTTCGACGTTTCACGTGGAAGAGGTCGAGGGGCTGGTATCCCACAAGGGGGAGGACTGGCTCGGCGACTACATCCGGGTGTACAACGGCACGGCACGCTACCGCTTCACATCTCGCACGAGGGCGTACCAGCCAAACCTCATCGAGGGCAAGTCACTCATAAAAATTAGGACCGACGGCCTCCTCAGGATCCGCGAGATCAGGGTTGTGGAGTGGAACATCGACAAGTCGCCCGGATCCGCCCCAGCGCCGCCGGAACGAATCATTTCCTATTCTTTAACAAAAATGTAAACTAATCATAATGTGCCGAAGAATTATTTTTTTCTTAGACTTTTGTAAAAAATAAAAAAAACAAATAAGTATAATTTCAGATATCGGGTCAGGACCCGTCGAACAATTATTTTATTTTCAACAATTTGAAATTTTTTATTAATTATTTTCGCAAAAGGCGAAGTGCCCCAAATCGCCCTGGGCGTGCCCCAAATTTTGAAATTTTTTGTAATTATTATTTTTCAAATGTACGAAAACCCGTCGAACAATTTGTTTTTTCTTAACATTTTGAAATTTTTATTTTATACATTATTGGTGAAACTCGAATATCATAACGAGACGTGTCGAATAATTGTTGCGAATTTAATATTTGATTTGTTTTTGTTTAAAATTTTTTCGGGGAAAAGAAGAAAAAACTGGCCGCGGAGGGCGACCAGAAAACCAAAGGGTTTTTTTTGAAAGTATTTTTGCCCGGAGGACAATGTGGCACGCGGAAAGAAAGCGTGTGAGTCATCGCGGCGGGGGCGTTTATCTCTTCCGGTTTGTTAACTTGTTATTAAAAAGTAAAAAAAATCAGGCGGGGTCGCCTGGGATCGGCTCGTAGTCCACGACCACGGGGGTTTCCGGCTCCCCCGAATCGAAATATGTCACAGCTGGTTCGTCGCCCCCTTGCTCTGGACCGACGACTATTCCCAAAACTTCCTGGTCCCCGCCCGTTTCCGGTGCGTCCGGCACGTCCACGCCGGGGATCAGCTCGATTATCTTCTCGACTGTTCCCCTGTCGAGGCCGAGCTTTGCGAGGTTGTCGACGACCACAGCGGCTATTGTCTCCGCGAGGCCGGGGATCTCGGGGGCGTCGCCGTACGGGTGGCCCTCATCGACGAGTTCTCTTTGCATCTCTGCGTACTGGTCCGGCGAGATGATCTTGAGGCGGATCTCGTACTCCATGTTCTTGTTCGAGACGCCCAGGTACTTCTTCTTCCAGAACTCGATGACCTTCTTGAACCACTTCTCGCGCTCCTCGAACGTGGCGAGCGCCTTCTTCCACGCGGCGTTCAGGGGCAGGATGAAAATCGCTACGACCGGGCTCATGATCCCGATCGTGTCTATTGTGTCGCTCTCGACGAAGTTGCTGAGTATCCAGACCACAATCAGCATGCCCGAGCCGAAGAGGACGAGCGCGTTCTCTTTTTGGAATATGCTGATGAGCGTATCGCCGATGCTCCTGACCTCTTGAGGCTCCTCCGGGAACTCCCCGGGGGCCTCGTCAATTGTTTGTTCGACCATGGTCGAGTTGTGTTGTTTGCACAACAATTTAATTTTTGGTGCGACATGTCAAGCACAAGAGTTGATTTCAGAAAATGGGAAACACAAATAGGCAGGGCCGACAATCCGAGCAACCCGCGGATGGGTCGGTTGAAATAGACGGGGGAAGCGGTTGGAGGTTCACGAACTACCTGTTCGCCTCCGGCGTCGAGGCGACGGACCACTTGAACGAGGTGGGGCACGGGAACATAGAAGTGATTTGCCTCATGCGGATGAACGGGTCCGCGGTGCAGGGCTTCTTCCTCGAGAGGAACCCGCCGGGGGATGAGTAGAAATGGGTAGGCTGAGGGAGTGGCTCGAGTCCCGCCGCCCGGCTGAGCGCGGCGAGAGATCGCCGGACGCGCGGCTGAACGAGCTGCGCAATGAGTATTTGTCGCTCGCGGAGAGGGCGGGGTACCCGATACCCAACTTCCAGATCGACAGGGGCGACGACTCGCCGGTGAAGCAGAAGAAGAAGAGGAAGGGCGGCCGCGGGTTCCTGGGGCGCAGGTCGAAGAAGCCGCGCGTCAAGTTCGCGCAGATGTCCTTCAGGCCTGGCATAGGCAACTTCTCCGGGGGGTCGAGGGCCGGCGGGGACGTCGCGACCGGCCCGCTGGGCTCGGCGATGTTCTCGAGCGATTTCTACGCGGACCTCTACAGCCAGGGCACGGGGGCAGCCCTCGTGCCGGTCAAGAGGCTGATAAGCGACAATCGACTGTACGTCGCGTCCCTCACGAGCTTCGGCTCGTTCATAACTTCCGTTTACCCAAAGGCAGCGTTCCAGGGCAAGATGGAGTTCGTCGGGACCGACGACGACCCGCTCGACCCGAATGTCCGCGACCGCCTCGAGGCCCTCGCGAAGCAGTACAACGTCAAGAACGTCGTCACGCGCCTCGCGCAGCTCGCGCTCACCTACGGGCGGTACTGCTGCTGGATAGACGAAGGGGACGACGGCGGCTACTACCTGAAGGTCCATTATCCGCGCGATTTTGATTTGCAGTGGAACGAGCTGAACCAGCTTACCGGCATCAAAGCTATTCTGCCGAAGGGCATTCGCACGGTGATGTACGACGTGCCGCTGCAGGACCTCGTGTTCGGCGTGTTCGACGTCGACCCGTTCGGGAACGGCTACGAGGGTGTCCCGCTCCTCGCGCGCGCGTACTGGCCGCTGATGTGGCAGAACGAGATCGCCCAGAGCTGGGTGGAGGTTATGGCCACGAGGGGACTCGGCATGGTAGTCTTCCACGTTGACGGTGCAAGCGCGCAAGAGCTGGCCGACCTCCAGTCGGAGTGGGGTGACGCGGCGAGCTTCAACGTTTTGTTCACCGACGAGGACGTGACGGTCTCGACAGTCAACACGACCATCCCGTCGTACGACTTCAGCTCGACGAACGAGACGATAAACTCGATGATCGCTGGCTCCATCGGTGCCCCGAGGGGGAGGATGGAGGGCGTGCTCGCGGGTGCGGTTACTGGTTCAGAAACTGACCAGGACAACATGGCGCAGATGTACTCCGCGCTGCAGCAGGACATGATCCGCACGATAGTGAGCATATTCGAGCTGCTCGACCCGAGCCTCCGCGAGGTGGATTTCAGCGTCGAGTTCAAGTTTGAGATCAAAATGGACGAGGGCAGGAAGGCGGCCACAATGGCCACGATAGCCGACACGCTCGGCGTGCTCGAGGACATACTGAACGTCTCGCAGGCTTTCAAGCTGCTCGGCTTCCCGGTTCCTGAGGGCGCGGACCAGGACATGATATTCTCGCTGTGGCGCAGCAAGAACCTCGAGGAGCAGGCCGCCAAGGCAGGCATCGAGCTCGCGCCCCTGAACCCTATGTTCCAGGAGCCGGGCGGGGAAGACGATGATGAAGACGATGGCGAGGGAGAAGGTGGAGCCGAGCAAAACGTCGGCAAGACCCTCGGGGGGCCTGACGTGCAGGACTCCGACAGCTTCGCCGACGCTGAGAGCTTTGGATCTGTCCAAGACCAGATAGATCGGATGGAGACTATGGGCATGAACTGGCTCCCAGGTTCTGCCCAGGACCCTTACCAGAGGATCGGGCAGGACAGGGGACCTGTCGACATGGAGGTCGTGAGGTCGATGATCGATTCATACCTCGCCGCACACCCGGGCGCGAGCAAGAGGCAGGTCCTACAATATGTCGCGGCGAATTACAACGAGGTTAAGTTCGACGTCGACGTGTTCGCCACGCTCTTGAAGATGAACCCGAACTGGTCGCTCGACAGAGTGATGAAGAAGGCGGCGGAGTACTCAGCTGATTCCATGCAGTCCTTCGACTCGCTGGTCGGCGCCGACGTGCTCGAGTCCTACAGGGGGAAGCCGGACTGCGTTCGCCGCTCCATCCACTGCATAACCCAGTCTCACCCGGGCTGGGAGCAAGACAAGGTTATAGCTGTCGCTTTGAAGAACTGCGGCAAGGCCCGCGACGGCATGGACTCAGACGAGTCCTGGGCGGTCGCCTGCGACTCAGTGCGGGAGTGGGTCCGTTTGTTCGACTCGATAGTCGGCAGGGGGGGGGTCGAAACAGATGGGTAGGATCCGCGGTCTCATAGCTTCCGAGGGCGTGCTCGACGGCTACGCGATGGGATCCGCCGCCAAGCTGTGGGAGGACCTCGAGAAGTTCGTCGGGATAACCGTGCCAGTCACGCTCGAGCACCCCACGCGCAACGGGAACCCGGCATTCATCGAGGAGGTCCCCGGCCACCCCGTGGTGGGCGAGGCGAGGATAATCCGCTGCCCGTCGGAGGAGAAGGCGCTCTGCGCGATCATAGACGTGGACCCCGACACTCCGATGCTTGGGGGCTACAGCATAGGGTACGGTTTCGACATTGTGAACAAGAGCGGGGAAATAGGTGGCGAGCGATACGACTTCGTCCAGCGGCTCAACGAGATAAACCACGTTGCCATAACCGCCAAGCCGCGGAATCGTCGAGCCCTAATTCTGGCCGACGCTGAGGGCGACCAGCCGGCGAGGGGCCGGGAGTTTTATATGTTCGAAACGCTACAAGAACACAATGCGGCCCCCGGGGCCGGCGCCGTTTCCGCGGAGGATGTCGGCGGCGACTCGAGTGGGGGGCCTACAAACGAGGAAACAGAAATGGCTGAAAACACAAAGAAGATCCTTGACCTCTTGACCGCCATGGACTCCCGGCTGGGCAAGCTCGAGCAGCGAGCGGCAGACCAGGCCGAGTCCGAGTCCGAGGAAGAGTCAGAGGAAATGGCCGCCGCCAAGAAGAGGGAGGAGGACTCCCGCAAGAGGGCGGAGGCAGCCGAACGGAGACTCGCGGACAGCATCAGGCAGGACCTCGCCACGCTCGGCGTCTCGGGCGACTCAGTCGCGAACGCGGGACTCGAGCAGCTCGAGGCCATGCTCGTCGGGGCGAAAGCCGCGAGGGCCGAGGCGGACTCGTCCGTCGCATCGAGGGCGCACACCGGGACGCCGATAACGACCCCGGCGCCCCCGACCGTCGGGGCGGACTCCGGGGGACAACCGGCGGCTGACCCGCTGGCAGCGATGCGGCCGGGGAACTACCAGTACAATCCGATCAAGCGCGGGTACGACTGGGCGGGGGGTGCTAGCTGATGAGCGTGACTGAGGACTACGACGCGGTCATCAAGGGCCTCGCCATCCGCAACTCCGACGACATCGATTACGAGGCGGTAACCGAGGACGCGTCCGAGGAAGTCGAGGGCAGGTTCCTGGTCGACGGCACAACGCCGGGCGAGCAGGTCAAGCTCTCGCAGGCAGGCACCGAAATCCCTGCCGGCTTCGCGGTCGCGCAGACCGGGACTCCGGGCTTGGACATGACTCTCGCCGTGCCCACGCCGAACGCTGAGAAGGCCCGAGACGGCTACCCCATCGTGTTCGTTGAGATGGGCGTGTGCCAGGTGTGGGGCTACCTCCAATCCGGCGAGAACCTCGCTAAGAACGTGGCGGTCAGCCTCGGCACCAACGGGGCGGTCCAGGAGGCCGCCGCCACCCACTACATCGTGGGACGCCTGGCCGAGGCTTGCAACGCCTCGGCTGCTGAGACCAGGTGCAGGATAAACATAATCCTGCCAGTTGTCGGAGGTGCGCTGCCGGCATGAGCGCGATAACCGAGCCGATCCAGGACTCCCTGACGTTTGACTACTACGCGAACATACCGCTCGCGGACACGAGCGGCAGGGACGGCGACGCCGCGTGGATGATCAGCGAGTCGATACGCGACGTGCACCGGCAGAAGTTCGCCGAGGTCGGCCGCGACTTCGACTCGATCTACCTCGGCCGGGAGCGGAGGCTCAGGGGGGCGGACAACAACCTCTCCGGCGCCATCCCCGACCTGGTCCGCTACAGCAACGTGATCTCGAACCTGTACTTCACGGGCAACTTGAACGCGTCGCAGGTGGTCGGGCAGGGCAACGTCCAGATGCGGATGGGCACGCTCGACCCTTTCATCGTGCAGCTCGCTGGCAGGCAGGAGTCCGGCAACTACAAGGTCGGGTGGGACCTGGCCCCGGAATTCACCCGGATCAAGTTCCAGCCGGCGACGGTCATGGTGCCGTTCATCCACTCCAGCTACAAGCTGACGCAGTTCGAGGAGGCCCAGTCCATCCTCGGGCAGAGCAGGATAGCCAACCACCAGGCGGTCGTCTCGGAGGTCCTCATGAAGGGCCGAGAGATAACGATCTTCCAGGGCGGGGCCGGCATCCCGGGGCTGATGGACACAACGAGCCAGTGCACCGAGATCACAAAGACCGGCTCGTGGGCGCACACGACCAACGACAAGCTGGACTACCTAATCGCCGACATCAAGAAGATGAAGGCCGCGCTCGACGCGCTGAAGATCCCGAACGTGCCGCTGAACCTGTTCGTCACGATCGGCATCTACGAGCTGCTCGAGGACACGGAGCTACTCTACGAGGTCAGCAAGACCAACATGGAGGTCGTGCGCGCAAAGCTCAGGGGCGGGGACATCATAAAGGCCCCCTACATCGCACCGACCGGCACCGAGCGCGCAGCGATGATCCCGAGCATGGGACCCGCGAGCCCGATCCACATCTTCGAGGCGGGCGTGCTGGGAGCCGAGGACCGGGAGCTGTGGGAGAACAAGTACGCCTGGGCCACCAGGGCAGCCGCCTGGAATCAGTGGCAGGAGACCATCCAGATCGCCGACGACGTCTCGCTCGCATAGGCGGGACAAACAAAAAATCTTTTTTTTTCAAACAATATTTGCAGAGCACGTCGGGCAGAGGTAAAACATTTCTCTCGTCTGTTGCTTTGACGATTTCCTCCAGCATCTTGTTTCAACCGTCTCAACAATGACTTTCTTCTTCATTCTTCTGCCTCCAAGAGTTCGCGGACGCGCTGCTCGAAGCCGTCGAGCACCTCGATCAACTTCTCTTCGTACCACTCTGCAAGTGCTTCTAACTCTGCCTCTCTGCACTCATCGGTGTGCTCGCCGTTTAAACAGTCGCATTCCCAATAATTGTTCGAGTAATTGTCGGCGGTGCGGAAGGCGTGCCAAAAACAACCTAAGGGGTGGAAACTATCACCCCGCGTGATTGCGTTTACGCTCCAGCCTGCCTCGGTCAAAGAGAACATCGCATCAACTTGCGTGTGCCCCACTATTTCTGCAGCAATTTCGTCCGCCGCCTCACGCGCCCGCTCTATCGTAGCTAAGCAGGCGTCGATTTCTTCTTGGGTTATCTCGTACCCGAACTCGCAAGCACGGCAATAGCCGCACTGTGCCAGGCATCCTGTTTTACTTGTCATTTTTTTCTTTTTCCTCCTTTTTGCTTAAAAAAAATCAGTGGACTACCTCCATCCTGTTGTCCACCTCTATCATTATCTCGTCGTTTTCGAGTTCTTCTTCTTCCTCGCCTGCGCTCAAACTCTTGATGTAATTTTCGAGCGATTTGATTCTCTGCATCGCACGGTGGTAAAGCTTGATCGCTTCCTCAGCGATGATTCTCGTCGTCGTTTCGCCGCCTTCGTGATTAATTCTAACCCACTCTTGCACGTAGGCGATTGGGTCGGCCGCTGCGGCCGCCTTTGCGTGGTCGTCTCGCAATATGTCTCTGACCGTTTCCCTCTTCTGAGTTGTTTGACTCATAATTATACTATGTATTTACTCTATATAAATTTACGCAACAATCATCGAACCCTTTTTTTCAAGAAGCGTTTTATTTGATGAGACGTTTGGAAACCAAATGTCACAAGATTCAATTGAGACTGCCGCGAGAAGAAGAGCGAAAGAGTTTCGCAAGCTTTATGACGATCTCGTCAAGCACAAGATGATTTACACAGTTGAAGTTCCTCACATTTACTTCGCAGTGTTCATCGACGGTCAGGAAAAAATTTCTGCGATCGCATCAATGCGAGAAGATTTTCTCTATTATACGCCTCACCGCTATCCAAAAATTTGGGTTGGGGAGACTCCGGCTGTGGCGGGAATCGAGCAGCACATAAGATATTTGATCGGAAGGGGTGGAATTTTATGAAAAAAGTTATTTTCAAGTCATGATCGGGTCGAGGATCGTGTCCTCGTCGTAGAGGTACAGGTCTATGAGTGCACGCCTCTGCTTGAACAAGTCGACCGCTGCCCAGTGCTGCTCCCAAATCCTTTTTACTGTTGTGTAGTGCAGCTTTTTCTTCACCTGCCCCTCGTCTCTTCGACCGAGGACTATCTCCCAAATCCTGTCACTGAAGCCCGACCTGATCTCGAACCTGTGCTTCCCTATCATTGCCCGGAAGGACATCTTCAGGTATCCCCTCAGCGAACCCCACTCATTTTTTTTCTGCTTCTGGTGCCTCTCGAGCAAAGCGTCGAATTGCTTCTTCAGCTCTTTGCCGCGCTGCTCGACTGCGTCGATCTCCATCTTCCAGATCTTGCTCTGTAACTCGCGTGTCTTTCTTTCAAGTGCATCGATCTCTCGCTTGTAATAGTTGATGTCGCCCTCGAGTTCCTGAACGCGTGCCTTGAGTGCGGATTCGCTTTCGATGTACTCGTCGACTTTTTGTCTCCAAAAATTTTCGCTGACCTCGTGCGTGCTTCTTAAGACGTACGATTCGTCGTGCCTCTGTTGTTCGTATTCCTCGTACGCCTCCCTTTCTTCCTCGTCCATGTCCTCAATCATTTTCAGTTTTCGTCTCAGGTTTTCCATTTTCAAATTTCTCCAGTTTCGGGCGGGATAAAAAGTTTGCAAAACGTTTTGCAAATATGAAATGAATTATCATTCAAACCATTGGTAACACCAATGGGATCCGGGGGGACCGCCGGGATCCCAGATGATCCCGAGGGATCAGTCCCGCCTCAGGAGGCGGGGGAAGTTCGGCTCGCCCTCGTCGCCGGCCCAGCAGTCGTGGTAACAATTCGCGCAAACGGAGCAGTTCTCGCAGTCCATCAATTCCTCGACGCAGAACGCGTAGCAGTAGTCGCAGGGGAGGCCCACCTGGTTCCACCAGCACGACTCGCATTCTTCTGACCCCTCCTCGTGCTCGCAGGTGTCGCAGTGCCTCTTGTAGACCATTTTCTTTTCCTGAAAAAATCAGACGTGGTAGTCGGGTTTTGGTTCGATGAGCCTGACGGTCACGCATATTTCTGTTTCTATGTTGCTCTCCCCGAGGTCGCATGTTGTTTCGAGGGAAACTCCGCTCCCCCAGACCTCGACCCTCTTGACCTTGACCGCCCCACCCTGTTCGGCGACCTGCAGTTGTTCAGCAACAATTTTCTTCCTCGCGTCGCTCGCGTCCAGCATCTCGACCAGCGCCTCGAAGTTCATCTTGAGAGAACCACTATGTACATCACAGCAAATCAGCCTGCCTCTGCGTTATTGAAGCGTTTTCTGCTGTTTCGTAGGAAAGAAATTTCCAGAAAACGGATGGTCGACCCCTGGTGGTCCTGGGCCTGACGAATTTCTTGACCCTGCCCTGCTCGAGCATTTTCTTCAGGTGATCGTAGACTGTGGTTCGTGGTCTATCGAGTAGGTTGGCTAAATTATCCCTGTTCATTGGACCCTGGGATTGCAGGGTGTTTAGTATCTTCAGGTTCAACACTTCTGCTTCTTCGTTGAGCGCGTTTATGTATTCCTCGTATGTCCTGCTGCCTTCAGCTGCCTCTGTCATATATCAAGCTGTCACCTCCTCGCTCAGTATCAAGACCCCGGTTTCCTCGTCCCAACGCGCACGACCCTCCTTCCAAAGCGTGACGTACGGGGTGTCGGTCCAGTACTCCCAGTCCTCGAGGTCCGCATCTCGCCCGTCGCGCCCGAAGCACAGATGGACCAAGAAACAAGAGCTGCACCTCCCGTCCCCCTCGTAGCAGTAGATCACCGCGAGCGCCTCCACTCCCTGATCATCTCGTGCTCGACGAATTCGCCCCTCAATCTTTGCTCGACTAACCTGACGATTTCCTCCGCTTCTCCCCTCGACATGAAATGGTGGTAGCACCTGTCAATCACTATTGTGCGCCAGCTGTCGGTTATAGTGATTCCCCCAGTCGAGCTCCACTTACCTGTGTCGCAGCTTATCACGATGTTCAGGTAGTCCCCAGCCACAATTGTCTTGACGAGGCCCTCCCGGTTCACGAGATCACGAGGGATCCATTCCACATTTTTGACCCACCCGTCGACCCTCTTTTCCCTGCACTCGACGCAGACCCGCATTTTTTTCCAAATTCTTTCCTCTGGGTTCTCGTCCTCGGAGAAGTCGAACGCGAAAACAGCGCGACCGCCGCACAACTGGCAGGTTCTCTGCATCTCGAACTCGGAGAAGTAAAAGCAGCCGTTCTCGTCGATGTCGACTGGTCCGCGCCCCCCGCACTGGTGGCAGCAAACGTCCGTCATGTCTTCCCCGATGCGTAAACTGATTTCGGAGTGGCAGTTTGGGCATTCGAGCGTCATTCGTTCATACTCTCCAGGAATTTCTTCAACTCCTCCGGGCAGTGCTCGCACCCCCTTTCCACATGTTGAGGCGGGAACGTTATGATCATTTCCTTACCGCACCGCGGACAAACAAATTTTCTGCCGGCTGTGGCTTTCAACATTTCCATTATGTTCAATCGTTCATAGCCTCCTGCTGTTCTTCGTGTATGATCTCCGCCTCCAGCTTTTTCCACCTGCTCATCATCTCGTCTACGAATCGTTTGATTGTTGCTTCTTCGCCGGTTGCGACCGCTCTCACGTATTTCGCGAAACACACGAGGAGAATTGGGCCGAGCCCGGGGCTGTTCTCGCCGATTTTCTCGAGGGCTTTCGAGCATTCTTCGCAGAGGCACACGCATATGTTGCCGCCGCGGCGGAAGAGTTCGCCCGCGCCGCACACGCAACATTCAAGCGTTTCATCTGATTGTTCTAAGCAAACGTATTCGACTGCCATCTTTTTTATTCCTCGCTCTGGCTGTACGGCGAGAAGTAAAGAGACATGTAGCCGCCGAACGTTGTAAGAGTCCCGAAGTTCACCTTCAGCTCGAAAACCTGGTCGACCCCGAACCCGAACTCAACAACAAACGGCTTCATTTGTGCAATAGCCTTCATCGCTTTGCAGAAGATCTGACCAGTGGCTATTATCCTGCCATTTTCTTGAACGATTTTGTGACCATAAATCGCCTCATCCAATTCTTCCTGATCAGGAAAGATGTCGTCGAGCCAGATGTTTATGCCCCCGTCGAGCGCGACCGAGTTTGTCGAGAACTTCAGTATGTTGTCCGCATTTGTGAGCGCTTTGATTTCGCACTGATTAATTACTGATTCCTCGAACGACATCTCGAGCATTCCAGCCACGTCTTGGAGAATTTCAAGCGGCAACACTACATGGCTCGTTGAGTCTTCGTTTTCGAACCTTTTTAGTAGGTTGATCAACCCTGTGTGCTCTTCAGACGAAGTCACGTATTGCTTCATGAACACTTTTATTTCGCGCCCGCTCGCCTCTATGCTGAACAAGATTTTGTTGTCGACGTGTTTTGCGCGAATGCTGTTCCAGCCGATCTTCCCGCCGATTTTCGCCCTCTCGAAGAGGGCATGCAGCCTGTCCCTGCGGAAGTTCATCTCGAATTCGCCGGAGCAGAAATACTTGCTGAAAACTCGTGCCGGGAATTTCGCCGACGCGAGCACAACCTTGCCTTTGCTCAGCCCAGCGATTTTAACAAATTCGCTTTCGAAGAATATAGTTATGTTCTCGACGAAAGGTTTCATCACCTCGAGGCACTTGCTGACCAGACCCGCCTCCTCGCCGATCACCCATTCGAAGTCTCCTTCCGCGAGTGAGTTTGTGAGTTCCAATGCCCGCTCCATGTCTCCCGTGTTAATATCTATGTGGTATGTTTCTCCCATCGTTTTTTTTGTGTTGCTGATGAGCATTAAACGATCTTAAAAAAATCGCTCAGGGAACGTTTTGCACAAAATCGCTCAGAAAAACCTTTTCCTGCCCCCCCGACGCCTGGAACCAGATCTGATCATCGCACCCCTCGATGGCATTAGACTCGGACCTTCCCTCGACGGCAATCCTCTCGTCGCGGTGCTTTTTGCTGGATTCCTCGGCGGGAAACTTGTGAATTCCGCCTGCCCGCCGGCCTGGGGGCTGGGCGCCTGCGGCTTTATCCTCTTGTCCAGCCAGATCGAGCCCATCGCGACGGAGTCGAGAACGTCGAAGAGGCCCCTCGGGGGGTTCGGGAAGCCGACGAGCTGCTGCTGGAACTTCTTGAGGTGCGGGCAGTTCTGGTCTGCCCAGAACTCGCCGTGCGAGAGAATCACCTCCATGCCCTCGTGTATCTTCGCGCACTTCTTCGCCTTCTCGCCGTTCCCGTAGAAGTTGTACTTGTGCCCTCGTCCGCGGCTCCTGAACTTCTTCCACTTAAAACCGAACTTCTCGCCGTGCTTCTTGACGTGTTTCGCCTGCCCGAAGTCCTCCTCGACGACGAACGTCGCGTCGGGGAAGAAGTCGTGGGCCTCGCCGATTATCTCCTCGCGCTGGTCGTACGTCCACTGTCCGCACCACATGTACATCAGGAAAACCCGACCCATGTAGCCCCTGAGCGCGGCGAGGGCGGACTCGTCTGCGTCAGCGCTCGTCCCAGTCGCGAGGTCGAGCATTAAAACATCAACCGCCTCCCGCGGCTTGGTGCCTCCCATAACCTCGTTGCCGATCGCCTCGCGCAGCCAGCGGTTCGGGGAGTTTGGCGTGTCCTGCAGCTCGTACAGCTGAACGTCGTCCCACGAAAACACGTTGCCCTGCGCGATCATCGGCGTGCACTGCATCTCACACATAAAGTTGAGGGGGTTCGCGTCGTAGTCAAGCAGGACGCACTTGACTCGCTTCTTCTTGAGCCGCCCCCTGCTGTCGTACTCGTCCGGCGGCTCGGTGAACCTGTACTTGCCAAAGCAGTCGTAGTAGAGCTCCGCCGTGTCGAACTTGGCTTGGTCGAGGACGCGGATGTGGTGTTGTCCCACGTCGTCTGTGTATATCTCGTATGAGTCGTCCGGCGGGAAAGTTTTCACGAGCGGCTGCTCGAGGACTGCCCACATCCCGTACTCGTTCTCGAGCTTCGAGTAGGGGTCCTCAGGTCCCTTGTGCGTAAAAGAGAAATCAAACTCCTCGCAGTTCTCGAGCGTGAACAGAAATTCTCCCATGAATCCCATGAATTTCTCGTGCAGCTTCTCGCTGGACTGCATCGCGTGCGACCAGGGGTCGTCTATGTATTGATCTGTCGTGTGGAACCCCTGGCTCGAGGACTCCTTCCAGCCGCTGCAGACGAGGGACGGGTCTATGCCGCCGGAGTCCCTCTTGAGCTTGACGGCGTGGCTCGTGTCCATCCCCTTGAGGTACTGCATCGGGCTCCTCGTGCCGGTCTCGAACAAAAATCCGTAGTCCTGTATCGCCGCCTGGCCGCCGATTATGTTCCTGATGTACTGCATCGTCTGCCCGGCCCGCGACTGGCTCTCCCTAATGATCGAGCAAATCCGGTTCGGGTCGTCGCACAGCCGGCGCGCCTTGCAGGCTGCGAGGAAGTGGCTCTTGCCGGCCCCCCTGAAGATGCTTATCATGTTCCACGCGTATTTCTCGCGCCAGTCGTTCATGAGCATCTGGCTCGGGTAGAGCCCGCGCTGGAAGAACGGGACGTACCTGACGCACCACTCCGGCATCGAGAGGTCGCTGACGTGACCGGTCGGCTCCGGGAAAGCCGCCGCCCTGCCCCCGCGCCGCCTCGCTTCCCGTGCGTCCCTCACGTTCTGCTGCCTCACCGTCTCGTTTATTATGTCCTCGACGTCCCCCATCGCCGCGTTCCGCGTCAGCCTGACCCGTGCCCTCGGCGGGGCATCCTCCGGTGGCGGCTGCAGGATCCTCGACTGTGATCGACTGTCCGCCGACGGTTGGGCACGGCTGCTTATCTTTGGGTTCCTGCTTATCTTCCTCTTTCCCTTCCCGAAGTTCTTGAGCGGCACAAAAAAAAAGTTGGGATTCTCTTATTTATTGTTTCTTGATTTTCTTAGTTTTCTCACAACTCGTCGAGCGGGACGAGCGCGTTCCTGTCGTTGTTGATGTTTTCAGAGATTTGCGCGCCTTGCAGGTGCCCGACCGTCCTCTCCCAAGCCATCATCCCCAGATAAATGCACTTTTCTATGTTCCTCAGGGCCTCCTCCTCGGTTTCCCCGAACAGCTCCATGAAATTGTCGGATAGTGACAAACCGACGAAGTTCTTGCCTGAGATTCGCCTCATCGTTGTCGCATTCACCATGTACGAGTGGTCGTACCTATCGAGCGCCTTCTGCGCCTGCTCGAGCGTCATCTCAGAATTCACTTCAATCGCCTTGCCCATCAGAGCCAGGGTTCTCACGACTTCTACTCGATTCTTGATACCCCACGCTGTTTTGTAGTGTTCCACTATCTCGAAGATCTTCGCGTGCAAGTTGACGTATCGCGACTTGCACAGTGAACTGTCGGCTTCGTTTAGCCTCATGATATCTGTATGTTGTTTTTACTATAAAAAAGTGAGCGATTAAAGGCAATACTAAAAAAATGATAAAACGGTACTAAACAATTAGTACTCAATTCAGAGCACAATGTAAGAGTCGTCGGGGTATGCCGGCACAGCCACGACGAAGACGTGACCGCACGCGCAGCACTCCTTGACCCCCTCGCCCGGGTCGTTCAATATCTCAACGGAACAAACTGGACAAAAAATCATTTTACTCAAATCCCCCCCCATCGCTTGAGGTAGGCGTAGCACTCCGGGCACAGGCGCCTGCCGCAGACCTCAATTATGTTGTCCGTCCTCCCCCCGCACTTGTCGCAGAACCCGAACATTTCACCAGCCCCCGAAGTTCCAGGCGCCGCGGCTGCCGTAGACCTCTTGTGGGTAAAGCGAGGGGCAGTCGTCGCACGCCACCTCGCCGTCGCGGCACTCGTATACGTCCTCGAGAGGGTTTATGTGTCTGCCGCAGCTCGAGCACTTCATTATAGGTCGAACCTCCTCTGCGGAACTATGTAGGCGTGCATCGGCAAGTCGCAGATCGGGCACCAGTCGCCGTTGTACCAATCGTGCTGAACCCCGTGCTCGGGGCAGATGCCGACCCCGACCAGGTCAGCGTCACACATCTTATCAAAGAACCACTCGAAAGAGATTTCTTCCGGCTGGGGCAGCTCGTACCTGTCCGTCTCGTCGCAGACTTCTTCCTCGTATGTTATCACGTGCGCGTCGCCCCTCGTTATGACGTAGAAGAGCTTCGTCCTCTCCGCCGAGTTCTCCCTGCACCAAACGTAGTGCTCCATGAGGCCCTGCACCTTGCTCCCGATCGTCTCGTAGCCGAGGGCCATTTCGACTCCGTGTATCTTTATCGTCTGAGTTGTTTGACTCATAATTATACTATGTATTTACCCTATATAAATTTACGCAACAATTGCCGGTAAAAAATGATCAGGGCTGGGTCAGTTGGTGGGACTGGTTACTGAAGCCGGTCACCCTGAGCTTCCAGATCACCAGCAGCATCGAGGTCACGTTTGACCCGCGCCAGTAGTAGAACTTGCGGTCGATTATCGGCATCCAGTCGGCGAAACAATGATAGCCGTCGGCGTACATCAGGGTCTGGTAGTAATAGTCGTAAGCTGTGTTTTGCGTGAACCTCAGACCGACTGCCTCCGAGCTCGAGGCCCCCGCGGCGGGTCCCCTGTAGTGCAGAGAGATTTTTATCTCCTCAACGTTTTGGGGCAATACTGACGACAAGTCGACAAGGGTCCATGCCCCCGTCGCCGAGAACTCGGACGCTTGGCTCAGGACTAACTCGCCGTTCGGGAGCCAGGTCGAGCCGTCAACTATTCCCTGAGTGCAAGAATCCCAGAATCCGGCGGAGTGGTTGCTCAACCCGGTCGTCAAACAGTCGAAGTGGCCTGACGGCAGTTCAACCGAGCCGTCCCCGAGGCTCAGAACCCTCTTGTGCTCCGGCGTGTAAGAGAAGGAGTCTATGTAGCATTCCTCGCCCGCGGCGGAGAGCTTGAACTTAGCGTAAGCAACGACGAAGGACGCCCCGAAATTGAACTGTGCGCCGAGCTGCATGTCGACGTACAGCGATATGTCTTGAGACGCCCCGTCGTATTCCACCAAGATGTGGTGCCAGTCGCCGGCGTTGTTGATGTAGATCGTCTGACCCGCGAACGAGACGCTCGGGTAGAGGGCGGATGGCTGATAACTGATTGTTCCGACGTACGCGTCGCCGTGGTTGTAAAAGTCTACGTCAACGTCGTCGTCTGACTTCAGCCACCAGCTGACCCAGCCGTCGGCCGGCCCGACCCCCCCGAGCACGAGGTATGGCAGTGACTTCGCCTCAACCGTGCCGGCGCCGGAGTCGAATGAGAGGTGGAGAGGGTTCTTGTGCCCGCCATCCTCGATCACGACCTCCAGCGTTCCAACTCCCGTGCCCCCCTCGACCTTCGTCCACCCGTCGAGGCCGTCGGTCGGGTACCAGTCTGGGGAGCCGTTGGGCTTGTAGTTGCCGGGCGAGATGCGAGTCGTGTGCTGCTGCTCGCTGTACACGAGGGCGGACCGCTCGGAGTGCAGAGCCTCCCAGACGCTTCGCTCGCCGACCGCCACCCCCCTGTCCAGCGTCGACCCTATCTTGAAGTTCTCCAGCGGCGAGAAAGCTAATGAATCCCAGTAGCTCCAGACGTTGACTCCGCTGATCATTGCGATCCGGCTGATCGGGTAGTCGTTCGCGACCGCGTTCCCGACATACTCGCCTGAGATGAAGACCCTGACCTTCCCGTTCCGGACAACCTCGAGTGACATAACGTACCACTCGTCTTGCAGCATCTCGACGCCTGTGTTCAGCGTCAGGACCCCGTTCGAGACCTGTATCTCCCCGCTCGGGTTCAAGTCGACTCTTATCACCTCGTTGTCGCTCGAGTCAGTCAGGGCGAATGCAATCTGCTGGTAGAGCAGTGGGTTGTCTTCGTCCCTGAGCCACGCCCACTCGACCTTCAAATAATCTTCTTCCTCGTCGAGGTCGAGGAACCAGCGGGAAAGGCCGCCCAGGTTGTTCTTCGTCTTCACGCAGTTGTTGCGCCCTTGGTACGTGTCGACGAGTTCTATTGTTTCTTTGAATGTGCGGTCGAATCTCAGGAACTCGCTCCCGAGCGTCCAGTCGACGACGTACCTCAATTTTTTTCTGCTGTCGGTCTTAAAAGTTGTCTGCGGCCTGTCGGTCGACTCCGACGATGAAATCTCTGCCTCAGTCTTCGCGTTCTCGACCGAAACGCCCTCGGATTGGTCTGATAGCGGGTAGTAGAGCGAGTCGCTTATGAGCAGGTGGTTAGAGCCGGTTTGTGCGTTGTAGCTCGAGCGTATTATGTAGAAAGTCTGCTCAGGTATCGGCTCAACGGGCTCGAGCGAGAACTCGATGGTTTGTCCCCAGGGCAGCAGGAAGCCGTCGTCAAGTATGTCGACGTCCAGCTCCCAGCTCTTTATGTTGTTCTCCGCAGCCTTCTTGAGAGCAATCGCGTCGAGCTCCGCCTGGTCGTTTATTTCTGGGAAGTAATCCCACCAAATGCCCGCGCCGTCTTGGCGGACGTAGCTGAACTTGCCCTCGCCCCCCCTTATGTATATCTCGCCCGCCTTCCTGTTGACGATCCGCGCATCGTGGTTTGTCAGCTTACCGTCCCTGAAGCCGTAGGTTTTGCCCGTCGCCAGCGGTGCGGCAGGGGAGACGAAGATGCTGACGTTGCTCAAGTATGAGAAGCGACCAGTCACTGCGTCGAACCAGCGCATTATCTCGCCAACGGGTCTGTTCTTGAAGTTGATTGACCTGACAGTCGAGTCCGGCGCTATGCCGTTGTTGAAGAAATTGATCGCCCAGCACTCCCCCGCCAGGACCTCTCTTATGATTTCGTCAGTTGTCCTCTTGTAAAAATTGCGGTTGACCTTGTGGTTTAGGTCAGAGTCGGCCGCGCGTTGTGCCGTCAGAGTTTTTGTTTCTGGGTCGTAACCAATTGTTTTCCCGACAAATGAAACTTGCATAGACTCCTGGTTCAAAATGAGGAAGAAGTCTGGGGCCTCCTCGAGCTCGAAGTTGTTCACAGTCATCTCCCCGCTCGTGTCCCAGCCGCCGCGGACCTTCATGTTTATTGCAACGATCTCCTTTGTTTTCGTCTGGTAAAGTTTCCCGCGGTGTATAAAAAAACTTGAAAATGAGCAGCCGTCCTCTTGTGCCCCGTTAGTCCCCTGCCCCTCGAATGAGGCGACCGGCACCATCGTTGTGCCCTGCAAGAAATAAACGTAAGTTTTTGCGTTGACGGCGTCGGCGTCAAATATTTTGATGATTTTGCTCGCGCCATCCGGCATGTTCTCGTACGCCAGGTTCGTCGTGTTCATTTGCTCAGGCGAGGCCCTCGTCTGCGACTTGAAGAAAATGTAGCTGGCGAAGTTGTCGGTCGAGCCCATCACGCCGTCGAACTGGTCGTCTATAAACAGCATGAAGTCGTACCCGAGCGCTGAAAAAAGGTGTTGGTTCGCGATTGTCCCGTACCTCAGCGACGCTGACAACGAGTATATCAAGCCCCCGGGGCCGTCCGCCTCGTAATAATAATAGCGCGGAGGACTATCAAGGTAGGCGACGAACCTGATCTTGTTCGACGCGACTTCGCCTGTCGCGACGACGTACTTTGTGTTGCCCAGGCAGTCATCGAGGTAGACCGCTGGCACCGGCGCAGACGAGTCGACGCTCGCGAGCACGACGAGGTTGTTGAGGGTGTCCTCGAACAAAATGTAGTGCGTCGTTCCCCCGCCGTGCCACGTGGCGTAAACGTCTCCGAAGTTGTAGCCGACGATCAGGGTTTGCGTCTTCGATGTCCACGTCTGTCCCCAGTCCGCCGAGGTTATGAACTCGAGCAGACCCCCCGCCCCCGCCCACCCGTACACAGTGCCAACGCTGCCCACGTTCGGGTCGAACGAGTAACTGGTCGGTGCTATGTCTGGTGTTACGGTTGGCGTCGACCACGTCTCTCCGGCGTCGGTCGTGTAGACGACGTCGCTCGCTGAGCCGGCGCCAGTTTCAAAATTGGTAGCTACCACGTTGCTGGCGTCGAACTGGTATGCACCGTAGCCGAGGTTCAGGAAAAGCTTGTTCGGCCCGTTCCCGTCGTAGTCCTCGTTCTCCTCTACGTAAAGCATGAGTGTCGTCATGTGGATCAGCCCGTCCTCGTCATGTTTATCGTCGCGGTTATGAACTTTTCGCCCGCCTCGGCCTGGAACGTGACCTGGTCGAGCGAGACTATGAAATAGTCGTTCAAGTCGTCTTCGTTGTCCCTGTACTCGAGGTTCGTGCCTTCGACCTCGCAGATGAAGTAGATGTCGGCGGCGTGCAGCTTCTGGCACTGGTAAGCAAACTCGATCACAGCGTTCGCCTCCGCGCCGAGGTTCGCGCCGACCGTTGTCAACACTATCGCTTTGACGACAGTGGTCAGCATCACCTCGCCGTTGTGGTGGTCATACGTTTTCCCGCCGGGGTGAACCGTTTTCTGGCTGCGGTTTATGAGGTTCAGAGTCCAGCTCGTGACCGCGAGCTTCAAAATTGAGCCTGTCGGCTCGGAGGGGTCACCTGTCGCCCCTGTAGAAAGCGACGCGTCCCATTCCTCGTCACCCGAAACTATTACACTCATTTGTTAGAGGATTTGGGTACAGCGAAAAAAAGTATTTTGAATGCTCACCGAGTATTTGCTTTAGTTCGCGAAATATTTGTGCGCGTGCCCCTTCTGCACCCTGACGAGGCTGCCGAGCTTTCTTATTATGTAAGAAATATTTTGGCTCCCAACGTCAATCTCCGCCGCCAGCTCTTGCGTTGTGATTCCGTCACTTGATGATTTTATGACCCTGTAGGCGCGTGCGTCGATCCTCCTCGTGCCGGGGTTTTCCCTCAGGAATTGAACAATCCATTCCTCGTCTTCCTCTTCGTGTTCCTCCGCTTCGATTTCCCCCCACCGGTTCGAGAGCTCCGAGAGCACGGAGTTCCCGGGCTTGAACCTCACGAGCAGCTTCTGATTCCTCAGAGAAAGATCAAACCCGAGCTGCCTGAGCTGCGAGCCCTCTACCCTCCACACATCGAGGAATATGTGCTCCGCCTCAACGCTTGTCCAGTCGAACGGCCTCGGGCCGACGCCGAGTGTTTCGAGTGCAATCTT
>Ga0180432_10001298_pt1 | contig 39781 bp, 31 predicted proteins | sample SS_ome_10_FD_132414 | JGI IMG/M metagenome (GOLD analysis project Ga0180432, IMG submission 132414) | Hypersaline lake sediment archaeal communities from the Salton Sea, California, USA - SS_1_MS_2 metaG | ecosystem: Environmental > Aquatic > Non-marine Saline and Alkaline > Hypersaline >... | reverse complement strand
CTTTCCGTGCTGTGGGTTGCATCAACGCGGCGCCGGCAAAGCACGGCCAACACGGGTCACAGGTGACGGCTTACAGACAATGCGAAAATCTGCAGCCCCCTTGCACTCCTGCCATGGGTCGGGTGTGAAATTTCCCGAAAAACCCGTGCACGCCCCGTGAGGACCTGGAATGCGAGGGTCACCCCGGGGTCTTTCCATGAAGGGGAGCTACGAAAAGGAAGGGAGTGCCACGACTTATTTGCAGCGCGAAACGCTCATCCCCCTCGCCCCATTGCGGCTTGGCGGGGGTCTCGATATAATCCTCTCTTTTCCGCGATCCCAGAGGGGCACGGTCCCCGACAGCGAGGTGGACCCGATGGTCGAGGCATACGATCCGGCGCGCATCGAGGGGAAGTGGCAGGAGGCGTGGCTGTCGTCCGGCGTCTTCCACGCCGAGGACGACACGGGGAAACCGAAATACTACGTCCTCATCGAGTTTCCCTACCCGTCCGGCGAGGGTCTCCACGTGGGGCATCCGCGCAGCTATTCGGCCCTGGACGTGGTGGCCCGGAAGCGCCGCATGGAGGGCTACAACGTCCTCTACCCCATCGGGTTCGACGCCTTCGGCCTGCCGGCGGAGAACTACGCCCTGAAGACCGGGCAGCATCCGCGCGACGTCACGAAACGGAACGTGGACCGGTTTCGCAAGCAACTGCAGCGGCTCGGGTTTTCCTTCGACTGGTCCCGCGAGGTCAACACGACGGACCCGGGTTACTACAAGTGGACGCAGTGGATCTTCCTGAAGCTGTTCGAGCACGGGCTGGCCTACAAGGACGAGATGCCCATCAACTGGTGTACGAGCTGCAAGGTGGGGCTGGCGAACGAGGAGGTCGTGCAGGGGGTGTGCGACCGGTGCGGAAGCGAGGTGGTCCGGCGCGTCCAGTCGCAGTGGATGCTCCGCATCACGAAGTACGCCGAGGCGCTCCTGGAGGGGCTGGACACCGTCGACTTTCTCGACAAGATCAAGACGCAGCAGGAGGCGTGGATCGGCAAGAGCCGCGGGGCGGAGGTGGATTTTCCACTGGCCGGACGCGACGAGGTCCTGCGCGTGTTCACGACGCGCCCCGACACGCTCTTCGGGGCCACCTACATGGTGCTCGCGCCGGAGCATCCCTTCGTGGAGCGGTTCCTGGGGGAGATCGAGAACCCGGAAGACGTGAAGGCCTACCGCCGGGAGGCCGCCCGCAAGAGCGATCTGGAGCGGACGGAGCTCACGCTCGACGTCACCGGCGTGGAGATGAAGGGCCTGGAAGCGGTCCATCCCGTCAACGGCGAGCGGATCCCGGTCTGGATCTCCGACTACGTCCTCATCTCGTACGGCACGGGCGCCATCATGGCGGTGCCGGCCCACGACGAGCGGGACTACCGGTTCGCGCGAAAGTTCGACCTGCCCATCGTCGAGGTGATCGCCGGGGGCGACATCGAGCAGGAGGCGTTCACGGACATCGACCGCGGGACGCTGGTGAACTCCGGTCCGCTCGACGGGCTGGGCGTCCGCGACGCCATCGCCAGGATCACGGAGATCCTGGAGGAGAAGGGCCAGGGAAAGGCGACGGTGAACTACCGCCTGCGCGACTGGGTCTTCAGCCGCCAGCGCTACTGGGGCGAACCCATCCCGGTGGTCCGTTGCGAGGCCTGCGGCGGCTGGGTGCCGTTGCCCGAGGAGGCGTTGCCGCTCGAACTACCCGAGGTGGAGAAGTACCAGACCACGGAGACGGGGGAATCGCCGCTGGCGCTCCTCGAGGGCTGGGTGCACACCGTCTGCCCGCGTTGCGGCGGCCCCGCCCGCCGGGAGACGGACACCATGCCCCAGTGGGCGGGGTCCAACTGGTACTTCCTTCGCTACTGCGACCCGCACAACGACGAGGCGCTCGCCTCGAAGGAGGCGCTGGCGTACTGGATGCCGGTCGACTGGTACAACGGGGGGATGGAGCACACCACCCTCCACCTCCTGTACTCCCGGTTCTGGCACCGCTTCCTCCACGACATCGGGGTCGTACCCTGCGCCGAGCCCTACGCGAGGCGGACCTCGCACGGCATGGTGCTGGGCGAGGGCGGGGAGAAGATGTCCAAGGCCCGCGGCAACGTGGTGAATCCCGACGAGATGGTGGAAGCCTACGGCGCGGACGCCTTCCGTTGCTATGAGCTCTTCATGGGCGCGTTCGACCAGGCCATCCCGTGGTCCACGCAGGGGCTGGTGGGCCAGGAGCGTTTTCTGCACCGCGTCTGGAACCTCCAGGAGAAGGTCGACCCCGACGCCCCCCTCGACCCCGAAGGCGAGCGTCTCGTCCACCAGACGATCCGCGACGTCTCCGAGAGGATCGAGGCCATGAAGTTCAACACGGCGCTGGCGTCGCTGATGACGCTGGCGAACCGCTTCGGGGCCTCCGACCGGGTCCGGCGGGAGGATTTCGAGCGTTTCGTCCTGCTGCTGTCGCCCTTCGCCCCCCACCTCTGCGAGGAGATGTGGGAGAGGCTCGGACACGAGACGTCGCTGGCGCGGCATCCCTGGCCCGTCTTCGACCCGGGCGTCGCGGCCGAGGAGGAGGTCGAGATCCCGGTCCAGGTGAACGGGAAGCTCCGGGGGAAGGTGATCGTGCCGGCGTCCGCCGGCGAGGAGGACATCCGCGCGGCCGCCCTGGACGTGGACAACGTCCAGCGACACGTCGGGGACCGGGCGGTGAAGAAGGTGATCTACGTGAAGGGGCGGCTGGTCAACGTCGTCGTCGCGTAGCCGGGGCCGCGAAGGCCGCAAGCATTCGGTGCCCCCCCGACATTTCGTACCTGATCGACGGGCACGAAACGTCTGGTTCATACGATGTCACGACAAGAGAGAGAATTGCCATGGCTGAGGGAAAGAAGGGAATCACGAAACGGTCGGAGGACTTCTCGCGGTGGTACCTGGACGTGATCCAGGGGGCGGAGATGGCGGACTACTCGCCCGTCCGGGGCTGCATGGTGATCCGCCCCCACGGCTACGCCGTCTGGGAGAAGCTGCGTGACGCCCTCGACGGCATGATCAAGGAGACGGGGCACGTCAACGCCTACTTCCCCCTCTTCATCCCGGAGAGCTTCCTGACGAAGGAGTCGGAGCACGTGGAGGGCTTCGCCCCCCAGTGCGCCGTCGTCACCGAGGGCGGCGGCAAGCCGCTCGAAGAGAAGCTCTACGTCCGCCCCACCTCCGAGACCATCATGTACAGCATGTACGCGAAGTGGATCTCCTCGTGGCGGGATCTGCCGCTGCTCATCAACCAGTGGGCGAACGTGGTCCGGTGGGAGATGCGCACGCGCCTGTTCCTGCGCACGATGGAATTCCTGTGGCAGGAGGGGCACACCGCGCACGCCACCGAAGCGGAGGCCGAGGAGGAAGCGCTCAGGATGCTCGAGGTCTACCGCCGGCTGTCGGAGGACGTCCTGGCCGTGCCGGTCATCAAGGGCGTCAAGAGCGAATCGGAGAAGTTCGCCGGCGCCCTGAAGACCCTGTGCGTCGAATCCATGATGCAGGACGGCAAGGCGTTGCAGATGGGCACCTCCCACAACCTGGGTCAGAACTTCGCCAAGGTCTTCGACGTCGCCTTCCAGGACCAGGACGGCCGGCGCAAGCACGTCTGGCAGACCTCCTGGGGCGTGTCCACGCGCCTCATCGGCGCCCTGATCATGGCCCATTCCGACGACACGGGGCTCGTCCTGCCGCCCCGCGTCGCCCCCGTCCAGATCGTCGTGGTCCCCATCTGGAAGTCCGACGCCGAGAAGAGCGCGGCCGTCGAGGCGGCCCGCGCCTTCCAGGACGCCCTGCATGGACGCGCGTCGGTCCGGGTGGACGACCGCGAGGACCACAAGCCCGGCTTCAAGTACTTCGAGTGGGAGCGCAAGGGGGTACCGCTTCGCGTCGAGATCGGCCCGAAGGACCTCGACAAGGGCACGCGGATGTTCGTGCGAAGGGACACGGGGGAGAAGCGGCCCGTGGACGCGTCCGCGGCGCCCGGAGAGGCCTTGAAGGTCCTGGACGCGATCCAGTCGGATCTGCTCGAGAAGGCGCGGTCCTTCCGCGAGGGGAACACCTTCACGGTGGACGACTGGGAGGACTTCAAGAAGCGCAACGCGTCGCTGGACGGGGGCTTCTACCGGGCCCACTGGTGCGGCGACCCGGCCTGCGAGGAATCGGTGCAGGAGGAGACGAAGGCCACGATCCGATGCATCCCCTTCGAGGCGGAGGCGGAGGAGGGCGCCTGCATCCGTTGCGGGAAGCCCTCGGCCAAGCGCGTCGTCTTCGCCAAGGGGTACTGAGAGGCTGTGTAAAAATCCCTGGTTCCCTACGCGAGCGGATTTTTCCACATCCTCTACCTCTGGGGGGACGCCGTCCCCCCCCCCAGCCCGGCCAAACAGACGGATTGGGCAGGCTTTTCGACCCTGATCGACATGTTGATCAGAAAGTGACCATGTGAATCAGGCTCGAGAAAGCACCGCAGCACCGGAAAAGGACTCGCGAAAACAACCTTTCGAGGCGCAGGGGTCCCGTGGCCCATGACCCGCGACGCCTCACGGCTCGCGCCGTTTTGGATCGGCGGGCGGCGCCTCGCCCTTTGGCGGGGCGGGAGCATTCTCCCCCTCCTTCGCGGCATCCTCGTGCGGCGAATCGCCTTCGTCCGCCTGGGAATCGGGCAGGATGGCGATTTCACCGGTCTTGCGGCGGCGCCTCTCGGGAAAGGGTTTCTTGAGGATCACGTGATTGAAGAGGTAGTGGCACAGGGGAACGCCGATGAGGAGCCCCCAGACGCCGAAGAAGTGCTCGCCGATAAAGAGGATGACGAGGATGAGCAGGGGGTTCATGTGCATCACCGAGCCGAGAATCCGTGGGTTCAGGACATAGGCTTCGATGAGGTGGATGAGGGTGATCAGGGCGACGGCCTCGAAGGCGAGGAGCACGCCGCATTCCTGGAGGCACACCAGCACGATGGGGGCCGAGGAGATGAAGACGCCGAGCACGGGGACGAAGCTGCACAGGAACACGATGACGCCGAGCGCGATGGGGTAGGGAATGCCCAGAAGGACGAGGCCGATCATGGTGAGCGCGGTGTTCACGAGCGCGATGATGGCCTGTCCCTGGAAGGCCATGCCCATGCTTCGGCCGAACGAGACCACGGAGGGGGCGATCTCCTGGTAGAAGCCGCCGATGCGGCTTTCGGCCAGTGAACTGATCTTCTTTCCGAAGGTGGGGATGCCCATCACGATGAGGAAGGAGAAGATGATGGCCATGAGGAAATGCATGGCGTAGGTGAACAGGCGTGTCGCCACCGTGGTCAGGATGTCAGCGAGGGCGGGGAGGTTCTCCGTGGCGGTGGTCTGGAGGCTGTTGACGACCTGTCCGTAGGTCTGCTCGTAGGTGGGGGTATCGCGGAACTCCTCGAACCGCTTCCTGCCCATGACCGCGCGCAGGAGGCTGTCGAGGTGATCCAGCAGGTCCTTGCGCCTGGCGGGTCGGGGTCCTGCGAGGGCCGTGTCTTCCTTCTCGCGGCGGTCGATGCGCTTGACCACGGCCTCCTCGGGGCAGGTCTCGAGGGTTTCCACGGGCCGTCCGGGGATCTTGCGCATGGCCTCGGCGAGCTGGGCCCGGATCGGGTAGTACCGCGGCGAGTCCCGGAACGACTGGTACCGTTCCTCGCCGAGGACCTCCTTCATGATCTTGTCGGCCCGGTCCTCGGGCGTCATGAGGCGGGCCGCCTTGCGGGGGATGAGTTCCTGGGCCTGCTGGGCGAGCCTCCGCCCCTGCTCGACGAGGCGCGGGAGGACGAGCCAGCCGGCCCCGCCGAGGATGCAGAGGAAGACCAGGAACACCGCGAGGGTGTTGAGGTACCTCAAGGGGTGGTTCGGCCGGTCGGCGATCTTCATCTTCCGGGAGGCCCACAGGACCACGTTCGAGGCGATGTAGCTCAAGACGAACGTGAGGAAGATGACGCCGAAGAAGGAGCGCAGGAGGTAGATCAGGAAGAGGAAGGCCGCCCAGATCGTGATCTTTTCCCAGGGCCAGCGCTTCAGGAACCGGAACGGATCCTGTTCGCGGATGTGCGTCTTCGTTTCCATGCTCTTCGCTGTCCGGCCGGAAATCGCTTCCTACCGCTTCATCGCCTCGCTGATGCTCATGAGGAACTCGGCGTTGGAATTGTACTTCTTCAGCTTCTGGACCAGAAGTTCCATGGCCTCCAGGGGGTTCATCTCGCCGAGGACCTTCCTGAGCACCGTGATCCGTTTGAGCTCCTCCGGGTCGCAGATCAGTTCCTCCTTGCGGGTGCCGGAGCGCTGGATATCGATGGCGGGCCACACGCGCCGGTCGGCCAGCCGCCGCTCGAGATGGACCTCCATGTTGCCCGTGCCCTTGAACTCCTCGTAGATCACCTCGTCCATCTTGGACCCCGTGTCGATGAGGGCCGTGGCGAGAATCGTCAGCGAGCCGCCCTCCTCGATGCTCCGCGCCGCGCCGAAGAACCGCTTGGGCTTCTGGAGGGCGCTGGCGTCGATCCCGCCCGTGAGGATCTTGCCGCTGTGCGGGGCCTCCCGGTTGTAGGCCCGGCCGAGCCGCGTGATCGAGTCCAGCAGGATCACGACGTCATGGCCGAACTCCACCATCCGTTTCGCCTTCTCGATGACCATCTCCGAGACCTGGATGTGGCGCGTGGCGGGCTCGTCGAACGTCGAGGAGATCACCTCCCCCTCGACCGACCGCTCCATGTCCGTCACTTCCTCCGGGCGCTCGTCGATCAGCAGCACGATCAGGTAGACCTCGGGGTTGTTGGCCGTGATCGAATTGGCGATTTTCTGGAGCAGGACGGTCTTGCCCGCCCGCGGCGGCGACACGATCAGGCCGCGCTGCCCTTTCCCGATGGGCGCGATGAGGTCGGCCACCCGCATCGAGATCTCTCCCGCCTCGCGCTCCATGATCAGCCGCTGTTCCGGGTAGAGGGGCGTGAGGTCGTCGAAGAAGATCTTGTCCTGCAGCTTCTCCGGATCCTCGAAATTGATCGCCTCCACCTTGAGAAGGGCGAAGTACCGCTCGTTGTCCTTCGGCGGGCGAATCTGGCCCGAAATCGTGTTCCCCGTGTGCATCCCGAAACGCCGGATCTGCGAGGGCGACACGTAGATGTCGTCCGGGCACGGAAGGTAGTTGTAGTCCGGCGAGCGCAGGAAACCGAACCCGTCCGGCAGGACCTCCAGGACCCCCTCCCCGAACATGACCCCGTTGTGGAAACGGTTCACCCGCTCCTTCAGGATCTTGAAGATCAGGTCCTGCTTCCTCTGCCCCGTCAGATCCTCGATCCCCTCCTTCTTGGCCGTCTCGTGCAATTCCGAGATCGTCATCTTCTGGAGCTCGGTGATGTGCAGGCCCCCGCGTTTCACCTGCTCGTAGTCCTCGTGCGAATCCTCCACGTTCACGTCCTCCTCCTTCTCTTCCGCCGTGTCCTTCTTCTCCCGGCCCTTGCGGTTTCCGGATCGATCTCTCGGCATGGTCATGACTCCTTCTGGTTGGATGGTCCTCGAATGGACCTGTCTCGGTCGCCGTTCGCCCCGCGCACCACGGCCCCGGTCCATCTCTCGTACAGCGCCTTCACGCGGCGCCTCGTCTCCTTCAACGGCCCTCCGTTGTCCACGATCACGTCCGAACGCGCCCGCTTCCCGTCCACGGGCGCCTGGCTCGCCTCCCGGCGTTCCCACTCTCCCTCCGGCCACCCCCGCGACCGCGCCCGCGCCTTCCGGACCGCTTCCGGCGCGTCCACGAAGATGACCGCGTCGCACATCCCCGAAAGCCCCCCCTCGATCAGCAGCGCCGCATCCACCACCACCAACGGCGCCCTCGACGAAGACGCCTCCGCTTCCAACCGCCGCGCCACCCGCGGATGGACGACACGGTTCAGCGGGCCCGTCCGCGACGGCGGACCGAAGGCCGCGTCCGCAAGACGCTTTCGGTCCACCTCCCCATCCGCTCCCAGGATCCCTTCCCCGTACGCCTCCTCAAGCGCCGCCTTCACCGTCCCCTCCCGGAGCACCTCCCCCGCCATCGCGTCCGCGTCCAGGACCGTCGCCCCCCGGTCCCGGAACAAACCGGCCACCGCCGACTTGCCCGCACCCACCCCCCCCACGATCCCGGCGACGAACGGGCGTCCCATCACAGCTCCATCCAATTGTCCCCGGCCGCCCACTTCACCTTCAAGGGGACGTGAAGCGACATCACGCCCTCCATCTCCTCCACCACGCCGCGGCGCACTTCCTCCAGCGACTCCGCCTCCACCTCGTACAGCAGCTCGTCGTGGATCTGGATCAGCATCCGCGCCGGCCATCCCTCCCGCTCCACCCGACCGTTCACCGCCACCATCGCCAGCTTGATCAGGTCCGCCGCCGAGCCCTGGATCACCGTGTTCACCGCCGTCCGCTCCGCGAACAGGCGGCGGTTCCGGTTCCCCGAACGGATCTCCGGGAGGTTTCTCAGACGCCCCAGCATCGTCCTCACCCGGCCCTCCTCCCGCGCCCCCTCGATCACCTCGTCGATGAACCTCCGGACCCCCGCGTACTTCTCGAAATACCTCTCGATGAAACGGGACCCTTCCGCGCGGGAAATCCCCAGATCCTTCGAGAGCCCGAACGCGGTGAGCCCGTAGAGAATGCCGAAGTTCACCGCCTTCGCCGTCCTCCGCATCTCCTTGTCCACCTCCGACGGCCCGACGGAAAATATCTCGGACGCCACCGCGGCGTGGATGTCCTCCCCCGCCCCGAACGCCCCGACCATCTCCGTGTCCTCCGACAGGTGGGCCATGATCCGGAGCTCCACCTGGGAATAATCCGCCGTCAAAAAGCGGTGCCCCCCGCGCGGGTGGAACGCCTCCCGGATCCGCCGTCCCGTCTCCGTTCGCGTCGGGATGTTCTGCAGGTTGGGACGGCTGCACGAAAGACGCCCCGTCGCCGCCACCGCCTGGTTGAACGAGGCGTGGAGGCGGCCCGTCGCCGGATGCACCGCCTTCGGAAGCGCGCGGACGTACGTCGTCTGCAGCTTCTTCAAGCCCCGGTATTCCGAAAGAAGGGCCGGCAGGACGTGCAGACGCCCCAGCTCCTCGAGCACCCCCGCGTCGGTCGACGGTCCCGTCTTCGTGCGTTTCACCACCGGCAGGTCCAGCTTCTCGTAGAGGATCGTCTGCAACTGCTTCGGGGAATTCAGGTTGAAAACCTCTCCCGCCTCGTCGTGAACCCGCGCCTCCAGCGCCTCGAGCCGCTTTTCGATCTCGCGGTCCAGCGCCGTCAGCGCCGATTCGTCCAGCGCGACCCCCTCGCACTCCATGGCCGCCAGGATCCCCACGAGCGGCATCTCCGCGCGCGCGAACACCTCTCGAAGACCCTCGGCCTCGAGCCGCGGCGACAGCGCCTCCTTCAGTCTCAGCGCCACGTCCGCGTCCTCGCAGGCGTACGCGCAGACCGCCTCCGGATCCACGAGGTCCAGGGTCTTCTGATCCTTCCCCTCCCCGATGAGCGCGGTGATCGGCGTCGTCTTCAAGCTCAGGACCTCCGCCGCCTGCGCGTCGAGCGACAGCGACCGGCGACCCGGGTTCAGAAGGTAGGCCGCCAGCAGCGTATCGAAGGCGATCCCCTTCAGCGGCACCCCCCGCCGGAGAAGCACCGTGGCGTCGAATTTCAGGTTGTGCCCGATCTTGCCGAGATCCGGATCCGACAGAAGCGGCCCCAGCACGCGAAGCGCCTCCTCCTCGTCGACCGCCGTCGCCCCCCCGAACGACCGGATGGGCACGTACCGCGCCCGTCCCGGCTCGACGGCGAAGCTCATCCCCACCAGATCCGACCCGATGGGATCGGGACCCGTGGTCTCCAGGTCGAAGGCGAACGTTCCTGCGTTCCGGAGATCCGCCGCCAGCGACGCGAGATCCGAGGGTCCCACCGTCTCGTAGTCGCGCGCCCCCGCTTCCTCCTTTTCCCCGGTCACGAGGCTCCCGAATCCCAGCATCCGGTACAGCGCCTGGACCTTGCGGTCCTCCCCGTCGCGGAGGCGGAAAGCCTGCGGATCCGCCTCCACGTCGAGGTCGGTCTTCAGGTCGGCGAGATCCCGGGACAGACGCGCCTGGCCGGCGAAGTCGCGGATCTTCTCCCGCCGCTTGGGTCCCTTGATCCTCTCCCACCCCGCCAGGACCCCCTCGAGATCGCCGAATTCCCCGAGCAGCGAGAGCGCGGTCTTCTCCCCGATCCCCGGGACCCCGGGGATGTTGTCGGAGGTGTCTCCCGCCAGGCCGATCAGGTCCGGGAAGCGGGCGGGTTCGATCCCCTTGGTCCGCCGGAAATCGTCCGCGTCCTGGATCGTGTCGGTCCGGGGGTCGTAGATGCGGACGCGGGGCCCGAGGAGCTGGTGCAGATCCTTGTCCCGCGTGACGATGACGACCTCCATGCCCTTCTCGGAGGCGCGTTTCGCGATCGTTCCCAGCACGTCGTCCGCTTCGACGCCCTCCTGTTCGAGAATCCGGATGCCACGGGCCTCGAGGATGTCGAGGATGAGCGGGATCTGGGCCTTCAGCTCGTCGGGCATGGGTTTGCGGTTCTTCTTGTAGTCGGGATAGGCCTCGTGGCGAAAGGTGCGCCCGCCCTTGTCCAGCACCACGGCGACGCCCCCGGGCGCATGCTCCTTGAGGATCTTGTCCAGGACGCGGACGAAGCCGAAGACGGCTCCCGTCGGCCGGCCGTCGGGGGACAAGAGGCCCGGGAGCGCGTAGAAGCTCTGATAGATCAGCGAGTGTCCGTCGAGAAGGAACAGGGTGTCAGGCATGGCCCATGTCGGTCTCGCCCATGTTCGCGGTCCGGCAAGCGAGCCCTCCGCGCTTCGCGGAGGACCTCGTTGCCCGCCGGCCCGGCTTCGGGCGGGTCAAAGTGGAATCCCGGCGAATGTCTCCGGACCGGACCTCGAAGGCACCGCGTCGGCGGTTCTTCGAGCGCCCGGAGAATGTTGGGAAGAGGCCCGGCGCCGGGCGTTCATCGTCCTCGTGGCACCGGACCCGGAACAAGAGATGAAAAGTATACGGCGGAGGGCGGGGCCCGTCAAGCGAATTCGGGGGCAAAAAAGACTTGACAGAAAAGCGTTTCCCGTAAAACATGGGCCAAATCTCCCCGGCAAGGAGCGCGTTCACAAAAGGAGTGGCCCTATGTTCGGCAGCAGACGCGGGATCTCCCAGACGCCCTTTCTGATCGTCTTCATCATCCTTTTCCTGGGCGCCACGATCGTGGCCTACTTCAACGGGCAGGGAAAGAACGAGCAGATGAAGATCGTGGAAGATCTCAACGCCCAGATGGAGGCGAAAGACGATCAGTTTCGCGAAAAGGTCCAGGAGCTCCAGGCCTGGACGGACATCACCGGTTTCTACAAGGAGGAGGATCCGGTCGAGGCGCGTGACGTGCAGGTGGTCCAGAGCCACCTCGAATCCTCCAACAAGAAGCTCTCCCCCGTCCTGCCGCCGCGGAACCTGAACTGCAAGGCGCTGATCGACGAGCTTTCGCGGCAGATCGAGGTCCGCGACCGCCGGCTCGAGGAGGCCGACCTCAACACCGAGACCAAGAACAACAAGATCCAGGAGCTCGAGCAGACCAAGATCCGTCTCGTGCGGGAAAAGCAGGATCGGATCGACAAGCTCATCGAGGACCACCAGCGGAACCAGAAGCGGCTCGAACTGACCATCCAGGGGTACGAGCGCCAGGTCACGGACCTTCGCGAGAGGATCAAGACCTACCAGGCCGACAACGAGAGGATCGCCCAGGAAGCCCGCGTGGAAAGCCGGAAGCTCGAGACCGAGATCAAGTCCCTCCAGGCCCGCGTCATCGCCCTGTCGAGGCGGGAGCAGATCGAGGAAACCCCCATGCCGGACGGCCGGGTCACGCGCGCCGACATCGACCAGGGATACGCCTACATCGATCTCGGGTCCACCCACGGCGTCCAGGCCGGACAGCGGTTCAAGGTCTATTCCGTCCTCAAGGGAGGGCGCCGGAAGGAAAAGGGCGAAATCCGCGTCACCCGCGTGGAGAAGGATTTCAGCCAGTGCTCCATCCTCGTGCCCGGCGAGGAGACCGATCCCATCGTCATGGGAGACTACATCTGGAACCGCTTCTTCGTACCGGGAAGGCAGCTCGTCTTCTGCTTCGTGGGGAACTTCGGAGGCGACCACGTCCAGCACACCAAGGACCAGCTCAAGCGTCTCGTCCAGCAGGCCGGACACGTCGCCACCGACAAGGTGCACGCCGACACCTACTACGCCGTCCTGGGCGAAGACTACGTGAACGATCCCGAGTACAAGAAAGTCCAGGATTACCGCGTCGCAAAGATCAATCCGCGGGAACTCTTCGAACACCTCGGCGTCGGCAAGTTCGAATAAACCCCCATGCGACACCTGGATGTCCTCTTCTCGCCCGCCCAGGTGGAAGGCCGGGAACTGCGAGGAAAACTGATCTTCCCCGTCGACGTTCTCCGCTTCACCACCACGGCCGTGCGCGCGATCGCCTCCGGCGCCCGGACCCTCTACCCCTTCGCCTCGCTCGCCTCCCTCCGCGCCTTCGCTTCCAAACGTCCCCGATCCTCCTACCTCACCGCCGGCGAAGAAAACGGCCTCCAGCTCCCCGCACTCGATCTCGGAAACTCACCCGCAGACTTCACCCCCGACGCCTGCCGTGGAAAGGACGTCCTCTGCTTCACCACCAACGGCTCCCGCCTCCTGAAAGCCCTCGAGGGGTTCGGGCAGATCCTCCCCCTCGCCCCCCTCAACCTCTCCGCCGTCGCCGATTTCGCTTCCCGTGTCGACGGCAGCGGCGTCGTCGCCTGCGCCGGATGGAGAAACCGCTTCGCCGCCGAGGACGCCGCCGTCGCCGGCCTCTTCGTCGTCGAGGCCCTCCGGCGAAATCCCGAACTCGAACTCTCCGAGGCCGCCCTCGCCGCCCGCGATCTCTACGTCCGCAACCCCGGAACCTGGCAGGACGCCGTGAAACGCTCCAAGGCCGCCCGACGACTCGAAACCCAGGGCTTCGCCGACGACATCCCCTCCTGCCTGCGCCTCGACGAGATCCCCCTCCTGCTCCAGGCCTCCGGCTCTCCGCTCGGCATCCGCCTGCACGACGACGCGCCCCCCGCATTCCCCCTCGACGCGCCGGCGAAGACCCGACACGCCGGGCACCCGCAGACGGAAGCCCCCCCCCCGGAAAGGGAAACGACGCCGTCCGCGGGGAAAAACGGCGACGCCCCGGAAAACGAGGGGACGCCCGGCCGCGGAAACAACGGGGAAGGGAAGGAAAACACCGGTGGACCCTCCGGAAACGGGGGGAGCGGCGGCAACGGAACGACGAAGGACCCCGGAGCCGGACCGCCGGAAGACGATGCCCGGGAAAAGGTCGACGGATTCCGCATGTCGCTGGGGGACCACCTGATCGAGCTGCGCAAGCGGGTCATCTACAGCATCCTCTTCGTCGTGCTGGGGTTTCTCGGCGTCTTCTGCTTCTACGATTCCTTCATGAACGTGGTCCTCCGCCCCGTCGAGCGCGCGTTCGACGCCATCGAAAAGGACTGGAAGGCCCTCCAGGAGGACCGGGATGAAGAGGGCGAGCCCCGGGCAACCGTCCGCCCGAAGATCATCCAGGACAAGCCCCAGGAGAGATTCGTCGCCACCATCAAGATCTCCTTCTTCCTCGGACTCTTCCTGGCCTCGCCGCTGATCTTCTGGCAACTCTGGCTCTTCGTCTCCGCCGGCCTCTACCCCTGGGAGCGGAAGTGGGTGGCCGTCTTCGCGCCCGCCACCTTCGTCTGCTTCACCGCCGGCGTCCTCTTCCTCTATTTCGTCGTCCTGCCCATCGGCCTCCGCTTCCTCCTCGGCTTCGGCTACCACCCCGACGTCCTCCCCACCGTGGGATACGGCTCCTACGTCAGCTTCTTCCTCCTCCTCTCCGTCCTCATGGGCCTGGTGTTCGAGCTCCCTCTCGTCATGCTCTTTTTGGCCCGGCTGGGACTCGTCACGCCGGACACCTTCCGGAAGAAGCGCAAGCATTTCATCATCGTCATCTTCGTCGGCGCCGCCCTCGTCACCCCGCCCGACGTCATCACCCAGGTCCTGATGGCCATCCCGCTCCTGATCCTCTACGAGCTCGGCATCTTCCTCTCCCGCCTGGCCTACAAGAAGCGCCTCGAAGCGCGATCCTAGGCTTTTGATTTCAGATCGCAGAGAGGGGCGAAGGTCGAAAGGCGAAGGAATATTGCACCTTGGACTTTGGACCCCCACGCCTTGAAATGTTGTTTTCGCGAGAACCTTTCCGGTGCTGCGGTGCTTTCTCGAGCCTGATTCACATGATCTTTTTCTGATCAACATGATCCTTTCCAGTGTCGTGTCCCAAACTTATCGGTTCAATGGATCTGTTTTGGAGGGCGAGGGTCCTCCCGAGCCACGAGTTTCCTGGCTCGCCGGGAGGCTCGCCCTCCAATCCAAACCGATCAATTCAGGTGTGGTGCGCCACGAGTACGGAGGCGCGGGGATTGCCTCGCGGAAATCGTCCGGGTCCGGAGCCGGGCGGGCGCATTTGCCGCTCCACAACGTGAGACCCGGGACTTTCGACTTTCGACTTCGAACGTCCGGCTTTAGACTTGGGACGTTCGACTTTGGACTTCCAGCAACGATGGACGGCTCCTCCCACATCATCGCCTCCGGCTCCGAGCTGGTCTCCGGCCTCGTCGGCGATGACAACTCCCCCTGGCTGGCCCGCGGACTCTGTCTCCTCGGCTTTCCGCCACGCCGGATCCTCCTGGTCCCCGACGACGGCGAAGACATCCGCCGCGCCCTCGAGGACGCCGACGGAAAGGCCGACGTGGCGGTCATCACGGGCGGCCTGGGCCCCACCGACGACGATCGGACCCGCGAGGCGGTGGCCGACTTCGCCCAGGCGGCCCTCCTCCCGAACGAGGAACTCGAGAAACGGACCCGGACGTTCTACGAGAGCCGGGGACGGCGTCCCGGCGCCAGGGCCCTGCGCCAGGCCCTCCTCCCGGCGGGCGCCCGCCCCCTCCTCAATCCCGCCGGCACCGCCGCCGGTTTCTTTCTCGACGCCCGGTCGCTTCGCGTCGTCGTCCTGCCGGGTCCGCCCCGCGAGCTCCGGGCCACGGCCGGCGAGGACTTCCGGGGACTCGCCTCGGCCTTGCCGGGGCCGGGCGAGGACGCTTCCGTGCTCCGGCTGGACACCTTCGGCCTCCCCGAGTCCGACGTCGACGGCCGCCTCGAGGAGGTCCGCAAGGTGCCCGGCCTCTCGGTGGCCACGCTGGCTTCCCACGGGGAGGTGGCGGTCGTTCTGGGCGCGCGGGGCGCGGAAGCGGGGAAACGGGTGGAGGCGGGGCGCCGCGCGGCCGAGACGTCCCTCGGTCGCTGGATCGTCGGGGAGGGGGGCCGGGGCCTCGTCGCCTCGACGGCCCGCCTCTTCATGGATCGGGGCGTCACGGTGGCTCTCGCCGAGTCGCTGACGGGAGGGCTGGCGGGGCACCTCCTGACCGGGATCCCGGGCGTCTCGTCGATCTTCCTCCAGGGGGTGGTGGCCTATGCCGACCGGGCCAAGATCGAACGCCTCGGCGTCCCCGAAGACGTCCTGGCCGAGACGGGGGCGGTCAGCGCGGAGACGGCCGCGGCCATGGCGGCGGGGGTTGCGCGCACGGCGGGCGCGGACCTCGGCGTCTCGACCACGGGCATCGCGGGGCCGGAGGGCGGGTCGCCGGCGAAGCCGGTGGGGCTGGTCTTCGTGGCCTGCTGGTTCCGCGGGCGGGAGGAGGTACGGAAGCTGATGCTGGGGGGGATGGACCGCTCGACCGTGAAGTGGATCGCGGCGCTCTCCGCCCTGGACCTCGCGCGCAAGGTGGTCCTCGCCGCGCCGCTTTAGCGCCTTTCTACCGGCTCCGCCCGCTCAGGGCCTTGGATTTCCGATTGCATGCCTATTGACACCCTTTTCTCCCGCTGCTATCGTACTCCTTTTTCCACCCCAGGATCGGATGCGTTACCCGGTAGTGTAATTGGCAACACAAGAGATTTTGGTTCTCTTATTCGAGGTTCGAATCCTCGCCGGGTAATTTTTTCGGGCGGCGGCGCTTTGCACTGCCGCCCCGTCGTCTTGGGCGCCCGGCCGCGGGGCCGGGTGGGGCGGGTCGGAACGGCGAACCGTCCACCCGCGGGGCGCGTTTCTCGCGCTGGCGGGCGGCCCAACGCCCTGACGTTCCGTTGAAGGACAAAGCGGTGCCACTTTCCGCCGTCATCCTGGCTGCAGGCAAGGGAGAGCGGATGCATTCCCCTCTTCCGAAGGTCGTCCATCCCGTCTGCGGCCGCGCCATGATCGCCCACGTCCTCGAGGCGGTGAAGGGTCTTTCGCCCGGGAAGACCGTTCTGGTGGTCGGGGTGGGCCGGGAGGCGGTGGAGGAAGCCGCCGGGGACTTCGAAACCCTCACGGCCGTCCAGGATTCCCCCCGGGGGACGGGGGACGCGGCCCGCGCAGGCCTTGCGGCCCTCGGGGAGGCGTCGGGAGACGTTCTGGTCCTGCCGGGAGACACCCCCCTGTTGACGGCGGAGGTCCTTCGCGCGCTCACGGAGACGCACGCGCGGCAAGGTCATGACGCCACGGTGCTCACGTTCACGCCCCCGGATCCGGGATCGTACGGGCGCGTGATCCGCAACGAGGACGGAAGCGTGTCCCGGATCGTGGAGGCGCGTGACGCGGGGGAGCCGGAGCGGTCGGTGCGCGAGGTGAACAGCGGCATCTACTGTTTCCGTTCCGAGGCGCTTTTCGAGGCGCTGCCGAGGATCGGCGCCGGGAACGCCGCCTCGGAGTACTACCTGACGGAGGTGGTGGAGCTCATGGAAAGGGGTTCGGTGGGGGCGGTGGCGGCGTCCGATCCGGCGGCGGTGCTGGGGATCAACACGCCGGAGCAGCTGGCGGAGGCGTCGCGTCTGATGGAAGGCCGCATCCTGGCCTCCCTCCTGGCCGGCGGCGTGTCCGTGCCCGCGCCCGACCGCATCTGGGTGGAATGGGGGGTGGAGGTCGGCGAGAACACGACGCTTCTTCCCTTCTCGGTGCTGCGCCGGGGGGTGAAGGTCGGGCGGGGGTGCACGGTGGGGCCGTTCGCCCACCTTCGGGGGGGCACGGTGGTCCGGGACGGGGCCTGGGTGGGGAGTTTCGTGGAGGCGAACCGATCCGAGGTGGGGGAGGGTTCGGCGGCGGGCCACCTTGCGTACCTGGGGGACGCCCGGATCGGGCGGGGTGCGACGGTGGGGGCGGGTGCCGTCACGGCGAATTTCGACGGGAAGGAGAAACACGGCACGATCATCGAGGACGGGGCCATGATCGGGGCGGGCACGGTCCTGGTGGCGCCGGTGCGCGTGGGTTCGGGGGCGACGACGGGAGCGGGGGCGGTCGTGACGGGCAGGACGAACGTGCCCCCGGGCGACGTCGTGGTCGGCGTTCCCGCGCGGTCGCGGCGTACACGGACGGGGCCCGAACCGCCTCCCTCTCCCCGAGAGGAGGGAAAGGAACCATGATCAACGAGAAGGGCATCAAGATTTTCACGGGCAACGCGAATCCGGATCTGGCCAAGGCCATCTGCCGTCACATGGAGCTTCCCCTGGCCCGGGCCCAGGTGGGAAAATTTCCGGACGGCGAGGTGAACATCAAGATCGAGGAGGACGTCCGTGGCCGCGACATCTTCATCGTGCAGTCGACATGCCCGCCGGTGGACCAGAACCTGATCGAGCTGCTCTCCATGATCGACTGCTTGAAGCGGTCTTCGGCGGCGCGCATCACGCCGGTGATCCCCTATTTCGGGTACGCGCGGAAGGACCGCAAGGACGAGGGGCGCGTTCCGATCACGGCGAAGCTGGTGGCCAACATGATCACGGTGGCGGGTGCGGACCGCGTGCTCACCATGGATCTCCACGCCGCGCAGATCCAGGGTTTCTTCGACATTCCGGTGGACCATCTCTACGCCTCGCCCATCTTCGTGAAGGAAATCAAGAAGATGAATTTCGAGAACCTCTCGGTGGTGGCGCCGGACGTGGGGGGGGTGAAGATGGCCCGGGCCTACGCCAAGCACCTCCAGGCGGAGCTCGCCATCGTGGACAAGCGTCGCATCAGCGGCTACGAGGCCGAGGTGTTCCACGTGATCGGGGACGTGAACGGCCGGAACGTCCTGATCGTGGACGACATGGTGGCCACGGCGGGGACGCTGGTAGAGGCCTCGAAGATCCTCAAGAAGCACGGGGCGGAGAACATCTACTTCAGCGCGACGCATCCCGTTCTCTGCGGGCCGGCCATCGAGCGGCTCTCGAAGGCTCCGATCAAGGAGCTCTACGTCTCGGATACGATTCCCCTGACGGGCAAGACCCTGGACAAGATCCGGGTCCTTTCCGTGGCCCCCGTTCTGGGGGAAGCGATCAAGCGGATTCATTTCAGCGAATCGGTCAGTCAGCTGTTCTTCGTGGAGTAGGGTCCTCCCCGCGGGGGAGACCGGAAAGGCGCAGGATGAGTAGCGTTCACATCAAGGGCGAGAAGCGGACGGAACGGGGCCGGAGCCGGATCCGGAAGGCCCGTGCGCGGGGCAGGATTCCCGCGGTCCTGTACGGGGGCGAGGGCGCAAACGATCCTCTTTTCCTCTCCAAGAAGGACGTGGACGACATCGTGGAGAAGAGGCTCCGCGTGGTCGTTCTCGACACGGAGGAGGGGCCGGTCGAGGCGATGCTCAAGGAGATCCAGTACGACGTCTTCGGAGAGAACGTCTTCCACCTGGACTTCATGCGGCTCACCAAGGGGGAGGAGATCGAGATCCACGTCCCCCTGATCCTGAAGGGGGCGGAGGACCGGAAGAGGGAAAGCGGGATGCTCGAGCAGCATCTCCACCAGCTGAGCGTGGCCACGATCCCCTCCCGGATTCCCGAGCGTTTCGAGATCGACGTCTCGGGGCTGGAGTTCGGTGCGTCGGTGACGGCCGGCGACATCCCGATGCCGGAGGGGGTCCGTCTCGCCGTCCCGCCGGACGCGAACGTCGTGTCGGTGGTGGGCGTCGAGGAGGAAGAGGAGGAAGCGGCGCCCGGCGAGGAGGTCAAGGAACCGGAGCTGGTGGGCAAGGAGGAGAAGGAAGAAGAGGAGACGGCATGAAGCTCGTGGCGGGGCTGGGCAACCCGACAAGCCGATACGCGCGAACCCGCCACAACCTCGGGTTCTGGGTGGTGGACCGCCTCGCCGGCGAGGCGGACGCGTCCTTCAAGCGGAGCCGCTTCGAGGCGCTGGAGTCCCGGATCACCCCCGGCGGGGTCACGGTGGTTCTGGTGAAGCCGCAGACGTACATGAACCTCTCGGGGGAGGCGGTGGCGCCCCTGGCCCGCTGGTACGGGCTGGGGCCCGGGTCGGTGCTGGTGGTTTGCGACGAGATGGACCTTCCTGCGGGGCGTCTTCGGATCCGCCGGAAGGGAAGCGCGGGAGGTCACAAGGGCCTGCAATCGGTCTTGGAGAGGATGGGCACGCAGGAGGTTCCGCGGCTTCGGATCGGCGTGGACCGGCCCCGCGGAAACGCCGAGGCGTGGGTGCTTGCCTCGTTGGACGAGGCAGAGTCGATCCGGTTCGGGGCGGCGGCGGACCGGGCGGCGGAAGCGGTGAAAACGTGGGTGCGTGAAGGCATCGAAGCCTGCATGAATCGCTACAACGGAACGGACGAGTAGGAGCCTTCGTCCAGGCGTCAGATCGGAAAGGGGAATGCGATGGCAGAAACGGCGACGGCGACCAGGACCCGGCAGTACGAGGGGATGTTCATCCTCGACGCCAACCTGGCCGGGAAGCACTGGGACAAGGCCCGTCTCCAGCTGACGGAGCTTCTGGAGAACCACGGGGTCGAGATCATCCGGATGGAGAAGTGGGAAGAGCGGAAGCTCGCCTACGAAATCAAGAAGCAGAAGCGCGGGGTGTACGTGCTCTGCTTTTTCCGTGTCCCGCCGGATACGATCGTCCGCCTCAGGCGGGACATCAAGATGACCGAGTGGCTCCTGCGCGAGCTCATTCTCACGCACAGCGGAGAGGTCACCGATGATCTGTTCCGCAAGCCGCGCGCCCGCGAGCGGGACCGAGAGGAATCGCGGCGGAGCGGCAAGGGCGACGGCGGCCGGCGTGAGAAGACAGCGGCGGCGAAGAAATCCGGGGAAAAGGACGAAAAGGAAGGAAAGACGGCGTCTCCGGCGGAGGGTCCCGCCCCCGCCGTGGGCGAGAAGCAGGAAGCGCCGCCTTCCGCGCCCGCCTCCGAACCGGCGTCCCCCGAAGCCGGGGGTGCGGCGGAAACGAAGCCGGCGGAAACCGAGCCGGCGGAAACGAAGCCGGCGGAAACCGAGCCGGCGGAAACGAAGCCGGAGGAAACCGAGCCGGAGGAAACGAAGCCGGAGGAAACCGAGCCGGAGGAAACGAAAAAGGAGAGCGGGGCGTCTTGAGCGGGACGCGGGCATCCCGGTTTGTGCCGGGTTTTCTCGCCGTGTTGCATCGGGCTCCTCCTTGCGCTATAAGGGGGCCCGGTCGCACCGATCGAGCAGCCGCGAATCCTGGAGGTGATCATGGCGAACCTGAACAAGGTATTCCTGATCGGGCGCCTCACGCGCGATCCGGAGCTGCGGTACACGCAGAGCGGCACGGCCGTGGCGGAGTTCGGTCTGGCCGTGAACCGCAATTTCACGACATCGGCCGGCGAGAAGAGGGAGGAGACCACGTTCGTGGACGTGATCGTCTGGCGTCGGCGCGCCGAGGTGATCTGCGAGTACCTCGGCAAGGGCAGTCCGATCTTCATCGAGGGGAGGCTGGAGCTGGACACGTGGGAGACGCAGGACGGCCAGAAGCGAAGCAAGATTCGCGTGGTGACGGACAACTTCCAGTTTCTCGGCGGTCCCCGGTCCGAAGACCGGGGTGGCGGGCGGCGAGAAGCCCCTCGCGGTCCCCGGAAAGGGGCGTCCGGAGGGGCGTCCGGAGGGGCGTCCGGAGGGGATTCCGGAGGGGATTCCGGAGGGGGGAACGAGGGATTTCCGGACGATGATCTCCCGTTCTGACCCTCTCGAAGCGTAGGATGGAAAGGCATCATGGCTCAGAAGTACAAAGAACAGACGCGTTGCCGGTTTTGCCGCGGCAAGATGGAAGTGGACTACAAGGATGTGGTGACACTTTCGAAATTGTGCACGGGGAGAGGCAAGCTCTTCTCCCGCAAGCGCTCGGGAAACTGCGCGCGGCATCAGCGGGCCGTGAAAAAGGCCGTGAAGTACGCGAGATTCCTCGCGCTGCTTCCCTATGTGGGGTAACCCTTTTCCCTTCCGTACCGTTATCGGAGCGGGAAGGGGGCCGATCGGAGGGAGCGAGCGATGGCGATGGAAGTCGTGCTCAGGAAGAACGTACCGGACCTCGGTGCCGTGGGGGACGTGGTGAAGGTGGAGAACGGGTTCGCCCGGAACTACCTGCTCCCCCGGGGTCTCGCCTACCGTGTGAACGCCCACAACCTGAGGCGTCTCGAGGTCGAGAAGAAGAAGCAGGTGCTGGAAGCCCAGGCGGAGAAGGACCGCGCCTTGAGCCTTGCGGCGGAGCTCAAGGGCCGTTCGTTCACGATCCAGGCGAAGGCGACGGAGGAGGGGCACCTCTACGGCTCGGTCGACGAGGACGCCGTGGCCTCCGTGCTGGCGGGGGAGGGGGTGGCGCTTCCGGAGAAGGCGGTGGCGCTGGAAGAGCCCATCAAGGAGGTGGGGATCTACGAGGTCGGCCTGCGGCTCCATCCGGAGGTGGAGGCGACGACGAAGGTGTGGGTGGTGACGGAAGGCGGCGAGGGGAAGACCGGGGAGGCGGGGGGCGAGGAGAAACCGGCGGAAGGGGATGCGCTTTCGACAGACGACGTGGGGGTGTAGCCGCCATGATAGGCGACGTGGAGCGGACGCTGCCGCAGAGCACGGAGGCGGAGGCTTCGGTGCTCGGCGCCATCCTCCGGGACAATTCGGCGCTGAGCGTGTCGGCGCGTCTGCTGAAGCCGGAGCATTTCTACAGCGCCCCCCACCGCATGGTCTTCGAGGCCGCGGCGGCGTTGTACGAGAGGCAGGGGACGGTGGACCTCGTGCTCCTGAACGACGAGATGGAGAGGCGCGGCACCATCGACAAGTGCGGCGGCGCCTCGTTCCTCTCCACGCTCGAAGAGGGCGTCACGCCCGCGCACGTGGAGTACTACTGCAAGATCGTCCGAGACCGGGCGTTCATGCGGAACCTGGTGGCGGTGTGCAGCGAGGTCACGGACACGATCTGCGAATCCGGCCAGGCCGTGGAGGAGCTCCGGGATTGGGCGGAAGCCAAGATCTTCGACGCCTTCCAGCAGTGGGACACGGGGGAGGTGGTCCAGATCGACGAGGTGCTGCGCGCGGTCATGAAACGCATCGAGGAGATGCACGACCACGACGGCGGCATTCCCGGCATCGCCACGCCCTTCAGCGCCTTCGACAACCTGACCTGCGGCCTCCAGGACTCCCAGTTCATCATCCTGGCGGGCCGGCCTTCCATGGGGAAGACGTCCTTCGCGCTGAACCTGGTGGAGAACATCGGCGTCGTGCAGCGCAAGCCCGTCCTGCTTTTCTCGCTGGAGACGAGCAGCGAGCAGATCACGATGAACCTCCTGTGCGCCCACGCCCGGGTGGACGCCCAGATGGTGCGCAAGGGCATCCTTCCGGCGCGGGTCCGGAACAAGCTCACCGACGCGGCCAGCTACATCCACACGGCGCCCATCTCCATCGACGACCGGGCGGGGCTGTCGGTCCTCGAATGCAAGGCCAAGGCGCGCCTGCTCAAGGCCCGCAAGGATATCTGTCTCGTCGTCGTGGACTATCTCCAGCTCATGGAAGCACCCGGCAAGCGCCGCAGCGACAACCGGGAGCAGGAGATCTCCTACATATCGCGTTCGCTGAAGGCGCTGGCCCGCGAGCTCGAGATTCCCGTCGTCGCCCTCGCCCAGCTCAACCGGTCCGTGGAATCCCGCGAGGGCCACCGCCCCAGGCTCTCGGACCTCCGGGAATCCGGGGCCATCGAACAGGACGCCGACGTCATCTGCTTTCTGCACCGGCCGGGATACTACGCCAACGATCCCGAGCAGAAGAAGAGCCGCGACGCCGAAGTCATCATCGCCAAGCAGAGGAACGGTCCGACCGGCACCGTCCCTCTGGTGTTCCAGTACGAGTACATGAAATTCGAATCCCGGAGCCTGGAATCGGAACCCGTCGGAGAAGAAACGCCGTTCGCGTTGTGACCCACCGATACGGAGGAAGGCATGAAAAATTCGTTTGCCCCGGCCTTGTGGCTGATCGCCGCGCTCGTCCTGGTCTTCACTCCCCGTGTGTGGAGCCAGGAGCCCGGAGACGAACCGGATCCCGAGGAAAAGCCGAAAACCGGCATGAAGATCGGGTTCGCCGACATCAAGAAGATCATCGACGAGTACAAACGCACACAGACGCTCGAGGAGAAGATCGACCGCGAACGCGAAAAGAAGAGCGATGAGATCCAGAAGAAGAAGACGAAACTCGACGAGATCAAGGACGAGCTGAAAATGCTCGCCAAGGGCTCCTTGGTTTTCTTCAAGAAGACCAAGGAAGGAAGACGGCTGGAGATGGAGATCAATCTCATGGAAGACGAGCTCAAGATCGATCTCCAGCGACGGCTTCTCTGGGCCACCAAGCAGATCTACGAAGACATCTCCATGAAGATCGAGGATTTCGCCCGCGAAAAGGGGTACATGGTCATCTTCAAGGTGGAAAAGGGCGAGATCGAATCCGAGAGCAAGGCCGAGCTGATTCTCAAAATCAATAGCCGGAGCGTCCTCTACTATGATCCCTCCCTCGACGTGAGCCAGGAGATCATCGACCGTCTCAACCGCGATTTCGTCGGCGCCCAGCCCGACGAGGAAGAAGGCCAAGGGGACGAAGAAGAAACCCAAGAGGAGGGAGGTGAGGGCGCCGGAAAAACCGATACGCCGGGCGGCGAAGGCGACGAAGATCCCGGTGACGGCGACAGCGAGGAGGAGGCAGGCGCCTCGGATTGAATCGCCCCCGTTCCCCCTCGGGAAACGAGAAATCGACCCCCGCCGAACAGCCGAACACGAACGACAAGGAGAAAGGGATCGTGCAGATCACCCTGGGTGAACTGGCCCGGATGGTGAAAGGGGGACTGATCGGAGATCCCCACATCGTCATCCGCGGCGCGGCGGGGCTCGAAGACGCCTCCGAGGGGGATATCACCTTCCTCGAGACGACGCGGTTCATTCCCGCTCTTCTCCGTTCCTCGGCTTCAGCCGTCGTCGTGCGCGAAGGCGTCAATTCCCTTCCCCTTCCGATGATCCACGTCCGGGATCCGGAGGCCTCCTTTGCCGCCATCGCCGAGGTCTTCCGGCACCCCCCCGATACGCTGCCCCCCGGCGTCCATCCCTCCGCCGTGATCGCCGACAACGCCCGGATCGGCGAAGGCGCCGCCGTCGGACCCCACGTAACGATCCTGGACGGCGCGCGCATCGGGAAAAACGTCATGATCTATCCCGGCGTCTACATCGGCTACCGCGCGCGCATCGGAGACGACTGCGTTCTCCATCCCGGCGCCGCCGTGCTGGACCGCGTCGTCGTGGGCCGCCGTGTCGTTCTCCATCCCGGGGCCGTCCTCGGGGCCGACGGATTCGGCTACCGCAACGAGGAAGGCGCCTGGCGCAAGATCCCCCATCTCGGCACCGTCGTCGTGGAGGACGACGTCGAGATCGGCGCCAACGTCACGGTGGACCGGGCGCGATACGACAAGACGTGCATCGGCGCGGGAACGAAGATCGACAATCTCGTCCACGTGGGCCACAATGTGAAGATCGGGCCGCATTGCCTGCTGGTGGCCCAGGCCGGCGTGGCGGGCTCCGTCAACGTCGGACGGGAAGTCATCCTCGCCGGTCAATCGGGCGTCGAGCGACACGTCAAGATCGGCGACCGGGCCCGCGTGGCCGGCAAGGCCGGGGTGACCCATGACATCCCCGCCGCCTTCACGGTCGCGGGCTTCCCGGCCCAGGACCGGACCCGCTGGCTGCGCGGGGAAGCGGCGCTCAGAAAACTTCCCGGCTTGCTTCGAGAAATCCGGGCCTTGGACAGAAGGGTGAAATCCCTGGAGCATGGAACAGACGACCATCCGACAACCCGGTGAGACCCGCGGAAAAGGCCTGCACACGGGAAAAGACGTCCTCCTGCGCGTCCTCCCCGCCGGGCCCGACGAGGGCATCCGCTTCCGGCGCGTGGATCTGCCGGACGCTCCCCTCATCGACGTCCACGCCGCCGCCCTTTCCGGCGCCCAGGCCCGCCACACGACGCTGGGAAGCGGAAAGGCCTCCGTACAGACGGTGGAGCATGTCCTCGCCGCCTGTCTCGGCATGGGCATCGACAATCTCCTCATCGAGATCGACGCTCCAGAGGCGCCGGGGCTCGACGGAAGCGCCGCCCCCTTCGTGGAATGCCTCCGCCGCGCCGGCCGGCAGGATCTCGGCGTCCCCCGCCGGCCGCTCCGCGTACGCCATGCCGTCCACGTCCGCACGAAGACCGGTCATATTTCCGCCCTCCCCGATCCCGACGGGAATTTGACCATCTCCTACACCCTCGACTACGACAACCCGGGAATCGGGAGGCAGAGTTTCACCTTCCGGGCCGGAGAAAAGGCGTTTTGCGAGACGATCGCTCCCGCGCGCACCTTCTGCCTGGAAGAGGAGGTCGAGGCCCTTCGCCGGGCGGGATTCGGCCGGGGCGCCGACCAGACAAACACCCTCGTGGTCCGACGGGACGGGGGGATCCTCGAAAACGAGATGAGGTTCCCCGACGAATTCGTCCGCCACAAGGTGCTCGATCTTCTGGGCGATCTCACGCTCGTGGGGCGCCCCCTCGTGGCCCATATCGTGGCTTCCCGTACGGGCCACGCGGCGAACCAGCGCCTCGTACAGCGGATGCTGGAGGCGTTCAGGGATGACGAGTTCCGCCACAAGGACAGGATTCCCGTCGAGGAGATCCAGCGCATCCTCCCGCACCGCTATCCTTTTCTCCTGGTGGACCGCATCGAGGCCATCGAGGGCAACCGCCGGGCCATCGGGTGGAAGATGGTCACTGGAAACGAGGAGTTCTTCCGGGGCCATTTTCCCGGGAATCCCATCATGCCCGGCGTGCTCCAGGTGGAGTCCATGGCGCAGGTGGCGGGAGCGCTCCTGCTCCGGCAGGGGCGCTACGAGGGGAAGCTCTCGGTCATCCTGTCCGTGGACAAGGTGCGCTTTCGAAAAACGGTGGTCCCCGGGGACCGCCTGCGGATCACGGCCGACGTCGAGAAGGTGAAGGCCCGTACGGCGCAAATGCGGACCTGCGCGCACGTGGAGGACGATCGCGTCTCCGAAGCGAGGTTTCGTTTCATGCTCATGGACGAGGAGGATCGATGACCGCCATCCATCCCACGGCGGTGGTGGACCCGAAGGCCGAACTGGGCGCGGACGTTCACGTGGGACCCACAGCCGTGATCGGTCCCGACGTGGTCCTGGGAGACGCTTGCGAAGTCTCCGAAGGCGCCGTGATCCGCGGCCCCTCGCGGATCGGAACGGGGAACGTCTTCTTTCCCCACTGCGTCGTGGGAGCCGATCCCCAGGATCTCAAGTACGAGGGGGAAACGACCGAACTGGTCATCGGGAACGGAAACAAGATCCGCGAGTTCGTGACCATCCATCGGGGAACGCGGAAGGGAGGCGGCCAGACGGTTCTCGGGGACGAGAACCTGTTGATGGCCTGTTCCCACGTGGCCCACGATTGCCGGCTGGGAAACAACATCGTCCTGGCGAACAACGTTCTTCTGGCCGGGCACATCCGGATCGAAGACCACGCCAACCTGGCCGGGGCGGCCGCCGTGCACCATTTCACGACCATCGGCCGGATGGCGTTCATCGGGGGCCTGACCCGCATCGTCCAGGACGTGCCGCCCTTCATGATCATGGAGGGCAATCCGGCCAAGATCCGGGGGGTGAACGCGGTGAAGCTGGAACGCCTCCACACGCCCGCAGCATCGATCCAGGCCCTGTGGGACGCCTACCGGCGCCTGTGGAAAGGGGGCGAGCCCGTCGGCGTCGCGCTGGAATCCCTCCTGGCGGAAAACGATCTCGTCGACGAGGTCGCGTACCTCTGCGAGTTCCTCCGCCGGTCCAACGAGGGAGAGCACGGCCGGCACCTGGAAGCCTACCGGAACGTGTGACGGAAACCTTGCCAAGAGGGAATGTCATGCCAGAGCCGCTGAGAGTCGGGGTCGTGGGGGTGGGAAGACTCGGCCGCATTCACGCCCGCGTCTACGGCGAGCTGGAGGGCGTGAAACTGATTGCGGTGGCGGATACGGATGGAGAGGCCGCTTCCGGGACCGCGAAGGCCTTCGGGTGCGAGGGGTCGTCCGATTTCCGGGATCTGCTCGGCAAGGTGGACGCCGTATCGGTGGCCACGCCGACGTCAACGCACGCGGACATCGGGACGGCGTTTCTGGAGCGTGGCGTCCATGTCCTGATGGAGAAGCCCATGGGGCGCACGTTGGAGGAAGCGGACCGCCTGGTCGCTTCCGCGAAGGCGGGCGATGCTCTTCTCCAGCCGGGACACGTCGAGAGATTCAATCCGGCCCTCCAGGCGGCGGAGAAGGCCATCTCGACCCCGCTCTTCATCGAGGCCCACCGCCTCTCCCCCTTCTCGTTCCGGTCTTCCGACATCGATGTCACCCTCGATCTCATGATCCACGACATCGATATCATCCGGCATCTCGTCAAGTCTCCCCTGGAGCGGGTGGATGCGGTGGGGGTCTCCCTCATCTCGGGCTCGGAGGATATCGCCAACGCCCGTTTCACCTTCGCCAACGGCTGCGTGGCCAACGTGACCGCCAGCCGGGTCTCGGCGAAGCGGATGAGAAAAATCCGCGTGTTTTCCCGGGAGGGATACCTTTCCCTGGATTACGGCGAATTGAGGGCGCTGCTCTTCCAGCCCACCGAGGACGTTCTTCACGGCCGCGTGAATCCCCTGGAGATCCCCGACGAGGCGAAGGCCGATCCCCTCCCCTACTTCCTGACCCATCTCGTCAACGTCAAGGAAATCCCTTTCAACGAACACGAGCCCCTGAAAGGGGAGCTGGAGGCCTTCGTGGCCAGCATCCGGGACGGGCGCACCCCCCCCGTATCCGGCGAAGAGGGGCGGGCCGCCATCGAGATCGCCGAAGCGGTCAAGCTCGCCATGCGTGAACACATGGACCGGGTCCGATCGAGGGGCATGATCCTGGAAGACACGCCTTGACCCCGCCCCCGCAGAGGTTCCGGCAGAGCCTTTCGCGCTGTAACCGTTTTTCGGGATTTCCATGCCCTCGCTGAGCACGGTTCGCTGGGCGGCCTCAGCCGGCTTTGCTTTGCACGGGAGCCACGAAGGATCTCAGGCGGTCCTGTTGTTGCTCCCGGATTCTCCCATCCAACCTCTCTCCCCTGAGGATCAAGAATACGAGGGGCAACCCGGGGTATTTCCCAGAAGCGGGATGATAAAAAGTGGGAGAGATTCAGGACTCGCTTACAGCGCGAATGCCTCCGGCAACTTAGGGGTTGACAGCCGCTCGCGGAACATCCATGATTTCCGATCTGTGCCGTTTTTCGAGACCTCGGGCGGGAAGCCGGGCCGAATCCCGGCGCCCGCCGCCCCTGTTGGAGAACCGACTGCATGCCGGCGGACATCACAATCCGGAGTCTCATGGCCTCGGGGGTCCATTTCGGCCACCGTTCGAGCCGATGGAACCCCAAGATGAAACCCTACATCTACTCCAAGCGCAATCTCGTTCACATCATCGACTTGAGAGAGACGGTGAGGAACCTCTTCCTCGCCTGCAAGTACCTCACGAAGGTCAGCTCCCGAGGCGGGGAGATCCTCTTCGTTGGCACCAAGCGCCAGGCCCGGTCGGTGGTCCTCCAGCAGGCGCGCCGGACCGGCATGCACTACGTCAACGAACGCTGGCTGGGCGGAACCCTCACGAATTTCGCCGTCATCCGCAAGCAGCTCAAGCGCCTCGAGGAACTCGAGGACCTCGAAACGTCCGGGCGCATCAAGGTCTTCTCCAAGAAGATGCAGGCGTCTCTCCTCCGGACCAAGGCCAAGATGCTGAGGAACCTCGAGGGCATCCGGAAAATGAAACGTCTCCCCAACGTGCTCGTCATCATCGATCCCGGCCGGGAGAAAAACGCCCGGCGGGAAGCCCGGCGCCTGGGCATTCCCACCATCGCCGTCGTCGACACGGATTGCGACCCGGACGACGTGGACATTCCCATTCCCGCCAATGACGACGCCATGCGCTCCATCTCGGTCCTCATGGAGCAGATCGGCGACGCCGTCCTCGAAGGCGTCGAGAAATTCAAGGCCCATGTCGGTCCGATTCCCGAACGGCCGGGGGCCAGATCCCAGGACGCGCGCCCCGTCCCGCGTCGGCCCGCCGGACGGAGCGAAGGGGGCCCCGGCCGCCGGCCGGGTGGAAAGGGAGGCCCGGGCAACCGCCGGGGACAGGCCAGGCCGGGAGGCCCGCCCCCCGCCCAGGCGAAAGAGCGAAAGCCCGGGGCCCCCGCCCCGGAGGCCTCGAAGAAGCCGGCCGAGACGACCGGCCGACCCTCGACGCCTTCCGCCTCGGAGGCGAAGAGCGGATCCGCTTCCGGGACGGAAGCGGAGAAGCCGAGCGAAGAGGCCACCCCTCCGCCGGCCGGAGCCAAGCCCCAGGACCCGCCGGCGTCCTCCCCCTCGACGGGCGAGGCGAAAGGCGACGCCGGCGATGACGATACCACGAAGTGAACCGCGATCCGGAGATTTCCCTGATGAGCATCAGCGCATCCCTGGTGAAACAGCTGCGGGAACAAACGGGTTGTCCCATGATGGACTGCAAGAAAGCCCTGGTCGAAGCCGGGGGTGACCTTTCCACGGCCCAGGACATCCTGCGAAAGCGGGGCCACGAGTCCGCCTCGAAACGCAAGGACCGCGCCACCGCCGAGGGGATCGTCGCGGGCTTCGCCGATCCCGACGGCAAGCGGGCGGCCCTGGCCGAACTGCTCTGCGAGACCGATTTCGTCGCCAAGAACGACGACTTCACGTCCCTCGCCCGATCCCTCGCCGAGGACCTCGTCCGTCTTCCCGGCCTCCCCGGGGACGAGGAGGCGTTCCTCGCTTCCGTCGCCGAGGGCCGGACAGGGACGGTGGCGGACCGCATCCGGGAGGTCCAGAACACGCTGAAAGAGAACATCCGCCTGGGGCGTTTCCGCCGACTCGACGCCGGGGAAGGGGAAAGGACCGACGTCTACGTCCACTTCAACGGCAAGATCGGCACGGCGATCCTCCTCGGGATGTCTTCGCCGGCTCTCGCGGAAAAGCCGGCCGTGCTCGAGCTTCTCAAGGACCTCTGCATGCAGACGGCCTTCTCGGCCCCCCTGGCCCTGCAGCGGGAGGACATGCCCGAGGACATCGTGGAGAAGGAACGCAGCGTGCTGGCGGGCCTCGACGAGGTCAAGTCCAAGCCCGAAAAGGTCCAGCCCAAGATCGTCGAGGGAAAACTGAACAAATTCTTCAAGGAAAAGACCCTTCTCGAGCAGGAGTTCGTCAAGGAGAAGAAGGTCGCGGTCAAGAAAGTGCTTCAGCGTGTCGGCAAGGAGGCTGGCGGCTCGCTGGACATCAAGGACTTCGTTCGCCTCGAGGTGGGAGAGACGTAAGGCAAGTCTTTCGCCCCTGATCGACATGATTTCCAATCGGATCTGCATGATCTTGACGAGGGGCCATTCCTTTCAAGGCGTAGGGGTTCAAGACGCGTGCCCGAATACAAGCGCATCCTCCTGAAGTTCAGCGGCCAGGCCCTGGGAGGGAACGAGGGCCGGGGGATCGAGCTCGCGGAGGTGGAATCGCTCGCGGAATCCGTGATGCGCGTCCGGGACAACGGCGCGGAAGTCGCCATCGTCCTCGGGGGGGGCAATTTCGTCCGGGGCGGAACGCTGGCCACGGCCGGCGTGAACCGGGAAACCGCCGACTACATGGGCATGGTCGCCACGGTGATCAACGGACTCGCCCTCCAGGACCGTCTCGAAGCCCGGGGCGTTCCCACGCGGGTGTGCTCGGCCATCCAGATCGGCGAGGTCTCGGAACCCTACGTCCGGCGACGGGCCATCCGCCACCTCGAGAAGGGGCGCGTGGTCATCCTCGCCGGCGGAACCGGCAATCCCCACTTCACCACGGACACCGCCGCGGCCCTTCGCGCCGCGGAAATCGGCGCCGCGGTGCTCTTCAAGGCGACCCGCGTGGACGGCGTCTTCTCGTCCGACCCCGAGAAGGATCCCGGCGCCAAACGGTACGAGCATCTCACTTACATGGACGTGCTCAACCGGGAACTCAAGGTGATGGACCCCACCGCCGTGACGCTCTGCATGGAAAAGAAGCTCCCCGTCATCGTCTTCGATTTACGCGTCCCCGGAAACATCGAGAAGGCCGTCTCCGGGAAGACCGTGGGAACCCGCATCACCGCCGGATCCTGAAAGCTGAAATCCCCGCCCCTCTTCCCGCCCGTGACAGGCTACGCGTCGCCGCCCGGATCCAGGGTCGTTCGCACGGCGTCGAGGAGATCGAGGGTCTCTTCGCCGACCGGGGAAGAAGGATCCGCCTGGGCGACGAGAGCGATGGAGGCCGCCATCAGGAGCGGCAAGACCCAGGGGCGCTCCCCGTTCTCTTCCACTTCGCTGAGGGCGCGGACGTCCTCGTCCTCGAGAAGGGGCGCGAGCATTCCGGCCGCCGATCCGCCGGCGGAAACGCCGTCGAGAATACCGGACAGGCCCCGGACCAGGATCCGCAGGATGCGCATGGTTTTCCAGGCGTCGGCCTCCGCGCTTCCCGCCTCGCGAAGCCTTTCGGTAAGCACCGCGCCGAGATCCCACGCCTCGAACCGTTCCAGGATCTCCTCCGGCCGGTTCTCGAGGGCTTCCAGCCCGCCGAGCGGTTCGAGGAAAAGCCACACGAGCACGGCGCGCCGGCCGGGCGCCGGCCCCTTACCGGCGGCGTCGAGGGCCGCGCCCGTTTTCCGCCGCGCCGGCGTCTTTCCGCGCGCAAGACGCCTGACGAGATCCGGCATCCTCTGAAGGGCCGCGGCCCGGGCCTCGAAATCGGCGCGGAGGCGGGTCGCGTCCGCCTCGGTTCCCTCGGCCCGGCGGGCGGCGTCGAGGAGCCGTCGGAAAAGGCCGCGGAAGCTCTCCGCAGACGCCTTCGCGGTTTCGGGCGTGGAGGGGGCGGACGAGGGGAGGGGCAGGGACGCCAGGTTCCGGAGGGCGTCTATGAGGGGCCGCCGCAGAAACGCCTTCAGGCGCGCGTCCATGTCGCGAACGCCCTGGCCGTCGAGTTCGGCCGCCAGCCTGTCCCACGGTTGCCGGTCCGAGGCGTCCACCTCGCGGAAATCGAGGAAGACGTGAGCGCCGTAGGGCTCCATCTGCACGTAGAGCCCGTTTCGCCGGATCTCGTCGTGGCAACGGATGTACTCGAGACCGGAGACGTGGTCCCGGAAGATGCAGAAGCGTACAGCCCCCCCCGACAGGCCCAGCCCTTCCGCCAGCGTCCGTTGGTCCTGGACCGTTTCGCCGCCCCGTTTGCTCGCGAAGGCCGTCGACGTCCGGATCCACCCCGCCGTGTTCCCGAAGCGGTTGTGATAGACCACGAGGACCCGATCCCGGCCGTGCCGGTTGGAGTAGGCGAACACGTCCTCGTTGACGCGCCCGCCGGCGGTGAAGAAATCGTAGAGGAGGAAATGCTCGGCGCGGGCGAAGAGGCGCCGCCGGCGCAGCAGGGGGAAGATCACGCGCTCGTGGTGGAGGATCAGCCCCTCGTCCGGGACCTCCTCCCGGTAGGCCCGCGCGTACTCCATGCCGTACTTCTCCTCGAACCCCTCCACCTGGCCGTGGGCGAACATGGGAAGCCCCGGCAGCGTCGCCATCAGGAGGCAGACGCCGAAGTACTTGTCCCACTTCCCGAACTGGGCGACCGCCGTGTCCTCGTCGGGATTGCTCATGAAGTTCACGAACCGTTGCATCACCTGCGGGTCGAAAGCGAGCGTGTTCTTCATCACGGAGCGGTAGTTCGCGTTCTTCTCCTCCTTCAACATGTTCATGAAGGCGCTGTTGTAGACCCGGTGCATCCCGAGCGTGCGCACGAAGTAGCCCTCCATCAGCCAGAAGGCTTCCGCGAGCAGGAGGGTGCCGGGTGCCTCGATCCGGACGCGGTCCACGACCTCCCGCCAGAACTCGACGGGCATGCGCTCGTGAAAGGCTCCCCGTGACAGCCCGTGCTCGCCGCGGGTGGGAATGGCGCCCCCCTCGCCCGGAGCGGGGAACCACAGACGCCGGTAATGCCTCTTGGTCAGCGTCATGGCGGCGTCGAAACGGATGATGGGCGACCGGCGCGCCACGGCGAGGATCTCCTGGATGAGCGCCTCGCGGACCTCCGGCTTCAAGTGATCGAGCTGGGCCGTGTCGTTCCAGGGCATGCCCGTCCCGTCGTTGCCGTGATAGAGGAAGCCCTCCTCCCCGCTCCGGCGGTCCTGCCGGCGAAACACCACGGCCGCGTCCGTCCTCTCGAAGTAGTGGGATTCGATCCGGATGTCCACGTTCTCGTCGCCGGAGAGGTCGGGGCCGTCGAAGCGATAGGCGGGAAACGGGCACCGCTCGAGGGCGAGATACCGTTCGGGATGCTCGATCACCCAGCGGGCGTCGATGCCCGTGTGGTTGGGCACCATGTCCGTGGCCATGCGGATGCCCCGCGCGCCCGCCCGGCTCTTGAGGTTCCAGAACGCCTCCTCCCCCCCGAGATCCCGGGCCACCTCGTAGGCGTAGACGGCGTAGGCGGAAGCGGAGGCTTCGGAATTCCCGCACATCCGTTTGATCGTGCGCGAGGCCGGGCTGCGCTCCCAGCACCCGATCAGCCAGAGAGCGTTGAAACCCCACCGGGCGAGCCGGTCCAGCTCCTCGTCGGGAACCTGGTCCAGACGGTGGATCTCGCGCCCCCACGCCCGCGACAGCTGGTGCAGCCACACCAGCACGTGCTTGGCCACCAGCACGACCTCCGGCATCCAGTCCAGGTCGGCCGAGTACCCCTCCGGTTCGTCTTCCAGGCCGGCGTAGTCGTACACCGCGGCGTCCGCGCCCCCCGGCTTCCAGGACAGGGCTTCCTCGCGCAAGAGGTCGACGCCCCGGAGGAGCCACTCGCTCCATTCCCCCAGGAGGTCGCCCCACCGCGTCCGGATGTACTCCAGCTGTCCCGCCAGGGAATGGGGAACGATCCGCGCCGGCGCGAGCAGCATCTCCATCAACGGCTCGCCTTCCGGACCGATCGGGGCGCGCGTCTCGTAGAAGGCCCTGGCTTGATCGACCAGCTGCCGGTAGGCTCCTCCTTCTTCCAGCGGGGTCTCGTCGATCAGATCCCGGTAGGGGCCGAGGGCCGGATTGCGGTTCACCACCCACAGCAGCAGGATTTCCTCCAGGACGAGAAGCCGGTTCGGAACGTTCCCCGTCTCGCCGGCGAGGGCGGACGCCGGCGGATCGCCCCGAAAGACGCCGTCGGGGGGGAAGATCCGCGGCCACGACTGCAGCACGGATTCGAGACGGTCCGGCCCCACGGTTTCCTCGAGATGGTCGTGAAGATCCTCGAGCGAGCCGGGGCTTTGTTCCCGGCGGTAGCGTTCCATCACGTGGTGGAAAACGGCGTGAAGCAGGGCGATGGCCGTGAGTTCCCCGGGCCGGGCGGGACGCGCGGCCGCCCGGGGGGGCTCGCGGTCCCCGTTGATCTTCCAGGCGAGCAGGCGGGCGGTCTCGTTGAGGGAGGGGGATCCCGCCGGCCGCAGGCCCTCGAGGGGTTTCGACAGACCGAGACGGGAGCGGATCTTCCCGTCGAGATGGAATTCCGGCGGCTTCGTCGTTTCATCCTCCATGGGCGATCCGCCATGGTTCGATCGGATTTTCACTTTTCCACTCTAGCACCCGTCTTGCTCCCGATTCCAGCGCTTTCACGAAAGAACCCGGCGTCTCTCGACACCGGGCTCTGGTGAGGGCAGCAGGACTCGAACCTGCGACCCACGGCTTAAAAAGCCGTTGCTCTGCCTACTGAGCTATGCCCCCAAGTGCAGATTCTTTTGTTTATACCGCTTGCGCGCGGGAGGCGCAAGGGAGGAGCCATTCGCGCTGTCGGCAAGTCGTGGGCCTCCCCTTCTTTCCCCCCCCCCCCCCCCCCCCCCCCCCCCGCCCCCCCCGGCGCCGTTTCAGTGCGCGGGCTGGAAGCCCGCGATCCGCGCTGCAACCGTCAAAGTGAAGCACGAAACGCGAAGTCCGCCATCGCCTCCGAAGAAAAAGACAGGCGGCGGCGGAAAGGAGAGTGCTGCAAACAGGTCTGCTCTTCGGCAACGCTGCTGCGCCACTCCGCTTCGCTCCGTGGCTCACTACGAACGTCGGCCCGCGCCCTGTCGCCGTCAGTTCACGGTGAAGAGGAACGACTCCGTCTTGGCCACCTTGGTCGCCTTGTCGCCGTGGATCATGCGATCCACGTCCTGGAACCGGTCGATCTGGAAAGCGTCCGGATCGAGGTCCTCCCCCCAGAACGCCGAGGCCTCCCAGCGGTAGGTCAGGCCGGATTGCAGCGCCAGGGAACTCACCGAGGCGGGAAGCGCGGGCAGCGTCACGGTGTTCAGGGACCCCTCGGCGATGACGTACCACACGTCCGTGCCCGTGGCGTTCTCCTCCACCTCGATGCGCCTGAAGCCGTGGGGCGCCAGGTTGGCGTCCGTGTTCCAGGAGAAGACGACCTCGGGATCGGTGGTCGCGCCGGGGGAGGTGACGTCGGGAATCTCCAGGAGGGTGACGTCCAGGCTCGTTCCGAGCGACGCCGCGGGATCGGCGATGTCCCCGCGGAGATGAAAGGTCTGCGCGCTTCCCGTGTTTTCCTCGTCGCTCAGCATGAAGACGTAGCGGGCGCCCGCCCTCGAGATGTAGCGGAGGTCGAAGGTGATGTCGGAGGTTCCCACGACACCGTCCGCCCCGGTGGGCGGCCAGATGAGCCGGTCGTCTGCGTCCATGGGCAGCAGGGCGGCGCTGGCGTCGTGCGTGGTGATGCCGGCGGGGCGGTTGGCGGTGATGGAGCTGATGTCGGGGGCCGCGCCGGCGAGATCGAAATCGTAGGTCCCGTTGTCCGAGGCAAAGGGGCCGAAGGCCTCCGCGAGGGCCTTCTGCAGCACGTCGGAGCCGTCCGGGCCGAGGACCGCGATCCGGGCGCCGACGCCGCGGGGCATGCGGAGGCTGTATCCCCCGCCGGGGGTCCCCAGCACGGCGCAGTCCCGCCCCTGGAAGCGCATCGCCATGATGAAGTAGGTCGCGGCGCCCTCGTTCGAGAAGGTCCCCGAGATGTCCACCATGTCGAGGGGAAGGTCGACGTCCGCGGGCGTGCCGTTGTCCGCGCCGCCGGTGGTCACGGTGAACCGCTGCATCTCCTGGGCGATGCCGAGGGATCCCATGCCGACCGTGTTCACGTCCACGAAAAGGTCCAGCGTCCGGTCGGGGGGCAGTTGCATCGTGTAGGTCCGCGTGGTCCCGCTTCCATTGATATCCCAGTTCTCGTACTCGATGCCCGTGCCGGGATCCTCGTACGTGACGGAGACGCCGGTCGTCAGGAACTGCTGGAGGGAGGAGATGGTCCCCGAGATCTCGTGGAGGCCCGTGGTGCCGTCGAAGGTGAGATTCACGCCCGTCTGGTCGGAGGTGCAGGGCCCGATGTCGAGGGTCTTTCGGTTCACGATCCTTCCGTCGGGCCGGGTTTCGGTGAAGAGGAGGGTGTCGGACCGGTTCTTGTCGATCTCGACCTCGTAGGTCAGGTCCGATCCGGTGGGCTGTTTGATCACCTCGCCGTACGTCGGCTCGTCGTTCTCGAAGGGGTTGGGCGTCCTGGTGAGGAATGCCACGTCGAAATCGTTCGAGGTGGACGACACGTTGACCACCGTTCCGGAGACCTCGATGCGGGGGCTGGCCAGGGGCATCACGACCAGGGAGGCCTCGAACCCGAACAGGGAGAGGTTCACGTAACCGCTCTTGACGAGCGTGACGTCGAAGGTCCCCGGGGCGACGCCGGAGAAGACCGCCTCGCCGTTGGCGTCGGTGGTCTCCTCGTGGACGGTCCCGTCGTCGAGGAGGACGGTGGCCCCCTCGATCCGCGCGTCGTCCTGCTCGTCGAAGGCGACGACGGTCACGGTTCCGTTCTGCGCGCCCCCGCCGGTTCCGCCGCCGTTTTCGACCAGCACGACGACCGGGTCGGGGGGCGGGGGGTCGTCTTCCTCCTTCGCGCAGGCGGGAAGGAGGCAGAGCAGGGCCGCGCCGAAGAGAAGCAAGCGTTCCGGGACGTACCTGGCATTCATGGTTCCTCTCCTTTCGGGGGGCGGTTCATGCATCGTGTCGGATTTCACCGGTGCGCCTTGACAGGACGATCCGGCGTCCCTCACACCCCCATGCGCGCCTTCTTCTCCTCCCCCTCGGCGCGCAGGCTCTCGAGCGACATCTGCGTCTGGCTTTCCACGAGGTCGTAGTACTGCTCGTAGATGTGCAGCCCCTTGGAGGCCACCACCATGCTGCCGTTCTCCACCCCGATGTCGCCGGCCATCATCTGCTTGAGCAGTTCCATCCCCCCCAGGTTCACGGGAAAGCCCGCGTAGAGGTCCCAGGAGCGGAAGTAGATCACGAAGTGGAGCCGGCCGTAGCGCACGCGCGTGTCGATGAGCCGGCAGCAGGGGGGGTCGAAGAGGAGAATGTCGTTGGGCATGGCGATTTCCATGGTGCACTGGTTCGTGCCGTGCCCTCCCTCCTTGTAGATGCGCACGACCTCCTTCACCTGGTCCACGCCCATCGGGGCCGGCTCGCCCTCCTGGACGTGTTTCTCCGCGAGGTCCGGCCGGGCGATCCTGCGGAACTTGGGCGCGACCAGGCGCTCGCCGTAGCGGTAGTCCTCGTTGGGCGAGAGCGCGTCGGCGAAGAGGTAGTCGGCCATGTAGGTCTCGATCTGCTCGAGGCTCGCGGGAGGCGGGATCGAGATGCCCTCGGGGAGGATGGGCACGATCTGCTCCCAGGGACGCTTGATCAGGATGGAGACGAAGTCGAGCTCGTAGCGCTTCTGGCCCTCGTAGGAGCCGTGCTCGACGGTGTACTCGAAGCCGAACTGGAAGCAGGTGCGGATGGCCTGGTGCCAGGCGTCGTCGAGGTGTTCGCACACGAGCTGGACGGGATAGAGGAAGGCGCGTTCCATGCCATCGTCCTTCACGGCCTGCTAGATCTCCATGATCTCCGTTTCCTTCTTCTCGAAGGCGTCGTCGATCTTCTTCTCGTACTCCTTGATGAGATCCTGGACCTCGTCCTTCGTCTTGTACGCCTCGTCCTCGGAGAGGGTCTTCTCCTTCTGGGCCCCGTCGACGTTGCGGTTGGCGTCGCGGCGGATGTTCCGAAGCGACACCTTGGCCTCTTCCACCTTGTCCCGGGCCATGGAGACGAGGTTCTTGCGGCGTTCCTCCGACAGGGTGGGGATGGAGATGCGGATCAGTTTCCCGTCGTTGCTGGGCGTCAGCCCCACGTCCGCGCGGAGGATCGCCTTCTCGATCTCCTTGAGGGAGCCGGGATCGAAGGGCTTGATCACGAGAAGTCTCGGATCGGGCGCCGAGATCGTGGCCAGCTGCTTCAGCGGCGTGGGCGAGCCGTAGTACTCCACGCGGACGCCCTCCACCAGCCCCGGCGTGGCCCGCCCCCCGCGGATGCCCCGCATCTCCTCGGTCATCACCTCCAGGGCCTTCTCCATCCGCTCCTCGCAGTCCAGCAGGATCTCGTCGTGATCCAAGCAGCACCTCCTCGACTTCGACAACGGGCCCATCCTAACGCCGCTCCCGGCCGAAGTCAACGAAGGCGCACGCAGAGGCTTTCGCGCTGTCGGCAAGTCGTGGACCTCCCCTTTTTCCCGTAGCCCGTCTCCATGGAAATACCCCCTGCACACGTTGCAGTGATGCGGGCTGGAAGCCCGCGATCCGCGATGCAACCGTCAAAGGGAAGCACGATGCCGAAGGCGGAGTGCTGCAAATAGAATCGCCGTGGTCCCGGACCGGGTGTACGCGTGGCCCGGAACACACGCCTCCCACAAGCAGCACGGCGGTTCGCCGTGCTGACCCTCGGAAAAACCCCAGGCGTCGGTCCCACGGAATGCGCATCTGCACCTGCAGACGTTCCTGCGGTCTGGGCAGGGCCCTTCGACGGGCTCAGGGTCCGCGTCCCGCCCCTACGCGTTGCTCCAATCCAAAATCTGAAATCTACAATCTCCGACCCCTCTCCGAAAATTCGGGAAAAACCATGATCGACGACCGCCTTGGAGGGCGAGGGGCTCCGAAGGACCCGCCATAGCCCTTGCATGGGCAAACCAGGCGGCGGCGGGCCCCCGAGCCAAAACACAGCCGGCTCGCCCTCCAAATGTTCATGGGTACATATTCGGTGAACCCAGGCTCTCTCGACACTGAGAACGCTGACGGGGAACTGAAAACGCTGAGGTTTTCCGGGGGGTAGGGGGAACCTTACAATGAAAAACATCTCAGCGTAGATCAGTAGAAT
>Ga0180432_10001297_pt1 | contig 39783 bp, 53 predicted proteins | sample SS_ome_10_FD_132414 | JGI IMG/M metagenome (GOLD analysis project Ga0180432, IMG submission 132414) | Hypersaline lake sediment archaeal communities from the Salton Sea, California, USA - SS_1_MS_2 metaG | ecosystem: Environmental > Aquatic > Non-marine Saline and Alkaline > Hypersaline >... | reverse complement strand
GGCCTCCGCCTCCGCATTTACCGATTTTCGCGCGCATAGGGTGTGTTTTTCTTGCACCACCACCACCCAGGAAAAACCGACCTGGTCGACGTGGCCCGCGTCAAGCTCCTGCAAGCCAACCCGCGATCGACCCACCGCCTCAAAGCCCTGGCCGCGAGCCTCCGCCGCCACGGCTTCGGCGCCGCGCTCACACTCAACGCGACCACCGGCCACGTCCTGGCCGGAAACGGCCGGACCCGGGCCCTCCGCCGGATGAAACGCGCCGGCGATCCGGCCCCCGACGGGGTCACCGTCGAAGGCAAGGGCAAGCGGACGCGCTGGAAAGTCCCCGCGCTATGGGGCACCTGGCCGGAGGCCCAGGAGGCCGAGGTCGCCCTGGCCCTCAACGGTGGGGTCGACGGCAGCCTGGAAGGTGACCTTGACCGCGACCTGGTCGCCCACCTCCTGGAGACCTCGACGGAGGCCGCCCGCGACGCCCTTGGCCTGTCAAGCGCCCAGGCCCAGCAATACACCCTGGACCACGCCGCGCCCGTGCTGCCCCCACAAATCAACCTCGACGGCCTGGCCAGGACGGCCGCCGCGGAGGACACCACGCCCACCAACACCGTGAAACTCATTTCGAAACGAACTACGGTATCGACCTCGGATTGCAAGACCAATAGACACACCCCCGGCGAAGTGCCCCATGTACCCTACGTGCCCTGAAACGGCCCAAACCCCGAAGAAAACGGCCCCGACCGACAGGGTACATTCCGGCCGGAAGTGCCCTGCCCGAGGCCACCTGAGCCAAAGCGAGAAGGGCCCGACAGGGCACGTAGGGCACATAGGGCACATTCCCAGGGGTAGGTATGGAGGTGTTTTGAATGAGCCATTTTGATGCGACCGACCTTCTACCTCGACCGCTGGCCACCAGGCTCCGCGCCGCGCTGCGTGACGGCCACACCGCCGCCGACCTGATCCAAAACGGTTTGCCCGATGAACCGGCGACGCCGACAACAGCTTGACTCCGCCGCGGCCTACCGGGCCCTGCGCAAACTGGCCAGCCTTCCCCTGGCCGACAAAATCAAACGCGCGCGCCGGCTACTCCGCGCCGCCGCCGACACCGGCCGCCCCGTGGTCGCCTTCTCCGGGGGCCGCGACTCCGTCGCCCTGGCAATCCTGGCCCGCGAGACCATCCCCGCCGCGCCGCTGGTCTACGTTGCAACCGGCCTGGCCGATCCCCGCCTGACGGCCTTTGTCCGCGACTGGGGCGGCGACGGCCTGGTCTACCTCGAAAACCAAGACGACCCCGAAAAGAACTGGGCCGCCCGCGGGTGTTTCCCGATCGGGGCGAAGGTCTCCGATCGGAGCTACCGCCGCGACAATCCCGAACTAAAGGTCAACCCCCGCCTCTGTTGTCAGCTTCACAAGGCCGCCCCCATGGACGCCTGGCTCCGCGACTACGGTTGCACCTGCTTGACCACCGGGGCCCGCGGCGATGACTCGAACCGCCACAAGTTCAAGCTCACCGCCGGCGAGGTGATCCAAGACCATTCGAAGGGCTTTGCGCTGGCCTACCCGCTTTTGACCTGGAAGCAAACCGATACGCTCGACTACCTGGCCCAGCGCCTTCCCGACTACCCGCTGATGTACGGCCGCGGCGAAGAGTACGGCTGCCGAGCCTGCGCCGTGAACCTGGCCCGCTGGCCGAACCAACTCGCCCGGCTCCGCCAGGCCGATCCCCGCTACCACCGCCACCTAATTACCCGGGCCGGATTCGGCGCGCAAATCCTGATGATCCGCTACGGCCTGACCGCCGACGGCGCCCGGGCCCTGGCCAAGCGCGACGGGTGGAAAAGCCTGATAGCCTCTGGGGCCTTTGACCGAATCCCCTACCCCCGGGCCGGCCGACGCTGAAAAGCACCAAAACACGCCGCAGAGGCCATTTTCGGGGCCGACTGCCAAAACGGCAGCCGCCACGTCGCCCCTAACGAGCGCCGAGACCTCGACCCGACCCTAGAGACCCCATGAAAACCCCGAAACCCCCGCCCGCCGGCCTGGTCGACAACGTGGTTCTTTTGCTGGTCGCCGGCCACACACCCGACCAAATCAAGACGGCCGCCGCAGCGCAGGCCCCCGCGGCCGGGAAGAAGCCGCCGACGCCGGCCGCGCTCGAGGCCGCCCTGGTCGAGGCCCGCCGCCGCCTGGCCCTGGCCGCCGAGGTCGACCAGGTCGAGGCCCTGGGGCTGGCCCGCCGCCGCCTGGCCGAGGTCTACCGCAAAGCCTTGTCCGAGGACGATATGCGGTCGGCCCTGGCCGCGCTCCGCGAACTCCACAAGCTGGAACGGCTCCACACGGCCGCGCCGCGGCGACCAGCTCGCCCCGCCGAAAACGTCGAGCCGGTACCGACGCCGCCACCGGGCGACCCCGACCCACTCCACGGCCTGAGAATTACCGGCTGATGAATGACCGGAAAGGCCCTCATTGCCGCACTAGGCACCGACCGCAAGACCCTCAACAAATGGCTTGCGGACGGTCTGCCCTGCACGCGCAAGGCCCGCGGCCGGCCCGACTTTGACGCCGCCGCCGTCCGCCAATGGCTGATTGCCCGCGGCCTGGCCCAGGAGGTCCGCACCGCCAAGACCCGCGACGAGGTCGCCCAATACTTCGGCGTGGGGCTGAGGACGGTTGCCGGTTGGCTGGCCGCCGGTTGCCCGGGGGCGGCCGGCGCCTACAACCTCCACGAAATCCACGCCTGGCGAGACGCCCAGCGGAACACGAAGACCGACCAGGCCGACCCGCTGCTGGCCGGCTCCGCGTCGCCGGCCCTGGAGAAGTACCGCCAGGAGCGCGCCAAGCTAGCCCGGCTGGACCGCCTGGAACGCGAGCGAAGCCTCTTGCCGCGGGAAGAGGTCCACGAACTCCTGGGGCAAATCGCCCGGGTAATCCGCGCCGCCGGCCAATCCCTCCAGCGGACATACGGCCTGGAGGCCCAAAACACGCTGGACGAGGCCCTCGACGAAGCCGACCGACTCATTGACACGCTGGCCGCCCGCGAAAATGGCAACCCTCACTCCTAACACGGCCGCCGAAGCCCGCTGGTTCACCCGCCAGGCCCGCGCCCCGCGACTGCGCACCATGCGCGCCTTTGCCGAGGGCCTGGTCCTGCCCGACGGTCCCTGGGTCGGCCGCCGCTTCCGCGTGGAGCGGCAGCCGTACACCGGCCACTACCTCGACCTGCTCGACTCCGGCCTCTGGAACCGCTTTACCGCCGTCGGCCCCACGCAGAGCGGCAAAACCTGGATTGCCTTTATCCTCCCCACGCTTTACCACCTTTTCGAGGTCGAGGAAAACGTGATTTGCGGCCTGCCCGATATGGACATGGCCGCCGACAAGTGGAACCTGGACCTCCTGCCGGCCATCCTCCGGAGCCCGTACCGCGACCTTTTGCCGCGTCGAGGACTCGGCAGCAAAGGGGGCAAGGTTCGCAGCCTCACTTTCCGCAACGGTTGCACGCTGCGCTTTATGAGCGGGGGCGGGCGCGACAAGAGCCGCGCCGCCTTTACCGCCCGCGTCCTGGTGGTCACCGAGGCCGACGGCCTGGACACGCCGGGAAGCACCAGCCGCGAAACCGACAAGCTGAAACAGCTTGAGGGTCGGACCCGGGCCTACGGCGACCACAAGCGGATTTACCTGGAATGCACCGCAAGCATCGAGGAAGGCCGGATCTGGCAAGAGGTCCACCAGGGGACGGCCACCGAACTCCGGTTGCCTTGCCCGCATTGCAAGGCCCACGTTACCCCGGAGCGCGAACACTTCAGCGGGTGGCAGGAGGCCGAGAACGAACACGCCGCCCGCGCGGCCGGCGCCTTCCACTGTCCGGCCTGCGCGGAGCCCTGGACCGAAGCCCAGCGCCGCGCGGCCAACCTCCGAGCCGTCGCCGTCCACCGCGGCCAGGAGGTAACCCCCGATGGCCAGGTCACCGGCCACGCGCCGCCCACCTCAACGCTGGGCTTCCGCTGGTCCGCCGTCCACAACCTCTTTACGTCGGCCGCCCAGATAGCCGGCGAGGAGTGGGCCGCCGCCCGGGCCCAGGACGAGGAGGCCGCAGACCGGGAAATGCGCCAACAGGTTTGGGCCCTGCCCGCCGCCCCGCCCGACGTCGACGAGGCCCCGCTCGACACCAAAATCCTGGTCAAGCGCCGCGACCACTTCGCCCGCGGCCTGTTGCCGCCCGACACCCAGGCCGTCACCGTTGGCGTCGACCTGGGAAAACGCTATGGCCACTACTTGGTCCTGGCCGGCCGATCCTGCCGACGGCTCCACATTCCCGACTATGGCCGTTTCGACGTGCCAAGCGATGCCTTCGACCTGCAAGTGGCCATCTCCAAGGCCCTGGGCGACCTGGTCGACACGCTCCAGCCGGGATGGCCGCAGGAGGGCCGCCCCGAGCTACGCCCGCCCGATCAAATCTGGATCGACGAAAGTTACCCCGCCGACCGCGACGCCATCCACGGATTTTGCCACCGCACGGGCGAGGGCCTCCGCCGCCTCTGCCGCCCCGTCCTGGGCCGCGGGGTCTCCCAGCGCCGCGACCCGGGCCGCTACACGCACCCGAGCCGGACCAGCCGCTCAATCCGCCGAATCGGCAACGGGTGGCACCTGGCCCGGCTGGACCGCCCGGGCTGGACCCACGTTGTCCTGGACGTCGACCACGGCAAAAACTGGCTCGACGCCCGCCTCCGCACCCCGCCCGACCAGCCCGGCGCCCTCACCTTTTTTGATTCGCCCGCCGGCGACCGCGAACACATCACCCTGACCAAGCACCTTACCGCGGAGCGCTCCGTCACGGAGTGGAAAGCCGGCCTGGGCTGGGTCACACGCTGGGAGGCCGCCGGCCGCGCCAACCACCTGCTGGACTGCCTGGTCTACGCCGCCGGCGCGCTGGACCTGGCCGGCTGGCGACTCACCGCCGAGCCCGAACCGTCGACCGGCCCGCCCCCCCTGAGCCGACAGCCGCCGTTGCCGCCGCCGGCCCCCGCCGAACCGACGGCCACCGAGGCCGCCGGGTGGTTTGCCCAACAGAAGAAATCCCGCCGACGAGGCCGCCGATGAACCGCTACGAGTGCCCGCCCGACCCCTGCCCCGCCTGTGGTTGCCCCGAGGCCCGCGTCGTCGCCCGCGGGACGCGCTGGGGCCAACCCTGGGCCCGCTTCCGCTGCCGCCTCTGCGGCCACGTCTGGATCCACACGCAGCCGCCCCGCGTCCCAGGGGCCACCGCCGAAACCGGCGGGGAGGTCCTCCCCGCCGGAAACGTCGAGCCGGCCAACCGAACGGACCCGGCCGCCGACGCCGGCGAGGACGCCGACGGCCACGCCGTCCCCTTCTATGTCCTGCGCTGCCCGGCCTGCACCTCGACCAACACCCGGACCACCTCGACCCGCCGCCCCGTCCGTTACCACCGCTGCCGGGACTGTGGCCACACGTTCAAAAGTGTCGAGCGGTCCCCCTGAGCCCCCCCTCTGAGCCGTTTTGCCCGTCAATTTTACATAGGTTGTAACGCCCGCCCAGCTTTCCCCGCCGCGGGGCCGATCCGGCCAATATGTCCGACGTCTCGACGCTGAACACCTACCGCGACGCCGCCGCGGCCGCCCTGGCCTCCGGCGACTTCGCCACGGCCCTATCCAACGCCCGGGCCGCCCTGGCCATGCTTTCCGCCATGCCCGACACCCGCGACGCCGCCGGCCACTCCCTGGCCTGGGACCGCGAAGCGATCGTCGAGTGCATCAACCAATGCACCCGCGCCCAAAGCGTCGCCGCCGGAATCCAACGCACAAACATAACCCGCGCCCGCCCAACCACCTCCTGACCGTGTTTGCCGCAACGCTCCGCAAAATCCGCCAGGCCTTCCGCCGGCCGGCCGCCGTCGAGCCGTCGCTCCATCCCCCGCGCCGCGAGCCTCCCCGCCGCCAGGCCCGCCGCTGGGAAGCGGCCGAGACAACGCGCCTCAACTCGGCCCACTGGACCAACGCCGCCGACAACAGCCTTAATAGCGACCTGGCAGCCAAGCTGGCGATTCTCCGCGCCCGCTGCGCCCTGGAGATTGCCAACAACCCCTGGGTCGATGGCGCCGTCGAGACCCACGCCGGCGACGTGGTTGGGCCGCACGGCCCCCGCCTCGACGTGCAATCCGACTCCGACCGCTTCAACGAACGGCTAGAAACCCTCTGGACCGACTGGACCGCCGACCCCACCACCCGCCGCGACCTCGACCTGGCCGGAACCCTCCGCCTCTGGGTCCGCGACCTATGGACCACCGGCGACTTGCTGGGCCAAATGACCAGCCGCAAAAACCCGCCCGGCCCCCTGGCCCTGGCCTTGCGGCTGATTCCCCCGCGGCGCCTGGGAACGCCCTACGCCGCCGCCGGCCAGGCCAATATCTGCCTGGGCGTCGAGCGGGCCGGCGACGGGGCGCCCGTTGCCTACCACGTCGACGACCCGGAATTCTTCGGCGCCTCCGAGGTCTCGACCCGCAGCCGCCGAATCCTGGCCCGCTGGATTCTCCACTATTTCAAGGTGACCGAGGCCGAACAGGCCCGCGGCTTTCCCTGGTTGTCCCCTTGCCTGGACGCCATGGCCGACCTGCGCGACTTTGACGCCGAGACCCTCGACGCCGCCCGCCAGGCCGCCGATATGGCCGTGTTCTGGTATACCGACCACCAGGACGTCGCCCCTATGGTCGTCAACGAGTCCACGGAAATCGAGCGCCGCCAGCAACAGACAGGGCCGCCCGGGTGGAAGCCCCAGCAACTCACCCCCCAGCAACCAAACACGGTCTATAACGACTACCGCGCCGAGCGACTCCGCGAATTGGGCCGCCCGGTCGGAATGCCCTTAATGACCGTCCGCCTGGACAGCACCAACCACAACTATTCAAGCGCCAGGTTCGACGGACAGAACTACAACCGCGGCCTGGAAACCGTCCAGGCCTGGCTTTCCGCCCAGCCGCTCCGCCGCCTGGTCGACGAACTCGCCGCCGAGGCCACCGCCGCGAACTTCTTGCCCAAGCGCCCGCCGCGGGTGGTCTACGCCTGGACGTGGCCCGTCCGCCCACACGTCGACCCCGCCAAGGAAGCCAACGCCGAAAAGACCCGCCTGGCCAACGGCACCCTGACCTATTCTGCCGCCCTGGCCGCGCACGGAACCACGCTCGAAACCGTGATCGCCCAACGCCGACGGGAAAACCGCCTGCTTGCCGACGCCGGTCTGCCGCCGCTTCCGACCTGGCCCGCTCCGCCGCCGACCGCCGCCGCCCCGCCCTCCCGCGGCTTCACCGTCCCCGTCCCCGCCAACGGACACGCCCGCCCATGATTCGCCGCCGCCCCTATTTCCAGACCCGCGACGCCGCCGGCGACCTGGCCACCCGTACCTTTCAGGTCCGCGCCGACTCCGTCGACGAACAGAACCGCTCCGTCGAGGCCGTCCTGGCCACCGAAACGCCCGTGAGGGTCTACGACCTCGAAACCTGGGAGCGCATTGACGAGGTGTTGCTGGTCGCCGGGGCCCAACTGCCCGACCAGGTCCCCTTGCTGGCCTGTCACCGCCGCTGGGAACTCGACGACCAACTCGGAAGCGTCCGCACGATCCGGACCGAAGAGGGCCCGCCGCCCCAGATCGCCGGCCGGCTCCACTTCGCCGCGGACGACGAAGCCGCCGAACGGGCCTGGAACAAGGTAAAGCAAAAACACCTCCGCGACGTGAGTGTCGGCTATGAGGTGTTGACCTATACCAACATCAAGCCCGGCGAGACGGCCACCGTGGCCGGCCGCCAGTGGACCGCCACCGCCCGACGCCTCCGCGTCGTCACCTCCTGGAAGCTCAAGGAGACCAGCGTCACGCCGATAGGCGCCGACGAACAGGCCAAAACTCGAAACCACCGCCCGCACCCCCAAGGGAACCCCGCCATGCCCGCAGCCCTCCGCGACTTCTTGACCCGCCACGGCCTCCGCGCCGACGCCACCGAAGACCAGGCCTGGGCCTTCTACCACGCCCTGGGAGGCCAGCAGCGCGCCGAGGCCGACGCGCTGCGCGGCCAGGCCGAGCCGCCGGCCGCCGACCCGCCGCCGGCCCCCACGCCCCAGCCGGCCCGCAGCGACCCGCCGCCGGCCGACCCGCCCGCCCCGACGCCGGCCCGCAGCGACCCGCCGCCGGCCGACCCGCCCGCCCCGACGCCGGCCCGCAGCGACCCGCCGCCGGCCGACCCGCCGCCGACGGGCGAGGCCGCCGAGCGCCAGCGGCAACGGGAAATCCGCGGCCTGGCCGTGGACGACGTGCCGGCCGAACTCCTGGCCCGCGCGCTGGACGACGGCTGGACCGTCGGCCAGGCCTCGACGGCCTTTCTGGCCGCCGTCCGCGACGCCCGCCCGCCCGCCGTCGGCCCCGAGGGCTCCGGCCCGGCCATTCACAGCCGGAGCCGGGAGACCGACGTCCACGCCCGCAGCCTGGCCTCCGGCATGTTGGCCGCCCACGGCCTCGACCCCACGCAACACCGATTTTGCGCGGAATTCACCGGCCAGCGCGGGGGCCGTCTCACCGAACAGGACGCCGACCTGGGCGACCGGCTCCGCGACCTTTCGGCCGTCGACCTCTGCCGGGAATGCGCGCTGCTGGACACCGGCCGCCGCCCCACCGGCCGCAGCGACGCCATCCGGACGGCCACCTCCGGCGGAACCCTGACCTACGTTTTCGGCACCAGTGTCTACGCCCACCTGATCCGCGGGTGGGAGGAGGTGGGCGACACGACCGTCGGCTGGTGCGAGGAAGAGGACGTCGCCAACTTCCAGCAGCAAGAGGACATTTCCCTGAAAAAGGGGGGCGGTCTCCGCCGGCTGGCCCGCGGCGACACCGCCGAACACGCCACGCTGTCCGACTCGCGCGAAACCTACCGGATCGCGCGCTACGCGGAAAAGTTCGTCGTCGACGAACAGGACATCCTGGACGACCGGCTCGGCGCGCTGCTGCGGATGCCCGAAGAACTGGGAGAGGAGGCGCGCCGCACCAGGCCCGACATGGTCTATGCGCTTCTGCTGGAAAACCCCACCATGACCGACACCGGCGAGGCCTTCAACTCGACGGCCGTTACCACGGCCGGGGGCCACGCCAACCTGGGGACCGCGGTTCTGAACAGCGACGGCCTCAAGGCCGGCATCAGCGCTATCGTCAAGCAGCGCAGCGGCCGGACCACCACCAACCCCGGAAAGCAACTCAACCTCCGGCCCAAGTTCCTCCTTTGCCCGGCCGCCCTGGAGTGGACCGCCCGCGGCCTGACGGCCTCCGAGATGCTGGCGAAATTGTTTGCCGACGACTCGGACCCCTGGTACCCGACGCTCAACCTCCTGGCCAAGGAGGGCCTCCGCGTCGTGCCCGACGACCGCCTGGGGGCGATCGGCGTCCGCGACCCGCGCACCGGCACCGCCCGAACGGGCCTTGACACCAACTGGTTCTTGACCACCGGCCGCGGAATCCGCGTTGCCTATCGCCTCGGGACCGGCCGCCTGCCCCAAATGCGCTCCTTTGTCCTCGACAAGGGGCAGTGGGGCGTCGGCTGGGACATCAACCTCGACATCGGCGCGGCAATCGTCGACTGGCAACCCCTCTACAAGTCCACCGGCGCCGGGGGCTGACCCGCGACCCCCAACCCCTGAACCTCGACCCCTGACCAACCACCAACCTTTACCCGGAGAAAACACCCCATGGCCGAAGCCACCATCCTCAAAGATTCGGACGTGGTCGCCCAGACCACCCCCGCCGCCGGCTACACCGCCGGCGAAGTCATCCAACTTGCCGACGGCCGCGCGGCCTTTGTCGCCGGCCTGAACGCCCGGACCAGCGGCGAGGCCGCCGGCCTGAAGACCTCCGGCCAGGTGACCCTCGCCAAGACCTCCGGCGTGGTGATCCTCAAGGGCGACCGGCTCTACTGGGACCGCTCCGCCGGGACCGCAACGCCGCTAAAGGCCCTGGCCGGGGCCGACTTCTTTGTGGGCGTCGCCCTGGCAGACGCCGCCAGCACGGCGACCACCGTGGAGGTCGACCTCAACGTCCGGCCCAGCTACACCGTCGACCTGTTGCGCGACGCCGCCGACACGGTCCTGGTTTTGACCTCCGGGACTCCGGCGGTCGATATGGGGCCCGGCTACGCGAAAATCACCTTCTCCGCCACCGCCGAGGCGCAGAAGGCCGACATCATGTCTCAGCACAGCGTCCCCGTTACCATCCCCTTCATCGTCGAAGGCCGCGTCGCGGTCTACGACATCGGAGACAATGCCGCCCTCGACATCAACATCGGCATCGCCAACGGCACCCACGCCACCGACGCCGACAGCATCACCGAAAGCGTGTTCCTCCACCTCGACGGGACCGCCTTGTCGATCCTGGCCGAGAGTGACGACGGCAGCACCGAGGTAGCCGCCACGGACACGACCGTCGACGCCGTCGACAACACGTACTTTGACTTCCGTTTCGACTGCCGCGACCTGACCGACATCAAAATCTACATCAACGCGGTTCGCGTGCTTTCGACGTCCACCTTCAAGCTCGACGCCGCCACCGGGCCCATGAAGTTGCTAGCCCATCTGGAGAAGACCAGCAACGACACGACGGCCGACGTCCGCGTTTCGCACATGGCGATCCGCGCCACCGATCTGGCGTCCTGAGTGTCCGCCCCCTGAGTTGCCCGCCGGGGCCGGGAGGCCGCCGTGTCGACGTTTACCGAGAATTACGCCGCCGCGGCCCTCCCGGCCCTTTTCGACGTGTACGGCCAGGCCGTAACCTACACGCCGGCCGGGGGCGACGGGGTCGCCCTAACCGCCATACTAAGCCCCGACGAAATCGAGGAACTCCCCACCCTCGACGGCCGCGAGTTGCGACGCACGCGACACGCCACCATTTCCCGCGACCCCGACGGGGACGCCGGAGGGGTGGCCAGCCCCAGCCACCGCGACACCGTCACCGCCGACGGGCGGACCTACGCCGTGGAGGCCGTGGCCGAGATGACCGACGCCTGGGCCCGCCTCCGCCTGACCCACTCCGCCGCCTTGGAAGTGACCCGACCCGCCTACCGCCGGAGCCAATAGTATGGACGCCCTGGTCTCGATCCTGGAAAGCTACGGCCTGGCCACCGTGTTGCTGCTGGCCCTCTGCTGGGCCGCCTGGTGGATTCTCCGGCAGCTATTCTCCCGCCACGGCTGGCTCCGCCCCCTGGCCGCCCGCGCCGTCGAGGCCTGGCAAAGTTTCCTGGGTGGCCTCCAGGAGGTGCAGGCCCGCCAGGTCGACCTTGAGGAACAGCACTTCCGGGCCACCGGCCGCCTGGCCGGCCAGGTCCGAAACATCGACGGCCAGCACCAGGCCCTCGCCACGGCCGGCCTTCACGCTTGCGACGTGGCCGAGGACGTTTGCCGCTCCCTGAACGTGCCCGACGCCCGCGAGAAACTCGACGCCGTCCGCCAATGCCTCCGGGCCGCGGCCGGCCCGCCGGAGGTCCGCGCCCCATGACCGAACCCGCCGGCCGGCTGATGCTCGCCCAGAACTACCTCAAGGCCACGCTGGCCGCGTCGGCCACGTTCCAGACCTGGGTCGAGGCCGAGGACGCCACCGAGGCCCTGGGGAGCATTCATCACGACGGCCTGCCCGACCCGACCGACCCCGACAAGGGCTACACAGCCGCGGAGCTTACCGCCCTGCGCCCCTACGCCCTGATATGGACCCAGGAACAAGCCGGCTTTTCCCTGGCCCGTACCGCGTATGAGACCTGGCAGGAGTCCGGCCGGCTGAAACTGCTGTTGATTCAGGACGTGCCGGCGGCCATAGCAACGGACATAGCCGAGGCCGACCTCCGCTGGAAAAACACAATCGGCCAGATTATCGACGACCTGGCCGCCCTGGCCGGAGGCGCCGGCTACCTGGCCATCGCACGAATCGACCTTGACGACGGGCCCTTCCGCCTGGTCCCCGACAAGCAACCCGAACAAGGCGACGCGCAGGGCGTCGAACTGGGCATCACCCACGGGGGCGCCGCATGATCCTTTTGAACGTAACCTATACCGGCCACGTCCCCGGGGTCGCCAAGCGCCGCTTGCCCCGCATGAAAAAAGCCGCCTACACCGCCGCCGCCGTCGACTGGCACCAGACCGCCCGGCCAAAGCACTTCAGCCGCGCGGGGGCGCGTGAATACAACTACAAGCCCCGCAAGGGCGAACGTGGAAACGCCCACCCGAAGGGCTTCAAACGAAGCTACACCGGCCGCAAGCTGGCGAAGTACGGCCACACCCTCCCCCTGGTCTACTCCGGCCTGACCCAGGGCCTCACCCGGCAGCGCGACGTCCGCGCCACGGCCACCGGCTGCAAGGTAGTGATTCACGCGCCCGGACTGAACCGCCGCCACCCCAAAAGCCAAATTACCATGCGCCTGGAAATGACCGCCGTTAGCGACGCCGACCGCCAGCGGGCCGTCGCGTCGATCGACGCCGAACTCCAGCGGCAAATCCAACACGACCACACGCAACACACAATCCAAATCTAACGCGGAGGCCCCGCGCCATGACCGTTACCAGGTTGCACACCCTCTATGGGGTCAAAATCCACGAGACCATGCTCGGAGGCATCACCGCGCAGAACCTCCCCCTGGGAAACCAGGTCCAGGGCGAGGCCTCCAGCGGCGAGGTCTACACCCGCTTTCAAAGCCTGATGGGGGCCAAACCCCAGGCCACCTTTTCCACGCTCAACATCGCCGCTGCGCTCGACCTGTGCGGTGTTACCGGCTACGACGTCGACAGCGGCGACGGGGTGGTCCTCTACGCCCAGAAGACGGCTGATGGCGCCACGCGGACCGCGGGGGCCAACCACCGCAGCTACACGATCGCCGACGGCCTGCTGGTCCCCCAGACGCTTTCGGTCAATCACGCGGGAAACGCCACCCTGTCCTACCTACTGCTGGCCACCTCCGCCGACGGCACGACGCACCCGGTCGCCATTGCGGAAACCGTCACCCTCGGCGCCGTTACTGATGGCGAGCGCTTCACGCTGGGCCCCATCACGATCGGGGCCGTTACCGTGGCCGAGCCCCGCAGCCTCAGCGTGCAATTTGGCATTAACGCCCGCACGGAAGGGGCCGGCAGCGAACTCTACGACACGCACGCCTGGATTGCCTCGATTCAGCCCAGCCTCACGATTACCGGCGTCGACGTCGAGTTGCTCAAGGCCGCCAATATCCCCCTGACCGGCCAGGCCGCGACGCACGCCAACACCACCATCTACCTACGCAAGCGGGCCGCCGGATCGACCTTTGTTGCCGACGCCACCGAGGAACACATCAAGCTAACCGCCGACGGCCTGGCCGTGGTCGAGGACGCCATGGCCGCCTCCGGCGACGACCCGGCCGAAACCGGCCTGGTCCTGTCTTGCGAGTACGACGGGACCAACGCGCCCATCACCGTGGACACCTCCTCCGCCCTGCCCGCCTGACCCACTCCAAACCACTATGTCCGGCTTTGTCTATTTCCTGCCCGACCGCAACGGCCGCCCGGCCGACGCCGACCTGGTGGCCGCCGGCCTGGCCCACCTGGTCCCCGCGGGGCCGTGTCGCCAGGTTACCGCCGGACCCGGCGGGGCCGCCGGCGTGGTGTTTGCCGCCGCCGCGACCGACTCCCGGGGCGTCGGCTTCTGGCCCGACCGTCAGACCTGGCGAAAGGTCCCCGGGGGACCGGCCTGGTGTGGCATGTTCCACCACCCCGAACTCCCACCCGCGCCGGCCGACCTGGCCCGCCCTGACGCCCTACCCGGCCACACCGTCCGCCTGGCCGACGGCCGCGCCTGGGTGGTCCCACTGGCCCGCGCCCTGGCCGAAGAGGACGAGACCCTGACCGCCTACCAGGCCTTGCCGCAGACCACCACCGTCGACGAAGACGGCCGCTGGCAACCCGGGGGCCTGTTGCCTCGCTTCGAAACGCTCTGGGCCGCCGCCCTGGGCTGGTGGGGAGCCAAGACGGCCGCCGACGTCGACACCGCCCCCGCCGGCGAGGGCGCCCGGGCCACGCTCGACTTTGACGGACTCCACGACGCCGCCCTGCTGGCCCTGGCGACCAACTACCGCCTGGGAAAGGCCGAGGTGGCGCTTCTGGGCTTGTTTTCCCAGCCGGCCGTCGTCGACGTGCTGGACGCCCTGGTCGACTGGCCGGTTCTTGTCCGCTGGCTCAAAAAAAAACAGACGGCCCGCCCCTCGACGCCCGGGCCCTCCAGGCCGCCCGCTGGGCCGCCGGCCTCTGCCCCCGATACCGGCCCACGGTTGCCGACCTCTGGTTCGTCGCCGCCGGATGCCACCGCCCCCCGTCCCTGACCTGGTAACCTGCCGTGTCCAAGATCGTGGTAGAAGTGACCGGCGAGGAGGCCCGCCTCTGGCGGAGTTACCAGAAGATCGCGCAGAAGCAGGACGAAGTGACCGGGGGCCTCAAGAAGATGAAGGGGGCCGCCCAGCAGGCCGGGGCCGCCGCCCAGAAGACCGCCGGCCACCTCGACCGCTCCGGCAGAGCCGGCCGCCAGGCCTTCGGCGCCTCTGCCCTCAGTCAGGTCAAAGCCTTTGGCGCCGGGTTGCTGGGGATTCACACGGCCATTTCCGGGGCCACCGCCCTATTCAACGAAATGGCCCAGGCCCGAACCAACGCCATGGAGGTCGCTACCGGCGGCGCCCGCGGAGGCGGCGCCCTGGTCCAACTGGCCAAGGACCCCGACCACCTCAAGCGCCTGATGACCGAAACGAAAATGTTCTATGCCCGCGGCGGAGCCGGCAGCCTCGAAGAGGCTATGGCCAGCATGTTTGAACTCGAAAGCGCGGGAGTTAACGACCTTGCCTTTTTTGACCAACTCTATGGCCTCACCGACACCGCCGGCCTGGCCAAGGCCGGGGCAATCATTCGCTCCGGAATGGGCGAAAAGGAGGCCGGCAGCTTCCGCCAGATCCTCAGTAAGGGCCTGGCCGCCGCCGGCCCGATCCCCGGGGCCAGCGCCAGCCAGATTATCGAGGCCGCCAGCCGCGGGGCGAAGACCGCCGGCCAGCTTGGCATTTCCGACGAGGAGTTGATCGCCGCCACGTCGGTAGTTTCCCAGGCCGCCGAGAGTAGCGAAAAGGGCGGTACCCAAGTCGCCAGCCTTTTGCGGAGCCTGGCCCGCCAGGGATTCGTCGAGCAGTTCCAGGGAAAGCCGCTGGCCGAAATGCTCCAGACCATACGGGCCAAGGGGATGGACACCCCCGAACTAATCAAATACTTCGGCCGCGCGGAGGCCGCCAGCGCCTTCCAGTCCCTCGACCCGGCCGCCTACCAGGCCCGCCTTGGCGAGGTCCGCACCGCCCAGGAGACCGACGCCGCCGGCCGGATGATCGCCACCGCGCGGACCGACCCGCTGCTGGAATCTGCCCGAATGCAACGCATGGCGAGGGCACAGCGCGAACTGGCCGAACTACACCTCGGAACCCAGGAAATGAAAAGCGAGGCGCTTTTCGATGCCTCCCAGCGGGCCGCCGTCCAACGGGGCGAGAGCCCCTTACTTCGCGCGATACGCGCCAAGTTCGAGCGGACGCTGCAATTTCTCACCCCCGGGTTTTACGCCCGCGCCACCGCCGGCGAATTGGTCAACGACCCGATGGCCCGCGAAGTCTACGCCGCCAGCCCTCACCTACACTCGACCAGCAAACAGCGAGAAGCCCAAGCCGCCTACCGGGCCCACAGGGACGCCATTCTCAACCGCCTGGGAGGCGCCCTGGAAGCAATAATACCCGCCCGCAACCCGACCCTTGCCGCCCCCGACCAGGATAGATAGCCCATGGCCGCCAGCATTGGAGGAACGGCCTGCACCTTCGTCAAGGGCGACCTGGCCCCGCAACGGGCCAGGCTTGACGTGTATTACGTCCCCGGGCTGAACGGCCCGGGGCTGCACTACCTGGGCCTGGGAGACAGTCCCTTTTCCGTAACCGCCGTGCTTTACTCGACCGCCGCCGGCCTGGCCACCTGGGCCGCCCTGATTCACGCCCAGCAGGGGACGATCGTGTCGATTGTCAACGACTACGGCGACACCTACGCGAACTGTCTCCTAACCCGCGTTTCCGAACTCCGCCGGCAGGCCGCCGGCACCACGACCCACCGGGGCGAACTGACCATCCAGGGAATCCGGACCGCCTGACCGTGGCCATAACCGCCTACAACTCGACCCGCCTGGGAAACCTGACCACCGTTGAGGTCACTAACGACCTATCGGGGACGGTATATTTCCACTGGTATCTCGACGGGTGTTACCAGGGGCAGACGACCGCCGCAAGCTGGACCTTCTACCTCCCCACCGGCGACCAGGCCCGCGTGGAGTGTCTCGACACGACCGACGCCGACTTCGACCCCGTGGCCGGCGCGCCCGACGCCTACCCGCCCCGCCGGACCCTCTGGTGGGTCCGCTCCCAGGCCGCCGACGTCGACCACTACCGCGTCGAGCAAAAAAAAGACGCCGGCGACTGGTCGACGATTGCCCGGGCCCTGCCCGAGCCCACCCAATGGGCCTTTACCCTGCTGACTGGCCGGCTGGACGACCTGGCCACCTACCAGTGGCGCGTCGTCCCCGTCGACCGGGCCGGAAACGACGGGACGCCGATAACCCTCGACGCCCACAAAGTGGTGAGAACCCCCGACGCGCCCGACTTCTCTATCTCGTATAACAGCGGAACCACCAAGGTAACCTTCTCCGCCGCCAGCTGACACCGCCGAAAACGTCGAGACTGCACTCCATGCCCCACGCCAACCTGGCCGCCGACAGCCTGGAAATAATCCGCGACGCCGCGGAGGTCCGGCCGCTTACGCTCGTGGGGACCGTCCCCGGGGTGGCCCCGCTGCTGGCCGCCGCGAAAAACGGCCCCGGGGCCGGCCGGCTCCGCTACGACCCCACCGCCGGCGCCGTGCAGTACAAGGCCCCCGATAGCTCGACCTGGGGCCCGATTCAGAAGACGGAGGCCGACGCCGATTACCTCCTTTTGGACGGAGACGACCGCGACGCCTGGCTCCGCGTGAGTGTCTACCGCGACCACCTCCCCGCCGGCCCGGCCGAGGCCCGCGTCCTGCTGGCCGACCGCTGGGGAAACGGGGTTTCCCTGGCCGACGTGACCGCCGAGGAGGCCGCCGCCGGCGACGTCTCGACCTGGACCCTGACCCTCACCCACCAGGGCACGCACACGATAGAAAACCTGGTGGTCTGGCTCGACGCCGCCCACGCCGGCCTCGAACTCTCCAGCGACGGGGTGGCCTACTCCAGCCCGACCACCGAAGGAACCGCCCTGGCCCTGGCGGACCTTTCCCCGGGCGACTCCCTGACTCTCTACCTTCGCCGCACGATCGCCGCGGCCGCCGCGGCCGACCCCGACGTCCTCGACCTGTTGCACTTCCGCTTCGACGCCCTTTGATGCGCGGTTCCCCGCGAGCCGTGGAAACAAACCGCCCTGGAGAAAACCTCCCATGCCCACCACCTACGCCCAGATCAAGCAAGCGCTGGACGAGATCGCCCAGCGAATCAACACCAACCGCGGAACGCTCGACGCCGCCGCAACCCAAATCGCCAGCGCCGAAGCGCAGCTTGCCGGGATGCCCGCCCAGTACGGGAGCCTCCTGGCCGACCTCGACGCCGCCCTGGTGGCCGACCCGGACAACGAGGCCCTGGCCACCGCCGTTGCCGAAAAGGAGTTGCTGGTGGCCGAGTTTACGGCCCTCCAAGCCGAGGCTACCGCGATGAAAGACGCCCTGGCCGCCGTCGAAATCTGACCCCTCACCCGTTCACCCCCTCACCCCCTCACACGTCATGGGCTGGTTAGCCGGTTACGCCCTCCGCCGGAAGTTCTCGACGCAACACGCCAACATCGACGGCGCGTTGACCGACTTCCCGCTCCTGGTTGCGCTCGACAGCTACGCGCCCCTGGCCGCCGCCCTGGCGACCGGCTACGACCTTCGCGTGACCCAAAGCGACGGGGAGACGCTCCAGAAGTACGAGCGCGAACAGTGGAGCGGCGGGGCCGGGTCGGCCGCAACCCTCCGCCTCTGGACCAAATGCCCCAGTCTCTCCGCCGTCGCCGCGACGGAGCAATATCTCTACTGGGGCAAAGCTGGCGACTCCGACGGAGAAGACGCCGAAAACGTCTACGATTCCGACACCGAGGCCGCCTACACTTGCGTTGACGACCCAGACACCAGCACCCTTCAGGACTCGACCAGCAACGGCAACGACGGCACCAAGGGCGCCGCCGGCGAGCCCACCGAGACCACCGGAAGCGTCCACTACGGCCAAAACTTCGACGGGGACGATTACGTCGACCTGGGGACGCTGGGCACCTTCGGCACGCGGATGGACACCGAGGGATTTTCGTTTTCTTGCAGACTAAAAACCTCCGACACCTCCGCCGCGCGGATGGGATGCGCGAATTCCAGCAGCCAAACGATTATGTTTGTTGCCCTCAACGCCAACGCCGGCCTGGGGGCCTCCAGTGGCCGCCTGGCGATGTACGCCCGCGACAACGACGGGAACCGCTGCTACGGTGGTGCAAACGCTGACACGGGCTTTAATGATGGCAGTTGGCACACCATCACCTGGGAAATGCAACCCGACGCCGACACAATCACTATCTACGTCGACGGCCAGGCACAAGCTATCACCTACACCCAACAGGCCACGCCCGACAATACCGGGAATCTTCAATACGGCTTTTGCCTGGGATGCTACAACACAAGCTCCGGCCAATCCCTTTACTACACCGGCGACCTCGACGTCGTCCGCCTCGCTAGCGCCGTCCGCGGCGCCGCCTGGGCAAAATTCTTCCACCACAACCTGGCCGAGGCCGACAACGAACTCACCTGGGGCGACCTCGAATTCAACCCGGCCTTTGCCGCCGCGGCCGCCCTGCCCCGCTTCCCCGTCCAAATCCACCGGCCTCGGCCGCTGGTGATCCCCTACTAACCCGACCACGACCCACCCTTTCGAAAGGACCCCACGCATGGAACGCTACCACGGACACGGCGCCGCCGCCGTCGGCACCGCCAAGGCCATCCTGAACCTGTTTCGGTCGGCCGCCAGCCCCACCAGCCGCGCGCGGATTTTCGAATTCAACGTCGGCTGTGTGGCCACGCCCGCCGACCTGGCGACCCGGTTTTCGATCATCCGGACCACGGCCGTCGGCACCGAAGACGCCGGCTTTACCCCCGTCAACCTCGACCCCGGGGGCCCCGCCAGCCAAAGCGACTTCGGGGTTGGCTTCACAGGGGGCGAGCCTACCAAGACCGCCAACAGCGAGCTTTACACGTTCTCGCTCAACCAAAGGGCCACGTTCCGCTGGGTGGCCGCCCCCGACTGCGAACTGGTGTTGCCCGCCACGCAGAACAACGGCGCCGCTTTGCAAAGCGTCTCCAGCGGAGGCACGACGCAGCACGAAGCCACGATTCTTTTTCTGGAGTGATACCCGCCGCGGCCGAGACCGCCGGAAACGTCGAGGCGACCAGGTAACCCCGAGGCCCACCATGCTAGAGGCCGGCCGTATTCAAATTCTCGACCCGGGGGCCGACCGGCCTCTGGCCGAGTTGCCTACCCTCCAATGCGTCCATTGCGGCCGCCACTTCCACTTGCGGCCCGGCTCCGGCCGGGTCCGCGGGTATTGTGCCCGCTGCAACGGCCCAATCTGCGGCCCGGGCTGCGCGGAATGCGTCCCGGCCGAGCAGCAAATCGAAAACCTAGAAGCCGGCCGGCCGCTCCACTTCCGGCCGGTCCGCGTCGCCGTCCAGCGCTTCCCGCTCCACACCCGCGGCTAACCGATGCGCGCCTACCAGTACCCGCAACTTGCCGAGCCGCCGCCGGCCGCCGTCGAGGCCCCGGAAGAGGTGACCCTCGACAAGTGGCACCGCCCGACCAGCCAGCCGGTCCGCCGACGGCCCCGCGCATTCCACCCGGCCGGCGACCTGGTGGCCGAGCCGCTCGACCTGGCCGTCCCCACGCTCGACCGCTGGGCCCAGCCCACCGCCCAGCCGGTCCGCACCCGCCGGCCCCGACCCGTCGACGACCTGGGCCTGGTGACCACCGCCCACCTGGGCCTCTACTTCCCCGGCGACGGCTTCCCCTGGCCGCCGGCCTCTAACCCCTTGCCGCGGAAAAACCTTTTCCGCCAGCGGCCGCACGACCTGACCGACCCGTCCTGGTTCCGCAGCCGCTACTACCTCGACGCCCGGGGCCTTTATCGCGTTTTCAACCCGGCCGTTTACCGCTTCTACCGCTCCAACACCGGCCCGCCGTCCGAAGACGACAGCCCCTTCGCCACCAATGCGACCTTGCCCCACACGCCGGCCGACACCCACGCCGACGGGACCTGGTGGCTTTCGGTGAGCTACTATAACGGGATTCTCGACAGCGGTTTCCTGCCCGTGGGGCCCGCCGGCGAGACCTACCTCCGCCTGGACCTGGCCGGGGGCGAAGAGGCCGAGACGCCGCCCGCCGGCCCGCTCGACTGGCGACTGGTCCAAAAAGCCTCCGGCGTGGTCCGCGTTTTGGCCGTTTACTACGAGACGGGCGCCAACCGCGCCGACGCCTGGGCCCTGGCCTACACCGTCGACGGCTCCGCGCCGCCGGCCGACACGCCCGACGCAACGGAGACGATCGCCGCCGCCGGCCTGGCCGTTCTTCAGTACGACCTACCCGGCCAGGCCGACGGAACCACCGTCAAGGTCCGGTTGCAAACCCGCCGCGACTCGACTTACTCCGAAGACTCGACCGTCGAGACGACCACCGCCGACGCCGCCGGCCCCGCCGCCCCGCCGTCGGCCGACCGCTGGGTGGGCGGATTGCCCGAAAACCTGTAACGCACGCTGCCGCGCGAGGAGTGAATGGCTACGACGATCATAGGACCGACGGCCGCCACCGGAGCCGTGACCGCCACGCCGCCGCTGGTGTATGTCCGCCGGACCTGGTCCGACTCCTGGACCTGGGAGCCGTCGCTACGGTTCCGCCGCGGAAGTTGCCACACAACCGGCGCCGACCTCGACATGGCCGAACTTGAAAGCCGTTACGGCTATGACAAGGCGCCGCACGAAGCCGGATTCTCGACGAAGCTCCCCGCCGACTGGACCCGGGCCTGGGTCCGCGTCGACGTGGTCGCCCCGGGGGGAGCCCAGACGATCTTTCTGGGCCGCATTTCCGGCGAGGGCCGCCACGTTCACGGCCAGGACAACGGCCCCAGCGGCCGGCAGACCTGGGCCGCCTACGGCCCCTTGCAGATTCTCCGCAAGATTCACGTTGGCCGTAGCTTCTGGCTTGTCGACGGGGAGGAAAAAGAACTGGGCTGGATTCCCAGCCTCAACCGCCGCGACGAACTCGACACCATACGGGGCAACCGCTCCGCGGAGAAGTCCGGCGACAGCTACCTTTTCGGCTCCACTGCGGTCTGGACCCACCGCGACTTTCTGGAGTACCTCCTGGACCGATTCGTCGACGAAAGCGACGCCGGGGGCCCGGCCTGGACCATAGGAGGCCAGGACGAGCTGCTCGACGAACTGACCGAAACCGTCGAGATGGCCACCACGCAGACGGCCGCCGAGATTATCCGCCGGCTGATCCCGCCCCGCCTGGGGCTGGACTACAAAATCACGCCCACCGCGGACGGATTCGAAATAACCGTTTTTTCCCTTCTCTCCCAGGAAACCAGCTTCCAGGGGGCCACGCTCCCGCGGAACCCTCGATCGGTCCGCGTAGACAGCGGCAGCGCCAAGGAAAACATCAGAACGCACCTGGCCACCAGCGACGCCCAGGCCTTCGGCAAAGTCCGGATTCTGGGCCGCCGCCTGGTCTGCGCCTTCAGCCTCTACGGCCCGGCCGTCCTGGCCAATGGCAACGTCTCCCCGCACCCCCTGGCCGGCGACCTCGTCAAGCGCTGGACCAACACCCTGCAAAGCGACTATGAAAACGGCTCCGGTTCTTCGGACCCAACCGTCCTCGACCAGGACCGCACCGCCGAGCGGTTCCGAACCGTGTTCTCCGCCTTCGGCGCCCCCAACGACTGGGACCTCTACGACGGAAAATGTGCGCCGAAGCTCGACCAGGCCGGCCAGCGCCAGGACGGCCCGGCCGACTTCCAAACCCGCGTCCGCTCCACGCTTTCCTGGCTACCGCTGCGCCAGGGGTGGGATTACACCGTCGATCCGCCCATTGACGGAAACCCGGAGGGGGTCGAGGCCGACTTGCGGCCGCCGGCCGCCTGGCTAACGCTCCGCAACCCCGCCGGCGAGGCCGATCCCTGGAGCGAAGCCTACCAGCCGGCCGAGGCCCTGGGGGTGGGAGTCCACGCCCTGCGCGACGACTGGGGCGTCCTCCTGACGGCCAACCCCCGCCACCTCCTGGCCCTGGGCCATTTTCTTGAGCCGTCGGCCGTCGCTCCGCTGGTCGACTACGAAACGACCGTCATAACGATAGCCGTCGAGACCGACCAGCGGCTTTGTCTGGAAGTGGAAATACCCGACGCCGCCCCCAGCGACGGAGTCTATGAAACCGTGGTCCCCGACGCACACTATTGGTTTCTGGCCCCCGATACGATTCTTGACGTGGACCCGGCGGACCCCACCGCCCTAGTTTCTGCCGGCCCGCTGGAGTTGCGAAACGACGCCGACCGCCTGGCCCTGGTGATGGCCGGGGTGCTTGCCCGGTACTACGCCACCCGGGCCCGGGCCGAGATTCACGTTAAGGGCCTGTTGCCATGGACGGGGCTGCTGGGCCAGATTCTCGAAACCGTCGAAGAGGCCGGCGCCGCCCACCAAATCCAGGCCCCGATAACGTCGATCGAGTGGTCCATGCCCCAAGGGCCCAACGATTCCCCCCTGACCGTGATACGAACCGGGTTCGCCCAATGACCGACGCCCGCCGCTCCGGCCCCGAGCCGGTCCGCCTGCCCCAGTTGCCGCGACACCTACGCGCCTTCCAGCTTTCCGAAGTGTTGGAGCCCGGCGGGGAGGCCGAGGCCAAAGCCCTTTATTGGAACGGCTCCAGCTTCACCGTCTTAGACTCCGTCACCTTCACCGTGACCGACAAGACCGGTTTTTTCTGGGGCGCCCTACAAGACCGCGGCGAGGCCCGCCTGGTTCACGCCGGGGGCGACACGCCGCTCTGGCTGCCCGTGGCCAACCCTGGCCGGCCGTGGTACTGGGCCACGCTCGACGCCGACCTGGCCGCCGGGGGAACGGCCGCGGCGACGCTCCGCGACGGGCCAGGCGGCGCCTACGCCAGTTTGGGAAGCCTTACGGTTTCTGGAAAACTGTTGACCGCTGGCCAACTCGACGCTGGCGAACTGGTCCGAGCTAGTTGCATCCCCTACCCGTCGACCTCCGACCACGCCTGGGAGGTCATTGGCGCCACCTGCGAATAACCCATGCCCGCAAGTCGAATCAAGTTTGACCCCTGCCCGGACTGCTGCGGCGGTTGCCAGTGCGCTTTCTGTGCCGACGGGAAAGCGCCATGCCAGATGGAGGCCCGCGTCGAGGGAATCACGGCCGGAAGTTGCGGCCCTGCCTGCCTATCCCTCAACACCGCCTACGTTACCAACCACGTTCCCGGCGGAGGCCCCGGGCCGCCCCTCATTGCAACCGCCTGTCTTTGGGCCAAGGAAATCAGCCCGGCCGTCTGCGGGGTCCGCTCCGTGTACGTCCTGCTGGTCCAAGTCCCCTACATGATCTGGTACACGCGCCGATACTTCATGTTGATTCTTGGGGACGACTTCGAGGCCGTCGACGTGCCCTGGGGAAACACCCTCGCCTCCGCCGAAAACTGGGGCTGGATTCAGGACGCCACGCCCGAATACCCGCCCTGCACGGAACTGGTGGACGAGGAACTCACTGGGGGCTACTTTTTCGCCCCCGCCCAATGCGGACCCGTCTGGCCGGCCGCCGAATTCAAAGCCTACCTAACCAGCCTCTAGCGCCATGGCCGAGTGTCAATTCAACGCCGCCGGCCCGCCCTGGGTGTGCCAGCTTTGCGGCCGGCCCTACCCCCGCGACCTCGACCGGCCGCCCCGCCGCGACTGCCCGGCCGCCGCCGTCAACGGCGCCGAGTACCGCCGCCGCCTGGCCCAGCTTCTCCGCGCCCTCGATGAGTGGCTTTCCAACGGCCTGGCCACGCGCCCGGCCGGCGAGATAGGCCGCCTGCTGGCCCTCTGCCAGGCGTGCCGCGACTTCCGCGGCGACCGATGCGACCGCGACAACTGCCAGGGCCCCGCCAAGCTCCGCGCCCGCCTCTGCCGCCGGTCCCTCTGGTGCGACGAGTGGGGCGACGCCGGCTAACGCGAGCCGTCGATCGATCCCCCGGCCGGCCCCAGTCCGTCCGCCTGAACAGCGCCCCCGCCAGGGGGGCATCTGCCAAGTTTCCCCTATTCATGGTTCCGCGTTCCCGCATATTCACCGCCGGTCCGCGATATGCTGCCACACCCGCCCACTCCGTTCTGAACCCTTAGGATGAGAGCATGAGGCCTTGACTCAAAGCCTCATTCTCACATTGCCGACGGCCCCGGCCGTCCCTTCCACCGGGCCTTTTCCGGGGCCCTTTTCTCCGGAGGCCCCTTCTCCGTCTGCGGGAGCCGCTGAACCACCAGCCGCTCGACCCGGGCCAGCCTGGCCCCCATGGCCCCGAGATAGGCCGTCACGCTTCCCCAGAAGACGACCCCGAGCGAAGACCACAACACCGCTCCCCAGCCCGCGGCCCCGTTCACTCCGGCCGCCAGGCTTCCGACCACGCCGAAACACCCCAGCACGATCAACACCCCGCCAAAGATCTGCACCGCTCCGCCTCCTTCCTGGCCACCCCGCCGGCCCCCGCGGCCGCCCCACAGCCTACCACAACCCCCGGGGGGAAAAAAATCCGAAAAATCTTTTCCGCCGGAAATTCTTGCCCCCGCCCCGCCCCCTCATTACCCCCCCGCGCGCCCCCACCCGGCCGCCCCTCCAGTTTAGGCCGCTTGTGCTGGTAGTTCCGCACTAGCCCGAGATCATAATCCGCGTGTCCGGGGTTCGAGTCCCTGCGCCGCTACTGAAGGCCAGGCCGTAACAGAGGTTACGGCGAAAAGAGGCCGGGGGGTGTTCTGCGGAGTCTGGTTCCGCTGAACGGCCCCGAGCGACCAACGGCCGGCCGGGAGTGTCCAGACGCCGCGAGGCTCTGGGGGGTTTTTTGGAAGCCGTCGCACGACACGCGCGACTCGCTTTTTCACCCGTACACCACTCCTGGCCGGCCGCCTTCTCTTCTTGACAACGGCCCGCCGCCTGGCCTAGCTTGACGGGCGTACTGAGAAAAAGCGCTTCCATTCGACTCGCCCCTTCCTCTGGGCTTCCCCCGGGTTGCGAAGGCCGCGGCCGAGCGGAGACGCCGGCCGGGGTTGGACCACCTTTCTCCGGCCGCCCGTAACCCGTCAACGCACCACGGCCGCCCGTCGGCCCATTTCCGGGCCGACGGTCCGGCCGGGTGCCCCGCGCCATGGCCGCCGCATTTCACACCAACCGACCTGCCTTTGTAACCTATACTTTCTACAGACGGACCGATGGCCGTCCCCCGGTCGCCCCACCAACCGCTCCCACGGACATAGCCCCGAGCGGTTGGCCGACAGGGAGCCCCCGCTATGTCCACCACCGCGCGCAAACTGCCGCCACCGCTGCGCCTCTACGAGGGCCCGCCGGCTACCGCCGAGCCCTGCACACCGGGGCTTTCCTCCCTGTTGACGCTGGGCCAGTTTTACAGCGCCTTTGTGCGGCCGGTCTACCTCGACCCGCGGGGACGATCCCGGCGGACCTTTGCCCAGTACGAAGAGAGTTTGCGGTATTGGGCCCGCTTCACCGGCGACCCCACGCTCGACGAAATGCACCAGGGACACGCCGCGGCCTTTGTCCGCGGCCTGCGCCGGCTGCCCGGCGCCAAGCCCGGCGAACCGCTCAGCGCCAACACGGTCCGGAAGCATTGCGCGCACATACAGAAATGCCTCGACCTGGCCGGCCCGCCCGGGAAGGGGAACCGATCGGCCGCCGAACTCATCGCCCGCCCGCCCTACCTCGAAAGGCCCGCCCTCCAGCGGACCACGCCCGAGGCCTTCACGCTCGACGAAATACGGGCCTGGCTCGACGTGGTCGACACGGCCACCCTGCCGACGCTCCGCGGGGTCTCTTCTCCGGACTGGTGGCGCGCGTTGATTCTCTGGACCTACAACACGGGCCTCCGGATCGGCTCGACGCTGGCCATGCGCTGGGACTGGCTCGACGGCCACACGCTGACCGTCCCGGGGGCCAGCTACAAGGGAGGCCAGGGCCGCCAACTCTACGCCAGCCCCCACGCCCTGGCCGCCGTCGAACGGCTCCGCCCCGCCGGCCGCCGCCGCGTTTTCCCGTGGGACTACTCCGAGAGCTACCTCCAGGCCCAGCGCCGCAAAATGCTTCGCCGCGCCGGACTGCCGCCGGGGCGCCGCTTCGGATTCCACGGACTGCGGAAGGCCCTGGCGACCGGCCTTGCGCCGCTCGACCCGACCGCCGCGCAACTGGCCCTGGGCCACACCAGCCTCAACACCACCGCCGGCCACTACTTCGCCGCGGAGGCCGTCGTCGCCCCCGCCATGGCCCGGCTGCCGCAACCGTAAAGCTGGCGACCACTTCCCGCGCTGCCCGCGTCGACGGACCGACGCCCCCGGGCCGCGCCCTCCCGTTCTGCGGCGAATGGAGCCCGCCGCCCCCGCGGGAATTCTCCTGCGGGTGTTCACCCCTTTCCGGGCCGGTCCGGCCGACGGACCGCCAGGCCGGCCCAACCCTTGGAGCCCTGATGCTCGTCTTGTCTCGACGCGTCGGTGAGCGCCTGTTGATCAACCAAGTCTGGGTCGAGGTTCTCGAAATTTCCGCCGGCCGGGTCCGGCTTGGATTCGAGGGCCCGGCTAACGTGCCGATCTACCGCCAAGAGGTCTGGGCCGATATGCAGCGACACGGCCCCCGCCGACTGGCCAGGCCCGCCGCCTGACGACGGAGACCCAACCGCACGGACCCGCGGACAATGCACGGAACGCCACCCCGACACGACGGAACGCAAACCGGCCCCAGCGGCCGGCCCGCCGCCGCTGCGCCCCGGCAGCGCGACCTCCCCCTGGCCGAGGCCGAGGGCACCCACGCCGACCGCCGCGCCCGGCTGGGCCTGGCCCTGGACGCCGCCGCCTGCGACCTCCACCTCCGCGAACTCGCCTTGTGGGTTTTCAACGTGACGGCCGGAGGAACCGCCGGCGAACTGACCCGCACGCACGCCCAGCTTGCCGCCCGCCCCTGGGGCCTCTGTTGCAGCGCCACGACCGCCCGCCGGACGGTCGCCAAGGCCCGCCGCCTGGGGCTGTTGACCGTCGAGGCCGCCCGCTACGTTACCGGAGGCCAGCGGGCCAACAGCTACCGCGTCGACTGGGCCGGGGTGGCCGCCCTGGCCAGCCCGGGGGCGGGTGTCCATTCTGACTACCCGGGTGGTCATTCTGACCAGCCCCCTAGCCAAGATGGCCACCCGGGTGTCCAAGATGGACACCCCTTTAAGGAAGACTCCCCTTCTGATTCTCCCTTTCCAACTTCCGGACCGGGTCCGGAAGGGCCGCCCCCGGGCCGGAATGGGGAGACGATCCCCGACGCGCCCGAGTTGCGCGACGCCGCAAGCCTGGCCGTCGAGCCCCTCGACCCGGGCCGGATGCTCTACGGGGCTTATAAGCCGCTCCGGCCCGGACACCTCGACGCGCCGCTGGCCGTGGTCCGCTGGTTCCGTTGCCAGGCGGGGCTCGAGCGCCCCGTGCTGCCCGGCGACGGGCCCCACTTGCTGCTGGCCCTGGCCGCCGCCGACTACGCCGCCCGGATGCCCGAGGCCGAAGTGCGGAAGAACCGGGCCGCCCTGTTTGTGGCCGTGGTCTCCCGCCGCCGCTGGTGGGACTGCCTGGACCGCGTCCCAGAAGCCGCCCGACGCCTGGCCGACCTGGTCGACCGCCACGGGCCCGACCTGTTGACCGGCCCCTGGCCGGTCCCCACCCGCCGCCCCCAGACCACGGAGCCCTGAGAGATGCCCCCACGCCCTCACCCCGGACACGCCCAGGGCCGCCCCCCGGTTTTCCCCTATGGGGCCGTTCTGGGCCGCGCGCTCGAAGACCTCGACGAAGACACCGCCGGCCCTGTCCAACCGCTGGCCGGCCCTTCCCGCCCCGCGGCCCCCGCGGCCGCACGACCCCCGACCCATGGAGCCCGAGACGATGACCGACCCACACGCGAGCCCCGCAAGGCCCCTCCTGCCGATCCCGGCCGGCCCGCCGCCGGCGACTGACCCGGCGACGTCGACACCGCCGGAAACGTCGAGCGGATTTCGCACCGCCGAAAACGGAGGGGGCGGCAGCCCGCCGGCCGCCGCCAAAAAGGCCCCGCCCAACAAGCTGGACCGGGCCCGCCAGCGGGTGTTAGAGGACTGGCTGGCGCAGCGCTGGCCCGACATTGAGAGGGCCCGCTATACCCAACTTCGCGCCGCCAAGGCCGCAACGGCTTGTTTGGGGTTCCGCTGCACCCGGGGGAACCTCCTGGGGGCCGCCAAGGCCCTAGGCCTGACCTGGCCCACGAACACCCGCGACGCCTACGCGCTGCACCGGCTCCGCCAGGCCGACGCCACGATCGCCCGGGCCCTGGTCGACCTCCTCCGCGACCTGGGCCGCGACGTGCCGCTCGACCTGGCCGGGTTGCTTGCCGAGCGGTCGCCCGCTCCGGCCGCCCCCGAGGCCCAACTCCAGCACGCCGCCGCCGCCACCGCCGCGCTGGGCCGCGCCGTCGATGAGGTCCGCCGCGACCAGGCCCCCACGATTCCCAGCGAGGCCCCCACCCAATGAGCCCACCGACCGCCACGCCCGCCGACCGCCTGGTCGAGAAGCTCAAAGCCCTGGGGTTCCAGCCCCACGCCGACAAGCCCGGCCTCTGGTTCCGCAGCGAGGACCCCAGCGGCCCGGGCTGGTATTGCGTAACCGTCGACACCCGCGCCGCCGACGTCTGCGTCTGCGGAACCCGCACCGGCTACCCGACCGGCCAGCGCCTGGCCGACGAACTCCGCCCCCTGCTAAGAAAGGCCCGATGATGGCCCAGCAAATTCTTACCCTCGAAACGCTGCACAAATTCGACTTCGGAAAAGCCGCCATGGCCTGGCAAACTGCGCTGGCGCAGGCCGTCCGCGACATCACAGACCGGCCCGGCGACCAGACCGCGCGGAAAGTGATCCTGACCGCGACCCTAAAACCCACGTTGCAGCAGGACGGGGACGTGGTCGACGCCGCCGTCGACTTCCAGATTCAGACCAAGTTGCCCGCCTACCAGACGGCCAGCCGGCCGGCCGGGGTGACCCGCAACGGTCAACTCTACTTCCAGGAACACGCCCCCGACAACCCCGACCAGACGACCTTCGAACCGCTCGACGACAACGAGCCCTGACCCCGCCAGAAGCGCACCGCCGCCGCTGGCGGTGTCCCCTGGTGTCCCCTTTCTCTCAAGGAGCCGTGCCGATGCTACCCGTTAAGACGTTGGAGCAAATCCAGGAAACCGCCGTCGCCGCCGCGGCCTGGAAGCCCCTTGCGGTGACCGACCCCCGCCACGCCCACTTTGCCGACCGGGAGGGAAACCACCACACGGTCCAGATCCCCCCGCCGCTGCGCGACCACCACCCCGAGACACTCGACACGCTGGCCGCCCTGGCCGTCGACGCCAACGACGCCACCGGCGACGCTGTGCTGTGGGTCTCCCCCCAAGCCGTTGTCCTGGTCCGCGACAACGCCGACCGCCGCGACGTGGCCAGGCTGGCCCTGGTCCCCAGCCGCCAGGCCGCCGCCCTGGGCGTCCTGGACGAGGGCGAGGCCCTCGACCAGCGGGCTTTTATTCGCCTCCTGCGCCTGGACCTCGCCGCGCCGGCCGACCTGGTCGCCCGCTTCCGCAAGCTCGACTGGGCCAAGTGCGACGAAACCCGGGGCCACCTGGGCAAGGACAAGGAAAGCCTGGGCCGCAACATCACGGCCCAGGTGCAAGGCCTGGAGGACTTGCCCGAAACCGTCGACCTGGAGGTCCCCCTCTACGACAACCCCGACCTGGCCCACACCTGGCTAATCCGCCTGGCCCTTGAGGTCGACGTCCTCAACCACACATTCACGCTCCGGCCGCTGCCCGGCGCCCTGGCCCGCGCCGTGAACCTGGCCCTGGCCAACATCGCCGCGGACCTCAAGGCCTTACTGGGCGGCGACCTGGCAAACATACCGATTTACCGCGGCCGCCCCTGAGCCGCGGCCGAAACCCCCTCCCCATTTCCACGGAAAGGAAACACTTTATGGGAAACCTGGTCCTGACACGCCACCGCGGCCAGAAAATCCAGATCGGGCCCGACATCACGGCGACCGTGGTTTCTGTCCGCGGCGGTTCGGTCCGGCTGGCGATTGCCGCGCCGCCGGCGACAAAGATCCTCCGCGGCGAACTGGTCAACCGCGAGAAGCCCCCGACCTTTAACCCCCCAGCCCCGCATGGCAACGGATAGCCAGATTCTCGCAGCCTTGCACGCGACGGGCGGAAACCGCACGAAGGCCGCCCGCCGCCTGCAAATCTCCACAAGGAGCCTTTACTACCGGCTGAAACGGATTCCGCCGGAAAAGGTGCCCCCGCCGGCCAAACCGGGCCGCCGGCCGGCCGCCGGCCGGAAGCCCCGCCGGAAACGTCGAGCCGGACCGCACGCCGCCCTCTGGGCCGCCTACGGCCCGCCGCCGCTGGGTGAGGACGGCCGGAGCGTCGAGGCCCGAAACCGCCTGGTGATCGCCTACCGCTACCTGGTCGACTACGCCGTCGCCGCGCTGCGCCGCCGCGGGGTGCCCGTGGCCGCCGTCAGTGACGACGAACTCCGAAGCGCCGGATACCTGGGGCTGATGGAGGCCGTAAAGCGATTCGACCCGGCCCGGGGCGTGCTGTTTGGCACCTACGCCCCGCCGCGGATTCGCGGGGCGATGCTCGACGATCTCCGCAACACGGACCCGGTTCCCCGTCTCCAGCGGCAACGCGCCGCCGGCGAGGCCCACGCCCGCCAGGTGTTGACCGACCACCTGGGCCGCCGGCCGACGGACGACGAGGTGGCCGGACTGCTGGGCCTTTCGCCCGCGGAACTGGCCGAGGGCCAACCGGCGAAGGTCCACCACCTCGACGCGCCGCTGCCGCGACAACCGGACGACGCCCACCGGACTACCACCCTGGCCGACGTCCTGCCAGGGCGCGGCGACCAGCGGGCCCCCTGGGCCTTTCAGGCCATGTTGCGCGTGCTGGAAACCGACGAACTGGTCGTCCTCTACCTCAACTTCGAAAAGGGCCACACGCTCAAGAAAGTAGGAGAGGTTCTCCACCTGAGCGAAAGCCGCATTAGCCAGCTTCGAAGCGCCGCGCTGCGCCGCCTCCGCGACACGCTCGACCCCACCGCGACCTGGGAGAGTCACCGGGCCGCCCAACCCCGAAAGGCCCCACGATGCCCAACCCCTGGCGTTTGACGCGCTCCGGCCGCGTGCTGGACCCGCTGCACCCCCGCGCCGAGGACATAGACCCAGAGGACATTGCCTGGGGCCTGGCCCGGATGCCCCGCTGGGCCGGCCAGACCGTCCCGAACTGGTCCGTCCTCGACCACAGCCTGGAGGTCGCCCGCCGACTCCCCGCCGGCCGCCTCCGCCTCTGGGGGCTTTTGCACGACGCCGCCGAGGCCTACCTGGGCGACGCCCCCGGGCCGCTCAAGGGCCAGCTATTCGTCCACGACGGCCGCCGCCTGGTCCCTTATGAAGACCTCGAAAACGGGATTCTGGCCGCCGTGGCCGAGCGCTTCGGCCTCCGGCCGCGGCGCGTGCCGGCCGCCGTTGTGGAAGTTGACGCGCGGATGCTGGCCACGGAGCGCCGCGACCTGATGGCCGGCGACCCCTACGACCCCGAGGCCGTCCCCTACCCCGAACGGATCCCCCGGAGCCTGACGGCCGCCGACGTAGCCGCCGGGGTGTTCCTCGACCGCCTCAACCAATGGAGCGAATAACCATGTTCGGGATTTTCAAAGGCCACTGGTACGGCGACCCTACCACCGACCCGCCGCCGGCCCCTTCACCCCCGCTGGACCCGCCGGACCCGCCGGCCGTGCCCGACCTGACCGGCCACCCGCCGGCCGCGGCTGACGTGGCCGCTGCGGCCGCGGCCCGGGACGGGCTGGACCGCTTCCCGCATTTCACCCAAGCGGCCCTCGTTGGGGGTCTATCCCAGGCCGACGTAATGGGCTGGCTGGAAAGAGCCTTTTTGCAGGGCGCCGCCTGGGCCTTCCGCACCGCGGCCGACACCGTCCGCCTGACCCGCGAACTTCCGGAGGCCCGCCAGCCATGATCTACGTCGACCCCCTCCGCTCGACGATTCCCACGAAGCGCTGGCCCTACCGGCGAAGCTGCCACCTCTACGCCGACACGCTCGACGAGTTGCACGCCTGCGCCCGCGCCTGCGGACTGCGCCGCTGCTGGTTCCAGAACCGCCGCCATTTTCCCCACTACGACTTGACGCCGGGAAAGCGACTCTTGGCCGTGAACGCCGGGGCCCTGGAGACCGACGCCCGCCACGCCGTCGAGTTTGTCCGCGCCCGCCGACTGGCTGAACGAAAGGACGCCCGCCGATGATTACGTTTTTCGAAGGCCCGGCCGCCGGACGAACCCTTGCACTCCGCCGCGCTCCGCTGTGGCTCCGCGTTGTGGTCGACGAAGAAACGGGCGCCGTCGACGCCCTCGACCAGCCCGGCGACCTGATGCGCGACGCCGAAACCGCCTACGTCTACACCCGCCTTGCGCCGCCCTCCAGCGGCTTTGTCTGCAAGCGCGGGAAGGGCGGGGGCTGCCGACACGTCCTGCAAGCCGATTACCGCTACCACCCCGACCAGCCCGACCAGGCCGTCCTCCAGGACAACGAGGCCTGGGCCCGCTGGGCCACCCAACAGGCCACGAAGGGGACCCCATGAAACGCACCGCCAGAAAGCGCGCCGCCGACCTGTTTTGCGGGGCCGGGGGATTCACCACCGGGGCCGCGGCCGCCGGGGTCGACGTCTGCCTGGCCGTCAACCACTGGCGGCCGGCCGTCTATTCCCACCAGGCCAACCACCCCGAGACCCGCCATATCTGCGCCCGGATAGACGACGTCGACCCGCGCAACGACCGCACCCTGCCCGAGCTCGACATTCTGCTTGCGGCCCCCGAGTGTACCCACCACTCAATCGCCCGGGGCGGCCAGCCGATCGACGACCAGAAGAGGGCCACGCCCTGGCACGTTTGCGCCTGGGCCGAGGCCAAGCGGCCGAGGTGGGTGATCGTGGAGAACGTCCGCGAGTTTCGCAACTGGGGCCCCCTCGACGGCCGCGGCCGGCCCGACAAGAAGCGCGCCGGCGACACCTTCCGGGCCTGGATTCGTGCCCTGGAAAGCCTGGGCTACCAGGTCGACCACCAGCTACTCAACGCGGCCGACTACGGGGCCGCCACCAACCGGACCCGCCTTTTCGTGGTCGCCCGCCGCCAGCAAAGCCGCCGCGCCATTCCCTGGCCCGACCCCACGCACTCCCGCGACCAATGGCGACCGGCCGCGGGCATTATCGACTGGTCGAAGCCCTGCCCGTCGATTTTCAGCCGAAAGCGGCCGCTGGCCGACAAGACGCTCCGCCGGATAGAAACGGGCCTCCGGAAGTTTGTAGGGCCGTTTGCCGTGACCCTCCGCCGCAACATGGACGCGCGGAGCGCCGGCGACCCGCTGCCGACGATTACCGCCCGTGCGGGCCACCACGCGCTCTGTGTGCCCTTGCTCTCCCAGTACCACAACGGGCCTGACGGGGACCGGCGCAACTACCGCCCGGGCGACCCGCTGCCGACGCTCGACACACAGAACCGCTACGCCCTGGCCTGTCCCTACCTGGTCCCCAACTTTGGCGAGCGCCCGGGCCAGGCCCCGCGGACGCACGACCCGGCCGCGCCGCTTCCCGCGGTGACCTCGCACGGGGCCGGCGCCCTGGCCGTTCCCTACCTGCTGGCCATTAACCACGGGGGCGACGATGACCGCAGCCGGTCGCCGTCCGACCCGCTGGCCACGCTGACCGCCAAGAACGGCCACAGCCTGGTCGTCCCCTTCCTAACCAAATACTTCGGCACCGGCAGGGCCGCGGGAGTGTCGGGACCGCTGGGCACGATTACGACCCGCCACCGATTCGGCCTGGTGTGTCCCGGGGTCGCCCGGGCTGCCCGCTTCCCGTCGGTCCGCTTGCTGCTGGGCACCGCCGGAACCGCCGCCGCCCAATCCCTGATTGCCACGATGCACGAACTGGGGGTCGTCGACGTCGGCTTCCGGATGCTCGACGTGGACGAGCTACTCGCCGCCCAGGGCTTTCCGGCCGGATACCAACTGTTTGGAACCAAGGCCGAGCGCGTCCGCCAGGTGGGCAACTCCGTCTGCCCGCCCGTGGCCGAGGCCCTCTGCCGCACGATTTTACAGGCCGCCTGAGCGATGACTGGCCGCGTTTTTTTGTCCGTACACCGCGACGCCGCCGGCCGGGTGTATTACACCCGGGCCGACGGACCGCAGACCGCTACCCACTTCGCCTATGATGATGGAGGAATTCTGCCAATGCACGAAGACCACCCCGCCCCGCCCCAGCCCCATACCGTGGCCGTCTGGGCGATTGTCGAGTTGATGGGCCACGCCCGGCTGGCCGGCCGGGTGTCGCCCGATTCCAGCCTGGTTCCCGGCCTGCTGCGCGTCGACGTGCCGGCCGCCGCCGGCCGCGGAGCCTTTACCAAGCTGGTGGCCCCCGGGAGCCTCTACGCCCTGACCCCTTGCACCGAGGCCACCGCCCGGGCCGCCGCCGCCAGGCTCCGCGACCGGCCCTTCCACGTCTACGGCCTGGAAGAGGAGTTGCGGGGCCAACTGGAACACGAGGTCGAGGTGGACGGATGCGATCCGGCCGCCGATCCGGACGGCTACGCATGAACCTCGAAACCGACTGGGGCCGGTCCCGGGGTTGTGGGACGGCCCGCCTGACCCCCGCGCAAGCCGCGGAGATTATCCGCGCCGCCCGCGGCCCGGCCGACGACGCGCCCCTGGCCCGCCGCTTTGGCCTGGCCGTGTTCACCGTCCGCAACATTCGCCTGGGCCGCCGCTGGGCCGCCCTCCGCCGCCAACTCGAAAGGACCCCCGACCGTGAAAGCGATAGTCTTCCAATGCGACCCCACCCGCCCGCCGCCGTTGCCCCTAGTCCTGGCCCAGTTCTTGCAGGAGGCCCAGGTGGAGGAAAGGGACCTTATTTGCCTGGTCCCCACCCACGTCCGACTCATTGATGGGGCGGTTACCGGCTGGTTGGCCCTGGCCCACGACTCCAAGCCCGCCGCCGAAAACGGCCAGGCCAAGGGCCCGGAGATTGTCCAGCCCTGAGGACCCCCAGCCTTTACTCCTCGCGTGGAAACTCGAAGCAAAACATGCACCCCTACCACCAAGACGAGACGGCCTTGCTTTTCTACGGCGACGCGCTGGACGTGTTCCGGGGCCTCTGGACGGAGCGGCCGGAGACGCCGCCCGTGGCCGCCGTTTGCATTGATCCGCCTTATGCCTCCGGGGCCAGGACGGAGGCCACCAAGAGCCGGTCCGGGGCAATGGTCCGCGGCCAGCGCTGGAACGCCCGGCCGATAGAAAACGACCAGATGACCACCGTGGGTTTTGTCTGGTTCGTCCGCGAGTTGCTCCGCCTGCTGGTCCCTCGAATGGTCGACGGGGCCAGTCTGCTTTGCTGGATCGACTGGCGACAGTGGCCCCACCTGGCCGGCGCCGTCGAGAGTTGCAACCTTCGCCTCTGCAATATGCTGGTCTGGGACAAGGAGAGTTTCGGCCTGGGCAACGGGTTCCGGGTTCAGCACGAACTTATTTTGCACGCCGGGAAGGGGACGCCGCGGATCTTTGACCGCGACGTGCCCAACGTGCTTCGCCACCCGCGGCCCTCGAATGATAACCACCCCAGCCCCAAGCCGGTCGCGTTGTGCCGGGACCTGTTGCGCGTGGTGACCGCGCCCGGCGACCTGGTGGTCGAGCCCTGTTGCGGGTGTGGCCCCTACACGCTGGCCGCGCGCGACCTGGGCCGCCGCGCCGTGGCTTGCGACGTGGTGGCCGGCTACCTCGACCACCTGGCCGGCGAGCTACGCCGCATGGACCGCCTGCAACGCCTGGCCCTCCTGGCCGCGATTCACGAAATGGGGACGCGATGAACCTGCAAAAGCTCCGCGAGGATTGCCTCCTGGCCGTCGACGACCCGACGGTCGACCACCGCGAGAACGCCCGCCTCCTGTTGGCGGAAGTCCAGAAGCTCCACCAACTTATGGGCCTTGACCGCGAGCCCACGCCGCCCTGGCCCAGCCAGCGGCGGACGATCCAACGCCGCGCCCTGCGCCTGGCCCGACACGACCAGAAGGCCGTCCGGCGCCTGGCCCGCGACTGCCTCCGGCTCTTAAAACTGACGCGCCGCTAAGGTTTTGCCCGCGTTTGTCCTATTAAGAAGAATAGAGCGACTTTGCCGCTTTCCTTTCCCGCCGGGGGCTACTGTGGAGCCAACAGCCCGCCCAACCGCGACCCCCTCACGTTCCCACCCCTCGCGTGGAAACGCGCAGGACGAAACGCCCGGCCGCCCGACGCCGGGATGCACCACCGGGGCCGGGACGGCTCCAACCCGGCCCCGGTTCTTCTTGGTTCGCGCTGCCGCGCGAGGTTTTCTAATTCGTGCTGCCGCACGAGCGCCGGGAACGGCCAGCCGGCGAGACGCCGGACCGCCGCCGAGGGGCCACCGCCGGAAACGTCGAGGTAAGCAGCTTTCCCACTTCCCAACCACCGGAGCCCACGCGATGAGAATTAGAGACTCCGCGGCCTATGCCGCCATGCACGCCGGAGCCGCCGCCGACAGTGTCCAGAACACGGCCGACTGGTTCGGCCACCTGGCCATTCTGGCCGTCGAGATTCTGGCCGACGTCCAGGAGGACGGGATTCTGCTGGACCTGGCCCTCGACCCGCCCGCCGACGGCGCCGGGTTGCTCGACGGCCTGGGGCTGGACCTCGACAAGCTGCCCGCCGAACTCCGCGACCTGTTGCCCAAGCTCCGGCCGATTTTGCAAAAGATTCTGGGCCAACTCAAATTGAGAATTCGCCTGGGAGAGGCCGACGCCGAGCCGGCCACCGAAACCACCGAAACGTGAGACCGGCCGACGGCCGGCCGCCTTCCCCTTTCCTTTTTCCTTTCCTGCCCTGGAGTGAGACTATGCAAGACCACCTCCGAGAGATGCGCCGGGTAGTCCGGCAAGCCCTCGTCGACGCCGCGGCCGACGGCGACATTGACCGCCGCGATTGTTTCCGGGCCCGGCTCCGCCTCTGGCGGCCGGCCCTGGTCGAAGCGCTCCACGAGGAACTGGTGTGTCAGCTTGTCTTGGAAGGCAAGTTGCGCGGGACCGAAGACGTGGCCGAAATTGACTGGGATAGCTTCCTGGAATTTATCCGCGAACTGCTGGCAATCATCATGGAGTTTATCCTGGTTTTCAAGTAAAGCCGGCCGCCGGCCCCGCCGGAGACGTCGAGGGGGCCCGCCCCTCGACCCAACCCACGGAGAAACCATTTTGAGACCCGCGCGCTTTGTAGCAGGGGCCGCGGCGGTGGTTATGCTGGCCGCCGCCGTGGCCCGGGCCGAATTGGCGATTATCGGCCCCGACCAGGTCGAGCCCGGCCAGGCCGTCGACTTCACCGTCGAGGGCCTGGCGATTGACCTGGCCGTCTTTCAGAAAAACACCCCGCCCCAGATCGAATGGCGATTGACGCCGAAAGAGGGGGGCACGATTCGAAGCCGCCTGGAGATTCAGGTCCAGGTGGACGAAAAGACCAACAAGCCAAAATGGGTTGTTTCGCCCTATGCGACCGTGACCCTCACCGCGACCGGCCGCGCCGCCGTGGTGTTGATGGCCGTTCAAGGGGGCGTGGGGAGTCTGGCCGTCCACGAGGTGACGGTAGGCCCTTTTCCGCCGCCCCCGCCCCCGCCCCCGCCCCCGCCGCCCGACCAAGACCTATGGGGAGCCGTGTTGATCGAGGAGACGCAGAACCGGACCCCGGAACTGGCCCGGCTGATAGCCAGCCCGGAACTGGCGGGATATTTGAAACGCGCCGGCCTGGTGATGCGAGTAGTGGACCCCGACGACCTGGACCAGGAGGGCCGTGTCCCTCCGGATATTGCCCCCTACCTCGACCTGGCCCGGGGGGAGGCTTTGCCCCACCTGGTTATGGTTGGGACTGAGGGCCGAATCTTTGAGCGGGGCCCGCCGCCGGACACCGCCGCCGAACTGGTCGACCGGCTGAAACAGTACGCGCAGAAAGGAGGCCGCCGCCGATGAATGACCAGATGATCCCACCGGCCGGGGTCAAACCCGGCTGTCTGCCACGCAAGAGCCGTTTCGGCCAGTGGGCCGACCCCCTGGCCGACCACGTCGAGGTGATCCCCCGCCGCGACTGGCGAGACCTGATAGGGAAAATCAGCCTACGGCCGCGGGTGCCCGTTGTGCTAGACCAGGACGGGGTCGGGAGTTGCGCCACGGAGAGCGCCACGGGGGCCGTCCACCTGATCCGCGCGCTGTACGGCCTGCCCCACGTCCTCTTGAATCCCTGGTTCGTGTACCACACGACCAGCGGGGGACGCGACGCCGGAAGCTCGATTGACCAAAACCTGGCCTTTATCCGCGAGAACGGGATAGCTCCAGATTCGGTCTGGCCGAGGTCGAAGGGGTGGCGCGCCCGGCCGTCGGCCGAGGCGCAGCGCGAGGCGCGGAAGTACCGCATTCACGAATTCTATGATATTGGAAGCTGGGAGGAATTCGGAACGGCGCTGCTATTGGGTTTCCCCGTGGTCTGGGGCTACTCCGGCCACTCGATTCTGGCCGTCGGCCTGAAAGACGAGGACACGATTATCTATCTAAACTCCTGGGGCAACTGGGGCGACGGGGGATTCGGCACCGCGAGGGCACGCTCGATTGTCTGGGGCTACGGCGCCTGGGCCGTCCGGTCCGTGCTGATCCCCAGCGATGAATTGCCGATCCCGACGCCGGCCGACACCGGCGGGGCCGACGTCGGCCGCTGATAATTCACCCTCGAAACGCCGGCCGACGGCCGCGGCTTGCCATGGCCGACCCGTCGGCCGGCCGTCTCAGTCCAAAAGGTGCAACCTATGGCCGACACCAACCGCCCCGCGAGACCGCGGCCGCCCATGGGGCCCAAGCCGCGCTGGCTTTGCGACGAGGACCGCCTGGCCGAACTGGCCGCCGCCGTGGTGCGCTACCACGCCGACAGCCGACGCCCGCATATCCCGCAACAATGGCTGGCCGAAATGGCCGACATCCTCGACCGGAGACTTGGAGCCCACCGGCTAACCGTGCGCGTTGCCAGCAAGTGCCGCTGGTGGTTGCGCTGCCGCCCGGCCTCCGGCGCCGTCCAACTGGGACGAGCCGACTTCGCCCCCGTTCAAGAATTCTATGTCCCGTGGTGGGCCTGGCCGCTCGAATGGCTTCACCGCCTGATATACGGCAAGGCCCGCCTTGAACGCTGAGAGTAAGTCTCGTTGGGGCCACGGGTCCTTGCCAGGCCCCGCCCCCGAAGGCCTCCGCCTCCGCAT
>Ga0180432_10001296_pt1 | contig 39783 bp, 34 predicted proteins | sample SS_ome_10_FD_132414 | JGI IMG/M metagenome (GOLD analysis project Ga0180432, IMG submission 132414) | Hypersaline lake sediment archaeal communities from the Salton Sea, California, USA - SS_1_MS_2 metaG | ecosystem: Environmental > Aquatic > Non-marine Saline and Alkaline > Hypersaline >... | reverse complement strand
CTCCTCCCTCTTCAGAACGTCGTGCCCCAGAGGATCCGATCGTATTATGGATGCCCTGGGGAGGGACTCGGCCGCCTCCTTGAGATCCTTTTCGGACAGCGCCATCACGGTGACCGACATACCCGATTCGATGAGCCTCTCGGCGAGTGTGAGTCCGGCGTCCGTTATCCCCGCTATGAAAACGTCGCGGACCTCGTCGTAAGGCCTGAGGGGGATGCCGAGTGACTCACTGACATCCTCGAGCTTGTCCTTGTCGTCGAGGAAGACGCATATCTCGTCCTCTGGTCTCAGAATCAGCGAGTCCGACGGGAGGATCTGTTCAATTCCCCTGAAGATCGATACTATCTGTGCGCCCTGCGGCAGGGCCACCTCGGATAGTGGGTTGGCGCAGCTCTTCGAACTCGACTCCACCACCCCGTGATAGGTGCCTATCCCTTTCCTCCTCACGCCCCGGAGCTGCGAGGGAAATGCCAGGACCCGCGATACCTGGGAGGCAGCGATGAGGGCCGGGCAAAGGGCCACATCGACGCCTATCCTAGAGTACCTCTGGGTGTACGGATCCCCCAAGAGGGAGGGGGACTTTATCCGGGCGATCGTCTGGCACCCGTAGTAGTTTGCGAGCGAGCAACTCGCCAGGTTGGCGCTGTCCTCGGTTACCAGACCCATGTAGTAGTCGCAGTTCCTGACCCCAGCATCGACTAGGGACTGGGGATCACAAACGTCGCCCTCGATCATCAGCGCATCGATATCTCGGGCCTCCTCCGCGACCTCTGGGTCCCGTTCTATGAAGGCCACCTCGTGACCGCCGCTCCTGAGCAGCCTTCCCAGATGCATCCCCGCGTCGCCGGCCCCGCCTATGACTATATACAACCGTACAGCTCCTAAGAGTTCTCGGCCCGGAAGACTATCTCTATGCCCTCTTCCCTGAACTCCCTCAGGATACCCCTCGATATCATGGATCTTATCTCCAACCTCTCCGAGGCCGGACAGAAGTACCTGAGCGTGATCAGCACCCCTTCCGGCTCGAGGGATACCGAGGTCTCCGGTATCGAGGGCACATCAGCTTCATCGGGATGCTTCTGGATCATCTCCTGTCGATGTTTTCTCATGACCGGGCCAACGGCGCTCTTGGCAACCTGGCTGATGATCTCCTCGGCCAGTTCATTGTCCGCCCTGGAGGCGAGCATGATGTCGATCTCGTCCCAGATGAGCGATCTCTCGGAGCGGATCGAGGAGACGGGCTTCGAAAAGAGGTAGCGGTTCGGGATCGTCACCTTCCTGCCGGTGAGATTGAATTCTCCCCCGACATCGCCTATCTCCTCGAGGACTATGTTCATTGTGGTAACCTCCGATATACGTCCCCGCACGCCGCCGACCTCAACGATCTCTCCCCGCACCACAGGAGTCCGGAATATGATATGCAGCCAGCCGGCGAAGTTCGCTATCGCCTCGTGGGACATTATGATGAATACGGCGGCCACAAGTCCCAGGAATATGCTCAGGGTCGTTATGTTTCCCAGCAGGAGGAAGGAGAGCAGCACGAAGGCCCCTATCCAAGCCACGTACCTGACAAACTGCCAGGTGTGCCTGACATCGTAGGAGCTTGAAAGGTATCGTGGGAGGGCCCTGTTGAATACGGGGCGAAGCACATAGAGAAAGAGCCTGGTCACGATCAGCACGAACACGATGGTCAAGGCCGGGGGGAGTATCTCAGAGACGATCTCCTTGAGATCAAGGGTCTGCATCTCGACGAACCTCGGCATATAAGTGACGAGCACCACGAGCATGAATAGGAGCACGATCTCCCACAGGATCAGCTTACCTAGGTGTCTGGTTCCCTCATCCTCCATGGGAGTGAGAAACCGGTATTGGCTTATCAAATTTTCGTCCGGACTTTCGCGGGCGGGGCCCACATCATATCGAAGGTGAGGGGTTAATATTTCAGCAAACGCGGAATTACTCTCCGGTTCTAGGAGGGCTTTGGCTGATCGAACCAGGAGGACCACGGGAAATACCTCGGGATCCAAACGACGGGCTGACCTTGGAGAACGATGTCATGGGAGTACGGGTCTGGGGCCCAGTGACGCAGGCGACGCTGACCCTGGGGCGTTCCGACATCTGGGACAGGAGGTGGTTCGGTGGGAGACAGCGCCTGATCACGCTAAAGGAGATATCGAAGCTCGCATTCGAGGATAGCCTTTCGGAGATCGCCAAGCACCCGAATGAAACAGCCTACTGGGTCTACAGCCATTACCCATTCCCCTGCCCCAAGCTCGGAGGGCACCTGATTATCGGTACACCCTTCGCCCAGAGGGGATCGGTGAAACGCAACCCCGATGGTTCTCTCGAACTCCGACTCGAAGGCAAGGGGAAGGCGCTTCGGGTCAGGGTCTGGATTTCCCCGTCCAGAATGATAGTCGTCCTCGAGTGCCAATGCAGGGGGCTCGACCCCGAGGATATCTGGATAAGGATTCATCGTCACAGAGATACCGTCAAGGCCGGACCACCTCTTCCCGCCCCGCTGATGGGAAGATACGAGCTCGTTGATGATTTCTCCCGGATAGACGAACCCACTTGTTGTCAGGCTGATCCGGGCTTCGGCATAGTTCAGGATCTCCCCTCCGACCCGACCTTTCCGGAGGGGTTCAGCGTCGCCGTCATGGGCGTAATCGACTCGGGGCGATGGTCGATCGACAATGTCAGAGGCGAGCCCGGCTTGGGGACGCCTTACTGGGCGCCGGAGGAAGGCCGAATCGACCATGGGCTGGTGAAGGTATATAGCCCTGTCAACGAGTCCCCGGGGTCGGCTACGACCGCCGAGTGTATCGAAATTCCGACCTCGTTTAACATCTATGCAACCGTATCATCCACGCAGGATTCTCGCGACCCGGTCAACCTAGCATCATCAACCCTCAAGGATGCGCTTAAGGTGGGCGTTGGGGAGCTCGCATATGAGCGGGAGGAGGACCTGAAGGCCGGTTCAAGGGGGGCTGTTCGTTCCCAGGCCTCCGTCGGGGAGTCACGTATAGAGGCCCCTGATCTGGTGAAGCCGCGACTGAGAGTACCAGACGGATACTACGGCGATATCCCCCTATGCAGCGTCAGCAGTACGAAGTTCTGCTTCCAGGACGCATCTCCGTGGCACGGGGACTTCCACCTGAATGAGATACGGGCGGAGGGAATGCTGACCCTCGGCCAGTTCGACGAGCTGATCCCGTACTGCGAGATGATTCACACCCTCCTTCCCCAGGCCATGGAGAACGCAGGGGAGATCTATGACCTCCCCGGTGCCATGTATCCCCTCGTCCACTTCCCGTTGCGGTGCAGGGGAATCGCTCATACGAATCTTACCTGGGAGCAGGACATAGGTATCAACGGCCTGGTTACAAAGCCGCTTTGGCTGTACTATCGTCATACAGGGGACCTAGGCTTCCTGGAAAATACGGCGTACCCGGTTATGAAGAGCTGCGCCGAGTTCTGTCACTCTTACCTGACAGAGGGTGAGGATGATCGCCTTCACATCTTCCCGACCGTCTCCCCGGAGCACTGGGGACTTACGCCGAATTTCGAAAGAAACAGGGACTGCACCTCGGCGCTGACACTCACATCCTATCTCCTCAGGAAGACCGCGGAGGCCGCTGATATCCTCGGTCAGGACAGGAAATCGGCCCGCCTGTGGCTAGAGGAGGCCGAGAGGCTCGTTGACTACCCTCAATACCGGACGCCCGGGGGACCGGTCTGGGTTGACGTCGCGGATGCGCCTCCCATCGAGTACAACATCCCAGTTCCCCTAGCGCCCGTATTCTGGGGAGACGAGATCGGCCTAGATAGTCCCAAGGAAAGACTGCAGCTCGCGCTGAGGACCCTGGATCAGATCAGGGTCTGGCCACCTCACAGGGGCTATCTCGATTCCTGCATCCGACCGAGGTTGGGCATATGTCGGCCTGGGGCAGAGATCTTTCCCGAGAACCTACTCCTATCCTATCAGTCAATCAGGATCTTCCCCGCTGCTCCTCGAGACGCACCGATACGGATGAAGATGTTCGCGGCCGAGGGGGGATTCAGGGTCTCGGCCCAAAGGAAACCCGGTGAAAGGATAGAGGGGGTCAGTATCCTCAGCAACCTGGGCCAGACCTGCGGTCTTGCGAACCCGTGGCCCGGATCGGAAGTCTTGGTGAAGGGTCCTTCAGGAGAGGTTGGGATGTTCAGGGGCCGCCTCATCGATTTCGATACCGAACCGAGTTGCTGGTACAGCCTGGAGCCGGTGGGTAATCTCGAAGGGGAAGCCGCGGTCAGTTCCGGTTGAGGATCGTCCTGTTGCGGCCTTATCTAGCATACCGGAAAATCCTATGGACTTGATCCTCCTCCTTTCTTAGTAATCTGTAGACTCCATTGTCCGGCACGATCAGGCCCAAGCCAAGCTATTTGCCCACCCCCCCGAATCCGGAGCTTGGCCTAATAGCTCTTCCGAGTGCAATATGTGGGGTCTATGGTGTATTTGAGGTGTCGCTAGGTTGATCCGTTCTTCCTAACCAGCAGCATTTCCTGGCGCGGCTGCTTCGATCAGCCCGCTATGATGACCTCTCTCTTCTTGTGCAGGTAGTAGATGTAGTTCTTGTAGCTCACATCCGCGGGGACCCTGTGATCCACATGGGGCACGAATCCGCCCTTCTCGACCAGTGAATTGACCTTGTGTATCTCGGCGTCAATCGCCTTCGGACCCTTGGCCAGGGCTACCTTGTCCACCCCTCCCATCAATAGAACTTTCTCCCCAAACTCCTCACGGAGGCGATAGGGATCTGTCCCCCCACGGATCTCGAGGGGAAACATGCAGTTGATACCGGCGTCCAGCCAGAACGGAACAAGAGCGGTTATATCGCCGTCGGAATCTAGGTAGTTGATATCCACCCCGTGATCGAAGAGGATGCTGGTCACCTTCTTGTACTGGGGTACCATGAACTCCTCGAAGAGCTTGGGCGAGATCAAGGGACCGCTGTTATAGCACATATCCTCCCACCAGGAAGAGTAGTCGATATCCAGTTCAGAAACGGCCAGTTTGACGGCCCTGCTCATCATCTCGGCCCTGAAATCGAACATCTCTTTGACAAGATCCGGGTCGGTGTAGAAGGTTCTGACCGTGGTCTTGACGCCCATCATCCCCCTCATCCAGCCGAAGAAGCCGCCTCCACCGACCCCGAGCGGATAGTCACGCTCCTCCCACTCCCGCTTCCGTTCCTCCCAGTCATCGGGCCTCCGGATACCGTCGAGATCCCACCGATCCCTGTAGGACTCCCAATCCTCCCTGTCCTTAACCGGAAAATCCAGAAAGCTCGGAATCGAATTCGAGACGCCCCTCTTCCAGGTCTTCTTGACAACCCCGGTTCCGTCCCGGACTATCTCGTATCTTTCGTTTTCCTCCAGAACCTCTGTCGGGAACTGGCGGAACGGGATGTGGATGGGAACGTTCCGCCTCTCCTCGAACCCGAAGTAGAGGTCGGCCAGGTGATTGTCCGTGACCCAAAGCGGCAATCCCTCCTCGTGCCAGCGATCTATGGTATCAACCCAGTAGCCGAATTCGCAGTCGGGAACGTGGTCGACATCCTCGAAGTGAAATACCTTGACAAACCTCTCCCGCGGGGTCATTTCCTCGGTCATGGTCATCGGAATCCTGGCCACCCAAGTCGTGATAAATGCATGCCCAGATATCTATTCGGGGGGCGGCGGACCATAAGAATGGTTCATTTCTCCTTGGCAGAGTTGTTGAGATCGGTCGAGACCAGGGCTCGGACACGGTAGCCCGATGCCAGAAAGGACGGCCTTGAGTGCATGATCGGGTCCGGATTGCCCGATTCCGAAAGCCTGTTCGACTTCCACCTTTCCATCTTCGCCCTCAGCGAATCCACTATCTCGGGTTTTTGGCATGCGATGTTCTCCCTCTCGTCCGGATCGGTCTCCAGGTCATAGAGCTCCAAGTCCGGCAGCCCGTAGATGTCCGGTTCAAGGGACTGTATCAGCTTGTAGCGGGGCGTTCTCCATCCCTGCTTTCGCATCCAGGTGCACTCGGTCATGTAGAACTCCGTAGGACGCCCGGAGACTTCTCCCTCAAGCAGGGGCGTCATGACTCTCCCGTCCATAGCGGAGACCTCCGGAATACCGCCCAGCCCCATGATATCGAGCAGCGTCGGGGCGAGATCCTGCTGCAGGAACGTACCTTTGATCCTTCTGCCTTCAGGAACCTTCCCCGGGAGATGAAGTATGAGCGGGACACGGATCGTGGGCTCGTAGAGGCCGTGATGGTCGAAATAGATGCCGTGCTCGGTCAGCGTTTCCCCGTGATCTGACGTTATGGCTATGAGGGTCTCCTGTAGGAGGTCAAGCTCCTCCAGCCTAGTGATCAGCTGCCTGATACACACGTCCATGTAGGAGAGTGATGAGTCGTAGTTAGCCACGACCCAGTCTATGTCCGTGATCCCGGGGGGCATCCAGGATTTGAAGAACTCGGAGAAAGAGTCCCGGGTCAGTACAGACGTCATGGTGTCGACCTTGGGGTCGCAGGGGTCCCTTCCGTAGAACAGGCCCCCGAATGGGGAGGGTGGAAGGTAGGGGGTGTGGGGGTCCATGTGCCGCAGGAAGAGGAAGAAGGGCTCGCCCGCCATCGATTCCAGGAGGGGTATCGCCTCCCGATTGAGGTTCTCCGCTTTCCGGCCCGGGGCATCATCCCAGCAGGTCCACATCTCGTACGTCCTATATTCATCGAAACCGCGGAAGAAGGAGTCATCGAATCCGACGCATGCCGATCTATAGCCCGCCTCCCCCAGTATCTCAGGTATAAGTTTGATCGAAGCGTCGATAGGCCTCTTGGGAGCAAGGCTTACAGCCTGATTGGATATCACGTCCGTTCCAGTCAGCATCGAGGTGTATCCCGGCACCGTGGGGATATGGGGGCTGAATGCCTCTTCGAAGAGAGTCCCATTGGATGCGAGGCGGTCCATATGGGGGGTGGTGAGCCTGTGATAGCCGTAACAGCCCATGTGGTCGGCCCGGAGGCTGTCTACCCCGATGAGGAGGAGGTTATTCCTGTCCAAACATATGGTTGGCTCTCGATCGGAAATAAAACGGTTTTTCCAGGAGATGAGGGTTCAGGGGCTAGTTCCAGAAGCGATATCGGAGACGGTCCAGGAGGTTTCTAGGCTTCATCCACAGCGACTGCTCTGAAGGAGTACAGCTCGGAGTTGACCATGTAGAACCGTATCCTGATCTCTTCGCCCTCCAGATCCTCGAGGGTTTGCCCGGATTCCCACCCGTATCTGTGGTCAACTGAATCCCCGGCGAAGGGCCTGCAGGTCCCCCTGTCGAAACCGCGAACCGGTGAATCATCCTCCCCCAGTATCTCGACCTGCGATCGGCCCGCCAGCTGAGCTCTATCGGTCGGTCCGGATGACGCCTTGGAGTTTATGTTAACCGCGAGATCACCCCCGGGCCAAACGAACTCCCGGGTTGTGAGTGTCCCCAATGATGGACCGGCATCGATGGAGGCGAATCCGTCCAGGCGCATCGTGGCGAGACCTATACACCCCCTCGGAAGAGGGTATTGCTGCGCGTGAGATGCGTTCCGGTCCTCGTAGTAGAGCCACAGCCTGTCTCCCATCCTTATAGGGGGACTCGAGGAGAAGGAGATCCAGGTCGTATCCCAGTCCTCACTTCTGGCTGGCGAGATGAATACGTCCCTCGGTTCGGTTCTCTCCCAGTGCATCCCGTCCCGGCTACTAACCAGCTGAACGTCCATAAGGTCCTTCGCGGTGTGGAGGCACTGCAGGAATCCTATGTACACCTGTCCGTATCTGAAGGCGGACATCCCGTAGAACTGCAGGTCGTGGGAATCGGCGAGATCCGGCTTGAGTACGAGCTCCGGTTCGCTCCAATCTCGGAAGTCGGCGCTGTTCGATCGGTAGATGACCCTGCGATGGTGGTCCCTCATCATGCTGGGGGCACGGGTGAAGGCTACGTATGGCCTTTTTGTGCGGTCGTCATACATCAGATTGGTCCTGTCACCCAGCTCTGAGGCCGCGAGGCAAGGGTCGGTCCAGCGCTTCCCGTCGCCCGAGATCGAGGAGAAGAGACCGCTCTGCCCGTCGGTGGTTCTCCCGTACACCAGGAGCTTGAACCGCTCATCAGGAGGCCCCCGCTCATCCAGAATGACGCTCGGGCTGTCGAGACCGGCTTCCATGGGCCTCAGCGCGATGTTGTTGCTCTCGGACCCGCGAAAAGACACGTTGCCAAGTTCCGGTTTAACCCAGTTGATCCCATCGTCGCTCTCGGCGTAACAGATGTAGGCCCTCTCCCCAGGAGAATCCACCTTGTTGAAGGTCTGGTACCACATCATCATCTTGCCCTCGGTGCGTACCACGCTCCCGTAGAGAACGATGCAGTTGCCCTCCCAAGGTCTCTCGGGTTTCAGGACAGGTCCGAAGATCTTGGGCCGGTGGATAGTCCTGTGAACCCGCTGGTAGTCATGGATGATGTGGTTGTCGACGAAGATCTGAGCATGTTTCGCATCAATCCGCGGTTCGATCATGGAAACCGGCTGGGTATCTGTTAGCTTGGATATATCTCTTGACCTGTAACGGATATCGAAGTCGTCGTGCCAGGACGGTGAACGCTCTGCGTTCATCATACGCTTTATATCCGCCGATCTCAAGCCGGCTTCATGGAGGAAGACGTACCGAGTTCAGGTCTCAGTCTAATGAATACACTTACCGACAGTAAGGAAGCCTTCCGGTCCCTAGAGAAAGGAAAGGTCAAGCTGTTCACCTGTGGGCCCTCCACCTACCAGCGGGCCCACCTCGGCAATTTCAGGACCTTCCTCTACGAGGATATCCTTCAGAGGTATCTGAAGTATCTGGGATACGATGTGACCCGCGTCCTCGTATTCACCGATGTGGAGGACAAGGCGATTGAGCAGGCCCGCGCCGAAGGGAAGTCGCTGAGAGAGCTGACGGATGGAATAGGCGAGAGATTCCACAATGACGCGGAGGTGCTGCACATACAGGACCCCACGCACAACCCCAGGGCATCGGAGACGGTGGATCAGAGCGTGGAGGTCATCAGGCGATTGCTGGAAGGGGGATACGCCTACTGGCACGAGGGCGACGTTTACTACGATCCCTTGAAGTTCGATGATTTCGGGAAGCTGTACGGGCTCGACATGAGCCGCTGGCCGGACAAGAAGATCCATTTCAAGAAGGACACCTACCCCGGGATGAGGTGGAACCTGGGCGATTTCATCCTCTGGCATGGATATCGTGAGGGAGATCTCGTCTCGTGGGAGACCGAGCTCGGCAGGGGGCGTCCCTCTTGGAACGTTCAGGATGCCGCGATGGCGACGAAGTATCTAGGGTACCGAATCGATATAGCGTGTGGCGGAATCGATAATCTCTACCGACATCACGACTACACCATTGCCATCGTCGAGGCTATCTCAGGCGAGAGATATGCGAACTACTGGCTCCACGGCGAACACCTGTTGGTCGACGGTGGGAAGATGTCCAAGAGCAAGGGTAATGTGGTGTATCTGGATCATCTGCTCGACCAGGGCTATTCCCCGGAGGAGATCCGGTTCTTTCTGATATACGGTCACTACCGCGATAGCCTGAACCTGACCGAGGGCAATCTCGAGAGGGCAGCTGGCAGGCTGTGCAGGTTCAAGAGGATGGTTGCTGAGATCCGCGATTCCTGCGGTTCCGGGGAGGATCGCGAGGCGGAACAAATCATATCAGGACTCGACGAAGAATTCGAGAGTCACCTGAACGATGATCTTGATGTCGAAGGCGCATTCCATGGCCTGCTGGAGAGGTTGAAGGAACTGCTCAAGTTGCATAGAAGGGGAAAACTGGGAAGGGAACAGTCACGACGGATCATCGAGAAGCTCGAGGCATACGATGAGGTCCTGCAGGTGGTCTCCCCGGGATGCCCCCAACCGGCTAGGGTAGCTTCCCGTGAATGACGGGCTATCGATCCCAGAGGTGATCACTTCAGCCCCCGAACATAGTCTTCGGCGATCGCCTTCAATCTCTCGCGCCTATCCGCATCCATGCGTTCCAGATTGCTCACGATAAGCGAGGACCGGGGATTCTTCCTCAGCGAATCCTCATGTTTGTCGACGAATCTCCAGAACATGGCATCGAGACGCTCGCACCAGTCCCCCTTCGAGAAATCGGACATCCGAAGGATATAGTTGGAGGAGCATATGTAGGGCTTCGTGGTCATCATACCCCCGTCGGCGTACTGGCTCATGCCGAATATATTCGGAACCATCACCCAATCAAAGGCATCGATGAACATCTCCATGAACCAGCGATACGCCTCCTTTGGATCGACCTCGCAGAGCAGCATGTAGTTACCGACAACCATGAGGCGCTCGATGTGATGGGCATAGGCCAACTCCTTAACCCTTTTCACCACCCGGTCCACGGGATCGATTCCCGTTGTCCCTTCGTAGATGGCATCGGGCAGGGGCCGGGTGTGATTCCAGAAGTTGGATTCCCTCTGGCTCTCGCCTTCAAGCAGGTAGACCGCCCTCACGAACTCCCTCCAGCCTATTACCTGCCTGAGGAAACCCTCAAGGGAGTTCAGGGGGACGTCTTTCTCCTCGGAGAACTTCAAGGTGAGGTCAACGACCCTTCCGGGCGTCAGGAGACCGATATTCAGCATGGGAGAGATGAGTGAGTGAAAGAGAAGCGGTTCCTCTCTTGAGATGGAGTCCTGGTAGTCGCCAAAACTGACAAGCCTCTCTCTCAGGAAAGTCTCAAACCACCCCAGCGCTCCTCCGTGATCCACGGGAAAGTTGAATGACTCAACCTCGCCCGGGTTGCCGTCGAAGTTGTCCTCAACCCACTTCTTCGCATTCTCGGTATATGGTGTTTCACGTGTCTCCGGCATCCGAGGTATATCAACGCTATCGGGCAGCCTCTTCCGGTTCTCCACATCGAAGGTCCACCTCCCACCGGCGGGAGAGCCTTCTTTGACCAAGATCCCGAGCCTCCTTCTCTGGGCGATATAGAATTCCGTGAGCCTGTAACCTTCTCGATTGCGGAAGTGTTCGGTGATCCAATCCTTTGGGGTGATAAAGGACGGGGTTGCTATCTCCTCGATCTCGATGTCGTAGCGGGAAGAGAGGTCCCGCATCTTCGACTCCAGCTCGTGGTCGGTGGGCTCCGCCACCGCAGCAGATCTCACGCCCTCCTCATTCATCCTGCGGAAGAGTTCGCCCGCGGTATCACTGGAAACGGGAATATGGAGCACCTGGTATCCCCGATCCTGGAGAAGCTCTCCGTAGGCCAGCATGGCGGCCTTGAGGAAGACGAGCTTCTTCTTGTGGAACCTGAAATCGGTGAAGAACCTCTGCTCCTCGCATAGGAAAACCGGTCTCTCTCTACTGAGCCCCGGATGATTCTTGAAGAGTTGATGGGGGAAGACGATCAGAGCTTCTGATTTCAGGTCAAAACCTCCCCATTACAGGCAAGGAACTGGCGTGAGGACCATGTAATGGACTCCATTATCAAGGTTTCTCCGCAGCGAGGCACATGGAGGGGCCCTCGGTACGGATAGCGGCCGATGAACTCTGTCATCTGCAGGAACAGATCGCCGTATCGGCGGCAGGTAACGCCCGGGTGCGGATGGCTGATATCCAGGGGCGGAGGCTTGAAAGTGTTTACAGCAGGGGAAAACAGCTACTCCTGGATTTCGGGCAGTTCCTGATTCGGGTACACTTCCTGATGTGGGGCAGCTACACACTGGATGTCGAGAGGGAGATGAGCCCGCGTCTTGAACTGGAATTCGAATCTGAGACGCTCCGGTTCTACAACTGCTCGGTCCGCATCATAGTCCATGAGGAGATGGGGCGAGGATACGACCCGGAGATCGACGTGACCGGTGATTCGTGGAACCGGGCAAAGGCCTTGGATGGGTTGAGGGGAGAGGCTGGAGAGGAGATAGCGGATGCGATTCTCGACCAGCAGATCCTGCCCGGCGTTGGGAACATAATCAAGAACGAGGCGCTCTACAGGGCAGGGATCAGTCCCCTCAGCCTGGTAGGCAAGGTACCTGACTCCTCGCTAGAAAGCGTAGTGTCGGAATGCCGTGATTTCTCATGGACCTGGTACGAGTTGAAAAGGAGAGGCGATAGATTAGACGGAATTCTCAAGATCTACAGGAAGCGCAGGTGTCCGTCCTGTTCCTCCAGGGTGAAGAGGAAGAAGACTGGTAAACGGAAGCGGATAAGCCATTTCTGCCCCAGTTGCCAGGTCCTGCACATCTAGAGATGAAGGGCCAGTATCAGGTTATTTAGAACCGGCAGTGAGGAGAGCACAGCGAGGATGGTCAGGCCGGCGAATCTCACTGACCTGATCCTTCTAACCGAGCGCAGATCCCCCTTGTGGGCCTTCCTTACCTCCTCAAGGTACGTGGCGACCAGGAAGGCGATCACAAAAGCCATGGATATCACCAACATGGCCACAAATCCCCAGAGAAATCCCCATTTCTCGATCATGGCCGAGGCAATGGGGTTGGCTTCGGTCAGTCCTTCAATGAAACCCTGAGCCGGAAGATAGCTTGTGATTCCGTCCGCCAGGCGCAGGGCGAGGATGGTGACGAGCAGGAACAACTCGTTGTTCATAAACATCCTTGGGAACGGGTTCTGAAAAGCTCGAGAATCGTCTCGTCCGCCCGGAACCCGGCGGCGATTTCATAACCGTCACAAGAGTTCAAATGCCCTCTCGAGTGCAAATGGGCCCGCGGTTCTGACACATTCGATCGCTGGCTGACGGGCAATGGTGCCAAGGAAAGGATTCATATCCCTTGATCCGACCGGCGCAACCTTTGGGTGGGTTCAGAAAAGGTTGCTTAGACCTCCGTGGGTTCTGGAGGGAAGTTAGACCCCCGAGACATACCGACCCCTAGGGAGTATCAGAGGAAGAAGATGCGGACAAGCAACCAGAGAATCCATGCCATGAGTATAATCCCCACAATGTCGTGGTCCTTCATCAGAACACCGCTCCCTGGTAACACACCCTCCTTCGTAGCCCCGAAATATAGTCTTTGGCATGACGGGTCTGTGGATCTGGGCGAAATCACTTTATAAGCCAAGGCGGAGTGTCTAAGGGGATTACCTTGGGCGATGAGAACATAGTCATAGTACTCGATTGCGGTTCCACGAATCTCAGGGCCATAGCGGTGAACAGATACGGAAAACTGGTCTCCAAGGCCAAGCGGTCAAACAACACCTCCGTGCAGCCGGGCAGCTCCAATTGGAGGATCTGGGATCTGGAGGATATCTGGTCCAAGCTATCGGCATCCCTCAGGGAGATCACTTCGGAGATACCGGAGTCTCGGATAAGAGGTATCATCGTGGCCACCTGGGGCGTCGATGGGGCGCCGATCCAGCCCGACGGGTCGCTGGCCTATCCCGTGATTTCCTGGCAGTGCGATAGAACCCTGGAGACGGTGGAGGCGGTTTCGAGAAAACTCGATCCCTGGCGGATACACCAGATATCCGGAAACCAGACGATGTCGATGAACGCCCTCTACAAGCTGGTGTGGCTCCGCGAACACTGCCCGGGTGCTCTGGAGGAGAAAAACAAATGGCTCATGATGCCGGGACTTATAGAGCTACGATTGGGTGCCCGTCCCCACATAGATACAACCAGCGCTTCCACCATGATGGCCTTGAGCCTGGGAGACCGCGACTGGTCCGAAAAACTGCTGGAGCTTGCGGGGGTGGACGGTGGTTTCTTTCCCGATCTTGTGTCTCCCGGAGAACCGGTCGGAGAGGTGAGTACGGAGGCCTCCCGGGAAACCGGCCTCAGAGCCGGGTTACCCATACTAGCGGGGGGACACGATACCCAGTTCGCGATACTGGCGAGCGGCGCCGGGGAGGAGGAGGCTGCACTTTCCAGCGGCACCTGGGAGATACTGGCTCAGAGAACCCGCGAGTTCACGCCGACCAAGGATGGATTCGAGGGAGGGATGATATGGGAGACGGACATATTCGAGGGGACCTGGGATCCACAGCTCCTGATGATGGGTTCTGCGGTCCTCGAGTGGGTCAAGAGCACCCTATTCCCCGAGGTCCCCGAGTCGGAGTACGAACCCCTGATACGTGAGGGGTCCGGCGTGCCCCCAGGCTCTAACGAGACCATGCTTGTCCCAAGCTTCGTAAGGGACAGCGGGCCAACCAGGCGATACGGAACAGAGGGAACGATGCTGGGGATCGATCTGCGGACCGGCAGAGGGGAGGTCTACCGGGCGGCCGTGGAGGGACTATCCTTCCAGCTACGCTATGCGCTCGAGATACTCTGCCGATCAACCGGGGTGAGGGCGAGGGAGATTCGCGTGGTGGGAGGAGGATCCCGGAACGAACTGTGGAACCAGATCAGATCGGATGTGACCGGGCTACCGGTCGTAGTTAGCTCCCACAGTGAGGCCACCGTCCTAGGAGCGGCGATAACCGCATTCAAAGGCTTGGGCGAATTTGACACCATAGATGAGGGGCTCGAAAGCGTGGAGATGGAATACAGCAGGTATACCCCCTCCGATCAAGAGACCCGATACGAACGACTCTACGACAGATACCGATCACTGCCCGAGATGCTTGAGCCGTTCTACCGTGAGAAAGATGACTAGGGGTGATCGAACGCACATTAGATTTGGAATCTCATTACCGAACTTCGGGCAGCTGGCAAGCCCCGACAATATCGTCCGGATCGCCGAGGAGGCAGACGAGCTGGGGTACGATTCCCTCTGGGTTGCGGAACGCCTGATGGTTCCGGAGCCCCCGAACCAGTCGTGGAGCAAGAGAGACCCAACTGCCTTCGAGCCGCTGGTGACGCTTTCCCACGTCGCCGCGAGGACATCGAACATCGGGCTTGGCACCTCCATAGTCATACTGCCGGTGAGAAACCCGATGCTCCTTGCGCGCACCGCAGCCAGCGTTGATGTACTGTCCGGCGGAAGGCTGGAGCTCGGAGTTGGAGTGGGCTGGATGAAGGAGGAGATGAAGATCTCGAACGTCCCCTTCCCCGAGAGAGGAAGGATCGCCGATGACTACATAGAGGCCCTGAGGGATATCTGGCAGGGCCGCGGCCACGACGGGGATTATGTACAGATACCTGACAACCAGTTCGAGCCCCGGCCACTCAACGGATCGATACCGATATGGATAGGCGGCAACAGCGATGCAGCGCTGAGAAGGGTGGCCTCCCTCGGGGACGGCTGGGTCCCGATGGGTTCCTTCTCCCCAGGTGAGCTGAAGGCCAAGGTGGAGACGATTCGCAAACGCGCGCGTCGCTTGGATCGAGACCCGGCAGAGATATCCATATCCTGCAACATCCAGTTCTCCTTGGATGACCTGAAGGGCGGCTCGGCCATCGACGAGATAGAGAGGTACGCCTCCTCGGGGGCATCACAGATACTGCCCAGGTTCGACTACTCGAGTGCCAGTCAACTACTGGAGTTCATGGATCAGTTCGCCTCTTCGATTCTTCCCAGCTTCCGTTGATTTCCGAGAGAAGCGAAGATAGGGTCTCCATGTCCTCCAGGAAGGGGGCCCTTCTACTCGGGAACCTCATGGCCGCCGCCGGGTGGTATGTTGGCAACATGAGCAGGCCATCTCGATCAATCGCTCTTCCCCTGATATCGGACAGCCTCGAATTACCCAGGAAGCCGTTCACCGCCACCCTCCCCAGAAGCAGGATCACCTTGGGCTGGATCACCTCGATCTGCCTTTCGAGATAGGGCCTGCATGCATCGAGTTCCGATTTCCTTGGATCGCGATTATCAGGAGGGTGGCATTTCACCGATCCTGTGATGAAGAAGTCCCCGCGGTTCAGCCCGGCATCCTCCAGGGCCTGATCCAAAAACTTGCCCGATCTACCGACGAAGGGACGTCCAGTTCGATCCTCCTCCTCACCGGGGCTCTCCCCGATGAACATGCAGGATGCCGATTCAGCACCCTCGCCGGGCACGGCATTGCGACGGCTCTTCCAGAGTGGGCACTTGCGACAGCCCCTGATCTGCTCGGCCAACCGCTCCAGTTCGCCTGCCAACACTTCAGTGGTTTTCGTGGAACATACTTAAGATATTCGTTGGCTCAGTCAGTCTGGATGAGAGTCAGATTCGGCCCCTCCGGCCTGCCCGGTAATGGTGGGCTGAAGGAGAGATTGGAGGCCCTCAAGGAGATGGGCTTCGACGCGTGCGAACTTGATTTTGTCAGGGAATTCTGGGTTGACAAGGAGGACGCGTCCGGGGCCAGGGGGACGATATCCGAACTTGGGGTCGCTGTAAGGGCCCATGCCCCGTTCTACGGGGTCCTAAGTCAGGGCGATCCCGAGAAGGAGGTGATGGCCGTGGCCATGATGCATCACACGGCCAACCTGGTTCACCTCATGGGAGGCGACGGGATAACGGTTCACCCTGGATTCTACATGGGTAGATCCCGGAAGGAAGTGATGTCCACCGTCGAGGCCAGATGCGGGGAACTCCAGGAGAGACTCGAGAGCAACGACATCGACGATGTGATAATCGGGGTCGAGAACATGGGCAACGGCTCCGAGTTCGGGGGGAACCTCGAGGACATACTGGACATCTGCGAAATCTCACCGATAATCTTCCCCCTGATCGACTGGGGACACATACAGGCGACCTGCGATGGCTGTCTGGTGGATGCGAATTCCTACGTGGAGATCCTGGCATCCATAGAGGATCGCCTGGACGTCGAGTGCCTGAGGAAGACGCGTCACCAGTTCTCTGAGGTTGAGTACAGCGACCGGAAGGAGAGGAGGCACCTCGCTTACGGGAGCGGTGACCTGAAGCTGGACCATCTGCTACAGGCCCTGGAGGAGATGGGCCTGAAGGAGGTGCTGATCATATCGGAGAGCCCGGGATACGAGGACCACAGGAAGATGCTGGAGCTCGTCAGATCCGAGACGGACTAGGTGGCGTTCACTGAACGTCGAGATCGTAAAGGTCCCTCGGATTCTCGTAGAACCACCTGCGCGCGATCTCCATGGCGTCGTCCTTCGATAGAATCTCCCTCTTTACACGCCTTCCCAGCACCCTGGCTATGTTCTCCCGGGCCATCTGAAGATGCCCCACAACCTTCTCAACCGGCTTCCCGTAATCCCCGCCAAAGCCGATGATCTTGTTGATCGGCACCATATCCAGATACTCGTCCAGCGCCGAGCAGGTCATCTCCGGCGATACTATGTGTGACCAGCAGAGGTTGAGATAGACGTTGGGGTTATTCTTCCCTATCAGCCCCGCCTGCCTCACCCAAGGCATACCCATATGATACATGTCGAACTTGGTCTCCGGGTGTCTCGGGAACACGCTGATCATGTGTTTCGGGTCCAGGGTCCTGAAATCTCCCCAGACACCGGTGTGCACGGCAACGATCAGATCGAGGTCCCGGGCCATGTCGAGCATCTCGTTCATCAGGTAATCCCTCAGGGGGTTCATCTCGGGGAGCTTCCTGTCGTGGTTGTGCTGGAGATCGTCGAATAGGTCGACGGCCTTGGAGCGGTCTGGTTGCTGGTAAGCCATCGAAACCATCTTTATCCCGACCGCGCCCTCGGATCTCCACCGTTCAAGGCCGTTACGAATCGTCTCCAGGTATTCGTCGAGCGTTGTTGCTCCCCCGCCTACCTCGGTGGCCCGCTCCTCCACCACGTTCCACCCGGTCACCCTGGCATAGTTGTCCAGGGGCATTAGCGGTATCATGAAATCCAGGTCGTAGTCGGTTCGGCCCGCTTGGGTCAGCGCGGCCCTAATGTTGCAGAGGTCAACCATGATCTTGCGGTATATCCCCGGCTCGTTGTCTTCGTCTAGCCTCCTGGATATCTCGCGGTAATTGTCTTCGGTAATGTCATCAAAACCCAGGTGCTTGGCATAGATGAAGGCTGGTCTGGCGTATGAGCCGTGTCGTATATGGCCCAGGTACTTTCGGAGTATCTCCCAGCGCTCATCGAGGGGGACCTCCTTGTTGTGCATCCTCTCCCATTCGTCCTGTGACATGCCCGCGCAGTAGAAGTCGGTCCGGGTGTAGTGGTAGAAGAGATCTAGGACATCCATCTCTTGACCGACCCTGATACGTTCCGGGGCTAGGTGTTCGTGGGCGTCTATGACCGGAATCTCCCTGAAGGCGGAGTATAGCTCCGCTTCGGTTTGATCGAGTTTCATTCTAGGACCGGGTTAGTGCAGAGCACCGAGCCTGAAAAAGGTTGGTTCCTCTAACCTAACCTGAAGAGCCATACGATGAGGCCCATTATGACCACGAAACTGCCGACTCCTAACACCAGGTCAACGGCATCCTGCGAGATGGGCCATCTGCGGGGTTCATCGATATACCTTAGAAGCCCGGTTTCCAGGAATTCAGGATACTCGCTCTTGTGGATCTCAAGATGCCTACCCTGGTAGTAGATCGTCTTGCGTTTCTTCATCGGCCCGAGTTTTCCCCCGCAGAAGGGGCACCAGTCAATCTCCCTGATTTGGGTGTCCTGCACTCTATCATATGGGGCTTTTTCACTTAAGCCTTTTTCGAAACGGCCAAGAGGTGCCACAATCGGGCAGCCCGGTCAGCCGCTGCGGGCTCTCAGGTGCGAGACCCCGGATTGTATCGGGAGGGCAGATGATCTTTTTCAGTCCAGATCCCATGTCGTAGACCCATGACGTTCTCCAAGGCATACCTGAGAAACGAAGACGGGTTCCTTAGCCTGGGCAATGACTTCTTCGCGATCGGCATCGACACTGAAAGCGGACTCGGTCCATGTGAGCTACTCTCAAAGCCAAGCGGCTTCGCATATGCCGATTCCCCCTACCGGTATTGCCTGAAGAACCGTGCGCAGACACCCTCGTTTCTCGAGTTCGGGAGAGGGAAGGACGATCGAGGTGTCTGGCTGGAGACAGCCTGGGATCTTGCCGGAGCCAAGGTCCTACAGAGATTCTCTGTTCCCCATGGAGGCCCCTATTTCGATGAGCGGCTGACGGTCCTGAATACGGGGCAGGAACCACTTGATGGCAGTCAAATGAGCTTTGGATTCGTCCGACGCATCGGCAGTTCGGGACAGGTGGAGAGGGAGCTCGAATCCGACAGCGTAGTTGCCGTGCCCTTCAGACGCCCACTCCAAGGGAGGACCGGAGAGTATCGTGACTACGGTTTACACGAGTTGTTCATCAACCGGGGTTCCTACCATCTTCCCTGGGGAGAGGTTCACACGACCGATGAACTGGCCTCGGAGGGATGGATCTGGTGCCACAGTCCGGAATCACTACTGATCGCCAAGCACTCCCCCGACAAGATCGAGTACTCGGTCATCTCCGCTGATAGCAGCGGGGACGGGGACAAGATCACCTTCGGAGGGGCCCGCATGGTGCATGGGGATCCGGATGAATTCGAGTCGGTGGATCCGGGGTCATCCGCCACGTACTCCTCAACAAGGTACATCTTAGCCCGGGGTGGGTGGCAGGCCGGGTATCGTGCTTTTCGTGATTACATGGATTCGATGGGCCACGGCACCCCTTCCGGATTCGATCCGCCAGTGCACTGGAACGAGCTGTATGACAACCCCCTCTGGTGGCAGGGCGACGACTACAGAAAGAGACGGGAATTGTATACCCTGGATCACATGAGGGAGGAGGCGTCCAAGGCGCGGGAACTGGGATGCGAGGCCCTCTATCTCGATCCCGGCTGGGATACGAGCTTCGGTTCCTCGATATGGCCCCCTTACAGGCTGAGGAGCGCTGAGGAATTCGTTACGCTCATGAGTGAGGAATTCGGCCTCGAGGTCTCTCTTCACATGCCACTTGCAGTCTGGTGCGACCCCACCGCGTATTCGCTCGATGCCCACAGGAGGAACCGCGACGGCGAGATGATGGATAGCCTCTGCGGCGCCTCGGATGCGTATCTTGAAACCAAGAGGAAGAGGCTCCTGGAACTGGCGAGGGCCGGGTTCGCGTATTTCATGTTCGATGGTTCCGCCTTCACCGGGGAGTGCTGGGACAGCGAACACGGCCATTCCGTTCCCCTTAAGAGGTCCGAGCACTGTCGCTCAATAGCCAGCCTCGTTGAAGCGGTTCACGAGAAGTATCCTGACATGATTATCGAGCTTCACGACCCGATCCTGGGCGGCGTCCCGGAGAGGTATCCGCCGATGCACTACCTACACGGATCCGGCGATTCCTTCGACGAGGGGTGGGCGTTCGAGTACATGTGGGATCCGATGGAGGATCTGATCTCGGGAAGGGCAGTGAGCCTTTACTACTATGACCTCGCGTATTCGCTCCCCCTGTACATCCATATCGATCTGAGGAAGGATAATCGAAACGCCCTCGAATTCTGGTGGTATGCCTCTACGTGCAGGCATCTCGGGGTCGGCGGCAAGCACATGGACCCGGAGGTCTGGAATGCGCATAGGGAAGCGATGTCGAGATATATCGAGCTGAAGAGGTTCTACACACAGGGCATCTTCATAGGCCTCTCCGAGGAGGCCCATCTCCACTACATACCGGGGGAATCGCGGGCGGTTCTGAACACCTTCAACCTAGACAACAGGGCGACGTTCAAGGAGGCGGTCATCGATTTGAAGGACATCGGCTTCGCGGGCGTCGAATCGGTCTCCGAAGGGGAATGGACGGTGGAGGGCGGCGATTTGATGCTGCGAATCGAGATGGCTCCCAGGGACGCCCGGGCAGTGGAGATATTTTTTCGGACCGGATAGATGGCCAAATTCTTAAGCGACGCCTGGATACTGGTCGATCAATGCCCAAGAAGATGGTCTGTCCCGAGTGTGGAGCGAGGATAGCGAAGTCCAAGTTCCTGCGTCACATGAGGAGGTATCATCCGGATAAGATCAGCCCTTCGGAGAAGAGTTCCGATGGGGGTCTAAATATCAGGAGATACCTGCCTTACATCGGGATAGCCGTTGTGGTAGTTGTGGTAGTTGCGGTGGGGGCGGTAATGTTGTCACGTGAGGAACCGGAAAACGAGACGAGGATAGCACTGTTTGAAACGACGATGGGCAACTTCAAGGTCGAGCTTGACACCGAAAGGGCGCCCATCACGGCGGGAAACTTCATAGATCTGGTTGAGAGCGGCTTCTACGACGGGCTCACCTTCCACAGGGTGGCACAGGACTTCGTGATTCAGGGCGGCGACCCTAGGGGGGACGGAACCGGAGGCACGGAGACGATTCCGTGGGAGAACACGACCCTGAAGAATCGGAAGTACACTATCTCGATGGCTAGGAAGGGGAATGACGAGAACTCGGCCTCATGTCAGTTCTTCGTCAACCTGAAGGACAACGAGGGCCTGGATAACTGGGATCCCCCTTTCGTCGTCTTCGGCAGGGTGACGGAGGGATTCGAGACAGTTGACGCTATCGGTTCCCTTGTTCCGCCTGGCTCCACCGACTACGACGGGAAGCCAACCATCACGGTTGAGATGAACGTATCTATGGTTAGTTGATCAACCGGTCGGCTTTCCCTCCATCGCCAGCCTCAGAGCCTCCAGAGCAGCCTCCGTGGCCTTGGCGCCGTCCTCTGCCGTCGCGATTGGGCTACCCCAGTGGTCCCCGGTTCTCACGATTCGGAGGAATTCATCGTATATGCGATCGAATCTCTTGCCGCGGGCGATGGGCAGTTGGGTGCTGCCCTCGGGGGTGTAGACCTTGCCGTCGGCTATGGCGCCGTCCGACCCTATGATCTCGATCCTGGATGAGGATGGCTGATCCTTCGTCGTGTGGCCGTAGACGTAGCTCATCTCGACGAGGCAGAGGACGCTCTTGTTAAGCCTGGTGGTACAGATAACGTGACCAGGATACCGGAACTGGGGCTCGACCCACTGCCCCTCGGACCCGATATCGGTTATCTCAAGGCCGCTCAGATACCGTGCCAGATCCAGGAAATGAACCCCGTTATCGAGTATCGGGCCCCCCGTGCGCATGAATCTCGCCCTTCTTCTGCCTTCCTCCCCCCTGATCCCATGGCATCCCCAGTTCATGATGAATCTGAGGACCTCCAACTCGCCGATATCGCCGGATTCGATATGACTCTTTGTCTCCACGATATCCTCGGATAGCCGGAGATGGAAATCCACGGCCAGGAAGCCCCCCGTCCGCTCCTCGGCATCCACTATGGCCCAGCAGTCCTCCACGGTCGAGGCCAGCGGTTTCTCGCAGAATACAGCCTTGCCCGCCTCGAGCGCGGCCTCGGCTATCTCCCGATGGGTATCGACCGGGGTGCATATCGAGATCGCATCGATATCGTCCCTGTCGAGCAGCTCTTCGTAGTCAAGCGTCCCCTCAGCGCCATACTTCTCGCATGCCGTTTTGAGGTTTCTCTCTGAGATGTCGGCTATCATTACCAGCCTTGTATCGTCTCTAGCAGCTATCGCGGGCAGGTGCCCATAACCGGCGACGGTTCCAGCGCCTATCAATCCGATGCCTATTACGTCCTCTTTCATGAATATCGGCCGGGCTCGCGGTAGAAAAATGGGTGCTACTCAGACCATGAGTTCTGCGACCGGGGACCAGATCACTTGTAAACGGCGTCGTTCTCGCGCACGCGCTTCTTGACCTTCAACCCTATCGATTGGCCGGCTCCGGCCTTTTCGATATCTTCATGCTCGATCTGCATGCTCTTGACTTCCTGTTGAAAGTCTGTGTGCGCTCCCTTGATGTGTATTGTGTCGCCCACACTGAGTGTATCGGAAAGCTCCACAACGGCGACTCCGATCTTCGAGAAGTAATGAGCCACCCTACCGATCTCTTTCTCCTCTCCCATATCGGACCTCCTAACGCGGGAATGCTGAGGAGATATTAATGTGTTGACCAGATCGCCCTTGGGGAGGACATGACTGCATAGGGCAAGCCGGATCGGGACGAACTGCTCCGGCGGTTTTCGCCATGATCTGTGCACTATAAAAGCAGCCGTCAATGAACGGGAAAACAGCTAAAGCAGCGCTCGACCTAACCCGAAACAGGCGAAAGAATTACCTGGGACTGGGAGTTGTAGATTTGGGACCATCGATAGTTGCGGATAAACTGGTCTTCTGTTACGGGGACCTCACGGCCGTTGATCACGTCAGCTTTGAGGTAAATCCGAGGGAAGTCCTCGGTTTCCTTGGGCCGAACGGAGCCGGCAAGACGACGACGGTCAAGTTGCTCACCGGACAGCTCAAGCCCAAGGAGGGCAAGGCCTTGGTGCTTGGATTCGATATGGTCTCTGAGCCCAAGAAAGCGGCGGCCAAGATCGGGGTCTGCTTTGAGGAGAAGAACCTGTACCCCAGGATGACCGCGGAAAGGAACCTGAGATTCTTCGCCAAATTGTTCGATACGGAGGTAGATGTCGACAGACTGCTCTCCCGCGTTGGCCTTGAGGGCAAGGGGGAGGAGAGGGTAGAGAACTACTCCAAGGGCATGAAGCAGCGCCTGATGATAGCGAGGGCGCTGGTGAACGAGCCCGATGTCCTCTTCCTGGACGAGCCGACGGATGGCCTGGATCCCGTTTCGGCGAACAATATCCGCAGGGTGATAGGGGAGGAGAAGGAGCGTGGTGCGTCCATCCTGCTCACAACGCACGATATGATGGAGGCCGACAAGCTCTCAGATCGGGTGGCTTTCATAAATGAGGGGAGGATCGAGGCCCTGGACACTCCCGAGAACCTGAAGCTCAAGTACGGGAAGAGATCGATCAAGGTGCTGCCCAAGGGCGCCTCCGAGGGTGAGGAGGAGGAGTTCGCGCTGGACGACCCCGAGACGCCGGACAGAGTGAAGACCATCATCCGGGAAGGGGAGTTCGATACCATCCACACCACCGAGGCGACACTTGAGGAGATCTTCATAGAAGTGACTGGAAGGGGGTTGTAGGACTGGCCCTGCGCTCGGTGGGAGTCCTCCTCAGGAAGGATTTTGCCGAGATATTCAAGAACAGGATGAGCCTGATCATAACCGTAATGATCATCATCATCCTCCCGATATATTTCCACTTCATGCCCTCTGACGTGGAGGAGACCCTCGTCATCGGTATTCATGCTCCCGGTTTGGAAGGTGTCTTTGGCCAGATCAACGCGTCGGACGAGGCGTTGGATGTTCTTGTGTACAACGACACGAATCCACTCAAGCTCGACGTAGAGGACGGCGACATCATGGCCGGCATCGTGCTGCCCGCCGATTTCGTTCAGACGCTGATACAGGGAAAGAAGCCTCGGGTCGATCTGTACTTCCCCTCCGTTGTCCCCGAGGAGGCAAGGGAACCCGTGAAGGCCTTGCTCGAGGAGCTGTCCTTCAGGATCACGGGTCAGGTCCTCCCCGTATCGCTGAACACGGAGATCATCGGGGAGGACTACGCGGGAAGACAGCTCCCATTCAGGGATCAGGCTAGGCCCCTCTGGGTAAGCTTGGTCCTCCTGGTTGAGATAATGTCCCTCGCGTATCTGATTATCGAGGAGAAACAGACTGGCGCGATATATGCCCTGCTGGTTACCCCCGTAACCACCTGGCACATCTTCTCCGCGAAGATAATCGTGGGCACCACTCTTGCTTCCGTGGAGACCCTCCTCGTTATTGCCTTGATGGGGTCGTTCGGGTCCAGCATAGCGGGGATACTGATCAACGTGCTTCTGGGTGCGGTAATGGCAACTGGCTTCGCCTTTCTGGTGGCGACCCCAGCCAGAGACCTTAAATCCTCCTTCTCTTGGCTCATGATACCTTACATCGTCCTGCTGGTACCCCCGATGACCGTCATCTATCCACAGGCGGCATCGTGGGTCCTGAAGCTGCTGCCTTCTTACTATCTTGCGGATACCTTCAACAAGATCCTGAATCAGGGCATCGGCCTATCGGGTGTGTGGCAGAACTTGGCAATACTCGCGGCCTTCGATGCCGTTATCTTGATTGCGGGTATGGTGGTCCTCAGGAGGAAGTTCCGATGAGGCTAATAGCGATATCATCGATAATCTCGAAGGATATCAGGCAGGGAATGAGATCATTTATGTTCATATTCGTCGTGGTCTCCCCCTTCATCTACACCTTCGTCATAGGCCTCATATTTGGGGGATTCGGACAGGCCCAGCCGAGCCTTGGGGTTCTCGATCTCGGCGACTCGGGCCTTGTGCCCATGATAGAGGAGTCGGAAGGTTTGTCCACGAGGATCTACGTCTCAGAGTCGAACCTGCTGAATGCGATCGAGAACAATATCGTCGATGGCGGGCTTATCCTTCAAGCCGGATTTGACGAAGCGCTTCTGGAGTCAAGATCACCCGAGATGGCGATCAAGTTCTCTGGCAAAAGCTATGCGTCGAATCGCCTGGTGATCCAGAATACCCTCGCCGCTCTGGTTCGTGAGATGGCGGGTCAGGAGGTGCCAATCTCGCTCAACACAACTGTGCTCGGGAGCGAGCAGGCGCTCTCCATGAGGGATCGCGTGACCCCCTTCATATTCCTGGCCGTTATCATGGTGAGCGGGTTCTTCCTGACGTCTCTTGGAATCGTGGAGGAGAGGGAGGAGAGAACGGTCTCTGCTATCTCTGTTACCCCGGTGACGATCACGGAGTTCATATCGTCGAAGGCGATACTCGGGTATCTGATGGCAATATCCGCCACGATACTGACCTTCTTCCTGAATGGCGTGACCTCTCCCGAGTATCTGTCGCTGCTGATGCCTTTCCTCTTCCTGGGCGGGCTGTTCTCGGTCTCTATCGGCGTCATCTTCGGCACCATGCTGGACAACTCGACGGACCTAATGGGTATGGCTAAGGGAATAAACTTCCTGTTATTCGCCCCGGCTCTGGTGATACTGTTCCCGGGGATTCCTCAGTGGATAGCGAGGTTCGCTCCCACATACTACATCATATACCCCATAATGGAGATCAGTATGTTGGGTTCCGGCTGGGGAGAGGTCTGGCAGGACTTCGTGATACTGATAGTGATATCAGCAGTAACGGCGATTGCGGCACTTTACATGGTCAACAGGAAGAAGAACGACCTGTACACCTCATAGGTTACCCAGATATGCTCGGCGGTCCAGACCACGCTGGGCTAACATCAGGCAAGCAGCGCAATTTAAGAATGCGCGATAGCTAGCCTACTGTACATGAGATCGTCCGCAGTCCGGATCCTTCTCATCCTAGTGATTTCCTCCGCGATCTTGGCGCCCCCAGCATACGGACGGACTGATCCCGAGACCAACAAGATCAGGATGCTGATGATCGGGGAGACGAAGGCCCAACACCAGAGCGCCACCGCCCACATGTTCGCCGATCCAAAGGTCGATCTCACCCTCATACCCGCCGGCGATATCGCAAATGTCGATACCAGCAGGAGGTTCGTGAGGATATACATACCCAGAACCAAGGAGGATCTCATAACTGAGTTCGACGTGTTCGAGCTGTTCGATTTCGTTCCCCACGTACTCCAGCTGAAACACATAGATTGGATAACGGAGGGCGTCCGAGAGGAGGGGGTTGGGCTCGGGCTTACTGAGATGGGGTGGTACGACGTTACCGACTGGACCGGCAACGATGCCGAGGCATGGATGTCGACCTCGGTATACGAGGCGTACCCCGTGGATCTGGTGATCGGGGTGCAGAACAAGGATGCCACCTACATGGATATAGTGGAGAGGGGCGAGGGCGCCGATCGCAACCTGCTGGTCGAGCTTCCGGGATTCGAGCAGGTGGCCCTGACCGAGGTCGGCCACCACGGGCTGGAGAGGGCCAGGCCGGGGTCAACCGTGCACACCGTCTGGAGCGCCGGTGGGGAGGATGCCATAGTATCGGGGAGCTACGGCGATGCGACCACGCTAATGATACCTATGGGGTGGGACAATATCCCGGCTGCAACCGAGAGAAACTGGTACCACTACGTCGACTTCGTGCTTAACCATGTCTACTTCCTGGCTCAGGTAAAGATACCCGAGGATCTGCAGCTGATCCATCAGCTCAGGGCCTCGTTCTACGAGTACTTCGACCAGATGGCGATGACAAGCGGCCTGCTGGAGTTTATTGACAAGTTCGGGGCCAACACCCGTCCGGTTGAGGAGATGCTCCTGGAGTCCGAGGCGATGAAGGAGGATGCGGAGCTTCTCTACCTGAGGGATGATTACTCGGGTGCCTGGGAATCCATGAGCGCGGTCATGGAGCGATTTGACAGGATATCTCAGGAGTCTGTCAAGATAAAGGACAGGGCCCTCATGTGGGTCTACATGACCGAGTGGCTGGCGGTGATGGGGACCCTCGCGATCTGCGGTTCGATAATCTGGGCCCTGATGGTGAAGAGGAGGCTGTACAAGGAGGTATCGGTAACCAGGTCCGCATTGTAGTGCCGGCGTACGAAAGGGAATTTAAGGGAAAGCCGCAAAAATCAAAGGGGAGAGTAGAAATGGTCAAGTTCGACAGAGGATTCCTCGGCGTTCTGCTGATAGCCGTAGTCATATCCACCATCGTGATGGGCTTCGTCACGGTCGAGAAATTCGATCTCGGCATTGAGATAATCAAGAACAAGTACCCGCTCTCGATAAAGACATCGGAGCAATCGAGGCAGACCTTCGTACTGAACGTAATCGCCCGGAAGGCCTACCAGAGGGTGAGGATCAAGTTCGGGGTTCTGAGGCGCATGGATCCGCCATTCATGGACCCCAACGTGACGGAGAGGCCGGATGTCTCGCTTCATTACCTGGCTTCGCAGATAACCCCGATCAGGACCTGCCTTTCGATCTCCAAGGCATCTCCGGTCGGCTTCCAGAACGAGACCCTCGAGGTGGATGTGAATGGAACCGAATACACCGGTCTATTCTATGATTTCGGTCAGATCATCTCAGCGGGACAGGAGAACCTGGACCTCTCCTCCGCGCCGACCTGCTACCTGTTGTGGAGGGATGGGGACGGAAATCTCACCTACTACCAGGGAAGCTCGGACTTCTTCCTGAACCGGAACGAGTCGCTTGAAAGCCTCACCATCAGCTACAACGATGAGGAGACGAACTACCGGTCGTCCAAGGATCCGGCAGGCGGCGATATACCGACGGTCGCCGAGGCACCCAGCGTAGGCATAGTCACCTACGACGAGGTCAAGAAGGATGACAGGATGTACGTGATGTTCGCTGTGAACAGCCTCTCCGTCCCGGAGCACAAAGGTATCGTGCAGGTGATCAGGGTGTACGGAAACGGGGAACTCGTCGATTACGTCACCAACTTCATATCGGCCGGATAACCGGGAGGGTTCAGGAAAGATTTTACTGCACATTTCCGGACTGCAGTCGCGATTCGTTTGTCGAAGACCTTAGCCGAGAAGATCCTGTCCGACAAGAGCGGGAAGGATGCCCATGCCGGCGAGACGGTGATCGCGGGGGTCGACCTTCTGATGGCTCAGGACGGCACAGCGCCCCTGGCTATCAACGCCTTCAAGGCAATGGGAGGGGAGAGGGTTTGGAACAAGGACGGCATAGCCCTCGTCCTCGATCACAACGCCCCCAGTCCGAGCGAAGCCGTCTCCGGGCTACATGCCCTGATCAGGGGTTTCGCACGGGAGCAGGGGATAGGAAACCTCTATGACGTCGGATGTGGCGTCTGTCACCAGTTGATGCCCGAGCAGGGACATGTCGGTCCGGGTGATCTGGTGGTCGGCGCCGATTCTCACACATGTACGTACGGGGCAGTGAATGCGTTTGCGACCGGCGTGGGGAGCACCGACGCGGCGGCGGTTATGAAAACGGGGGGACTCTGGTTCAGGGTTCCCGAATCCGCGGAAGTGATACTGACAGGCTCCCTCGAGAATGGGGTGTACGCCAAGGACGTGGCTCTGGAAACCGTCGGAAGGGTTGGAGCATCTGGGGCAACCTATCTCTCACTGGAATTCAAGGGCGAACTTGTGGATGGATTCTCTATCGATTCAAGGTTGACCATCTGCAACATGGCCGTCGAGATGGGGGCGAAAACGGCTATAATGGAGTTCGACGACAAGCTACGGGATTTCCTGGGCGGACGAGATGAGGAATCGGTCTCGGCCGACCCCGAAGCAATATACGCCTGGAGGAAGGAGATCGACGCCGAGGAGATCGGGCCCAGGGTGTCGAGGCCTCACCGCGTCGACGATGTGGTCCCCGTGGAGGAGGTGGAGGGAACCGAAATCAACCAGGCCTATCTCGGGACCTGCACGAACGGGCGCTTGGAGGACCTCCGCGTTGCGGCGGGGATACTGGATGGAGAGAGGGTGCCGGAGGGATTGAGATTAATAGTGGCCCCGGCGTCGAGGAAGGTTCTCAGGGATTCCGTCGAGGACGGGACTTTCCAGACACTTCTCGATTCGGGAGCCGTTCCGGTGACCCCGGGATGCGGGCCATGTGTCGGTACCCACGAGGGGGTACCGGGCGATGGCGACATCGTCATCTCAACTGCAAATCGGAACTTCAAGGGCAGGATGGGCAACAGCAAAGCTTCGATCTACCTCGCGTCACCGGCAACTGTGGCAGCCTCCGCACTGGAGGGCAGGATAACCGATCCGAGGGAGTACTCATGAAGGGAAGGGCCCATACCTTTGGCGATGATGTGAACACCGATTACATCATCTCGGGAAAGTACAAGTTCAAGACCCTGGATATGAAAGAGCTTGCGACACATATCTTCGAGGATCTGGATCCGGATTTCCACGAGAGGGTCGAGCCGGGCGATATCGTCGTGGCCGGAGACAACTTCGGATATGGCTCCTCGCGGGAACAAGCCCCGCTGGTGATCAGGGAGGCCTGTATCTCATGCGTCGTCGCCAGGTCGTTTGCCAGGATATTCTATAGAAACGCGATCAACGTGGGTCTCCCGGTGATCGAGTGCGAAACCGGGCGTGTCAAGGACGGGGAGGAAGTGGAGGTCGATCTTGAGGCCGGAGTTCTCAGGGATCTGGACGGTAATTTCTCGGTGAGTTTCAATCCCCTACAGTCAACTATGCAGCAGATCCTGGATGAGGGCGGCCTCGCGAACTATATCCGGAAGTATGGTCGTTTGCCCCAGGACGTGTCCGAATGAACAGAGTCACGCTGATCCCTGGAGATGGCATCGGCCCCGAGGTGGTGGATGCGGCTCTGAAGGTGCTAGAGCGAACGGACGCAGACCTCGATTTTGAACGGGTCGCTGCGGGTGCCGAGATCCTGGAAACCGAGGGGACACCTTTGCCGGATTCCGTTCTGGAATCCATATCACGTAACAGGGTGGCGCTGAAGGGGCCGATAACCACGCCCGTTGGGTCCGGCTTCAGGTCTGTGAACGTTGAATTGAGGAAGAGGCTCGATCTCTACGCGAACGTCAGGCCGGCCCTATCCTTCCAGGGTGCGAGCCCGAGGTATCGGGATATCGACCTAGTCGTTATCCGTGAGAACACCGAGGGGCTGTACTCGGGCGTTGAGAGGATGGTTGACGAGGATCACGCGGAGAGCGTCCGCATCATCACCCGACCGGGATCCGAGAGGGTAGTCAGGTTCGCATTCAGATATGCGCTCAAGCACGGGCGCAGGAAGCTGACGGCGGTTCACAAGGCGAACATTATGAAGCTGACCGGTGGCCTGTTTCTTGAGAGCGCGAGGAAGGTGGCGAAGGAGTTCCCCGATGTTGAGTATGAGGAGAGGATAGTCGACAACATGGCGATGCAGCTGGTGGTGAAGCCCCACATCTACGACGTCATCGTGACCACTAACCTGTTCGGGGATGTCCTATCGGATCTCTGCGCGGGACTCGTGGGCGGACTGGGCCTGGCCCCGTCGGGCAACATAGGCGATGATTGCGCGGTATTCGAGCCGGTGCATGGATCGGCTCCCAAGTACGCGGGGAAGAACAAGGTCAACCCCACCGCTACCATCCTCTCGGCCGCCTTGATGCTCGATCACCTGGGCATGGATAGGGAGTCGTCTAGGATCATCTCGGCCGTTTCGGAGGTAATCGCGAAGGGGGAAGACGTGACCTACGATCTAGGGGGTACGGCCGGAACCAGGGAGATGGCTGAGGCGATAGCCAGCTTGGTGTAGTCGTGCTTGTAGGTAATAAGGCCCCTGGCCATATGCCGACCGCGAGATGCCAGGGGCCCGCCCCTCTCAGGAAGTCTCTACGTCGCTCAGACCTTCCGTAGTTATCATAAATCTGGCCTCCCCCAGTGGAAGACAGGGCGAATCCACCACTCTGCCGACCCTCGTGTCCGCCTTTGATTTGCGCAGGTATATCCTGGTAGTTGTGGAGTGGCCGAGTATGTGCCCACCGATCGGCGCCGTCGGGTCCCCGAAAAGGATATCGGGCCGGGACTGAACCTGGTTGGTTATGACGGAGACGAGGCTATATATATCCGTCAGCCGGTGAAGCTTGGATAGGTGTTGAGCGAGCTTCTGCTGTCTCTCGGCCAGCTTCGCCCTTCCGATGTATTCCGATCGGAAATGGACCATCAAACTGTCGATTATGAGCATCTGGATCTGCTCTTCCCGTATCATCTTCTCCGCGTTGTCGAGCAGTAGCATCTGATGGGCAGCGTTGTACGCCCGGGTCGTGAGGATGTTGTCCAAAGCCTGATCCGGGTCGAGGTCGAGGCCAGATGCCATCTCGTGTATCCTCTCCGGCCTGAATGTGGCCTCCGTGTCAATCCAGAGGACCTTGCCCTCGATTCCGCCGCGTTCAGGCGGAAGCTGCACGGTAACGGCCAGCTGGTGGCAAATCTGCGACTTACCGGAGCTGAACTCACCGTAGAACTCGGTGATCGAGCCGGGTTCCAGGCCGCCGGCGACCATGTCATCGAGCTCACTGCAATTAGTGGTCACCCTTGGCAGTCCCTTGCGGCGTTCCATAACCTCCGATCCTCGGTACCACTTGACCAAGTGATCGGCGTGTTCCTTTGCGCTGGATATTATCTTCAGAGCGATGGTGTCGGAAATCCCGGATATCTCGGATATCTCGTTGGGAGAGGAGATGGCGAGGCTCTCGACCGAGTAGTAACCCGCTTTTTCGAGGCTTTGAGCGGTCCTCGGCCCTACTCCAGGAAGGTCTTCTATTTCAGTCGGCATGATACTCACTTCAGTTCGCTTCGTGATTAGGCTTAAAAGGCTTCTTTGGGCCCCCCCTCGTTGTGAGTTGTTTGGTCTCCGGCCTCTCTATCAACTCAGTGCGGGTCTCTCCCAAGATCAATTTCGACCCGACCCTTCTCCCTGGTCCGATTCTACCCCAATGGGGAACCAGCCCCTACGCAAGGAGCCGGACACCGATGACTCGATGATCGAGCGTATCTTTCGGGCTGGACTGCATCCAACCGGTCTCCGACATATCGACCCGATTAATTAACAGTATAGACCCGGGGTTAGACTTACATTTATATTCCTGTTCGATCTAAACTGAACTCCATGCAAGGGAGGATGGGAGAAGTCGACACCATGGTCGAGGATATACTGGGGAAGTCCACTATATTCCGAGACGAGTCGAAGCTGGACGCAGCCTATGTCCCACAGTATCTGCCTCACCGGGAGGCAGAGCTCAAGGAGATTGCGGAATACTTCAAGGGATCGATATCACCCGCACCAATCGCCCAGACCGTGACGATCCTGGGGGGAATCGGAACCGGGAAGACCATGCTGGCCAAGAGGTTTGGCAAGAGCATAGAACGGGCCGCGTCAAGACGCGATATGAATCTGAAATACATCCACATAAACTGCCGCAAGGAACGCACCGACTACATGATATGGGCATCAATGGCCAAGGAGCTCCAGCCAGAACTTGAGCTCAGGGGATACCCGGCCGAGTACGTCCAGAGGGCCGTTGACGATATCTTGGTCGACTCCAACACCATACTGATAGTGTGTCTCGACGAGATAGACTACTACGTGAACAGGGATGGCAAGGACATAATATACTTCCTCTCGCGGCCCCTCGAGAACCACCGCCTGGATAACGTGGCTAGGTACAGCATGATCCTGATAAGCAGGGACTTCTCGTACTACTACAAGCTGGACGAGCCGACCCGTAGCTCGCTCAAGAAGAACGTCATAAAGCTGGATAAGTATAACCCGTCTCAGCTGGCGGATATACTGAAATACAGGACCAACGAGGCGTTCACGGAAGGGGCGGTGACGGATGAGGTCATCGACTTCGTCTCCGAGATCGCGGCACAGACCGGGGACTGCAGATTCGCCCTGGAGATGATGTACTACGCCGGCAAGCGTGCGGATAGAGACGGACATTCCGAGGTGTCGTTCGAGGATGTCAGGGCGGCCAAGGCTGAGGTGCTCCCCGTGGTTTCCGAAACCGAACTCCGGGAGTTGAATCTCCACCAGAAGCTGACATATCTGGCCGCGGCGAGCCTGTTGGGGAACTCGCCGAGCGTGATCTCGGGCGACATATTCTCGGAGTACGAGAGCCTGTGCGAGCAGTACAGTGAGCCCCCGAGATCGTACACGTCTTTCGCATCCTACCTGAAGGACCTGGGCAATCTGGGCTTCGTCGATGCAAAGACCGAGGTGGGCCTCAAGGACACGGGCGGGATGTCCACTAGGGTAAGTATCCAGGATATACCGGTTGAGACCCTGTCTGGGAAGCTGGAGGAGATAATAAGTGAGGAGATATCCAGCGGCGATTACGTCAAGTACAGGGCCTAGATCTTCTCCGAGAATCTCTTGACGATCTTCGATACGCCCGCCTCTATCTTCTCCTGATCAAGCGTCGAGATCCTCTCGGGCCTGAATATCCCTATATCGAGTACGATGTTGCTTATCAGCCGCGAGCTTGTCACATCGAATGCGGGGTTGAACAGGGTTATCTTTCCGGGCTCAGGCTCGTCGGCCAGCATATCCTCGGGAGGCCAGAAGTCAAGCGCCTCCTCGCCCACGATCCCCTGCTTCTTCTTCTCCAGTGCCTCGTAATGGTAGGGCAGGTAGATCTCATCCACCTTCCTCTCCTCTATAGGCACGTCGTCCCCCTCGTGCTCCAGATCGAGTGTTGAGAAGGAGGCGGCGACCACGAAGGGAACCTGGTTGAAGGCCACCATTCTCGCTATATCCTTGGTCCCGACCTTGTTAGCGACACACCCGTCCTTGGTTATCCTGTCCGCCCCGACGAGAACGCGATCTATGCCGAATTTCTCGAAACTGCTGGAAACCATATTGTCCGTTACGGCGACAGCCGGGATCCCGGCGGTCGAGAGCTCCCATAGCGTGAGTTTGTAGCCCTGAGATCTCGGCCTGGTCTCCTTTGAGACCACCGTCACGTCCTTTCCACTGGAGACCGCGTACTCCACGACGCCCAGGGCGCTCCCCCCGTATGAGGTGGCAAGCGAGCCGGCATTGCAGTGGGTCAGTATCGTCTCCCCGTCCTCTATCAGCCTGGTCCCGTTCTCGGCGAGCGCCCGGCTAATGAAGATGTCCTCGATGAATATCCTGTCGGCCGCCACCTTCACCTGGTCGTACACGTCCCCGGCGGTCTTGAGGGCATTCTTGGCCGCGTCGGACATCCTGTCAACGGCCCAGGATAGGTTTGCGGCCGTCGGCCTCGCCTTACGGATCTTCTTGCCGGCCTTCAGTATCTTGTCCACGGAATCCTTCTTGGTGGAGTCCCTGCTATCCGCGGCGGCGAGGAGCATGCAGTAGGCAGCCGTCACGCCGATGGCCTGACTTCCCCTGGTGACCATGCCCTTTATGCCCACCTCAGCGCCCTTCTGCCAGTCGTCGGTGCGCCACATGCGGGTCTCGTAAGGCAGCTTGGTCTGGTCCAGGAGGCAGAGCTCATCCTCCTCATCATCGTAGAAAAGGCTCAGAGGCAGGTTCGTGTCGTCGCTCACATACCCCCCCAGATCGGAGTCAAACTGCATATTCAGCCAATCCAGAACCTTCGCCTTCTCTATCTCCTCATCCTCGCTCAACATATCACCGTCAGGGTATTACCTTCTTCAGATCATACTCGATAATGTCCTTGGCACCGGCCATCTTGAGCCTGGGGATCAGCTGGATAAGATCCTTCTCCTCCGCGACCGTCTCCAAGGCGTACCAATCCTCGCCGTAGAGCTTGCTTATGGTCGGCTTCTCCATGGCGGGAACGATGTTGGCGATCGCCTCCAGTTTATCGGCCGGCACATTCAGTTTCAGCAAGACCTTGCCTCGGGCGCGGATCGCCCCGGAGAGCATTATCCTGATCCCCTCTATCTTCCTCTTCTTCCATCGATCAGTCAGGGAATCCCGGTTGGCCAGGAGCCAAGCGCTGGAATCCATCACGTTATCGAGGACGACTAACCTGTTCTGAGCCAAGGTGGTCCCGGTTTCGAAGCCGTCCACGATGGCGTCCGCCTCCTCCGGCGGTTTTGCCTCCGTGGCACCCCAGGAGAAGTGGACGACCGGATTCTGGATACCCTTCTCGGCGAGGTACGAACTAGCCAGCCTGACGTACTCCGTCGATATCCGTGCCGGATTCAGCCCCTTGAGGTCTTCGATGGATCGAATCTCCGAATCATCGGAGGCGGCCAGTACTATCGTGAACCCGCCGATCTTGAGGTCGAGCAGCCTCTCCACATCGGCTTCGGTTTCCGTTATCCAATCCATGCCGCTGATGCCCAGGTCGTAGACCCCATCGGCAACCAACGACGGTATCTCCTGCGGCCGGAGCATCTTGATCCACAGTTCGTCGTCGTTTGTCTCCGGTCTATAGGATCTCGATTTCACGTCCAGTTCGTATCCGGCGTGGCGCAAAAGGTCCATGACGTCTTCCTGCAGGCTTCCGGTGGGAATGGCCATTTTCAGCCTTTTGCTCAAGGGATCTCCTTGTGGTGAAGGTGCTGATCGGAGTTTGTAAATCTATTCCCGGCCGTGTTTTGCCTTCCGAGAGGCGTAGAGCGAGTCCAGCGTCACTCCCGATATCAGGATAGCTGCGAGCGTGAGCGAGAATTCCGCTATGTGGATCCAGAGCATCGAGCTACTCTTCATCTCATCCGCCAGCGTGGGAATCGAGCTCAGGTGGCTGACGGCGGATGAGGCGCACTCCAGCGATTGCTCCCAGTTCCCGCCAGCGTAGAGGTCTCTTGCGTTATCCATCTCGGAATCGGAGTCGGCGATCACCCTCCTCAGCCTCTCGACCTTGATACCCATCCGATCAAGAAAATCGACCAGAGAGAGGGAAAGCATCCTCTTCATTCGAAACTCGTCCGCCGTCTCCACATACTCCTTTCTGACCTCAACGTCGACCAGCTCCGTAGAGGCGAGAAACCGCACCAGATTGATCGCAAACTCGGGGTAGTACTCCCAGGTGGCGAAATTGTCTCCCCAGCAGGTTCCCCCATGGTGGCACTCCTCGATCTCGCGGCAGAACACGGGGACGCACTTTCCCTTCCACTCCGATGCAAATGCGAATGATCTACCCTCACCGAACTCCCAATCGAGCATGAAAGGGGTGGGACCGTACTGGGTCTTGGCTATCGATGTTACACTGGACCCCGCCTTGGCCTCCACGGCGTTGAACCCCGAGAACTCCCCGTGCTCGCCGATTTCCGAGAATGGCAGGGACGAGATCAGGGGGTCTTCATCATCAACCCACGCGATCCTGGCCGAGGACCAGATCTCCTCCCCCGATTCCACGGGGAGAACACAGCCCAGATGCGAGGAACACCACTGGTCCCCGAAGGAATCCACCCCTCCGATCATACCCAGACCGGACCCGTGGTCCCTTACGGCGGTCGCCAGCCACTGCAGCTGCAGGGGCGTGAAGAGGTTGATCCCCGTGTCCGAGAGTATCAACACATCGTACTCCCCCAGGGATTCGAGCGTCCTGGGGAAGTAGAGTCTCATGGCTCTGAGTCCAGAGTCGCCCACATAGGAGGTCGCTATGTGGAAGGAGGGGACCGCGATGATTTCCAGACCGGGGTCACGGACGAGGTACATACATGGAGACTGTCCCATGGGGTCTCCGAAGTAGAGCACCCTGATCGGACCGCCATCCGTCGATGAGCCCCCCGCCGCCAACAGGACGAGCAAGCAGAGGGAAAGACACCCTTTTGCCTGCACCTTGATCTGTTGTGTCCGGTGAAACAAAAAGGTTGCCGGTGAGATACATGTGTATGGGGCCCGATTTCGGCGATTAGCCCCCATTACAATACATTTAAGACATTTTTTCATGCCTAGTTTGACGGGATGTCCTCTAACCCTGAGCGTTCCCACCTCGTCAGGAGGGGCTATGCAAGAAATGCCCTGTATGCCTTCGCGATCATGTCCGTATTTGTTGCTATCGCATACCTGTTCCCACCCTTCGCCATGTTGCGTTCCTACGTCATCCTAACCGCCTATCTGCTGGGAGGGGCAGCCGCGGGGTACTACTTTTCCCAGGATCTTGACAGCGAGGAGGTGCATTTCCAGACCAGGTACGGGATCATACTCTGGGCTGCGTGTGCGGTAGCCTTCATCATCGCGATACTGGCCGCAGGCACGGCGTCCATGGCTCTCACCGGGAGGAGCATCGGCGACGCCTTCATGCGGTCGGTCCGATCCATATTGAGTGAATCCAGTGCCACCACCACGGCTGCATCACTGGTACTGGGGCTCTTGGGCATAGCCTTGGGCAGGGACATATACCTCGAGCAGTTCACCATGCTGGCGCCCCTTTCCCGTCAGAAGGCTGAGGAGATAAGGGAGGTGACCCACTCGGTCCAGCCCCTGATCGAGGCGAGGCACAGGTACGGTAAGGCGTTCAGCAAGGACCAGCTCTCCGAACTCATCGCTGAACACAGAACTGAGGCCTCGCTGGACGAGGTCCTCTCCGACCTCATGGATCGAGGGGTGCTCGAGGTCAGCGGGAACACGATCAGGATAACCGACAAGGGGAACAACCTGCTTTCGATCTCTCGCTTCGTGGGCGAGGTGGAGGGCGTCAGCGGAGAGGGGGATGTATGCGCGTACTGCGGCAGGCCGATAGGCCTTTCTGAGAAGGTTATGAGGATCAACTACTACGGCAAGCCATACGTGATGCACTACTCGGAGAGAGAGGGGGTCAGGATCTTCGGGCGTCTCCCCTACATCGACAAGGTGCTGGATCTCAAGCCGGCCGAGGTCTCGAAGCCGGTATATGAGAGGGCGAACGTCGCGCCCACCATCGATCACAAGGCTGTTCTGGCGCTGGGAATGCTCGGGGCCGCGATCGCACTGGGATCTTACGGCTGGATGATGCTGAGGGCCAACGCCCTGCCCGTGGCGAGCGAGGTGTCGTTCTTCGGTGCGACTCTGCTCTCGGTGAGCCTGATATTCGCCGCCTGTGGACTGTTAGGGGGAGCTGTGTCCTATCTAAGGCCCGGAACGTCTTACGGGGCGGCGATAATGCTCGCGTTGGCTTTCTTTGCTCTCCCCTTCATAGCCATGACAAGGCACATGGTCTTCGGTGGATACTACGCATCCGTCGGTCTGATAGCCATCGGCGGCGTGATAGCGCTGAAGGCCCACACCAGGATTTCTTGACCCCGAAGCCGTCATGAGCGCGGCGATCCAAGGGATCGGAATACCTTTATATGAGGTCAGAGGCGTGCAGTCCGCTATGACAGACAAGATAATAATCGGCGGCTCGGGTTCCCAGGGCATAGCCGCCAGGGTGGCCCACAAGATGGGTGCGACCTTCGGAAATGTCGAGATCAAGACCTTTCCCGATGGGGAGAAGTACCTCAGAATCCACACCCCGGTCGATGGTAAGGAGGTTATTGTAATACAGACGATGGGCTTTCGCCCCGATAGCCTCCTGATGGAGATGCTCTTTCTGAACGAGACCCTGTCCGAGATAGGCGCAGCGAAGATCACGGGCGTGATACCGTACTTCGCGTATTCAAGACAGGACGTTAGCTTCAAGGCCGGTGAGGTGGTCAGCTTCAGGGTCGTCAGCAAGCTTCTGGAGTTCTCGGGTCTGGAGGAGCTCTACACCGTCGACATCCACCTGCACCGGGTGGAGGACGCGGGCAAGATGTTCAATATCCCCTGCCACAACCTGACCGCGATGCCCCTGATAGGGGAGTTCATCAGGGACAACTACTCGCTCAACGATCCCAAGGTCATCGCCCCCGACGAGGAGGCCGAGCAATGGGCCAGGGCCATGTCAGAGGAGCTGGATGCCGATTTCGTCGTGATGAAGAAGGTGCGGAAAGGCCCGGAGGACGTCGAGATATCCAGCGGGGAGCTTGACGTGAAGGGAAGGGATGTCGTCATCGCCGACGATATCATAAGCACCGGCGGCACGATGGCGGAGGCCATCTCAATCGCGAAGGAGGCCGGTGCGAGTAACGTGATCGCGGCCTGCACCCACCCTCTCCTGATAGGGGGCGCGCGCAGCCTTATCCACCAGGCGGGGGCGCTGGAGGTCATTGGCACCGATACGGTTCCGAGCAGCGTCAGAGTCGTGAGCATCGATAAGCTCCTTGCCGAGAGCTTGAAGTGAGAGCGCCCGTCCCACGGGGCGGAGAAGACCCCTGCCTCCCACTCAGCACGCCAAATTTTATATACGATGAAAGCGTGCTACTGTTTACCCTGTAGAAGGGTAGAAATCTTTGGGAGGTATGAACAATTAGAAAAGAGATTGTACTGTTGACTACAGTGATATTTGCAGCGAGCCTAGCGTACGCAGTGCCGAATCTGACGGTAGTGTGGCAGAGAGAGTACGAGACGGATTATGGTTTGCATCAGGCGTGTTGTTCTGCTTTGCAGGCGTATGATGTGGATCATGATGGTCAGATGGATATCGTGATTCCTTTCAGGAAGGATAGCGATCGAGTGATG
>Ga0180432_10001295_pt1 | contig 39797 bp, 52 predicted proteins | sample SS_ome_10_FD_132414 | JGI IMG/M metagenome (GOLD analysis project Ga0180432, IMG submission 132414) | Hypersaline lake sediment archaeal communities from the Salton Sea, California, USA - SS_1_MS_2 metaG | ecosystem: Environmental > Aquatic > Non-marine Saline and Alkaline > Hypersaline >... | reverse complement strand
TTTTTGTTTTTAATATATTAATATGTCATCTCTTCCTGATGAATTATGGTTATCAATCATAAAATATTCAGGTGTAATTGATTATGTTAATGTAAGCTTAACCTGTAAACGGTTCCATAATATTACCAATTCTAGTTATTTTAAGAGTATTTGGCATTATAAAAATCTTTTAGATGAACTGAAAAGATTTACGAGTATTAATAAAAAAATGAGTATATCAGCTAAATATGGAGATAAAGACTTAGTTGAGTTATTCATTTCCAAAGGTGCTGATTACGAATTTGATTGGGATGATGGAATGAGAGGTGCTGCTAAAGGCGGTCATAAAGACTTGGTTGACTTCTTCATTTCCAAAGGTGCTGATAATTGGGATTATGGAATTAATGCTGCTGCTAAATGTTGTCATAAAGAGTTAGTTGACTTCTTCGTTGCTAAAGGTGCTAATAATTGGCATTGGGGAATGAGAGGTGCTGTTAAAAAAGGTCATAAAGACTTAGTTGAATTCTTTATTGCTAAAGGATTAGAAGATAATCCTAATTATGAATTTGATTGGGATGATGGAATGTATTATGCTGCTCGATGTGGTCATAAAGACTTAGTTGAATTCTTCATTGCTAAAGGCGCTAATAATTGGGATGATGGAATGAATGCTGCTGCTTTTGGAGGTCATAAAGACTTGGTTGAGTTATTCATTTCCAGAGGAGCTGATGATTGGGATTGGGGAATGTATTATGCTGCTGAAGGTGGTCATAAAGACTTAATTGACTTCTTCATTGCCAAAGGTGCTGATGATTGGTAGACTACTAAAGGAGAAAACAAAAAATATGAATTTTTTTTTAGCTTAAAGTTTTTTTTTCATTATATTCATAATGAATCCGCAAATAAATCTTACCGTTAAAGATTTGACTATACCAATTAATGTTAATTATTCTGATAATTATCCATATGAAGCACCACAAATTAGTATAGATGGTTATTCTTTACAAAACGCATCATTTAAATGGTTCTGTGGTTATACAATATTAGATCTACTACCCCAGGTTAAGAAATGTCTGTTAAATGATTATGATGCATTATGCAAATTAGATATTAAAAATGTAGAAGCAATTCACGAGGATGAGATTCAAATACCAGATATTAAATCTAAATTAAGCTGTAGTGTTACACGTAGAACATTAGAGGACCATCCTAATATGCTTTTAGGTTATCCAATTAAAATTAATATAGATAGAAGAGGACGTTATTGGTTTACTCCAATATTTGAATTAATTTCATATGAAACACATAATAAAATCACAAATAATGATAAATTTAATATTAATAAATTAAGATTCAAAAAATTCAAATCACCACAAGGTAAAATATATAATTTTTGGCTACCATGCTACTTTACGCAAACGCATTTTGAAAATGCTCAACCAATATTAAATGAAATTTTGGATAATAATCCAAAGAATATATTAAGAATATTGCCTTTATTAATTAATAAATCTATTATTAATTTTTCTGATAAATCTATAGATTGTTATGCAAATCTATTGCAATTAATGTTAGAGTATTTAGAGTTGCATCCAAATCTAAAAACTATTATTGATTTAGAAATTAAAAGTTTTATGACATCATCTAAAGTTAGACATAAACTAAAAACACCTGACATTGGTGAATTTATTATAAAATTATACTTTTCTAACTATGATTATAATAATGTGCGAATTAGACATGTATTAATAAAAGAATATTTTACACGCCAAATATATTGGATGTTTAAAAACAATAGTGAAATTGCAAAGACATTTTATTATCCAAAAAATATAAATTTAGATGATTGTTTTAATGCGTCTAATGCTAACTGTAGAACATTATTACAGGTAATAGAAACATTTAATTTCTTCATGTTTCCAGATATTAAAAATCAATTAAGAAAATGTCGCGGATTTCCACCGCATGATATAGTTCAAACATTTTTAACAAGAATTAATTGGATTAAAACAAATGTATCAAACTATCGTAATTTTATCAAAGAAATTCATTGTAGTGACATAATTAATAATGATTTTACTATGAAAAAATATTTACGTGATTGTTGTGTTGCATCTTATAAACAAGGTTATACTACCTTTGATCCAGATTATAGAAAAAATCAACAAAAGGGAAAATATAAGAGAAAAAATGCATTTCAAGTAAAAATTACTAATTCAGAAATAACCACTTCTTATGAAGATACTAACCCATTTTCTGTATTAAATTTAGATTAACTTTTTTATTTATATTTATTATATTAATGTCGCGTTCTGATTATGATGAAATTATTAAAAACTTATGGCTCGGAAATTTGGCTTCAACTAGAGATTATAATTTTCTTACCCGCAATAATATTAAATATGTCCTTTCTTTAACAAAAAATAATGTTAAACTCCCAAGAAATGATATTGAACATATACAATTTTCATTAAATGATAAACCATATGAAGATATTATATCATTATTTAACATATGCCATAATTTTATTGAATGTGGATTATTACGTAATAATGGAGTTCTTATACATTGTGATATGGGTATTTCACGTTCATCTACTGTATGTATCTCTTATCTGATGAAATTATTAAATAAAAATTTTGCAGAAACATTAGCATATGTTAAAATGAAAAGACCAATTGTAAACCCAAATTTTGGTTTTAAAGCACAATTATTATTATTTGATAAGATGAATCATAATCTTCACGGCGATTTACCTGCAAATAGAATATTTCGTAGATACTGTATTAATGATATAAGTAATCACGAAACAAAATTTGATGTTAGAGGCTATTTACAATGGTTAAATAGAGTATCTAAAGGTGGTGCAAAACTTCCAGTGGAAGCTCATATTCAAAGGGGGACTCATGCATACAATCTTCCCAAATAGGAAGCATCTTATATTCCATAGGCAGATTCATTAATTTATCTGAATTTTTTATTTTGTTAATATGTTCACTTAATATATTGTAAGCAAATTTATATTCATCATTATAAGCAATAATTAATGCTTCAATTAGATTATCTTCATCTACTAATGTTTGCAACATCATATTATCTTTCGTCTCATTAAATAGCATAACTAAATCAGTTATATCAATTTTATAATCATTTAAATATAACTTATAGATGTCTACATCTAGATATAATAGAGAATATATATCCTGTTTTAATTCTTCAATAAATTCTTTAATTTTTACTAAACCATATTTGTCTATCATTTGACTAATGAATTCAAATGTATTATGACCTTTGGTCTTTACCAGCTTATTAAGATCTATTTTAATAATTTTGTCTGTAATAGTTAAAGTATTTTCTTGAAACATTATTTCAAAGTCATCTGAACTAAAGGTCTCATCATCTGAAATATCAAATATAAATTCATCATCACTGAATATCATTTTGCTTCTTATACAAAAAAAAATTAAATGTCTTTTTTATTCAATTATTTTATATGTAATCTATCCATGAATTAATTTCTATATCAAACTTTTCTTTGCTAATTAAACCCGCATCCACATACTCCTTCTCTAATTCTTCCCTAATTTTCTTTTTATCTTTTATTTTTGATGCTTTCATTAACATTTCTTGTCTCAATACAGTATCATCACATATCCTAACTTCTGGATCAATAATATTTAATGTATCTACCAACCTACTTGCTCTACCTTGCGTACATACAATAGTATCATGTTCTACACATTCCGATAATTCATTAATTAGTGTCGTCTTTAATTCTTCTTTCTTTAATTGATTTATGCGATTCCATACTAACTTTAATACATCTTTTTCTTTCATTTTCATAGATGATACATATCCATTTGTATCATTAATTCGATCTAATACAGACATTGCTCGTTCTTTCTTAATATCTTCCGTTTTAGAATCTAAAATTAATTTTCTGACATTTGCAACTATATCTTCAGTATCATCCTTTATTTCTGTTATTTTTTCTAATTTCTCTACGGATTTTGCTATTGTTTTAACAATCCCAGAATCATGTACATTCTGTGGATTAGTTCTATATGCTGTAACAATTACTTCACGTTCTTCATTATAATGAGGAATATCATAATTCGGTTCTTCATATTCGGGTAATTCATCTTGTATTTCTGGATTATAATAATCATCAGTATCATCAATTTTATCATATTCTAAATCACATAATTTTAACTTTGCTGTAGTACATTGTTCCTTATCTCCATATTTAATTATTTTATAATAAATATTCTTAGCTAACTCGGGTTGAGGTTTAATATTAGGCATTCCATAATGATAAATGTTTGCAATATCAAATAAATAATCTATATAACCTTCATTTACTAATTTCATATAATTTTCAATAGCAACATTAGCATCTTTATGCTTACCATAATGCGCCTGATTTGCTAAATGAATATATTCTTCCTCTTTTCTAACTTCTTTATAATTGAATAATTTATAAATAATGTATAATATAAAAATTATAGTAATTATTTTAATCAACATTATAATATCCTAGTATACTCTTCTTACCAAAAATATTTTTACCAACTTCTATCTTTTTTATTCCAAATGTAAAATTTTTTTTTGGAAAATATATATCTACTCGCGATCCAAATAATATTTTGCCTATTGGTTCTTTTTCTCTTAATTGTTGATTTGGTTTTACAAAACTAACTATTCTCCTATATAATATTCCCGCTATTTGTTTTATATAAATATGACCAATCTTATTATTATATAAATGTGTCAGCATTTGCTCATTACGTGATGCGCTTGCTAAAAATGCTGGTAATTTATTACCAGGAATATAATCTTGTTTAATAATTTTACCCTTTACTGGTGCATACTGAACATGATCATCAAACATATCTAAAAAAATTGCAACATGAATAAATCTTTCATGCTCTTTTATACTGATGATTTTACCATCTGCTGGACTATATAATGGTATCATTTATATATTATATATTAGAACCTTTTTTTGCTAATATATCTGCTTTATTATTACCTATCCAATCTTTACATTCTCCTTCCGGCTTCTTCGTATGACTTTTTACATGTTTGTAATCTATCTTATAATCTTTTAACCTGTCTAATAGAGTTGATATATCTTTTACAATAATTGCATTGGTTATTGGTTTTTTCTTTGTTGTCATCCAACCATTCTTTCTCCAATTATATATCCATTTTGTTACAATATTATACACATACTTACTATCTGTTATTATAACCATCTCAAGCGAATTCTTATTTTTAATCTTATTAAGTATGCTTAGTGCTGTATACATCGCTAATAATTCAGTCTTTTGATTTGTTGGATTCTCATCCATGATTTTTTTAAAATTAACAGATACTTCGTTCTTCTTAATTTCTTCTAAATTAGAATCAATGTAAATTCCGATACCACCACGCGCATTTGGTTTACCATTATTGATACAGGAACCATCTATATATAACTTAATATATCGCTCTTCCATTGTAAAAATTAATTTACAGTTTAATAATATATTTTTATCTGCAATTTTTTATATAGATTAATTATGAAACTTTTATTCTGTTTACCCATTGTTCTTGTACTATTACTGCTTTTTTTCAAAAAAAAGAAAGAAAATATGGATATTACAAGTACCTTTACTGAAACATACATTAAACCATTGAAAATTACTAAAAATTATATTGAATACGAATACTATGATATTTACCATGATGAATATGGCATTTCTCGTAAACCAATTACTGCTTCTTTTTAGAAAATTCTAAGATTTTGCCTCCTACTAATTTTCCATAGTTATTTTGACGAGAACTTACCGGACAATTTGTTCTATTTAATACATTCGCATGTATATATTTATTTTTTTCTTTTTCTAATTTTTCTTCCATTTCTTTTATAATAATTCACATACTCATTAATATGTGCTAATGCTATTAATGCCGTTTTGAGTAAATCATTTCCAGTAACATCTGTATATGAATCTACTTTTCCATGTTCTAATTCAATTTTAAGAGCATAGATCCATTCATCTAATGGCATACCGTTACCATAATCATAGTCATAGTCATCCATACTCACATCTTCTGTAAGATTAACACATAAAATATCAGCAATTAATTTTGCCTGTTCTTTCATATATTTATTAATTATAAATTAAATAATCATTCGCAGTAAAACTTAATTTAGTTGGTTTATGCGATTTATATTTTAATGACTTCCTACTGGAACTGCGCCTAGCAGACTTCCTACTGGAACTGCGCCTAGCAGACTTCCTACTGGAACTGCGCCTAGCAGACTTCCTACGGGAACTACGCCTAGCAGACTTCCTACTGGAACTGCGCCTAGCAGACTTCCTACGGGAACTGCGCTTAGCAGACTTCCTACGGGAACTACGCCTAGCAGACTTCCTACGGGAACTGCGCTTAGCAGACTTCCTACGGGAACTACGCCTAGCAGACTTCCTACTGGAACTGCGCCTAGCAGACTTCCTACGGGAACCTCCACCTTGTCCCCCTGGTGTTCCTGGTGTTCCTGGTGTTCCTTCTGATGGATTTATTGGTGTTTCTGATATGCACTCTAAAAGATGTGGTAAATCGTCATAATACTCCTTAAAATGTGCTTTTAAAGCTTTACTTGCAGCATTTCTATCGGTTTTAGTGTTCTGAGTCGTTAAAGCCTTTATTAAGCCAACAATCCGTTCCATAACAGCTTGAAACCCAACACCCACAAATTCACTAAAGGCATCCTTAATTTCATGCCTCATCGACCGTGAATTTTGTGTTTGCGGATCTTTTTTTAGTTGTGAATATTCCTCTCCTAATTTTTTGCCAAAACATTGTAATAATCTATATACCCAGTTGCCCGCCATATAACCGTACTTATTCATAAACGTCTTAATTTTATCTATAGCATCACGGATTTTTTTACCAGCCTCTTTATCTTGTCCTTTATCATCAATTTCTAAAAGAAATTGTTCAATAGTTGTCAGAACGTTTGTAGCTTGTTCATTACTCATCTGAATTAATGGTGAAACCATTGCCATGAATTTTTTTTGTATAGAATCAGCGCCTTCTGTGTCATTGTCTTCTGTGTCGCCTTCTTCTGTTTCGCCGCCGATTATAACATAGCGATTCTCGGCAAATTTACTTAGATACCGATCCATATATATAAATAAAAATGATTATTTTTTTAGTGTGATTTTTTTTTTATTTAAAATTAATCATGTCTATGATTGTTTCTGTTAAGTCTCAATATGATGATAAGGCACATACAGCTTGTGGTTTTATAGCATTCAATATTATTAAGAATGTAGTTGCTTTAGGGCTGATGAAAAAATTATATAAAGATGAGTGGTTTGTAGAGTGTTATAATTATGTATTAACTCAAGGAATAGATATATGGAAAAAATATGATTCACCACCATCATTAACCATGACTGACCCGAGATTTGTTGTAGAATTTGAAGAATTAATGACCTATAAAAATCATTATACAGATTTCTGTGATAATAGTGAATGCGATACCCATTGTCATATTTTAATGATGAAATCTGACTATAAACGTGGTCTGATTAAACTTAGGAAATTATTGGAATATATAGGTAATGATGAGTTTAATTCGGTCATTATTAATAGAGATATGAAATTTATTGCGATAACCTCATTATTTGATAAAGGTTACCCGAAATATGTGATATTTGATTCACATGAACATATCTGTCAAGAAATGACTATAAACCAAACTATTAATTATATTACCAATAAAAAAAAGTATTTTGGCGGAATAGATTTCATGGTATATAAAAATGCATTTGATAACGAAGATTACCTACACATGTTGGTTTATCTATTAAAGAATGAATCATCGTCACTATCTTCACTATCTTCCATGTACCAATAATCATCGTCATCACTAAATTCTTCAGGTTCAGTATCATAGTCTTCTTCATCGGACTCATCAGGTTCATCAGGTTCATCGGGTTCATCCAACGTTTTCAGAACTAGCAGATAATATTCAGGATTGCAATCATCAACGTCATAGTCGGATGGTGCATAATCAACTGTATGAAATACACCCATACCTTTATGTTGTAATATCCAGAGGGGTTTTTCTGACATTTTTATATTTGAGCGCGACAAACTTTCACCATAGACAAACAGAACAATGTTATTTTTTTCATTGGTAAAAAATTTCATGACCTCCAGAGTGTTTTCGTTGAGAATGCTGGCGAAAACCTTTTCTCCTATTTGTGTTAATTCGTGATTTTTAAGTAGGTCATTAAAATACTCCTCCACTGGAGAGTTCTTCACGATTCTTAGGACCTTTTCCATGATATGAAATAATATAAAATTATTATGTCAATATAGATAAATAAATAATCAATTTTTATGCAATATGTGTGTGATATATGCCTGATAAAAAAAGTATACTACTGTGATGATTGCTATGATAATATATGTTCTGATGTTTTTAAGCTAATTTCGTATAGAGAAAAGGTTAAAAAAAAACAAGCTATACGTGATAAAAAATCACAAGAATATTATCAACAGGTAATTCAAATAGAAAAGCCGCGCATAGAATACGAGCAATTACTCGCATATATTGATATGGTTAAACAAGAGATTTCTAAATTAGAAACAAAAAAAGAGATTAAGCCTAAGAAAATAATAAATTACGTATATATTCCTAAAGAATATATTGAATATCAACATAAGATAGTATATTCTAATTTATCATCTAAAATAGTAGAAATTTTAAAATTTTATAAACTAAAATATGATGTCTTAGGTAAAATACAGATAATTAATGTATTTCTACCTCAAGATATAGATCCAACAAATATTATTATACAAGTAGCATGTGGTCATCTAATTAAATTATTAATGATATTATCTGATTTATTAGATATTTTTATTCCACATCAACTGCATTATGAAAATATAGATTCTCATATTAATAGCATTATGATTAATACGCCAGAAGGTATAGAATTACTAAAAACTGTAATAGTAAATTTTAATTATTCAATTTATTGTCAATATTTGCCAGATTCTAAACCAATTAAAGAATATGATTCTAAAATAAAGCTATTTAATTATGTTTTGTTTTTAAAACGTAATTTACTATTACTTAAAAATATTTTATTAGAGTAATTATATATTATAGAATAATGTCTGCCGAAAAAACCGTTTCAGTTGTGCCTGTTATACAACATAAAAATGTTTTTTATATGCTATTCATGGTAAAAGATAAAACAGCATATTTTTATGGAAATGATAAATATAAGGATGATGTCGAGAAGTATAAATGTGCTGCGGAAGGATTAAAGAGAGATACTAATAGTTTAATGGTTGTTAAAAACCCTAAAGATTTGGAAAAAACTGATGAAATTAAGTATAAAGCCTTAGGTTCTAATACTGTAAAAAATTATTATTATAAAAAATTAGATGAAGGTAATGTTAATGATCTTTATTATATTATTCTTCAAGACATGAATGACTTAAAAATTATGAATACTACGCATAATAAAATTATGAAAAAAAACATATCAAATGCCCAAACAACCGACATTATATATATTAACTGCGAAGCTTATGTTAAGCATTACAATGATGGTAACTTTATAGAGGAAATTTTTAGATGTGATAAAAATTTAAATCTTGTTAACGAGAAATTACCAGAACCTTATAAATTTGATAAAACTGTAAATGAAATTTTAAAAGATAATACGTTTAAAAATAAGATAAAAATCAAATGCAACATATCTTAGTTAGAGCGTATATAATTAATGGTATCTGGATTTAAGGTACGCCTATTATAATTTTTAACTAATTCCATATATTGTTCAAAGCTCATATTTTCTTTTTGTGCTTCAGAAAATCTAATTTTATTTTGATTAAGCATCATATTAAATTCATGATAAGTACCATTTGTATTCATAAAATCTTTAAATAAATTATAGATCTTTCTATTTTCAGTATTAGCGAAATCTTCTTTACGATTGTATAATAAGCAAAGAATAATTATAGCCAAAATTACAAAAAATAATTTAAATAACATGTATATTAATTAAGTATATATGTTTTTTCATAAGTAAATATTTTTTTAAGTTTTGACTTTATATTTTTATTTTTAATACAGCGTTTAATAAATTCACTAGTAATAGCATAATTTCCTTTATAAATATTTAATTCTTCTACATACAGAGAATGAAATAAATCAGAAATATACTTAGTGTATTTTCCTGCTTCTTCATCTAAATCTTTACGATAATATATTTCATATGACAACCATTTAAGATTTATTAATGAATTATACATATTTACAAAGGTATTTGGATTTTTAACATTTCTAATCAAATTTAAATTTCCATTTAGAAGTAAAAGCTCTAAACTTTTAATTTTGGCAATATTATCATATATAAAATCGCTTTTTCTTTTTTTAGGACAACAGATATTTACTAAATATAATTCTTTTAAGTGTTTGTTAATATTATTGTATAATAATTTAGAATAAATCATTAAATTACCATAATAATGTGGACTTGATGTTGTTGTTAATTCTTTAACATACAAAGATTGTAAATTTGGCATAAGAGAAATAAATTTATTAATATGTTTACCTTTTGCATTAATATGTGTGTTATATAATTCTAATTCTTTCATTTTTGGTAAATAAACGTTATCTTGCGGCAGCATTACATCAGATTCATCTATAACTAATTTTTTTATATTAAATGTTGTTATAATAGAAAGGTCTATAAAATAGTTTTTAATATTATATATTTTAATAGTGTGTAAATATGGTAATTTGTTTATAAAATCTATATATTTATTTTTATTTTCAATCCAATCATTATGAATATGGATAATATGCAGTCTATTTTGCAAAATACCATAAAATAATTTACATACTAAACTAGTTTTTAACCGATTAGTATAAGAAAGAATAATATCTAATATTTCATTAGGCAAATGTTGCATCATACTGTATCATTAATAAACATTAATATAATTTTTAAGTCATTTTTTTTTTAACTTAAACATTATAACCCATTATAAAATATATAATGTCCTTTGCCAATTTTTTCACAAATGAAGAAATAAATAAAATTCGTAGCAGTAATTTTTTAATTATAGGTGGTGCGGGTTACATAGGTTCTCATGTAGCTCAATTATTAGTATCATCAGGAGCAAAATTGGTTAAAGTCATTGATAATTTAAGTTCAGAGGGAAGTATGCGTAGAATTCATTCATTAGTAGCGGCAGATAATTTTGATTTTATTAAATGTGGTGTAAATAAGCATCATTTAATTGAGGAAATAGTAGAAAATGATGAAATCAATTACGTATTATATTTAGCAAATAATGTTGGTGTGGGTGTATCAGTTGATGATCCAATGTTAATTGCCGAAGAATATGAGAATTTTTTAAGAGTACTAAACATATCAAAAGCTTGGGCTGATGCGTTTATTTATGGTTCATCATCATTAGTATACGGTGAAAACTATAATCCGGATTTAAAGTTAAAAGAAGATGATATTTGCGAACCATTAACACCATTTGCTGCTATGAAATTAGCATGTGAAACTATTGCTAAATCGTATACAAATTTATATGGATTTCCTACCTTAGGATTAAGATATTTTGAAGTATATGGAACAGACCAAAAGACATCTAATCAAGTTGGTGAGATGAAGGAAGATCTTCCATTAATTTCACAATATGTAAAAAACATAGTTAAACACAAAGATGTAGAATTAGATTCTACTTATAGGGACGTTGTTAATATGTGTAATATTCAAGATTGTGCTATTATAACAACAAAGGCAATATTTAAAGTAAATTCAGTACCAATATTAAATGTAGGAGGAATGGAAAATTTAAGTAAGCAAGAATTAGTTAAATTGTTACTTGTGGCGACGGATAGTCCAAGTAACATGATTATAAATAAGTTTAATAATCTTGAGAGAATAGCAAATCCATTATCAGAAGAAAATGTTGATGAAGATATTATTACTGAATATAATGTTCCAGATTTGAGTAAAATGTTAGAGGTAATTGGGTATGAACCACAAGTACCATTAATGAATGGTCTTATTGAATTAATTAAACATTATATAAAAACGATTTTATATAAATCTGAAGCAATAAATGCAATAGAAAAAAAATAAATAATATTAATCTTAAATATAAATGGAAGAAAAAGATAGATTAGAAAAAATATTAATATCATTAGACGGAAATGTTGATAAATACATAATAAAAAAAAAGCGTCAAATGTTATGTAATATTTTATTTATTATGGGTGCAAATATTAACCTAAATACGTCATTTCCAATGAAAATTTGTCTCAGCGAATTAGAAACTGATAAAAATAAAGAAATATTAGAATATTTATGTGATAATACAATAATTAATAAATATTTCTCTTGTCGTTCATTAACTTCTTTAGGTGAAAAAGACAAAAAAAGAATACAAAATGTTATTAAACAAATGTTTCACGAGTGTGAATTAAATGTTAAACGAACACCAGTAACATTATACAATAAATTAACAAATGATAAGGTAACAAAACAATATTATGTTATAACTGTTTAATTATTCAGATTTTTTTTTGACTAATTCATCCACGTAACAATCTTCAAGACACCAGTTATCTATTTCATTATAATCAATAAAATCTTCATCATAATATTCTTCTAATTGTTCCCAATACTCTCTATCTAAAGTATCATCAATAATATCAGCCATCTGTGCTGTGATAATTGCCGGATCAACTCCACTTTGTACAATAGGTAATATATATTCGCCCTCAATTTCTTGATGAGGTTCAAACAATTCATCAACGTCTTCAGGAACGTCTGGTAATTCGGGTAAAATTTCCTCAGGAACTAACTGAACTCCGGTTTTCTTTAAAGTATGTTGTCCTTTGGTTTGTAATTCTCTAAGAACATCACAATAAGAAGTTACTTTCGTATCAATTTTAACCTCTCTTTTTACAGGTCTTTTATGAACAGATACAGAATTTTTCATATATTTATAATATGCAAGTACCTTGCTTGTATAATAAGTAGTTAATAGACCATATATTCCGCTATTACTATCAATTATTTTTTCACATAAAGTATAACCAAGATTATCATCTAATTTGCGAATAAAATAACCTAATTCAATAGATTCTAATGGAGTGTCAAAATCATAAGTACATTTCTCTGACTTTTCTTCACCCGCCTTTCTAATAATAAATTTTTTAGCTTCAATATGTAAAAATTCAAGAGTTTGTTCAATAGAAGGATATACTAAAAATGAACCACACTCGTTTAAATATGGTTCTGATGTGTTGGAATTATGGTCAATTTTATAAGGTAGATATTCCATAATTTGTATAATAAGATATATTATTTTATTTTTAAATAAAAACTGAAAAAATAAATTATTAACTATAAGTAAATATAAATTCCTAAACATGTATAATAAAAAAGAGTACCGAAAAAAACCTAACAAAAGAAAATATCATTTTGACCCCAATATAATTCTTCCATTAGAAAATTCATGGACTTTATGGTATCATAATAAAGATAATACTTTATGGGGCGAAGATAGTTTCGTTAAAATTAATACTTTTAACACTGTTCAGGGATTTTGGCGGCTCTTTAATAATATTAAATTCACCGATCAATGCTTTTTCTTAATGAAAGAAAATATATTCCCATTATGGGAAAAACCAGAAAATGCATCAGGTGGTACATGGAGTCTTCAAATTAATAGAAATTCTGCTGATAAAATTTGGACACATTTAGTATTATTAATTATTGGCAGAACTTTAGCAAAAAATATGGATGATATTAACGGGATTTCTATTAGACCCAAGTTTAAATTTAGTGTAATAAAAATATGGCTTAATAACGTACCGAATTCGAAATTCTTAGACTTATATAACAAAAAAGAAATAAAAAGTATTTTGGGCAAAGATTATGAATATCATAGAATTAAATTCATTAAATCAATAAAAAATTGATTCATTTTAAGACTTATTAGATTTATTTTTATTTTTTATTATTAAAATGCAAATCTTCATCAAAACCCTTACTGGCAAAACTATTACTCTGGAAGTTGAATCCAGTGATAATATTGAAAACGTAAAGCAGAAAATCCAAGATAAAGAAGGTATTCCTCCTGACCAACAACGTCTTATCTTTGCTGGTAAACAACTTGAAGATGGAAGAAGTCTAGCGGATTATAATATTCAAAAAGAAAGTACTCTTCATTTAGTATTACGTCTACGCTAATACTTTTACTTGTATACACATAAGATGAGTTCAAGTCCATAATGAATATTTGTGTGAATACGACAATGTTATTACTGTCCTAATACTTTTAGTAAAAAAAATTGATTTTTTTTTTTGAGAATTTATTATTACTTTATATCACTTACTTGACAACATTTACAGACACAACCACATTAGTCTGTATTCAAGTGTTATCCAAAATGGAGTCTTCTCACAGTTCTTCTGATTCGGGGGAGGGGGGTTCATCTGCTGGTTTAGATGAGCAACATTCTTGTTACACCTGCCGTATTCCTGGGTGTGAAACGCCGATTGACCATGCCCGTCATGGTTGTCCGAGTTTCAGTCATGGAGGACGGTGTTTCCGGCATTGCTATGCCGGGGGTATTGATGAGACATGTACATGTTCCGGCATATGATGTATTACATGTTCTCTTTTATTTTATCTATCATACTAATAGAAAAATCATAACAATTACGACAAGTATTAATAGCGCAATTCCCATAATCATACCCATTGGGATATCAAATAATCCCGGTGTAGATGATTCAGAGTCTTGGGTTACTTCATTAGCAAAATCATTAATAGCATCTGTTAATGAACCATTTTTTTGTATTGCACGTAATACAGACTTATTAAATTGTTCAATATTACTGTGTTCAAATACAACATTTCCTACCGCCTCTAAATCCATATTATTTTCCATGGCAACAGAACTCATAACTTCTTGAGTTACTTCATTCTTAACAATATTAGTAATTTTATTTGTAATCTCTGTTACATTTTTTGATTTAGCTTTACTAAAATTAGTTGCTCCAGCAGTAGCTTGTGCAAGTTGTATTAATTCATTTTTTAATTGATTACTAATAGTATTTTTTATTTTATTATTTTGTAAACATGATACATCTAAATATACTTTCTGGGAAATATTACTATTTTTAAAAGTTATTGAACCCATTGTTTTAATCTTAATATTCTGAGTTGCCATTACATTTGCAGCACATGATTGTGATGTTGTATTAATAACTTCTGTAATGGTTTCATTAACTGTTTTAACAACGTTTTTTGATTTAGAATTACCCATAAAAAAAAGCTTATATATATTATATATATATTATATATAATATAATATTAAAATGAGTCATAATGGTGTCTATCCATTATGTGATGAGCAATATAAAAGGATGAAAAATTCTGATAGAGAACCTAAAGCAAGAATATTTGATGATCATGCTTGTAGAAGTGGTGGTAGTTTTTTTTATAGAGAATTAGGACCTAATAATTTAATTATAAAAAATGGAAAATTTAGTAGGGATAAATATGGTGTTGATGATTTAAAAAAATTAGGTGTTCATGATGATATAAATACTATTGTAGTACCACCTCATATGAAAGGTAGAGCATCTGAAGATCATTCTTGGGGCGGACGTCAACTATCTTTTGGTCCTGGTGTTACTGATTTTCATGGTTCTGTTGGTCGTGATCGTATTTCTAATCTACAACTTACTCGCACAAGAGATTGGAAAAGACATAAAGAAGATTGTTGTCTTGGTAAAAAAGGTAAAGATGAATGTGGTCATTTTTTTAGTGCTAGAGGTGGTAGTAATAATGCCGTCTGTGATAATATCATACACAATATGTGTAAAGAAAGTTATTGGAAAACTAAACCTGAATGTGCTTGCTTTAATTCATCTATTGCTACAAAATTAAAACAACCGGCAAGATGTGTTGATCCTAAATGTCAATCATCAAATGCATATAAAACAATATCAATGAATTCCGGTAATTGTCCAGATGTAATTGATTGTAGTTTAGTACTTGATTTAGATGCTGGTGAATTTATTGAAACTTCTGGTATGAGTGTTGTACAAAATTGTGGTAAAAAAGAAGAAGAACCCAAAGAAGAACCCAAAGAAGAACCCAAAGAAGAACCTAAAGAAGTAGAAATTGAAACAGATAATAATAATATGTATTATATCGGTTTTGGGCTAATCATTCTATTAATTATTCTTGTAGTGTTTGCACTTTTGATGAAAAAACGTCTAAGAATGTAGCACTAGAATCACGAATATCACCTGACCATTTAGGTAGCCATTTATGAGGGATTAAATTAGCAAATTTATCATCATAGTATTCATTAAATAATTCGCGATAATAAAATTCTTCTTCTGTCTGCGGAGTATCAAACTCATATAATTCATGTCGTCGCCCAAATCGTTCATAATTAATACTTTTTTTTGCATGCTCCTTTAAAGCGTCCTTCCAGGAATAACCAACCGCATCCGACATCGCATTTTTAGTTCTCCATAATAGTTCTTTTGGTAGATAATTTCCTGTATCAAATGCATCTCTTAATATTTTCTTTTCAATCATATTGTTTTTCTTTGGATCTAAATATTCATATGGAAGACTCAGAACAAATGATAGCAAATGCTTATTAAAGAAAGGCAATCGTAATTCACAAGATACAGATGATGTTACACGGTCTGCTCGCAACCCATCATATAAATGAATTTCTTCTAATAATCTAATACATTCTTCTCTATGTTCTTTAGATGATGGAGCATTAAAGAAGTATAAATATGAACCTAATAATTCATCAGCAACTTCACCGCTATAAATTACACAAATTTCTGGATATATTTCTTTTATATATTTAACTGCTAATTTCATGGGTGTAGATGCTCTTGTAGTAGTCTCATCATAACTTTCATTATAGTATACAACATTCTCTAATTCTTTTAAACCTTCCTCTATAGGAATAATTATCTCATGATGTTCAGAATTAATAAATTTTGCTACCTTTCTTGCAGCTATTATATCCGGACTATCATAACTAAAACCAATGGTAAATGTCTTTATTCTATGCGATAATAATTTAGATGCAATACTCGCAACTAATGAACTATCTATACCACCTGATAATAGAAACCCATAATCTCTCTCCGGATGTAACTTACTTTTAACAGAAAATGTTAATAGTTCCCTTAATTGGTACGCAGCATCTTGATAAGATATATCTACTATATTTTGGCGAAAGTTGAAATATTGTTTAATAGAATCGCCATATTGTAAATAAGAACCCGCCGGAAATGCCTCAATAGTATCACATAAATCACTAATAGCTTTTATTTCGCTAGAAAAATATGTACCAGTAGACGAATGTCCTACAAAAATAGGTCTAACACGCAATTCATCACTACATACATATAATTGCTTATGAGTGCGATCGTAAATAATAATAGCATATTCACCATCTAATTTATTACAGAACGCATTCATATCACGTCCAACATAATCAAATAATGGTAAAATTACTTCACAATCACATTTTATATCAGAAAGACCAATTTCTTTACTTAACTCTTTATAATTATAAATTTCACCATTAGTTATACAGACTAAATCGCGATATTCAAATGGCTGTACACCATTATCAGATAAATCCATAATAGCTAATCGATGAAATCCTAAAAAGACATTATCATACCAAGCACTGTTAGTGGCATCAGGACCTCTATGTTTTATTTTCATAAAATTTTTATTTAATTTAGATTGATGTTCCGGATGCGCCTTGGCTATATAACAAAAGATACCACACATTATAGTTTATAATGTTTGTTTTTTTCTAAGTTAATTTATTTTTATATAAAAAATAAACAAATATGTACTAATAAATGGAAATAGTAATAAGAGAATTTTTTAGAAAGATATGGGAATATAAAAAAACACTTACTATAGGTCTTATATCCGGATTATTAGTATTATTTAATCTCTATAATTTAATTATTGGATTAATCTATTATGATGATACATGTCTAGAAACAAAATGGTCTTTAAATTTAGCTTCATGGATACTGTTAGGAACAAGTATTAATTTATTATTAATATGTGGGACCTTATGTGCATCATATTTAAGTCATAATAAGTTATTTGACCAATTGGAAAAAATATTCTGGATAGTTGTTATTATCTACTCAGGCATACAATTTATATTTGGTAGTGTATTAATTAGTGAATCAGAAGAATGTATTGTTAGCGTTATATGGGTTAATAGTATAATTTTATGTGTGATTCAATATTTAATAGTTCCAAGTTTTATGTATATAATGTGTCCATTTTTATCAGCATATAGTATATGGAAAAGTTTTATAATAGATGAGAATTTTATAGACACTGAAGTTATATAAATGATAATATCATATAAATAATTTCGTTAGGAAACAAATTTAATCTTTTTATTATATTTGCAATATAATTATTATAAATAAGCTTATTTATAGAATTATTTCTATTATATGGTAATGATGAATGAATATTAGCAAATATAATAGGCGAATGTAATTCTCTAAACATTAACTGATTAATTTTATTAATATGTTCTTTAGTACAATTTAAGAACCACCGATTTGTTACAAATTCAACATAATATTTATTATTAGAGAAATATATGTTAATATATCCGAATTTATCATAGTAGGGATTATAAATTAATTTTTTATTTTGAAAGGCATCATTAATTAATAGTGTATTGTTAATATCAACTAAATCTAATATATTTTTAATTGATGTTTCTGTATACCACAATCCAAATGAAATCATTATATTATATAAAGCCAAATGAATTAAAAATAAATATATGAAAAAAATAATTAATATGATAACCAATAAACCTGTTAATAAACGTGGATCTTTTTCTTCTGGTGATATCCTATCTGACAGATATAAGTTAAGCGAATTATTAGGATATGGATTATTTTCCAATGTATGGGAAGCTGTAGATAAAAAAACAGGCAATAATGTAGCCATAAAAATATTAAAACACGGTAAAGATAATCATGATATTGCTGTAGATGAAATTAAAATATTAACAAAATTAACCAAAAATAATAAACACAATGCTCCTGTATTAAAACTAAAGAGTAATTTTACTGTTACGAAAAATGGACATAAACATTATTGTTTAGTCTTCAAAAAATATGGTTGTAACTTATATGAACTAATTAAATATGTTTATAATGTTGAAAATAAAAAACTACCATTGAATATTATTAATTATATAGCCAAACAGTTACTACAAGCTATTAAATTTGTCCATAAACAGGAAGTTATTCACACTGATATAAAATTAGAAAACATTATGCTATATAAAACTATTAATGATATTGATTTCCACTCATTTAAAGAAGAAGATTTTAAACTTGTTTTAGTTGATTTTGGCACGGCTTGTTGGTTTGACGAACATTTTTCTGATTACGTTCAAAGTATGGAGATGCGCGCACCAGAATGCATATTAGGTTCTGAATATAATGAAAAAATAGATATATGGTCTATCGCTTGTTGTATTTTTGAATTAGTTACTGGTAAATCGCTTTTTCAATTAGAAACAACACATTATTCTGATTCCAGTGAAAGTAGTGATGATCATGAATTATTAGTCTTCGTTCACTTATTTAAAATTCAATCATTATTGGGTAAATTACCACATACTAACTATGTTAAATATAGAGATTATTATGATTCTAATGATAATTTACGACACTTTCACCCAGATATGATACCACATAGAGGACTGAAAACTATATTACAAAAAGATTATAATGTTGGAAAAAAGAGTGCAAAAAAAATAGAAGATTTACTATTACCGATGTTAGAATTAAATCCTAATAAACGTCATAGCGCACATGATATGTTATTGCATGAATGGTTCCATTAAATAGCAATGTACTTATATTTGGTTAATATTACTTTTTTATTATGATAGAATGTGTATTTCATAGGTTTAATTTTAGAATATTCTTCTTTTTTATCTGGATGATATATATCCACATATTTATCCCAAAAATCTTTTCCATTTGATTGTTTTACAGATACCTTTGCAAATTTAGTGAATTTTTTAATATAAGATATATCATACGTATTAATAACATCCTTTAACATTTGTTTATTAGGCAATTTTTGAAAATATATATATATAGCCTTACTCATGAATTGAGCCATATATAATTCATGAGGTTCTAAATACTCTAATATCATTATCCATACCTCTGTAGGTAACATGCTTATATATATATTATTAGGTATAACAAAAAAAAATAATCAATTTTAAAATTGAAAAAAAAATAATCAGATTTAAAATTTATCAAATATTACTTACTACAATGTCTCTGTCGTGGAGTGACCGTATTGTTATGAACGATATAACGTTTGAAAATGCTCTCACAAATCTTAATAGATGGGATGATAATGCTCTGAATAAGCTTGTTAATCATATTGACACCGGCAAATTCAATGTAAACTACTGTGATAATGTTAATGATAATTGCGATCTTATTCAGAGAATTCGAGCTGAAGCTGTGCTGATTCTAGAACTCAAAGGCTATCTTGGATACTCTTTTTAAGTTTATAATTTGCCAAAATTATCACATGTGTATTTGCCACATGTTTTACTTCAGAAGTAACATAATCAAAATACGGAAATTTTTCTCTTTTATATATTTTATGATATCTAATCATACCTGATTGTTTAAGCTTCTCTAATGCTTTATATTTTGGTACATGTTTTGGTATATATTTTAATTTTAATTTCAACATACTAGCTTTATCCCATACAGGAATTGTTATAAAGAAAGCTAGTTCTTTTTTTGTATTCTTTAATTGTTTAATTATATGTTCTACAGCTTTTACCATTAACAACTCATCAAATGGCGGATTAAATGAATAAAATCCAGAATATAATTTCATACCAAAGAAGGACCCTTTACTACCAAAATATTTTTCAATATCATAAAATAAACTACAATAATTATCATAATAATGATTGATTGATGATGCAAATAATTCAAAATTAACACCCAATTCTTCATGGATTTTTTTATATAAATCAGGATGTACTGCTAATTGTAAATTATAAATTTTTAAAACAGTGTATCTATTGATTAGACACCATAATAGTGTATTAAGTTCATAGTCTTTACTATTATATTTAAGTTTTAATTTTAAATATACTCGTTTTTCTATTGCTACATCGTAACTTTTATTATTAATATGCAATGATAATGTAATTATATTATCATCAGTTACTTGAGTTATTTGATATTTATCTAATTTTTTTATTTTTTTAATTTCACGAATAGAACTATCACATTTTGTTTTCAATTTTCTAAAGAAATTATTATAAAATTCATTTGATACTTTTACTGCAGTAAATCCGTTTTTTTGTTGGTATTCAATATCATCTTTAACAGTTGCAATACTTATTGGACTAACAATTAAAGGATCTTGAAAACATTTACCATTAATAAATTGACTAAAATACCATCTGCTAAAGATACTTGAAATTATTTTTTTCTTTAATGTTTTTGTTTTTTTCTTAATTACATCATAAAAATAATTTCTGATTTTCTTTAATAAATATACCCTTTTTAATTCTATGCTTGGATGTATTTTCTGATATTTACATTTAGTAAATGAATATTCCATATATACAAAATAATATAAAGTTTTTTAAACTATTAATATCATATGACTATTATTGAATACATCTGGATTGGCGGAAATAACGAATTGCGTTCCAAGGCACGTGTATTATCTTCTGATAATTTAAATGTTACATTAGATGATATCCCTGAATGGAATTATGATGGTAGTTCTACTGAACAAGCTGAAGGACATTACTCAGAAATTATCTTAAAACCACGGAATCTATTTAATTGTCCATTTAGAGGCAAACATAATTATTTAGTCATGTGCGACACATATTATCCCAATGGAGAACCCCTTAGTAATAATCACAGACATCATGCCAATAACTTCTTTAATCAACATTTAGATGAAGAACCATGGTATGGATTAGAACAAGAATATTTTATGTTAGATATTCATACTAATCTACCCTTAGGATTTGAACATGCCGTTTCGCAAGGTCAATATTATTGTAGCGTGGGTAGTACTAATGCTTTTGGTAGACAAATTGCTGATGAACATATGGAATTGTGTTTATATGCCGGAATTTCTATCTCTGGAGTAAATGCCGAAGTCGCACCCGGTCAATGGGAATTTCAAGTTGGTCCATGTGAAGGAATTGATGCTGGTGACCAATTATGGGTAGCGAGATATATTTTACAAAGATTATCTGAAAAATATAGTGTTAAAATTGATTTTCATCCTAAACCTTTACAAGGCGAATGGAATGGTTCTGGTTGTCATACAAATTTTAGTACAAAAAAAATGAGAAACAAAAACGGTTATGATACTATATTGGCTGCTATAGAAAAATTAGCAGAAAATCATGAAGAACATATGGAAGTATATGGACATAACAATGAATTAAGAATGACAGGCAATCATGAAACATCTAATTTTAATTTGTTTAGTCATGGTGTTGGAAATAGATGCACATCCGTTAGAATTCCTACATTAACATACAGAGATAAGAAAGGATATTTTGAAGACCGTCGTCCAGCATCTAATTGTGATCCTTATTTGGTGACTCAAAAAATTTTGAAAACAATTCTATAAGTTCTTTTGGTTCTAAATTTTTATTTTCATTGTTTTTTAATTTTATTACAAATATACAAATTAATGTTATAAATTTATGAATTGGTTCTAATATTGGACTATTTAATTCTTTCATAACTAATTCCCTATATTGTTGTATTTGTAATAGGTTGATTGCATATTCTAAATATTGTTTATTATTTTCAATAAAGAATCCATTAAAAAATGTTTTCATTGCTTTTGTATATTCCTTTATCCGAAAAATATTATCAACTAGACCACCACCACTCAATCCACTAGTAGCTGTTAATGCTGCACTAGTAGTTGAAGTTAAACTTTCAATACTTTTATTTACAACACTCGTAGCAGAAGAAATAGCTTGATTTAATATTTTTCCTATATTATCATATGCTTGATTAGAACTCGTTTCCATAAAAGTATTTATATCATCGCTTACATTTGAATTAACTAATGCTTCTAAAGCTGCTTTATCAAGTTTATCTACTAAGTTTGGATTACTCAACATTATTCGTTTAGTAGATGATTTCTGATATATAACAAACATTGCATATAAGGCATCAATTAATTTTATACTTACAAATCCAGTAGTTCCTATGGCTACTAAAGGAGGTAAAACTGCTAAGAATAATGCTACTATTGTTATTAACCCCCATACAAATGTTACAAAAATACTATATATAGTTAATGCTAGTATACCAAGTCCACTTACACTTATGGCTGCGCCAATTGCAGCTTCTAATGCAAGTCCACCGTCGAATGTTCGTGTAAATATTTTCTTAATATTGTTAAAAGATTCTATAATTTGTTTAGCCATACGTTGTATGATAATGTTCAACACTACTATACCTTTTATAGGGTTATCATTAATCTCATCCCAATTAATATCATCTGGTAAATATGGTTTTATAAAATTATAAATAAGATTCGTACCTTGTTTAATACTTTCATCTGAAAATGCATTATTTTCTGTAATTAATGTTTTTAATTTATCTAATATATCTTTAATATCATTCATTATATAATATAATAAATAAAAAAAGAAATTGGACTACAACCTCAAATTATTCCATGATATCAAAGGTTGAGAACAGCTACCATCGGAAACAACTTCTCCAAACAACAAATACATTTCATTAGGGGATGGTGTCTTACCAATGATTAATTGTGATTTTCTTGGCGAAACATGCAAAGTATCACCAATGATTTCCCTCCTACCGGCTTCGGAGATCTCCTCACAAACTTTCGACACGTCACCATCTAACACGCTACTGAATTCAGAGCTTACCGTCGGTAATTTATCAGAACCTAATCCCAACAAGTCCTTAGCTAAGGGACGATTAGAATCAGATTCAATTAGCTGACAAACTATACATCGCTCGTGAGTTGTACGATTTCCGAAATACTTAGACCCAGAAACATATTGAAGACTTAAGGGACCTAGCGATTTTGAATTTGGTAAAATTCTCTTTGTAATATTAAGCGCGTCATTAACCAAATTATCGTTGTCATCGTCATCGTCCTTGTCGTAGTCCTCATCCTGTTCATCATAGATATGATGAGCTATTTCACCACAATTTTTCTCATCACCATTTGGTTTATCCCAGATTGGCGTCAAGGAAGTAGTAGGTTTCTCTACCAAACGTTCCAACGAATCCATAGATTTATCTACCAAATGAGCATACAGATCCATAGGTTGCTTTTCCAACGAACTTATCGTGAGATAAGTAATTATTCTTAATACCGAAAATTGAGGAAAAAAAAATCAATTTTATACATATATGTGGCTGTATATGCCTTTATTAATTCTGATATTTTTATATTCATTTACACCATAATAGATTAAATAAAAAACATTTTTTCTCAGGTTCTTCTATAGTTTCTAAATATTGCTCAGGTTCTTCTGGACTTTTACATATAAGAGTTTTAGCTAATATAAAAACCTCATCTATACCTGAATCATCTTTTGCTGATGTTTCTAAGTATAATAACCCATATTTATTAGCGAATGATTTAGCTTCTGTATAAGTTATTTCTCTGGTTAATACTTTATCTGTCTTATTCCCAACAATAATTAAATTCTTATTTTTTTCATCAATCCAATCTGTTAGTTTATAGAAACTATCTGCATCATCTACAGAATATACTAATATTATACCATCTACCTTTTTAAGATAGGCATTCACAATAGGTCTAAATCTCAGTTGACCTGCAGAATCAAAAATATTTGTATTATGACGAGATATAAAATCTACCCCAATAGTAGATTGACGTTCTTCTAAAAAATCCCTATTTGCCCATGCTGCGAGAATAGAACTTTTTCCAACTCCGGATTCACCAATCAAGATTAATCTTTTTTTCATATATTATATTATAATATAATGAAATGCCATAATAAACCAAAAAAAATAAATTGTATCATTACTCCTCAAGAAAGTAAAATATTTTATGATTTGCAAAAATTAAATGGACATGAGTATTCAGGCGCATTAGTGTTTAATAAATATGGATATCTAAATAAATTTAATATATTTGCCGGCGGAGATTCTGTTAGTACATGGGGTCATCATCATATCATAAATTTTCATACACATCCTACTAGAAAAGAAATTAAAAAATATTCACCACCATCTTATATTGATTATGCCAATAAATTAGCAGCACTCGCTTACTTTTATAAACAATATTCTTTACGTGGTTCAAGTATCGTTTTTGATAATAATGGTTGTTGGGTTTTTACTCCCACTAAAAAGTTAATTAAAGAATTTATAAACGCATCAAGTAAACGCAAAAAAAAAATACTCAAAATATTACGATTTAATACAAGAATTCTTAACTTACAATTATCACAAGCATCACATATAATCAAATGCAATAAAAATTCGTTTCCACCAATTTCATTACGCCAATATATTAATCGTATACTCCATATTATGACCCCTGGGATAAAATCTAATTTAGGCTATAAAATTAATTATTATCCCAAAAATAAAAAAATTATTATCTATAATGTACATCAATGTATTGAAAAACCAACAAGTAAATATAAAGTTTATAATATTCCGCCAAAAATTGAACGTAAATTTCTTAGTATTAAATATAAAGATTAATGAATATACTTTGTATCCCATTAAACAATAACAAACAATTAGTTGTTATACAAAATATTAACGATGTGTCAATTGATATTAATTTACATTTAAATTTAAATTTATTTAGAATTGATTATCCTAATATTTTTAATGATTTAGATAATGTATTTTATCGCAAAATTAAAAATAAAAAATTAGATAGAAGTTATTATGAATGCGATGTTACATATTATAATAATATACTCTCTGGTACATTGCAACAAAATGCGATGTTCGCATATATTACTAATATGTACAATGATAAACGACTAATTATACCCACAATTTTACAAAATGTAAAAATTAACCTTTTTGTTTTTAATGTAAAATTAAATGTTAAATTAACTAATATTTTAATCAAAGAACGCAAATTTACTACTACAGAACCCCATAATGATTTTGGTATCTATACACTTAATAAAATAAAAGCTTATTTTAAACTTGATACATTTACTAACATTATTAAAATGATTATACCTAAAAAATTTAATAATCTTGATTTTATTTATTTACCCACAAACTATACTCGTCTTTACAAACATAATATTATTGCATATAATGGTAGTAAATGGACTAATTATACACATTATCCAATCAAATATTATGCCTATGGTTTGCAATTTAGTCCTAAATTATATAATAAATTTTTATTACCCAAAAATTTTAATTATTCTTTACAATATAAGTTTATAATTCAAAATAACAATCTATGGTTGATCATAAATGAAAAAATTAAATTATTTATTAAATTATAGGAGAAAATGAAAACTTTACTTTGTATATTGTGTTTCGTTTTAATAGTTACAGTATTAGCATTACTCATGCGTCCATGCAATTTTAGTGAAAGCATGACTCCCCGTCCTGGGCGGCGTGGTGGTCGTGGTGGACGTGGTGGTCGTGGTGGACGTGGTGGAAGAGGCGGAAGAGGCGGACGTGGTGGTAGAGGCGGAAGAGGCGGACGTGGTGGTAGAGGTGGTGCCCCTGCACCTGCCCCTGCACCTGCACCTGCCCCTGCACCTGCCCCTGCACCTGCCCCTGCACCTGCCCCTGCACCTGCACCTGCACCTGCACCTGCACCTGCACCTGCACCTCGCGGAAGAGGTCGCGGAAGAGGTCGCGGAGGAAGAAGTCGCGGAAGAGGTCGTGGAAGAGGTCGCGGAAGAGGTCGCGGAGGAAGAGGTCGTGGAGGAAGAGGTGGATTGTGGAAATGGTTTAAGCCACGTAATATTTACAATTATTACTATTCCGATCCATATCCTTATGCATATTATCCATATGCTGATTATGCGTATTTACCATATAATAGTCGTTATGGAATTTATAGAGATATGTCGCCCGAAGTATTGGACAAAAAAAAATATACAATGAGACATGATACATTAGATTATGCATTAGAATATTGTTATGATATGGGTTCTTGCGCCACACTTACATATGATCGTAATACTGGTAGAGCATATTACTTAGACCATACACATCCTACTCGTTTAACGGAAACTCCTGGTTGGGATACTTATGTAAAATTATATTAATCAACTTCATCAATTACTGGTTCAGAATAATTTAATAATTTATTTTTTTGTTCAGCACATTCCGCCACAGTAGCATTAGGATTATTATCTAACCAATCTAAAATTTCATTAGCAACTGTTTCTTTTTCTGACTTATTTTGAAAACATAATGCCTCCAATTCATGTCTGGCATTTACATTTGCTAAATTTTCTTCATCATCTTTTGCAAACTTTTCAGCTTCTTGTAACATTCGCTCAATTTCTTCAGATGTTAAACTATCATTCGTATTAGTAATTGTTATATTACTTTCTATTCCAGATGTTGTTTCTTTAGCCAACACATTTAAAATACCATTCGCATCAATATCAAATGTTACTTCTATTTGTGGAACACCACGTGGCGCTGGTGCAATACCAGTGAGATTAAATTGACCCATTAATCTATTATCACGTGTGAATCTCCTTTCACCTTCATATACTTGAATTGTAACTGCAGGTTGATTATCTTGATATGTTGAGAATGTTTGTGTCTTTTTAATTGGCTTTACTGAATTACGTTCAATTAATACAGTCATTACTCCACCAGCTGTTTCAATTCCTAATGATAAGGGAATTACATCCAATAATAGAATATCTTCTGCACTAGTTCCTTTAGTATTACCACTCAATACGGCACCTTGAACAGCAGCACCATAAGCAACTGCTTCATCTGGATTGATAGTTTTATTTAATGGTTTTCCATTAAAATAATGTTGAATCATTGCTTGTAATTTTGGAATACGTGTAGTACCACCAACTAATACAATTTCATCAACTTGATTTTTACTAATATTTCCATCTTTGATTACAGTTTCTATAGAAACCATACATTTGCGGAATAGATCTTGACATAATTCTTCAAATCGTGCCCGAGTAATATTTAATATAAAGTCTTCACCATCATAAAGTGAATCTAATTCAATAGTTGCTGTAGCAGATGAAGATAAAATTCGCTTAGCTCTTTCACATGCGGTTTTGATGCGTCTTAATGCACGCGCATTCTTACTTAAATCTTTCTTGTTCTTGCGTTTAAACTCACGACAACAATGTTGTACTAAACGATTATCTAAATCTTCGCCACCAAGATATGTATCTCCACATGTTGATTTTACTTCAAAAATTCCATCATCTACATTTAATAAACTACAATCTGTAGTTCCGCCACCGATATCAACTATAAGAATGTTTTGTTCCTTATCAGATTTGTTATCTAATCCATATGCGATTGCAGCTGCCGTTGGTTCATTAATTATTCTTTGAATATTAAGACCTGCAATGACTCCCGCATCCATAGTTGCTTTTCTTTGAGCATCATTAAAATATGCCGGAACAGTGACTACAGCATTTGTTACTTCTGAACCTACATAGTCTGAAGCAATTTTCTTCATTTTGGTTAATACCATAGCTGATATTTCTTCGGGCGAGAATTGTTTGATTTCATCCTTATACGATACTTCAAATGCTGGTTTACCGTTTTCGGTTCGTATAACTTTATATGACCAATTACTAATATTTTTTTGAAGTTCTTCATCATCAAATGTACGTCCGATAAATCTTTTTGCCTCATAAATTGTATTTGTTGGATTTGAATTAGCTTGATTTTTTGCTGCATCACCAATTAATCTCTCTGTTTCATTAAAAGCTACTATACTTGGTGTGGTGCGATTTCCTTGTTCATTTGCAATAATTTCAACTCTACCATTTTGAAATATACCAACAGCCGAATAAGTAGTTCCCAAATCAATTCCTACGCAAATATTAGATGACATTTTTATAAATATATAATTGATTTAATATATGTGTATCTTTAAATCAATTTTTTATAGAAAAAAATCAATTTATCTCCATATCTAATAAAACACTTAGTTATATTGATCCTGAAATTATATCAAGATAATCCAGATTCATTGTCCTCCAAAGAAAAAAATACCCAATAATGAATTATATGGTTTTCTTCAGAATCTGATTAATTCATCATATAAGTCTACCAAATAAAATATCATATTATCAAAACATCCAAGACTATCTTCTTCATTTTCCTTATAATAATTAATTTCTATTTGCTTATGTATATTTAATAACTCACTATGTAACTCATCAAATTCATAATATGTATGAGCACATGTAATGATTAAATTTTTAATTATCCGTTTTAATTCATAATAATCATAATTGTTCTTTAATAATATCTTAAAAGTACTTATAATTGCCGTTAATAAATCATTACGATTATCATCCGTATACCAACGTCTTACTGATTGACCATATCGTTCATCTAATAATACCTTGTTAGTAGTGTTATCTACTATTAGTTTTTCATGTATATTTAAATTTTTAAATATAAATGCATTATGATATGCAACATTTAAATCCATTATAATATTATAATATATTATAAATGTCTAATTTTTATTTGTCGTTACTTAATATTTTTTCACATATAACTGGATGGTGGAAACCTGATTATATTAACGATTATTATTCTGATGATGAAGAAGAAGCATTTGATTTAATAGAAAATATACTTCATACTGAACAACCCAAAAAAAAGTTTCAAAAATTAATTATTGATTATTACTCAAAATAATGAGTCCAAAATACATCATACATATAATAAAATATTGTGGAAAAAACAGCCGTTACAACTGTATATGTTGTTGCTGATGATAAATTCCCAAACCATGCATATGTAAATAATGTTATAAAAATCATAACAATCATTCTATACAAAATTGTTTTTAATATTATTTTTTTATTCATTTATAATATATATAGATAAAATGTCGTTATATACTTATGTTCCGGCATATGATAAATTATCATCAATTTATTTAAATGATTATCTTACTGCGTCTACTAGTTTTTTAAATTTATTAAAATCTTATAATTCTTCTTCATGGTACATCCCCAGTATTAGATCCAGATATATTTATAATTATAATCCTACCACATATCGTATATCTTATAAATCCGAATATGTCCCTATTGGTTACTGGAATCCTTCAACTTATAAATGGATCTGGCCTTGGAGTTCATATTATAATAAAAAACTCTTAGAAACTTATGTTGACTTAGATGATATGAGAGCATTACGCACTTATATCGGCGGACTTAGTAGCAATTTAATTAGTTCTGATGTATTAACATTAACCAGTATGGATTATTCTAAAGTTACTAATTTAATCTCTGCTATGGCTATGTCTGCTCTTAACGGACGCAGTGTTCATGCATTACGTTATTCTAATGGTAATGTTGTTTATGCAGTTCTCAGAAATATCGAAAAATCTAGTTCTTCTGTACCAACAAGCATTCAAAAACAAATGAAGAAAGGCAAAAAGAAGTCTACCCGTAGGAAGTCTACCCCCAGAAAGTCTACCCGTAGGAAGAAGTCTACCCGTAGGAAGAAGTCTACCAGTAGGAAGTCCCGTTAAATTATGTGTATAACATTAAAGAAGATAACGATTCTTCTTCTTTCTTTTTTATTTCATTATTTTTTACATAAGCCTCAAAACCAATATCAATATCTTCTTTTGTTAATATAAATCTCTTATTTGGTGCCAACATTAATACCCGTTTAGCATGTGCTATTTTAATACTATGAATATATAATTCTATAGAACCCCCAAAAAATTCAAACATATCTTTATTTTTTTCAAAAAATTCATCCGTAATTACATTATCATTCTCTAAACTCCACTCACTTTCTCTCTTCAAAATTGCCAGGAAAATATCTCTCATTTCCCCAGAAGAATAAGGATCTATAGTAAATCTAAATGGAAAACGTCTCTGTAATCCAGAATTATATGCAAAGAAACATTTTTCTATTTCTTTCTTATACCCGGCAATAATACAGATAAAATCTTCTTTACATTCCGATAAATATCTGTTTATTTCATCAATGCATTCTTTAGAAAAACCATCTGAAGAATTTCTATCACGATCACGTCCTAAAGAATATGCCTCATCAATAATTAATATTCCGCCCTTACATGATTCTAATACATCTTTTGTTTTTGCTGCTGTATGACCAACATATTTGCCTATTAAATCTGGAGCTTTCACAGATTTAACAATTCCTGTTGATAATATTCCCATACTTTTAAAAATTTTTGCCAAAATTTCTACTACAGTAGTCTTACCCGTTCCTGGTTCTCCATATAAAACCATATGCAACATATTCTTATTACTCTTAGCAATTCCAGACAAATGAAAAATAATAAGGTCTATTATGTTTTCTTTTAATTTATGCATACCTATCATGTTTTTTAAGTCGTATAATGGTCCTATAATGGAAAATAGCTGTTCAAAATTGATTCTCTTATTTAACTCTATGAATACGTCATTTGGTATTTCCGTGTTGAAAAATAGAGAAACTAATTTAATGATATCATCTATGGTCTCTAATTTATGATCATTGATAATTTCATCAAACGTAACTTTTCTCTTTTTTGTGTTATCCAAATTGCTATTTATTTGTTTACGCTTCATATAGATTAATTCAAGAAAAAAAAATGGTTAATATTAAAACACTACTATTATTTGGTTTTGAAATTCCAAAACGCACAAATATATTAGAACATACTATCTCCGAAATTTTAAACTTTTATCAATCTAATATTATTTCTGATACCAATTATCCCGATTTAACCAAAACATTCTCTATAATATCATTTGAAAATACAGATATTAAACTTTGCAAATATTTTTACAAAAAAGAATATCTATACTTATGTCTATTACAACCACAAATCATTAAAAATAGTGGTTCCACTCAATTAGATTTTAAGTTAATTAATGAATCAATGAATCATCCACAAATTAATGATTTATTAACTATCTATAAACACATAACCAATATTTGTGTTAAAAAAAATGAACAAAAGATATACGTATTAAATAAAATGTATTAACTATTAAATGGGTCTAACAACATTGTTCTATGGAGTAGAACTTCCCAAAAATGATATTCAATATTATGAACAAAAAATAATAAATTATTATAAACAAACTGGACGTGATACATATGTAACAAAACCACAAATTAGAAGAAAAAATTATACTATTGAATTTGCCAATACTGATGTTATTCTTTATTCATTCTTCTTTCACAAAGAAAAATTATTTTTAGGTATTAAAAATATATCTACTGAATTACTCAATAGTGGCTTTGCATCATTAACCTCTATTGATATGCACCAATATAATTCGGAAATTAATGATATTATGCATATTGCAAACTGTACTATTGATAAATTAAAATATAATATTCATACTATTTACACTTAAAGTTAATTTTTTTATTTAATCCTATATGTCTGAAAGTTATATGCACCGATATGCTAAAACCACTTTAGGTTCTTGGCTTAATAGAAAAGCCTCTAAGAAATTACCACACATATTAAATAATATATTTATCCCAACTTCACAAAATTACAAAATTTATTATGAATATCCTATCTGTTCTGATAAACATGGAAATATTATTGGACTTGATAAACCATGGACTAATAAAATCCCAAGTTATAGACAACTTAAAAACAATAAAGATTTAAATATATTATTTATCTTTGATGTTGTCTATTTTGAAGATAATTCAATCAAATATATTTACGAAATATGCTATAAATCACCCATAACAGACAAAAAAATTAATTTTCTTAAAAAATACAATCTTGAATGCTATGAATTATCTGCACAAGAAATTTTAAATAAATCATTTCCACCCAAAAATATTTCATATCTTAATCATATAGGATGAAAAATCCATTAACCGGAAATAAATATAGTAAACAATATTATGATATTAAAAAAAAATTAGATAAAAAAGATTTACCTATGAACAATGAAAAAATTAAAAAAAAATTCTTTAGTCTTTTAGATAAAAATGATATCATTATTTTAGAAGCCCAAACTGGAGCAGGCAAATCTGTTGTTATGCCACCATTCCTTCTAATGGATTATTTAATCAAAAAGAAAAAAAAGAAAATAGAAGATATTAAAGGTATTATGGTAACCCAACCCAGAACACTAAATGCTAAAAACATTGCCTCTTTTGTTGCAAATATATTAGACGTACCTATTGGTAGTCAAGTTGGCTACCGGTATAGACATAATAATTTAACAAGCAAAGATACTATTCTTTCTTATGTTACGGATGGTTCTTTAGTTCAAGAATTATATCACAATGGTGGTGTATTTGATTATGATATCGTTATTATTGATGAAGTTCATGAACGCTCTTTAAGTATTGATATTCTGCTTATGATGATTAAAAATTATATTAAAAATAAAATGGGCAAATGCAAATTCGTAATCACTTCTGCCACATTAGACAAAGAAATGCTCCATAAATATTATTTTGGTATTGGTAAAATTGGCGATCTTGACGTAGAAGGTAGAGCGTTCCCAGTTACTATTAACTATTTAGATGAACCTGTTAAAAAATACGATAAAAAATTAATGGAAATTGTAGAAAATATACTAACAAAAACTAAATCTGGTGATATATTAGTATTTTTAGAAGCAAAATCACAAATTGATAAGTTATGTCATCTAATGAATAAAGATTTAGGAGAAAAATATAAACTCATATGTTTGAAATTATATAGTGGTATTGATAAAGAAGATGAAGAACTTGCTACCGATGGTGAAAAATTTAAAAAATTAAAAGGCAATCCTAAAAGAAAAATAGTATTAAGTACTAATGTTGCTGAATCTGGGGTCACGGTTGATGGTATTTTATTTGTAATTGATACTGGCTTACGATATGAAATGGTCTACAAAAATAGAATTAGTAATCTAAATGCTGAATTTATCTCTAAAGATTCCGCCGAACAGAGAGCCGGTCGTGCTGGCAGAACTCAACCAGGTACTTGCTATAGACTATTTACCGAAGAACAATATAAAAATTTTGATGAACATAAATCTCCTGAGATATTAGTATCTAATATTGACGATATTATTATTAATCTATTAGGTACGCAATTTATTGGTGATGTCAGTAATCTAAATTGTTTCTTTAGTGGTATGATCACACAACCAAATGTTCAACAAGTTAATGATTCATTAAAATATCTATTTGAATTAGGCATCATTAAAGATAAATGTAAGCTTATGGATGAATACGCAAAAACATGTAAAATGAAGAAAAATAATGAAACGTGTTTTACATTTATAGGCGAATGTATTCATAAATTGCCTTTAGAACCAGCTCTAGCATTAGCATTATTAGCAAGTTATAATTATGGAGTTACAGATGATGTACTCATAATTGTTAGCATGTTATCTGTAGAAAATAAAGTATCTAAATGGTTCTTGAAACCAAGCCGTTTTGACAAAGATAAACTTAAAAAATATAACAAAATTATGAAAAAATATTCTAATACTAAATCAGACTTATTTATCTTATTAAAACTTTATAACCAATTCCAAAAAACAAAAAATCGCAAGAAATGGGCATATGATAATTTCATTAGACTATCTTTCTTGTATAATACTGAGAAAAATATGAAGGTTATACGCAATAAATTTGAAAAGTTAAATAAATCTTGTTATATTGAACAAATCGCTAAAGGTAAATTTAATCATGAAGAAAATATAATTAATTCCTTTATGCATGGCTTTTTTAATCAATTGGCAATTCAAAGCAAATATAATAAAACTGTCTATAATAAATTAATTATGCCCAAAAAAAGAGGCATTGAAGATATTGAACTAAAACCCATGAAAAACAATAATTTAGAAAAAATTAGTAAGCTTATAGCATTTATTGGTCAAGCAAATATTAACGATAATGATACACTTAATGGACTAATTAATATTAATAAGAAAACATTAGATGCATTATACGACATTCAACCCAAATATTTTAACAAAGAAAAAATATTAATTTAAAAAAAAATAAATATCTTTATAGTATAAATGAGTTATAATCCATTATCATCTATAGGTTATTATACAGGAATAAATTATCCCTTATATTATTTATATGCTCAAAGTTGTGATATGTTACAATCAGACGAAACTGATAAAAAAAATGTTACACAAATAGCACCAAATTTATATATCTCTGATTATGAAACCTCTTTTAATAAACAATTATTACAGGAACATAAAATTACCCACATTATTACTTGTGTTTACGGTTTAACTCCAAGATATCCAGATGAATTTATCTATAAAAATATACCATTAATTGATAATCCATCTGAAAACATATTATGTTATTTTGATGATGCTTGTGAATTTATTGATGACGCTATTAAAAATAATGGTAATGTTTTAGTCCATTGCATGTATGGTGCTTCCAGAAGTGCTACCATAATCGCCGCATATATTATGTACAAAAGTAAAGGAGATATATCTCCTAAATATGCTCTAAAATATTTACGTAAAAAACGTGATGCTATTAATCCAAATACGGGATATATTGACCAATTAGAGCAATATTATAATGATTTAAAATTGCGGAATTAATTTAAACATTATTTTTTATTAAATGACAGTAACATGTCCAGAATGTGATAAAGAATCAATTTTTTCTAAATGTAAAAAATAAGAAACATTTCGATTACATACCATATTGTCAGCACTCACCCTCGTCGTACATGTAAGTATCATTCATCCGGCGACGTTTGTTATTACCATTAGATACACCGAAGATGGTAGATGTATCGAGAGGAGGCATTGGAGAAAACTTGTAAAGTTCACCCTCTTCGAACATGTAAGTGTCAGGTTTAGGTTTAGACTCACCCTCTTCGAGCATCCGGGGACGTTTGTTATTACCCTTAGGTAAAGACTCATCCATGACAACTTCTGGGACAAATTCGATGGGAATCGTACAGAATGGCAGTAACGGGGAAACGTAATAAGGGTACCAGTAAGGGTACCAGTAAGGGTACCAGTAAGAGTACCAGTAAGGGTACCAAAAGAGATCCGGGACCGACGAACAGACCATGATGGGGAGAGGAGTATCAATGATAATGGCTATAAATGATGTCCTCAGGTTTAATAATCAATTTTTTCTAAATGTAAAAAATAAGAAACATTTCGATTACATACCATAACATCCACACTCACCCTCTTCGAGCATGGGAGTATCATTCATCCGGCGAGGTACACCGAAGATGGTAGATGTATCGCGAGGAGGCATTGTAAACCGGTAAAGTTCAGGTTCAGGCTCATCCATGACAACTTCTGAGACAAATTCGATGGGAATCGTACCAGCAATGGAGGGGGTAAGAACAAACCATTATTAATATTACGAAAAATCCGCCTAAAGAACATATAAAAATTATATATGTGTTTTATGATGATAATCCGGTGATGGTAGATAGACGGTCTACGGAATTAATTAAATAAAAGATAATAACATTACATTGTGTAATTTATTTTTTAATTCATCATTAAAACCATATGCAAATAATAATGCACCATTACCAAAATGGGATGTATATTTATCAATTTGTTTTTGATTTTTTTTAATCATAATATTATTAGTAGCAGAACCATAATAATTTTTACAATCAATCCATTTTATTTTTTGACCATTAATTATCATTTCATTTTTAAATAATAAATCTGGGGTAATTATATGTCTACCATATTTTTCTTGTTGTTTTTGTCGTAATTCATTTTCAGTAATAATTGAAATTTTTTTATTACGAAAGAATTTATATACTTTTTTTTCAAATTTTTCAGATAATATTTTACTTTTTTGAGGATTACCCAATAATGCATCATTTTTTATTGCATATTTGCTTTTAATATTAATTTGTTTTGCAATAGTCATTGGAGATAGATCATATTTTTTTTCTAATTGTTTTATACTTTTGCTCTGTTTATATTCATTAATTAATGTTCTTTTTAATTTTTTAGCTTTTGATGAATTATATATTATTTTTTTAAATAGAACTTGTCTACGTAAAGAATATAATTGTTTATCTGTTAATTTAACATTAATTTTTTTTCTTAATAAAGTGATGTCTTTTTTAGTTAAATTATTATAACCAGTAATTTTTTCTAAGTATTTATTTACATAAACTTCGCATTTATATGATATTGATTCATTCTTAAATTCCATTATATAAAAAAAAATATTATAAATTTTTTTGTTGCTCTAAAAATTCATTAAATTCTTCTATCAAGTGTTTTGTTTCCGGATGCACACTATCCGAATACATTACTGATGGTTTTTCCCATTTGGGAATCTCATATGGTGCATCCCCATCCCTCCTATCCTTATTCAACCATTCGTTTATTTTTTTATTTAATAAATCCATACATTCTTTTGAACATGCGTCTTGTGTTCCATTTTGTAATGTCAATAAATCCTTACGTAAATTAATTATTATTTTTACTTTTTTTTCATTATCTGAATAATCTTTATACGATGCTTTAGAAATAATTTCTATCAAATTATCGTCATAATCAATTATATATAATTTATTATTTTTATCAATCATAAAATTTCCTATATTTGTATCTGTATAAAACATATTATGTTGCGCTAATAACCATAATTTATCTAACATTTTATGTAAATACATCTCAATTATTGTTGTAAGAATAGCATCACGATTATCACCATTTATAATTTTACGTACATGATCATCTAATGTATCTTTTAATTTTTCCATAATAATACAACCATATAACAAGTTTTCATCGTGAGTTATTTCTAAATAATATTCAACTTTTGGACCAACACCTAATAATGAACTTATATATGTATATTTAAATTCTTGATTACTGCTAGGATTTTCTATCTTAAAAATTTTAGCAATATATTCACAATCGTCCGTTTGTATTAATACTCTTGTATTATAATCACATTTATCTTCATTCCATTTACATTTAATACCTGTAGGTAAATCAGACTCATTACAAGTTTTTTCAGTTAAAAATTTATCACATGAATATTTTTTGCATGATATAAATATTCCTTTATTATTCGCACCAGGGTTGTCTATATAACGACCAAGCTCAAAATAATAATTATCTTCCATTTTTTTTAATTTTTGATTAAACTTTTTTCTAAGTACAGGAAAAGGAATTTCTAGACCTAAATCTCTTTTTCGATATCTGTTAAATGGTACATGTACATCTAATCCACTCAATTTTCCAGTTTTTGGTATTATATATTATCTACGAGATATTTTTTTATTTCTTTTGGTATATTTTCTTCAGTAAAATAATCTGCATTAACTTTTCTATATAACATTATATATGGACTAGCATTGTTTTCTTTAGCTCTAATATATTTCATTAATTTATCATATGATGATTCTTCTCGCACTGAATCATCATAGAGATACCATTTAACATATTTGATAAAAGCGACATAATGACCATTACTATGCATCTTACCATTTTTATCATAAAAAGCATCGCCTTTATGAATAACAACACCAATAAATTCATATGGTTCATCATGAATAGTAATACAACCATCATCTTCTGCTAATTCAAATTTAAAAAATAGTTTGGTGTATTTTACATCAGAAATTTCATCAAACTCAAATTTATAAGGTTTAGTAGCACAAATAAAATATTTATTTATGGTACGTTCGTAAGTCGCAGTAATTGTATACTTGTTTTTATCTGGACAATTACATTTTTTTTGATGTTCTTCACAGGGAGTACCACTCCTACAATCTTCACATTCTGGTTTATAATGTTCAATATTTTTACATACACTATCATAATATGTATTAGGTAAAGGATTATTTATATTTTTATCAATAATTTCTTGCATAGTATCTTCGTTTTTATCTAAATTGATATCTAAGAAATATATATTATCATTTTGAGTTTCTATACTGGATTCTTTTGTCCAAGGACGCTGATATGTTTTAATATTGTTTTTTTTAAATTGAAGAAAATTTCTTGGATCTTTTGGTGGAAAATTTTTATTATTCCATTGGCCGAATTCGTCACATAAGTATTTTTTATCAAAGGAAAATGGAAAAAAATTTTCATCTTCACACATTGATGATTTATTTATTAATATATGATCTAACATATTATTCATAAACTCCTGAGAATCAGATTGTTTGTTTATATCAAAAGAGGAATCCTGTAACATTTTTTTACATAAGTTTACAACATCATCTTGTTTATCGATAGTAAATTCTTTATTTTTATTTTTCATTTCTTCTAAAAAAGTAATATACAGTTCAGTACATTTTTTGTTATATTGATTTTTAATATTAGGTTTCATTAAAAATAATGTTAACTCTTTTATACGATATAATAATTGCATTGATGCATTAAAAAAACATAAACTACTTGGATTGTTTATACCATTTGGTATGAT
>Ga0180432_10001294_pt1 | contig 39809 bp, 35 predicted proteins | sample SS_ome_10_FD_132414 | JGI IMG/M metagenome (GOLD analysis project Ga0180432, IMG submission 132414) | Hypersaline lake sediment archaeal communities from the Salton Sea, California, USA - SS_1_MS_2 metaG | ecosystem: Environmental > Aquatic > Non-marine Saline and Alkaline > Hypersaline >... | reverse complement strand
TGAAGGCCTTGAGATCCACGTTGGCGGCATCCAACAGCGAGCCCTCTTCCCCTCCACCATCGAGAAAAGCGTTCAATACCTCGGGAGTCATGTAGCCGTTGGTCACATAGACGTTAGCGATACCCTCACGTCGTGCCAGCAGGGCCGTGTCGTAGGTGTAGTCAAAGAAGACGGTGGGCTCGGTGTAGGTGTAGGCGATGCTGCGACAGTGTTGCTGCTTGGCCGTCTCGACCAGTTGCCGGGGTGGAGTCTCGCGGCCGAGGATCCGCTCTCTGTCCCGTGGCATCTGGGATATGTCCGCGTTCTGGCAGAAGGTGCAGCGGAAGTTGCACCCCACGGTCGCCACGGAGAGCGCGGTACTCCCGGGGTGGAAGTGAAACAGGGGCTTCTTCTCGATGGGGTCCACCGCTTGGGAGACGGGGTAACCGTACACGAGGCTGTACAGGGCGCCGTGCTGATTCTCGCGTACCTCGCAGATGCCGCGCTTGCCTTCACGAATCGTGCAGCGATGGGCACACGTGGCACACCTCACGGCCATGTCGTCGAGCTTCTCGTACAGTCGCGCTTCCTTCATCGGCATACACCTGTGATCCGGTTTGACCCGGTTCGGCGACCTGCTCGCGCGGTACCGCAATCACGCGTCGCCTGTCTGTGTCAGGCCTTCTCGAGGAGAGGGATCACGCAGATGAAGCGCAGGATCTCCTTCCCGGTATTGGTGAATCGATGCCGCTCGTCGGGAGCGATGAAGACGGTGTCCCCCTCTCCGATGGGTGATTCCGCCGATTCGGACCAGACCACCCCTTCGCCGGACAGCACGAAGACTTCATGCTCCCACGGGTGCGAGTGGTGGGCCGAACTGGCTCCGGGTTCCAGCTCGAACACCCGCATGACGAAGTTGGGAGCGCCTTCGGGCGCTCCGATCACCCATCGGACTGCCACTCCGGGTATCTCTGCGTAGGTCTCAGACTTCACATCACGAAACGATCGAACGATCATCGTTCACTCCTCGTACCTGAGTGCTTGTCACGGCACGTGCGGCACCCCGCGGCCGGAAGTCAACCGAACCTCATTCTCGATAGCAGCCGGTGGTCCCAACGGAATCCTTGAGCCAACGCCAGTCCTCTAACGCTACAACCCTCCCTCCACGGCTGGGTTGCGACCCGCGCTGCTAGTTACCGGATTGCACTGGGATGAGACAGATGAATCGCAGAAGCCCGTCCGAACGATTGATGATCTCGTGCTCTTCGTTGGGGGGGACGAGGAGCGTGTCGCCCTCGCGTATCGGGACTTCCTTGCCTTCCTTCCAAGCGGTCCCTTTCCCGCTCAGGATGAACATCTCGTGTTCCCAGTCGTGGGCGTGATGTGGGGAAGCGGCTCCAGGTTGCAGTTCTATCACGCGCATAGCGAAGTTGGGTGCTCCCTGGGGCGCGGAGATGACCCAGCGGATTGTTGCCCCGGGTAGATCAGGGACCGGTTGGGCTTCGATGTCTCGGTAGTTTCTGATGATCATGCTGTCTCCTTCAGACGGTGTGAATACGCTGGTCGACGAATCGGTCTCTCTCTGCAATCACTCCTGTCCGCCGATGAAGCCGATGTGCGTCGGAGCCTTTCAGTTGAGGGCTTGGTTGCCGCGGGTCCGCGTGCGACTCCCGGAGTACATGTCTAGGCGGACACTGTCTCGATCAAGCTCCGGAGCACGGCGAGGTTCTCGATGTCCTCTGTCATCTCCTTGCCTTTGGGAGTCTCCAACGTCATCGGCAGCGCGCGAAAGCGCGGGTCATTCAAGAGCATTCTGAAGGGCTCCAGACCCAGGAGGCCCTTTCCGATGTGTTCGTGCCGGTCCACGTGACTTCCAAGACCTCGTTTCGAGTCATTGAGGTGCAGTACCTTCAGGAGGGAGAGTCCCACGGTCTCGTCCAGCCTCCCGAACACACTCTCGTATCCCTCGCGCGTGCGAAAGTCATAGCCGGCGGCGAAAGCGTGGCAGGTGTCGAAGCAGATCCCCAAGCGCTCCCTTCGTTCCACCAGCTCGATGATGCGTGCCAGTTGCTCGAAAGTTCCGCCCAGACTGGCACTGTGCCCGGCGGTCGTCTCCAGTAGGACGCTGACGCTCTGTTCCGGGTGCATGTCGAGAAGCTCGTTGAGCGCTTCCGCGACGCGCTGCGAGCCCGCGACTTCTCCGGCACCTCGATGGGAGCCAGGGTGCATGACCAGGTACGGGATGCCCAGCCTGGCGCAACGGTCCAGTTCACGTGCAAACGCCGTGATGGACTTGCGCCACAATTCTCCGTCGGGCGACCCCAGGTTGATCAGGTATGAATCGTGGGCGATCACGGGATCGATGCCTGTCTCGATCTGTCGCTGCTTGAACAGGCAGACGGCATCTTCCGACAACTCTGCTGATGCCCACTGTCTGGGATTGGTCGTGAAGAGCTGGATGCACTCGCAGCCGATGCTTCTACCGCGCTCCAGGGCCTTGTGAATCCCGCCTGAGATGGACATGTGGGCACCTAGCGGCACGTGGTCTGACTCCTCGAAATCGGCACTGTATGGGCACTCCGACCCATGGTCAGCGATACCCTGGAGGTTCCCTAGTACGATTATACCATCGATTTTGGGTTTTCGGTAGTTGGAGGGCCTGCTGAGCGAAGCCTGGTTGGGTGCTTGCAGGGATCGTGCCGACTGGCTCTTCTCGCCTCGTGAGACCGGGGCGACCCCAGGCGGTTGAACGTGCCTGTATGGCTGCGCGGTGCTCGCGGGCCGGCCTGAACGCGCGAACAGAGTTGAGACCGCGGTCCGGTTGTGTGCGTTTCCGCCGATGGTGATGGCCCGGGGGTGATGCGCCCGGTCGGGTCGCACCGGTGCCAGGGATGCTGGTGAGGCGCTCTCGAATCGTGGGCCTGCTGAGGTGTGCGAAACGAGCTCCGTCCCGAGGGAGCCGGCGAGATCGAAGTCGAACGCTGCCGTCTAGAAGGCGCGTATCAGAGCCTCCGGATCCGGGGGACAACCTGGAACGAACGGGAGATCGTGCTCGCGTGCGAAGCGACGCGTGCAGTCGCCCAGGCAGATCACGCGTCCGTGGCCCTGAGGGATCTCTTCGGCGTGTCCCATCACTATGTCGGTGCGCTGTAGGTCTGCTCTGAGCCGCATGCGTGTCCGCCCCCACACGCTGTTCCTCAAGTGCCTCATGGCGTGGTAGATGACGATGTTGCAGCCGCTGCAAGAGTCATTGACGTGCTCGTAGAGATTGCGGTACGTGAAGTAGCCCGGGAAGTCGAGGAGGAACTTGCGTCTGACTTCTCGAATCGGGACACCCAAAGTTCTGAGATCAGTCATCGGGGGGACGTGGGGGCAATCCTCGGAGGCAAAGTCCATTATCTCGCGGCAGACGTTGTCGACCTCGATCATGTCGTCGCCGACGATGAGGAGGTTCATCTCCACCGGGGTGCCGTAGCGCCAGGGGCCGTTGCCTTCCAGGGCCACGATGGCGTCTACGATGACCAGGCTCGGTTGGACCAGAACTCCGAGTTGACGGATGCGTGAGTGCAGCCCCTTGCGATGGAAGCGCTTCTTGTCCGCGGGCAACAGAAGGCCCTTTTGGTTCTTGAGAGAGAGGCTCACGCCTGTCTGAATGTGGGTCTTCATCTTCGCCACATTGATGTACTCGTGGGTCTGGAGAAGCTCCGGCAGGCGGATGACGCCGAAGTCCCACTGAGCTATGAAGCGTTTGGCGTCATTGAGATCCACCAGTTCGGCACCGCAGCGCGCGGCGACGTCCGCGTAGCCATTGGCCTGGAACGCCGCTCTGGCACTTCGGCCGACGACGGCACCCTCACCGATCACCACCTCGGGAGAGTCCAAGGTGCGGATGAGCGCCTCGACAATCGTCGGGTCGGTGAAGAGCCCTTGACCCGAGGGCCCGGCGTCTCCGAGATTGGGCTTGATGAAGAGAGCCGGCTTCTGAGGACGATACTCCAGGAGTTCCATCGCCTCACGCAGGGTGGGTTCGACTTCTGCGAGCGTAGTGCGGAGGATACAGGTTGTCACGGCTGGGCTTCCTGTGTCATGGCATCACTCCATCAGCAAGGTCAACTCATGCTCGTGGCCAGAGCGGCGGGTTCCCCTGAAGTGAGAGCCTGCGTTCCTTCCGGGGAGAGACAACCGGACGAGTGAGTCTCTGCATGTGGCTAGGAGCCTGACGGATGGGACAGCGCCTGGTCGAACAACCGGCGCGCCTTCGTCGGAATGGCAACGGGCTCGTGAGTCTGCATATTGATGAACACCTGAACGGTCTCGCCAGTTGCGATGACGCGAGACGAGTCAAGGCTGGAGATCTGATAGGACATCGTGAGGCTGGTCTGCCCGATTTCCTGTATGCTCGTCCGGACGGCCAAACGTTCGTCGAAACGCGCCGGAGCGTGGTAGCGGCAGGTCGCCTCGGCCACCACAAAGCTGATGCCCTCCCGCTCCGCCGCGGCGAAATCCAGGCCGATCTGCCGCAGAAACGAGACTCGGCCCACTCCGAACCAGACGAAGTGATTCGCGTAGTAGGCCACGCCCAGGGCGTCGGTCTCCGCGTAGCGTACACGAAGTTGCTCTTCGACCACCACCCGGGCGCTCACCCTTCCGCACCCTGCCGGCAAGCCTGCCCGGTTTCGGCCCACGTCTGTCGCAGGAACTGCGGTACTCGTTGGACCTGCCCTTGACGGTTCACGCACAGATGCTTCGTCCAGCCGGTGGCCAGCGTCTCCCCCGTGGCCTGGCAGACAACCTCGTATGCGAACGTGATGCTGCGGCTGCGGGCCTGTGCGACGCGAGTGCGTACTAGTACGGTGTCGCCGTAGCGGGCCGACGCGGCGTAGCGGGCGTAGGCCTCGGAGAGTGGAAAGAGGTAGCCTCGCTCCTCGACTTCGTCGTAACTGACGCCCGCTTGGCGGAAGTACTCACCGCGCCCTACCTCGAACCAGACCAGGTAGCTGGCATGGTGGACGATGCCCATTGCGTCGGTCTCAGCGTAGCGCACCTGTAAGGCTGTCTCGATCACATTGGATGGCAAGCTCACGGGCGCTGTCCTTACTCTTCTACTGTTTCAGGCTTGAGTTCCTCGATCAACTTGGGTATGACCTGGTAGAGGTCACCGACTATTCCCACGTCTGCGATGGCGAAGATGGGCGCGTTGGGGTCCTTGTTGATAGCTACGATGTACTCGGACTCCTTCATGCCCGCCTGGTGCTGGATTGCCCCGGATATCCCGCAAGCCATGTACAGGCTAGGGCGAACGGTCTTGCCGGTCTGTCCCACCTGGTGATCCTGCGAGATCCAACCCGAGTCGACGGCCACGCGGGAGGATCCCACCTCGCCCCCCAGCACTTGGGCCAGCTCTTGCATGAGCTCGAAGCCATCCGGGCCGCCGAGCCCCCGCCCTCCCGAGATGATGATGCGGGCTTCCTCCAGCTCTACCCGCTTGCGGGCCTCCTTGACGACGTCGATCAACTTGACCCGCCCGTCCAGCTCCTCCAGATTCACGGGCACACGCTCCACGATGCCTTCGCGTGCTTCGTCTGGCTCCATGGCCCGCATTACTCCCGGCCGCACAGTGGACATCTGGGGTCTGTGGTTGGGACAGATGATGGTCGCCATGATGTTCCCGCCGAAGGCAGGCCGCGTCTGAAGCAGGCGTCGCTCGCTCTCGTCAATCTCCAATCCGGTGCAATCGGCGGTGAGACCGGTGTAGATGCGCTGGGATATCCGGGGTGCCAGGTCACGGCCTACGACGGTAGCACCGAAGAGCACGATCTCGGGCTTCTTCTCTTGGATGAGGTCCGCAAGCACCCGGGCATAAGGTTCAGTCCGGTAGTGCGCCAGCTCCGGGTCATCCGCAATGTAGACCCGATCGGCGCCGCGCCAGATCAGAGGCTGACCCAGGTGATCGACGTCGCTACCCAGGAGTACGGCGACGGCCTCCACACCTAGCACGTCGGCCAAGTCTCGTGCCTTGGACATGAGCTGGAAGGATACGTTGACCAGGACGCCATCGCGCTGCTCAGCGAAGACCCAAACGTTGCGGTAGTCCTCGATGCGTATCCCCTTCTTCACTTCCGTTCCCAGGACCAGGGCATCTTCGGGACACTCATCGACACAGGCCCCACAATCCACGCAACTCTCGAAGATCTTGGCCTTGCCGTCCACGATATCGATGGCATTGTAGGGACAGGCATACACGCAGACACCGCAGCCGACGCATTTCTCGAGTATGACGCGCAGTTCCATGTTCTCCTCCTGGCTACTGCAGTACGAGTGGTACGAGCTTCAGTGTGTCACGAGAGATCCGGGCCGTCCTGTAGATTGGCTACTGAGACAGTCGCTTGGTGATCGCCTGACCCAACCGTCTTATGCCCTCCCTGACCACCTCCGGCGGTGATGAGGCGAAGGTCAGTCGTAGCGTGTCTTGGCCGCTGCCGTCAGTGAAGAAGGCGATGCCCGGCACAAAGGCGATCTTTTCTTCGTCCAAGGCTTCGCGAAGTAGCTCGACGGAGTCGACGCCGGGGGGCAGCATGACCCAAAGGAACAGACCTCCCTGGGGAACGGTCCAGCGTACTCCCGGCGGAAAGTGCTCCTTCATAGCTTCCAGCATGGCGTCTCGGCGAATCCGATAAGTGTCTCGGATACGCTTCACCTGGGCAGGCAGCAGCCCTCGTTTGCAGAATTCGTATGCGATGACCTGGCTGAGGGCGCTGCTGTGAAGGTCAGCGCCCTGCTTGGCCATGACCAGCTTCCGGGCCACGTCGCCGGGCGCTATGATCCAGCCCAGGCGCAGACCGGGAGCGAGCGTCTTGGAGAAGGTGCTGGCATAGATGACGTTCCCCTGGGTGAGCTTCTCCCCGGGTGGCGTGCTCCGGGCAGCGTCCAGGGAGAGGATCGAGGGGATGTGCTCGCCCTCGTAGCGGAGCTGACCGTACGGGTCGTCTTCGACGATGGCGATGGAGTACCTGTCGGCCAAGTCTACCAGCTCTTTCCTGCGCTCCAAAGTCATGGTGACGCCGGCCGGATTGTGGAAATTGGGCAAGACGTAGATGAGCTTGGGTTGGTGTTTCTGGATGGTCTTCTCAAGTAGATCCGTGCGGAGACCCGAGTCGTCGATTTCCACTGCGGCGAACCTTGCTCCGTATGCTCGCCAGGCCTGGATGGCTCCCAGGTAGGTCGGCTTCTCGACCAGGACCGTGTCCCCTTCGTCGATCAAGAGCCTTCCCACGAGATCGAGCGCTTGTTGAGCTCCACTGGTGACCAGGATGTTGTCCTCGTCGACATTGACTCCCGCCGCGCGGGCCTGCTCGGCGAGAACGGTTCGAAACGGACGATACCCTTCTGTGACTCCGTACTGAAGAGCAGGACCGGGATCGCGCGTCAGAACGTCGTGGGTGATCTCGTCGAACAGCTTGGCGGGGAAGAGCGCTGCATCCGGCCATCCCCCTGCCAAGGAGATGATGTCTGATCGCTGAGCGAATTTCAGAATGTCGCGAATGATGGAGCTAGCCATCCAGCCTGAGCGCTGTGCGTAACGCTCCTCCCAAACACTTCTCACCATGCATTACCTCCCTGTCACTTGTCTAGCGGACTGACTGCATCTCGGCCCTGTCTGGCGGAATCATCCTGTGGTTCGCAGGCCTACGGATGTGCCTGGTCGGCATTCAGCAGTCCTTGAGCGACGAGCTTCGGTACCAGAGTGCCGATCTGAGATGCCCTCCTGAGGGCGAAGTCCGAAACGACGTCCTGTCTTTCGGGTCCAACGTGAACCGTAGTCATGCCCAGCGCGCCGGCTGCCCGGAGGTTCGCCAGGTTGTCGTCTATCATCATGCATTCGCCACCGTCGGCTTCGAGGGCTAGTAGAACTGAGTGGTACGAGGCCGAGTCCGGCTTGTTCCGGTAGCCGACGGAGACGATGTCGAATACACGGGTGAACTGTTCACGGATGCCCAGTGCCTCCATGACGCGCTGGCAATGGTCTGCAGACGAGTTGGTGAAGATCACCTTCTCCAACGGAAAGGCTCGAAGCGACTGCGCCAGGATCGGGTCAGGTGCCAAGTACTGGTCCACCCGGAAGTCGTGAACGAACGCCAGGTAGTCCGTGGGGTCGACATCGTGCTCTTGCATCAGGCCACGTAGGGTCGTTCCGTATGTCCTCCAGTAGCTGGGACGTACGTCTCGGGCGTACTCGGGAGCGAGGCCCACTCGCTCGATCATGTAACGGTCGATGCGGTGGCTCAGTTGCTGCATTACTCCTGCCTCGCTGGAGTACAGGGTTTCGTCAAGGTCGAACAGAGCGTATCTTAGCACAGAGTGTCGATCCCTCCCATTTCCAGTCTCGTTGCTGTTCTCGGTCTCAATAGTCATGCCCTTCCGTCACAACGTGGAGCTACGGCCAGATCCGCCGGTGTGCCCCGGCAGCTATCTTGGTGGCACTCAGATGATGTTGCTGCTTTTCAGGCGCGCCACGATGTCCCTGGCTGCCTCGGCCGGCGGCACCTGGAGTTTCTCTCCGGGCTCCTTGGGCGGTGGTGTGAAGCTCCGCTTCACCTGGGTCGGCGATCCCTTGAGCCCTACTTCCTCTGGGTCAGCGCCGATGGCCTGGTGATCCCAGATCGTGACGTCTTGTTGCCGGTAGGCGCGCATGATGCCGCCGGCGGATGGATAACGGGCATCGTTAGCGTCCTTGGTGATGGTAAGGAGAGCCGGCAGGGGGGCCTCCAATTCCTCGTAGCCGTCTTCTATCGCTCGCTTGGCGCGGACTGTGTCTTCGGCGATGAAGAACTCCCTCACGTAGGTGATCTGCGGTATGCCGAGGTACTCCGCGAGCTGGGGGCCTACCTGGGCGGTATCGCCATCGATGGCCTGTCGGCCGGCGAGGATCAGGTCGTAGTCGGCGATCTTCTGCACGGCCATTCCAAGGGTTGCCGCCGTTGACCACGTGTCCGCTCCGGCGAAGGCGCGGTCCGAGAGGAGGATCACCTCGTCCACTCCCATGGCCAGTGCCTCGCGGAGAGCGTCTTCCGCCTGCGGTGGCCCCATGGAGAGGGCGACCACGTGCGCGCCCGAACGCTCCTTGTGCTGCAAGGCTGCCTCCAGGGCGTTCTTGTCCTCAGGATTGATGATGCTGGGGACCCCTTCTCGGATCAGGGTGCCGGTGCGCCTGTCCAGCTTGACTTCGTTGGTATCCGGCACCTGCTTAATGGTAACGATGATCTTCACTGTCGGAATCCTCCCTCCTGGCTACCGGATCCTCAGCCCTATCTTGCGGAACAGGTTGCGGGCGATGACGTCTCGTTGGATCTCGTTGGTACCCTCGAAGATGCGGGTTATTCGGGCGTCTCGGTACATGCGTTCGACGGGATACTTCTTCATGTAGCCCATGCCACCATGGATCTGTACCGCCTTGTCCACACAACGGCACAGAACCTCTGATCCGTAGAGCTTGCAGATGGCAGCCAGGGTGCTGAACTCCCTGTCCGTCTTACCGATGTCTACCATCCAGGCTGTGCGGTAGATGAGAGAACGCAGAGCCTCGATCTCTGTGGCCATGTCGGCTATCATCCACTGGATGGCCTGCTTGTGAGCAACCGGCGCTCCGAACTGGTAGCGGTTCTTGGCGAAGTCCATGCTCATGTCCAAGGCGGCCTGGGATGCTCCCAGGCCGCCTGCCCCCAGACTGAGCCTCCCGATGTCCAGGCTCTTCATGAAGGTTAGGAAGCCCGCTCCGAACTGCCCCAGGACGTTCTCCTTGGGGACCCGGCAGTCTTCGAAGAACAGCTCTGCAGTGGAAGAGCCCCGGATGCCCATCTTCTCCTCGCGGGTACCCACGATGAAGCCCGGGAACTCCTTCTCGACGATGAAGGCCGTGACCCCACCGCGCGCCCCCAGCGCGGGGTCGGTAACCGCCATCACGCTGATGATCCCTGCGATGTCTCCGTTGGTGATCCACAGCTTGGAACCGTTCAGAACATAGTCGTCGCCATCGCGAACTGCTCGGGTCTGGATGCTGGCTGCATCGGACCCCGCGTTGGGCTCGGTGAGGGCGAACGCGCCGATCTTCTCCCCGCGTGCCAGCGGAGTCAGGTACTTCTTCTTCTGCTCGTCGGTGCCATCGAGGTAGATGGCCATGGCGGCGATGCCGGTGTGGGCTCCGATCACGGTAGCCGTTGACCCACAAACCTTGTTGATCTCTTCCATCAAGATGCAGTAGCCGATCTCGCCGGCACCCGCGCCCCCATACTCCTGAGGGAACGGTACGCCCATAAGTCCCAGCTTGGCAGCCTTCTTGATGGTCTCCCAGGGGACGCGCTCGTCCCTGTCGATCTCCTCGGCGAGGGGCGCCACCTCGTTCTGCGCGAAGTCCCTGACCATGCGACGGAGGAGCTCGTATTCTTTGGGAAAGCTGAAGTCCATAGTCCGCCTCCTTGCCTTGGAATGGTGTGGCAGGCCGGCCACCGCGGAAGCCGAAGCCGTCCGCGGAGCCGGACTCGCCGGTGTGCCTGGACGCCTCTGATGCCGGTGGAGTCGTCGGTCATAGAGATCGGTGCTCAAGGCGACGCGAGCGATCCTGGACTGGGTAAGTCCAAGCCCCGCAACTGCCCTGGAAGGGGAAGGCACCTCCCCCGAGCTTGCTGAAGCGCAAGGATACGGGCAAGCACGTCTGTGTGCTGGTGTGAGGTGGCTGTCACGTCGGGCTGGAGTTCCTCACCATCGTGTCTCTGCTCTTCGGGTAGTACTCGATCTCTTCATCCTTGAAGAGATCATTGGCGGTACTACCGTGCGGTGCCCTCCGAGTGCCTTGCGCCGACGAGCAGGAGATCTGCTCGCCGGGGGAGAGCTGCGCTTGAGCCGGATCTTGGCTGGCGACCTGACCGTGTGCGATATCTCTGAGGCAATCAGATGCGAGGCCTCGTCGGCCGTTGGTCCAGACTCAGTGTCTTGCGCAGTGACAGCGGGCCGAGACCACCACGTGTGCCGATCCGTGTTGAAGCGCCCAAACCCGCACTCGAGAGGGTGCCTTCCCCTTGAGAGCGAGCAAGCGAGGGGTCGATTGGATGAAGGCTGCAAGGCCCCGCTCGCTACTCACCTGAACTAGCGATCCTTGAACTGGGGTCGACGCTTCTCCAGGAAAGCTCCGATCCCTTCCCTCATGTCCTCCGTTTCACAGAGTCTGCCGAAGCGGTCCGCTTCGAGAAGCAGGCCATCCGCCAGGCTCATGTCCAGGCCCTCGTTGACTGTGTCGATGATGGCCTTCGTGACCACCAGGCTCTGAGTGGAGAGCTTCTTGGCCAGGCGCTTGGCCTCGCTGACCACCGTGCCGACGGGAACGACCTTGTTGACCAGGCCCAGCCGGAAAGCTTCCTGGGCACGGATGCGATCTCCGGTCAACAGAAGCTCTATCGCCTTACCCTTGCCGATGAGGCGCGGCAGGCGCTGAGTTCCTCCCCAGCCCGGCATGACTCCCAGATTGCACTCCGGTTGGCCAAAGCTGACGCTGTCCTCGGCCAGACGGATGTGGCAGGACATGGCCAGCTCGTTTCCGCCTCCCAGAGCGAAGCGGCCGTTGACGGCAGCGATGACGGGCTTGGGTGAAGACTCGATCTTGTTGAAGACGCCTTGTCCTGCGAGCAAGAGCTGCTTCGCGTCGTCGTAGCCTTTCACGGCCGCGATGGCGTTGATGTCGGCCCCTGCGCTGAAGAACTGGCCCGCGCCGGTGATGATGATCACCTTGACTTTGGGATCGGCCAATGTCTCGTCGAAAGCCGCGCTTAGGTCCTGGACCGTCTGCTCGTCGAACGAGTTGGCCGGCGGATGGTCGATAGTCAGGATAGCAGTACGATCTTCGATTGCCAGCCTGACGTTCTGATAATCGCCCATGACTTGAGCTCCTTTCATCGATTGCTGCGTGCCGTATGAGAGAAGGAAGATCGGTGGGAGCGGCCACGCTTCGTGGAAGACGGGGCGGGCTCTCCACGCCGGTGACAGTACTACGCCCACTCCATGAAGCCGCGACCGGTCTTCTTGCCGAGATGTCCCGCGCGCACTCTCTGCACCAGTATGTCGGCGGGCTTGAACCGATCGCCCAGAGCTGTCTGAAGGGCACCCAGTCTCTGGATCACGGTATCCAGACCCAGATCATCTGCGTATTCCAGTGGGCCCATGCGAGTGTCGCCGACCTTCATGCCGATGCCTGCGATGCAGGCCATGTCGATGTCATTCACATTGGCGATGTCCTCCATGACGCAGAGAGCCGCCTCGTTGATCATGGGCATCATGAGACGGTCCACACTGAACTCGGTGCCGGTAGACGTCTCGCCGGATTCCTGCAACTCCCGAATCATCTCCTGCACTGGCTGATCGGTCTGATCGCCGTAGCCGTAGAAGCCGGCGCCGGCCTTTTCACCGTATCGGCCGGCCTCCACCAGCTTGTCGAAGAGCTTGGCCTGAGCCATGCGATGGCCGTACTTCGATGCCAGATAGACCCCCACATCGTAGCAGACCTTCACTCCCAGCATGTCCATGAGTTGGAACGGACCCATTGGCCATCCAAAGCCACGCATCGCCTCGTCGATCTCGGCAGCGCTGGCAGCGCCCTCCTGCAACGCGCAGGCTGCTTCGTTCAGATAGGGCATGAGCAGCCGATTGACCAGGAAACCAGGGCACTCCTTGACCGTCACGGGCATCTTGCGGAGTTCCTGGGTGAACTGCACTACCGTGTCTAGCGTGTCGTCGTCAGTGTGCTCGCTGGGAATGATCTCGACGAGCTTCATCACGTGTGCTGGGCTGAAGAAGTGCATCCCGATGACCTTGTGAGGACGATTGGTGGCGGAGCCAATCTCGTTGATGGACAGAGCCGAGGTGTTGGTGGCCAGAATGGTGTCAGGAGGGCAGACTTCATCGAGTTCGGCGAACACCCTCTTCTTAAGATCCATGTCCTCGGGCACGGCCTCGATGACGATGTCCACATCCGCAAACTCGTCGAAATCGAGGGTGGGAATGACGAGGTCGAGTTTCTCCTGTACCTGACCGGGCGACATCTTGCCCTTGTCCACTCGCCGTTGATAGATCCGCTTGATGGTGCCCATGCCCTTGTCCAGCATCGCTTGATCGATGTCCTTCATCACGACCGGCAGGCCGGAGAAGGTGATGACCTGAGCGATCTCGGCACCCATGAACCCCGATCCTACTACAGCAGCCTTGAAGATGTACATGCAGGACCTCCTCTGCAGAACAAGCCGACGGGCCAGGCGGGCCGGCCGGCCCAGGTGGACCCGATCCCCAACCTAGATGGTGTCTGCCTTCTCCTCATCACCAAGACTGGAGGGGAAGGTGAGCAGAGCGATCACCTATGCGAACGAACAGGCACCAGCCGTCTGGTGTCGCCTGATACGCCAATCCATCAGCCTGGTTGAGAGTCTTGCCAACGAAGTACTTTCCGGACTCCGGGCAGATGGCCACTATCTCGCCGTTGTGCTCCGGCTCAAGCTCGCCGGCGATTTGATCATAGATCCCCAGGCCCTCGTCAATGAATGCTTGCCTCTCGGCCTTTTCGTACAGATCCATGGGTTCCTCCTACTTGCGCTCAAGCACTATGGCGCCGCCCATGCCGCCACCGACGCAGGCGGTGGCAGCTCCCAGTGACGCGTCTCGCTTGATCATCTCGTGCATCAGCGTGACCACGATGCGGGTGCCTGTGCAGCCTACCGGGTGGCCCAGGGCAATGGCCCCGCCGTTGGGGTTGACCTTGTCCCAGTCCCAACCATCCTTCTCCATCTCGATTCCCACGGCCAGCGACTGCGCCGCGAAGGCTTCGTTCAGCTCAATGGTCTCGAGATCGGTGAGTTTCAAACCTGCTCTGTCGAGTGCCCTGGGGAGTGCCTTGGTGGGACCTATGCCCATGATCTCCGGAGGGAGAGCGGAGTAGGCGTAGCCGCGAACATAGGCCATGGGAGCCAGATCGAGTTCCTTGGCCTTGTCGGCCGTCATGACGATGACGGCGGCAGCCCCGTCGCTGAGCGGGCAGGCATTGGCGGGTGTGACGGAGCCTCCTCGCTTGAAGACGGTGGGGTAGAGGGCCGCCTTTGGGACAGATAGGGTGGGGTTGATGCACTCGTCCTTGATGATCTCTTCTCGGGCCACTTCCTGGCCTGCGACCTTCTTGACCACCGGAACGGGTACGATCTCATCGCGGAAACGGCCCATTCGGGTCGCGCGAAAGGCCTTCTTGTGGCTCAGCACCGCGAATGCATCCTGTTCCTTGCGCGAGATGCCATAGAGCATCGCCAGGTTCTCTGCCGTGTAGCCCATGATCATCCCGCAAACGGGATCGGTCAGACCCTCCCAGAGTGTGTCGATGAACGTGGTGGGGCGCAGTTTGAGGCCCCAGCGGGCGCCTCGAACCGTGTAGGGAGCGGTGGACATGCTCTCAGTGCCCCCACACAGGAAGACCTCGCCGTCGTTGGCTTGAATGGCCTGATACGCGTTGGTGATCGACACGATACCCGAGACGCAGTTGCGCTGGACAGTGTATCCCGGGACGTTGGCAGGAACGCCGGCCATGAGTGCTGCCACCCGGCCTATATTGGCGGCGTCGCTCTGTTGCCCTATGCACCCCAGGATCACGTCGTCAATGAGCCGTGGCTCCAGGCCAGTCCGATCCAGCACTTCCCTGAACACGATGGCGGCCAGGCGCTGGGCGGTGATTGTTCTGAAGGCTCCACCGTGGCTCCCGATCGGAGTGCGCACTCCTCCCACGATGACAACTTCCTTCATGGAAACCTCCTTCTGGTTAGGGCTGTGAGCGCACCTGTGTGGTCAAGCAGGAACGAAAAAGAGGCAAGGAAACCGCCCGTCTGTGCGGTGATCCTTGCCCGGCAAAGTGGCGACGCGCGCAGCAACACTCCCCTGGTCAGGCGGCAGACTGAATCGAGAGCCGTCGGCCTGGCTGTCACCCTTCCCGTCTCCTTGTCAGAGATGGTACTCGAACAGGTGGTGGGCTGCATCGACGAAGCACGTCACTGTGTATAATAGGTATTGTACCACACATCACAATGGAAGGCAAGTTTGTGATGGATTTCACGATGTCGAGGGGTGTGGAGGGGGGTCTTGGCGCAAGGACAAGCCACGAGACAGTTCTCTGGCTGCCGGCACGGTGCCGCTGAACGCGGGAGGGCTTGACGCCACCCCCGCGGGAGAGTAGAATGGTGAGAGCGCCCTATGACTCGGTGAGGGATGGGATTGACCAATGGCGATACGGGTTCTGCCACCTGACGTGACGGGCAAGATCGCAGCAGGGGAGGTCGTCGAGCGCCCAGCCTCCGTGGTGAAGGAGTTGGTCGAGAATGCGATCGACGCGTCCGCGACCGATGTCAGAGTGGAGATTCGGCAAGGGGGACGCAGGCTTGTACGCGTGGCAGATGACGGAGCTGGCATCCCCGCGGATGAGGTGGAGCTGGCCTTCGCTCGGCACGCAACGGGCAAACTGAGCTCGGCTGAGGATCTCTTCGCCATTCGTACGCTGGGTTTTCGGGGAGAGGCCCTTGCCAGCATCGCCGCGGTCGGTCGGGTGACGCTGGTGACCCAGACCTCCGGCGAGTCGGTGGGGACTCTCGTACGCTTGGAGGGAGGAGAGCTGATCCACCGGGAGGGGAAGGGCCGCACCCCAGGGACGGTGATCACCGTAGAGAACCTGTTCTACAACACGCCTGCGAGGTTGAAGTTCCTCCGCTCGGATCCCACCGAGGCCGGGCACGCGGTGGCGTTGGTCACGGCGTACTCCCTTGCCTACCCCGAAGTGCGTTTCTCCCTCCTGAAGGACGGCAAGCTCGCGCTGAAGACCTCCGGGACCGGAGAGTTGTACGATGCGCTGATTGACGTGCTGGGACTGCAAGTGGCGCAGCAGATGTTGGAAGTGCGGGCGCAGGCGGAGGAGAGGGACAGCGGGAATGGGCCGGAAGCGCGAGTCTGGGGCTACATCAGCTCCCCTTCATTACATCGGTCCAACCGGTCGAGCCTGTTGTTCTTCGTCAATCGAAGGTGGGTGCAGGATCGTTCACTGGCGTTCGCTGTCGAGCAGGCGTACCGGACTCTGCTGCCCACCGGGCGTCACCCGGTGGTGATCCTGAACCTTGAGGTGGAGCCGTCTCAGGTGGATGTGAACATACATCCGACGAAGCGAGAGGTACGCTTTCGTAACCAGCGCCTGGTCTTCGCGGCGGTGCAGAGAGCGGTTCGACGAGTACTGATGGACCAGCATCCTATTCCATTGGTCAGCAATCGACCGACCGTCATGACCGCTGACGAGTGGGCCCGGCGAAGGCGAGTCGTGCAAGCAGGAAACTCAGTAGATCCGCGAATGGTCGAGCTTGGCATGGAGGTTCAGCGGCCGGCTGTTCGGGGCCCTCTGACCACGGGAGCCCAGAGCAGAATGGGAGCCCTGCCCATGCTGCGCGTGGTGGGCCAGTTGAGCCAGACGTACGTCATCGCGGAAGGACCCGATGGAGCATACCTGCTCGATCAACATGCCGCTCACGAACGAGTGTTGTACGAGAAGCTCAAGAGACAGAAGGAGTCCCGAGAGGTTCCGTCGCAGGTCCTCTTGGAGCCGTTGACCGTCGAGTTGCTGCCTCGGCAAGCGGCTGTCGTTGAGGAGCACCGCGATCTGCTGGCGCAGTGGGGTTTCGAGTTGGAGCCCTTCGGTGGAGCCACCGTGCTGGTGAGGCGGGTGCCCGCGTCTCTCGTGGATAGGGATGTGGCAGCCGCAGTCGCGGAGCTTCTGGACGGGCCATCCGAGGGGCAGGAGGATGTTTCGTGGGAAGAACGGACCCTGCGGGTGCTGGTCTGCCATAGCGCTGTGCGAGCCGGACAAACGCTCTCGCTGGAGGAGATGCGGGACCTGGTACGGCAGTTGGAGGAGACCAGTCTGCCGCAGACGTGCCCTCACGGGCGGCCGACGATGATTCATCTCAGTGCCAGACAGTTGGAGCGAGAGTTCGGCCGGCGCTGATACCCAGGTGTCGTGGGTCGAGGATCTGACTGCGTTGCGGAGTCTGAAGGCAGCGACCGAGTGAGCGGGTGTGTCACCGGCACGCCCGCTCGGTGGCGTCACGCGGGTGTGATTGGCCCTACTCTTGGCTGTGAAGTGCTGACGGCGCAGACCTCCGCCCGGCGCCATCAAGCGTTCGGACGAGGGGTGGACGCAACCCTCGGGGCCGTCACTACGTATACCCTATTGAGGAGCGAGCAATGCTCGGTAGGCTTTGCCGCGATCATGCTGGCAGGAGGTTCGAGTGAAGGAGCGGTTGTGCCGCAGTTCGACAGACGCGGTGATCGGCGGGGTGTGCGGTGGTCTGGCGGAGTATCTGGGTGTGGACTCGGTGCTGGTGCGCCTGGCGTTCATCTTTCTTGCAGTGGTGAACGGCTTCGGTGTAGTACTGTACGTGGTGCTGTGGATCTTACTTCCTGAGGAAGGCCGGGTTGGCCAACCCTCCGATGTGGTGATCCGAGCCAATATCAGTGCTCTGCGAGATAGGGCGGAACATCTGGGAGACGAGATACGGGCCACGGTTGATGGGGCTCGTGCCGATGCCTCTGGAGAAGAGGAGGTCAGCGAGGCGGCTCGCCGTCGTCGGCCGATGGTCGCTAGCTGGGTCCTCATCGGTGCCGGGGCAGTGTTGCTACTGCGCAACGTGGGCCTCTTGCGATGGTTCCGTCTGGGAAGCTTGTGGCCTCTGTTGATTCTGGGGGCCGGCGTGTATCTGCTGGCCAGGGCTCTGAGGTCCGACCGGGAATAGATCGAGGGCCAACACGCCGCATGGGGTCCTCCCAGAAGTGTGTCTTCTCAGCGTGCCGGGCGGGCTGGATCGCTTGGGCGGCGGCGAGTGCGTGAGCCCGGAGAGTGATGGACAGCGATGAGAGGCAAGGGGCCGGCCTGTGAGAGCAGTGGTGCCTTCAACGGGCGGCGCGGAGTGCCTCAGCCTGCGAGCGGGCGTGATATGAGCTGCGCACCAGTGGGCCGGCTTCCACGTGGCTGAAGCCCATCTTCTCACCGAGCTCAGCAAGCTCCTGGAACTCGTCGGGCGTCCAGTGGCGTTGGATGGGAAGGTGGTCGGAGGAAGGCCTGAGGTACTGACCGATGGTCAGCAGATCGCACCGAATCTCCCTGAGATCGTCCATCACCTGGATGATCTCTTCTCTTTCCTCGCCCAGGCCCAGCATCATGCCGGATTTGGTGATGCCACCGGGCGTCATCTCCTTGGCGCGGCGGAGTACTCCCAGTGACTGAGCATAGTCGGCCTGAGGTCGCACACGGGGATACAATCGCGGAATCGTCTCCACGTTGTGGTTCAACACATCCGGGCGGGCCTGCATGACCGTGGCCAGTGCTTCCGGGGAGCCCTGGAAGTCTGGAATCAAGACCTCGATTCCGCAACCCGGCACCCGTCTTCGTATGGCAGCCATGCACTCGGCATAGACTTGGGCGCCGCCGTCAGGTAGATCATCTCTCGTGACTGAGGTGATCACGGCGAATCTGAGTCCCAGGTGTGCCACGGCCTCGGCCACGTGTTCTGGTTCGTCTTCGTCCAGGGGCTGTGGAGACCCGTGGTGGATGGCGCAGAAGCGGCAGTTGCGTGTGCACGTGTCTCCCAGGATCAGGAAAGTCGCGGTCTTGTGTCCGAAGCATTCGGCTATGTTGGGACAGCCGGCTTCTTCACACACGGTGTGAAGTCGCAGTCCGCGCAGCAGGGATCGAATCTCCCCGTATTCCTTGCCGCTCCTTACTCTCACTCTCAGCCAGGGAGGCCGGTCCGTCCGCTTGGCACCCAATGAACAGCTCCTTTGTACCCCTGTGTCGGCCCATTATAGCACGGAATCGTTGAGGCGCAATTGCGGCTCAACTAGCCCGCAGCAGAGGGGCGCCGGCCTGGATTCAGAGGGTCCAGCGAGGCAAGGCGGGCCTGTGGAGGGGAATCGTGCGAACTCGTCGGCGAGCGTGATCCCGATTGCACCGGGGCCCGCCGGGGAATGCAGGCAGACTCTCGTTCTTGACACCGTCTCCGCGTTGCAGATAATACGGAATGGAGCGCAGAGCAGTGATGCCCACATCAAGACGTGCGGTAGCTGGAGTCGCGTGAGACGGTCTTTGGTGGAGCCTGGTTCCCGAAGTGGGTCATCTTGCGAAACACTCATTGCGACGTGGACGTCTCAATGCTGGAAAGGGGCAACGACGGAGATGCGCATTAGCGCGGTGTTGGATGGGGTTCAAGTGTCACTGGGATGTACGGAGCCGGGCGCCATTGCCCTGGCGTGCGCGTTGGCGCGCAAAGCCGTGGGGGGCGAGGTCGAGCGAGTATCAGTACTGTGTGACGCGAACGTGTTCAAGAACGCCCTGGGGGTCGGCGTGCCTGGCGCGGACGGTCAGCGGGGCGTTGCTATTGCGGCTGCGCTGGGAGCCGAGGCCGGTGATCCTGATCTCCGGCTGAAGGTACTGGCGGCAGTGGAGCCCGATCATCTGCGTCGTGCGAACAGGCTGATCGCCGACGGGCAGGTGGACTGTGAAGTAGATCGAGGGCGAACGGGAATCTACATCGAGGCCACTGTGCGAACGACGGAAGGAGTGGGGCGGGCAGTGATCGCAGGGACCCATCTAGGGGTCACAGAGATCACGGCCAATGATGAGCCCGCCGAACTCCCGGGCTGGGTCGCGAGACGCAGGCAGGAGAAGGTCCAGGGGGGCTCCGTTCTGGATGGCTCACTACACGATGTTCTGACGGTTGCGGAGGATCTGACATCCTCGGACAAGGAGTTTCTCTTGGAGGGGGTGAGGATGAATCAAGCGGCCGGACGTGTGGGTATCGAGGAGAGCCCCGGACTCGCCTACGGTGCTACCATGGCTCGGTTGATAGACCGGGGGCACCTGGCGGATGACGCGTCTGGTCGGGCCACTGCCGTGGCCTCTGCGGCCGTCGATGCACGGATGAGCGGGCTGCCGGTGCCCATCATGGCCAGCGGCGACAGTGGGAATCTGGGAATCACGGCAACCGTCCCGGTCGCGGAGGTCGCGCGGAGATTGGGAGCCGATGATGACCGGCTTGCGAGTGCCCTGGCCGTCAGTCACCTCGTGGTTGCGTACATCAAGCACCGTGTGGGCAATCTTTCCGCCCTGTGCGGAGTGTATACCGCCGGCGCCCCGGGTGCGGCGGCAGGGATGATCAGGTTGTTGGGTGGTGACGAGGCTGCAATAGGCCGGGCCATTGCGTTGGTTGTCGGGAACGTGAGTGGCGTCATCTGCGACGGCGCGAAAGCCGGCTGTGCGCTGAAGGTCGGGACTGCCTCAGGCTTGTCGGTGAGGACGGCCTATCAGGCCATGCAAGGGACAGAGGTGTCGGGGAGTGACGGTATCCTGGGCGATACCCCCGAGCGGTCGGTGTACAATCTGGCTCGCCTCGGCGAGGGGATGAGAGAGGCCGACGCTACCATCCTGGACATCATGATGGGCAAAATGCGTGATGCGGTGAACGAAGGTTGAGAGACGCCCCTGCTTCGGAGGGGCGGAGGCTGCGATAGCACGGGCAGGCCGTGGCCACAGGCGCGGTCGTTCAGGAAACGCGAAGAGCGAATCCCATGAAGTGTACTTGTAGGGATTCGCTCTCTCGGTTGTCGTCTTCTGGGCCGGCACGAGGCCTCGTGGAGCGCCTACTCCAGCCCGTGACTGTGCTTCGCGTCGCTACCTCTGGAAGAGCAGAGGAACGTCCTGAGTGCGTATCTCGTTCGCCACGACGAGGACGATCTGCTTGGTCATGTCCGCGGCGCCAGCGCCTGTGGCGGTGAGGGTCAGGATGTACTTGCCCGCGGGCGTCTGGGCCGTCGTCTGGATGCTGAGCCGGGAAGTGCCTGATCCAGAGATGGTTTCCGGATCGTAGCTGGCGGAAGCTCCTGCGGGAAGACCCGTCAGCTCGAAGCTGAACTCGGTGGTCAGTCCCGGGCGAGAGTACAGGACGAGGTCGTAGAGTGCCGTATCGCCCTTCTCTACCAGTATCCGCACCTCGTCGACGCTGAGTGAATGATCGCGACCGGCGGCCCCCGCCGTGAACCCTGACTGTAGCTCCAAACCTCCCCCACGCACGGTCTCGGCAGCGCCCTGCCCGATACAGCCATCGAGGGAAAGACCGCCGGCTTCAACTTCGCGCCCGCCACCTCCGATGCGGAACCAGCTCAGGTCCAACACGCCCTCGGCCACCGCCATTCCGGCGACCAGCAGCACGCAGAGGATGCCCAACGTCAGGGCAGTTGCAGTTCGTTTCATAATCCACTATCCTCCTTCGGGAATCCGGAAGGGATCTCCCTCAGTGCGCTAGTCGTCCCACTTCCAGATGCGAACCCTCACCTGGTCTGCGAAATCGTCGTCCTTCTTGCGCTTGACCACGATCTTCTGGTTGTCCAGAATGCGCCAGAAGGCGCCACTTCCCTTTTCCTCCTGGAATCGTCGGAAAGCTCCAAGACCATGGATGTTGATCCCGTGATCGGCCTTGTCGTAGAAGATCAGGTCCACCAGGTAGTTGTTCTCGTCCCCTCCCAGCCAGTGATAGAAGTAGAGGTGTTCGTCCCGGTTGATGTCTCTCCAACCACTGTCGTACGCCGGGGCCGGGAAGTCTCCGACCAGTTTGCCCTGATAGGTGATGTCTCCGTTGTTGCTCACCTCGAACTTGGAGGCACCCCCCAGGCCGTAGGCGGCGATGGCCGGACCACCGGCGTTGTTGGTCGCCTTGAGGGCCGGTCCGCTACCACTGCTGACCGCCGAGATGGCGGTTCCGGAGGTAGCAGTGTTCTCTACCGTCAGAACCGAAGTGCTCTGCGCTCCCGCCACCTGAGCACCGGGAACCAGGCTGAAAGCGTAAGGCGCGGCCATCAGCTTCTGGCGGGGAAGATACACCGAACCGACGATGATCTGCAGCCAGAGCTGGCGATCGAATATCTGTCCCGGCAGTGGCACGATGCTGCCGAGCGCGTGGGTGAAGAGGCCGTTGGTGACATTCACCGCGACGCCCGGTTCGTTCCAGCATCTAACGCCACCATACTGGTCATCATAGAGCTCGAAAGTCATGATCTCAACGCCATCGACGGGCGCCTCGTCCCTCAGTAGGCGTCCTTGGTAGCTGATCACCGGGGATACTTGAGCCAGGGTCAGATCCTCGCTCGAGACTTCCCCCACGCTCTGATCCGAGGCCGTGTCTTGAAGGGTGTTCGCGCCGACTGTGGTGCTCGCGACCAGGGATGCGATCGTCAAGATGCTGCATACGAGGATCAGCGCGCCCTTCTTCGTGATCCTCAACGGCAGTGTGATCGTGTTCTTGTCCATGCTTAGTAGACCTCCTTATCGCAACGGGGTATCTGATGCTGCGGGCCAACTGGGCCCAGCATACCACATAACCATGGAATTGGCAAGCACTTGGGGCCGCCGAGGGCCCCGGGCGCCGTTGAGCAAGACTCACCTGCGACGAGTCCGTTCTGGTAGACTGAAGAGCGACCGGTACCCGGGTCCAAGCGGCCACCCGATTCTAGGAGTTTTCTAAGAGCTTTCTAGGAAAGCTGTTACCTTGGTGAAGTATAATAGGTGGGTGTGATCGGGTTCGCACTGTCACGTTCGCCCAGAGCCTTCCGGTCGGGTAGGCCGCACGAGTGATCCGGGCACAATGAAGGCGCGGCAGGCATCGGCCGGCATTCGCCGAGGCCGAAGGAGAGGCGAACGAGTGCAAGTACTTGCTTTTTCACGTCTGTTGGTGTAAACTGTGCGCGGGCGCAGCCTGGGAGAGGACCCAAAATGACAGACATGAAGGGCAAGGACAAGGCCCTGGAGACGACCATCGTCCAACTGCGGAAGCGGTTTGGGAACGGGGCGATAATGAAGCTGAGCGAAGACGTGGCTTTGACCGCCCAGGCCATCCCAACAGGGTCGATTGCGCTGGACGCTGCCCTCGGGATCGGGGGCATCCCGATGGGGAGGATCACGGAGGTATACGGACCCGAGTCCTCGGGAAAGACTACCTTGTGCCAGCACGTCATCGCCGAAGCTCAGAAGGCCGGCGGTGTGGCTGCTTTCGTCGATGCCGAGCACGCCCTCGATCCGGAGTATGCTGCTCGGTGCGGCGTCGATGTCGACAACCTGTACATTTCTCAGCCCGACAATGCCGAGCAGGCTCTGGAGATCGCCGAGGCCTTGGTGCGGAGTGGTGCTGTTGACGTCGTAGTGGTCGACTCGGTTGCGGCGCTCGTTCCTCGCGCTGAGATCGAGGGTGAGATGGGCGATGCGCACATGGGACTGCAGGCCAGGCTAATGTCTCAGGCCCTGCGCAAGCTGGTGGGGGCCATCAAGCGCTCCAACACGGCGGTTCTGTTCACCAATCAATTGAGGCACAAGATCGGAGTCTTCTTCGGGAACCCGGAGACGACTTCTGGAGGGAATGCCCTGAAGTTCTACGCGGCGGTGCGCCTGGATATTCGGCGCATGGAAGCGATCAAGAAGGGCAACGAGGTGATCGGCAACCGAACCCGTGTGTGGGTGAAGAAGAACAAGGTTGCCCCGCCTTTCAGGAAGGCCGAGTTCGACATCATGTACGATGTCGGTATCTCCAGAGAAGGCGACGTGCTGGACGCCGCTGTGGAGATGGACATCATCGAGAAACGCGGCTCATACTACTCGTACGGGGAGACTCGCCTGGGTCAGGGAAGGGAGAACGTGAAGAACTTCCTCAGGGAGAACGGCGAGCTCCTGGACGAGATCGAGGCAGGCGCACGCGAGGCGCTGGAGCTACCGCTCAAGACGAGGGCTAGCACAGCGGAGGCAGTCGAGGAGACCGGCGACGGGGACAGCTAGCGGTTTCGAGGGCGTCCGCTGGCGAGATCGGACCCGGTCGGGAGAGGAGTGCTGCCTGGCGTGGTGCCTGCGGTAGGTGGCTTCATTACACAGGAATCGGTAGTGTCCGCAGCAGGAGCAGCGATCGACACGACCTATCGCTCGAATGGCGCCACAGTCAGTGTTGCGCACCTATGGGTCCCGTCTCATGGGGACATCGCTCCCTATCGTCTCTCTGGGGAGGAACGAGCCTACTGCTAGGTTCGTGAAGAGGGGCGCTTCGAGGTTTTGGCTATCGTTCCCGGTCTCTATTCTACTAGGGCCGACTAGATGCAACAGCAAGATATCTAGACCTAGCCATTCTGCGAAGGGAAGGGTACCCATCGGGTATCCGAGAGGAACGTGCGAGGCTGTGGCCTATGGACCGCGGCCTCGCTTTGTTGTTGGGTGTGATTGGTCAGTGACGAATTGTGCCAAGGATCACCAAGCTCGAGACGCAGAAGAAGAGGAAGAGCCGGGTCAACGTCCATCTGGACGGGAGCTACGGCTTCAGCGTTGGAGCGATGGTCGCGCTGTCCCTGGAGATCGGCCAGGAGCTTGACGATAGTGCCATCGCGGAGCTGGAGCATCAGGATGCTCTGGAGCGGGCGCACGATCGAGCCCTTCACTTCCTCAGTTTCAGGCCTAGAAGCTGTCTAGAGGTGGAGAAGTATCTGCAGGGCAAAGGGGCTGATCCGGGCATAATCGAGGAGGAAGTGTCTCGTCTGGTGAGCGTTGGCTTGCTGGACGATGCGGCCTTCGCCCGGTACTGGGTGGAGAATCGCGAGACCTTCCGGCCAAGAGGCGCTTGGGCTCTGCGCCATGAACTGAGGCGGAAGGGTGTCGCCGACGATATCGTTTCTGAAGCGCTGGAAGGGCTCGATCTTGAAGAAAGTGCGTATCGGGCGGCGCAGAAACGCGCAGAACGTGATGCGCATCTGGATAAGCACGCCTTCCGACGTCATGTCGGCGATCATTTGAGGCGCCGAGGCTTCTCCTATGAAGTCATCCGACCGGTGGTAGACCGCCTGTGGGGTGAGGTGAGGAGATCCGGTGAGGACGGGAGTCTCGGCTAAGGCACCTCGGGCTTGCCCGAGGATGACATAGATATGGAGAAAGGATGATGGTACGATGGGAAGCAACTGGTTGTTGTACGTTGCTACGACTGCGGCCATAGGAGTTCTTTGCTTCGTACTTGGCTACTTGGTTAAACAGGCCCGCTCGGCCACGCGGGCTAAGTCTGTGGAAGCAACGGCGGAACGCCTCCTGGCGGAGGCGCAGAACAGGTACAAGGAGATCGAACTCGAGGCCAAGGACGCTGCTCTGAAGATCAGCGACCGGGCAGAGAATGAGGCCCGCCAGCTCAGGGCAGAACTGCGGAAACAGGAACAGCGCCTGCAGCGAAGGCGTGAGGGGCTGGAGCGCAAGATAGATAGTCTGGAGACACGAGAGCATCACCTGGACAAGGGTCAGAAGGCACTCGAGGTAGAGCGAGCAAAGGTGACGGAGCTCCTGAGCAAGCAGATGGAGGAGCTGGAACGAGTCGCCGGTCTCAGTAGAGAGGAGGCCAAGGGCCTGCTGCTCAAAGAGGTGGAGGCCGAAACGCGACAAGACATGGCGCGCGTGATCAGGGAGGTGGAGGCTGAGGCGAATGATGAGGCCGAGCGCCGGGCGCGCGAGATCGTGACGCTGGCGATCCAGCGGATCGCCTCCGATCAGGTCGCCGAGGTGACTGTTTCCGCCGTTCCCCTGCCGAATGATGAAATGAAGGGGAGAATCATAGGCCGCGGCGGCCGAAACATACGAGCTATCGAGCAGGCAACGGGGGTCGACCTGATCGTTGATGACACTCCCGAAGCCGTGATTGTTTCGAGCTTCGATCCGGTGCGACGGGAGGTCGCCAGGGTGGCCCTGGCCAAGTTGATCCTGGATGGACGAATCCACCCGGCGCGGATCGAGAAGGTAGTGAAGAAGTCACAGCAGCAAGTAGACCAGATAATCCGAGAGGAAGGCGAGAAGACGGTGTACGAGCTTGGCGTGCACGGTCTGCGTCCGGAGCTGATCAAGCTGCTCGGCCAGCTCCGGTATCGAACCAGCTACGGGCAGAATGTCCTGCAGCACTCTATCGAGACGGCGCGGCTCACGGCCATCATGGCAGCGGAGCTCAAGGCTGATGTACAGTTCGCCAAGCTGGCCGGGCTGTTGCACGATATCGGGAAGGCTGTAGACCATGAAGTCGAAGGTCCACATGCCCTCATAGGTGCCGATCTGGCCCGGCGCTATCGGATGTCGGCGAAGGTGGTCAACGCCATCGCGGCTCATCACGGAGAGGAAGAGCCCGAGACCGTCGAGGCTATTCTGGTTCAGGCCGCGGATGCCATTTCCGGGGCCAGGCCGGGTGCGCGACGAGAAAGCCTGGAACACTACGTGAAGCGGATCCAGGCTCTGGAGGAGGTGGCTTCGTCCTTCGAGGGCGTGGACAAGTCCTATGCTATCCAGGCTGGGCGAGAGATTCGGATCATCGTTAAGCCGAACGAGATAGACGACGCGTCTGCGGTGAAGCTATCGCGCGACGTCGCCAGGAAGGTGGAGGGAACTCTGGAGTATCCCGGTCGCATCACGGTTACCGTCATCCGCGAGACGCGGGCCGTGGAGTATGCCAAGTAGCCGGGACGAGCAGAAGGGAGGTGAGGACGGACAGCTAGACCGAGGCTCACAACGCATCCCAGAAGCTAAGTGTGCACTTCGATAGCCGTGAGATTGACATCACAGCTCTGAGCCGCCAACGAGCGAATCCTCTGTTGATGGCGGCGCAAGGAGGCGGAAGCACGTGGAGATTCTGAAGGTGTCTGCAAGATCCAGATCTTCAGCAGTAGCCGGAGCTATCGCGGGTGTAGTGCGCGAAAGTGGTCGCGCGGAGGTGCAGGCTATCGGAGCAGGAGCAGTGAATCAGGCCGTCAAGGCGGTGGCCATTGCACGGGGGTATCTTGCCCTTGATGGGATTGATGTGGTGTGTGTGCCGGAGTTCACCGAGGTGATGATTGGGGAGCAGGAGCGAACGGCGATCAAGCTGACAGTCGAGCCGAAATGACGGGTACGACAGATCTACATGTCCACACAACTGCCTCAGACGGGGAGTATCGGCCAGCCGAAATCGTGGCTATGGCCCGCGATCTGGGTTTGAGCACCATCGCCATCACCGATCACGATTCGGTGAGTGGTGTGCAGGAGGCCGTCGATGCTGCTCGCGGAATCCGTCTGGAGGTCGTTCCCGGTGTGGAGATCAACGCGGAATGGAAGGGTCGCAGCTATCACATCCTGGGGTACTACATCGACTATCGGAGCGAGGCGCTGACGTCCGAACTGAAGAGGCTCTGCGATTCCCGTGAGTGGCGTGCGCACAAGGTGATAGACAAACTGGCGTCACTGGGAGCTCCGGTACGGTGGGAGCGAGTCCTCGAGCTCGCGGAGGGGGGCTCCATTGGGCGTCCACATATCGCCGAGGCGATGGTGGAGCGAGGCCACGTCACAACGATCAGAGCTGCTTTCGACGAGTTTCTTGCGCGCGGCAGAGCCGCCTATGTGTCAAGACCACGGCTTACGCCGAGGGAGGCCATAGCCCTGATTCTGTCTGTCGGCGGTCTGCCGGTTTTTGCCCACCCGCTGGGCATGCTACACACCGTGCCTAGACTCATGCAGGCAGGTCTGGTGGGGCTGGAAGTCTACTACAGCGGCTACTCGGAGGAGGATACGCGGCTGATCGCCGCGGAGGCGCGCCGGCATGGTCTCATAGCCACCGGTGGCAGTGACTACCACGGGCCAAACGTTACACCTGGGATCGAGCTGGGGCAAGTGCCCGTCCCGCCGTCGGTGATGAAGGAGTTGCGTGCTCTGCATCTAGACACGATCAGCGGGGCGTAGGTCGTGGTCCAGGAGATTCCCGTCTGGTCGGTTGGGCTGGTGGGTCCGTGCTCCTGTACGGCGACTCCGTTGTGAGAGGATACTCCTGCACGCCGCAAAGCTCACGGTCACCGCTACGGTGCCTGTGGGTCTGGCAACTCTCTCCCGGTGGACAGTCTCGGGCGACTGCGCAACAGAGTGACAAAGGCTCTCACCGGGAGGCGAGCATGTCCAAGAGCACTTTCAAGGCCGCAACGTTGAACGCCAACTCCATCAGGATTCGCCTGGAGCAGGTACTGGGCTGGCTCCTACGAGAGGCACCGGATGTTCTGTGCCTGCAAGAGACGAAGGTGCAGGATCAGGATTTCCCACGCGAGGCTTTCGAGAGAGCCGGATACCACGTCGTCTTCAGAGGCAAGAAGGCTCACGCAGGAGTTGCCATCGTCAGCCGGGAGGAGCCGCAGGAAGTATTCTTTGGACTGGACGATGGCGGCCCGCCGGATGAAGCACGCCTCGTCCGGGCCGTAGTGCGTGGGGTCCGCGTGGTCAACACGTACGTTCCACAGGGACGTTCCGCGGACTCAGAGCACTTTCAGTACAAGCTGGAATGGCTGGGTCGTCTGCGGGCTCTCTTCGACCGGCACTACTCTCCGCAACAGCAAGTGCTCTGGGCGGGCGACTTCAATGTGGCGACGGAGCCGATCGACGTCCACGATCCGGAGCGGTTGAAGTCCCACGTGGACTACCATCCGGCCGCACGCGCGGCACTGAAGAGCGTGGGCCGGTGGGGCTTCGTGGACGTCTTCCGGAAGCACCACCCCGACGAGCCTGGTCAGTACACCTTCTGGGACTACCGAGTGCGTGGTGCGCTGGCTCGGGGACTCGGGTGGCGGGTCGATCACATCTGGGCCACGAAAGCACTGGCCAGTCGATCGGTGGCCAGTTGGATCGATGTCGAAGCACGGGGGGCGGAACGACCGTCGGATCACACGTTCCTTGTGGCCGAGTTCGCTCTCTGAGACTTGGGGCTCTCGGTGCCGCAACTGGTCCGTTTGCCGAGCGGCCGTTCGCGCTGATTTCGGATTCTCTCCATGATCTCCCTCGTTTGACGATGTACTCCTCGCGTCTGAGCGTCTTCACAAACCGTGTGCCGGAACCGCCGAGTCCCCGAGTGCAAGAGGGTCTCCGCCAGGGGCGATGGGAAGGGCGGATCTTGCGACGCGCGGCGGGTCCGATGGGCTCGTAATCCGCCACGACGCGGGACGGATGGCTATTGCCAGGGGAGTTCTGTCATGCTATAATGGCATAAACCTGGGGAGGAGCGCTGATGCTTCTTGAGGAACTTATTCAGGTGGCCCGCGGTGAGGTGGATGTTGATCTGCTGCTGACGAACGCTCGAGTGGTGAACGTGTTCTCCGGCGATATCCACCGCACGAACGTAGCCATCTCACGTACCAGGATTGTGGGGCTGGGCGAGTATCGTGCCAAGCGGATCATTGACCTGGAAGGGCGCTACGTAGCGCCGGGTTTGATCGACAGTCACGTCCACATCGAGAGTTCCATGCTCTCGATCCCCGAGTATGCCCGAGTAGTGGTTCCCCATGGCACGACCACGGTTGTGATCGATCCACACGAGATCGCGAACGTCCTCGGCCTGGATGGCATACGCTACATGCTGGAGTCAAGCAAGGGCAATCCTCTGAGTGTGTACATGATGGTTCCCTCGTGTGTCCCGGCAACCCATTTGGAGACCGCGGGCTCCACTCTGATGGCCAGGGATCTGGCGCCGCTGCTACGGGAGAAGTGGGTTGCCGGTCTGGGCGAGATGATGAACTACCCCGGAGTGCTCTTTCGTGATCCTCAGGTCTTGGCCAAGCTGGAAGCGGCAAGGGGGAAGGCGATCGATGGCCATGCTCCCGGGCTATCCGGCAGAGACCTGGCTGCGTACGTGGCCGCCGGGATCGGATCGGACCACGAATGCACTACCGGGGACGAGGCTCGGGAGAAGCTGAGGCTCGGTATGCACATCATGGTTCGCGAGGGCACCGGAGCCCGGAATCTGCGTGATCTCCTTCCGATCATCACCGCTCAGAACTCGCGTCGCTGCATGTTCGCGACCGATGATCGCCATCCATCGGACCTGCTCGAAGAGGGGCACATCGACTACCTGGTGCGGATGGCCATCTCGTTGGGACTTGACCCCATGATCGCGATTCAGATGGCCACGTTGAACGCAGCAGAGTACTTCGGTCTGCGGGACAAAGGGGCGATAGCGCCGGGTCGTCGCGCGGATCTGGTGGTTCTGGATGACATCGAGGCCTTCCGGGTCGGGATGGTTTTTCGTGGCGGGGAGTTGGTTGCCAGGGATGGACGCCCGATCGATGGAGAGAAGCCTCGCCCCGCTATTACCTTGCGGAGTTCAATGAATGTGGCTCCGCTCTCTGTTGAGGACTTCCGCATTGAGGCGCAGGGAAGGCGTGCGCGTATCATAGATCTCGTCCCTGGCCAGATCGTCACGGAGCAGCTACTGGAGGAGCCGAAGGTACGAGATGGTTGCGTTGTGGCGGATGAACAGAGAGACATCATAAAACTGGCCGTCGTGGAGCGGCACCTTGCGTCGGGCAATGTGGGGCGAGGGCTGGTCAGAGGCTTCGGCCTCAAGTGGGGTGCCGTGGCTTCGTCCGTGGCGCATGATTCTCACAATATCATCGTGGCAGGCCTCTCCGACGAGGACATGCTGGCTGCCGTTGAGGAGACGATCCGGATGCGTGGCGGGTTGGTGGCCGTGGGACGTGGAAGGGTGCTCGCCAGACTTCCCCTACCGATTGCCGGACTGATGTCAGATCAGTCTGCCGAGGAGGTCAATGGGGCAATGATGCGTCTCCGTCAAGTGACATCGGAAATGGGGTGTACGCTCGAGGATCCGTTCATGGCTCTGTCTTTCCTTGCGTTGCCGGTGATCCCTACTCTCAAGCTGACCGACAAGGGCTTGGTGAATGTGATACAGTTCAAGCTGGTCCCGCTCTTCGTAGACTGAGGGGGGCTCAGCGCGCCGGTAGCCAAAGCAGTGTGCAACGTCCGAGATCCATTCGATCTCGGACGTTGTTGCTTGCATGGATTCCCAGTGGCGGACCTGGAGTGACGGGCCGGCAGGCTATTCCTGCCAAGGGCTGTAGTTCTTCAGTGTGGATCCCCCGATGAACTCCCTCAGTAGCGAGTTGCCCGGAACGCTGTCCGGTGGGCAGGGAAGCAGCCATTCAAGGAAAGCCAACAGGCGACGGGCCTCGATGTACTCCATGGTGCCGGGTTCCACCTGTCGTAGGAGAGGTTCGGCGTACGGCTTGAGCACGGCGAGCTCATAGACCAGGGCCGAGTTGAACATCGTGTCCGCGAGTTCCTGGAACGGGAAGATATTGCGGCTCTCGCCACGTCGCACACTTTCCCAGCGCGCCATCGTCTCGTGGGCTGAGTAACCTCTGTTTCGGGCATCTCGTACCATACGGCGGATGAGGCGCGTGTCCGTCGTAGGAACTCGGTTGTGATAGTCGATGTTCAACTGAGTCAGGCAGGAGGCGTAGATACGGTATATCCTGTCTGTGGGCACCTGGGGCAGCATGGCCGGGTTCATGCTGTGCAGGCCCTCTGCGACCAGGATGTGCTGAGGGGTGAGGGAAATCGTCTCGCCCCGCGCACGCTTGCCAGAAGGGAAGTCGTAGCGAGGGAGAGTTACCTCACGCCCGTCCATCAGATCCAGCACCTGTTGGTTGAGCAGCTCCAGATCGATGGCATGCAGCGACTCAAAGTCGTACTGGCCATTCGCGTCTAGCGGAGTCTTGTCACGATCGACGAAGTAGTTGTCCAGTCCGAGAGGGAAAGGTCGGACACCGTGTGCTAGGAGCTGGATGGCCAAGCGCCTCGAGAAGGTGGTCTTGCCTGACGATGATGGTCCGGCAATCACCACGAGGCGTATCCGGTCCCGCTGTTTGGCGATGTCCGCAGCTATGCGCGCGATGCGCTGCTCGTGAAGGGCCTCCGTAACCAGGATGACTTCCCTGATTCGCCCAGACTCTACGGCTTCGTTCAGAGGACCCACGTCTCGCACTTGTACGATGCTCAGCCATTTTCCGTATTCGTGGAACATCGAGGCCAGCTTCGGGAAGTCCCGGTATTCCGGCAGCCTGGTGGGCTGTGACCGCCGAGGGAATTGCAGTACCAGACCCGGGGGATGGAGACTAAGCCGGAACCTGGTGAGGTAGCCGGTAGATGGGAGCATGTAGCCGTAGAAGTAGTCTCGCTGGCCTTTCAGAGTATAGACCGTGAGATAGTCCTTCTCGCGATAGCGTAGCAGCCTGACCTTGTCATCCCAGCCTCGGCGTTGAAACCCTGTGATCGCCTCGCTCAAAGGTATGCGCGCCTTGGTGATCGGCGCATCTTCGGCTACCAGATCGCGCATGCGCGACTCGATGGAGCGCGTCTCCTCTTCGTCGAACGGCTTGCGGCCCAGGATGTGGCAGAAGAGTCCTCCCATGGTGATTGAGTGATCAACCACGATTCGCGCGTCGGGGAACAGTTCACTGACTGCCGTTATCAGCAGGAAGCACAGGGATCTTCGGTAGATGCGTATGCCATCACTGGTGGCTATGGAAAGTGGGATCACGTCCGCGTTCGTCGTGATGGGGTAGGTCAGTTCCTTGAGCTTGCCGTTGACCCTCGCGGCCACGATCAGGGCTGGAGGATCCGGCATGGCCGCGCAGATGTACTCTTCCAGTGGCGTGCCTATCGGAGCTTCGTAGACGCAGCCATCGGGGAAACGCACTTGGGCGGTCTTGCTGGGTTCACAGCGTCGGACTACGTCCGCTGCTGGCTTGACCTTTCCACATCCTGGCCGGTCTGAACGACCAAGGTCTTTCCCTGTCTTCATCTGTGTGAGCCTCCCCATTCGGCTGCGTCAGTGGGCGCCCCCGAGCGTGCCACGCCCGGCGCCGATGCCCGCAGCGCACGTCCGTAGTAGTCGGCGCGGGACAGAGGAGGAGAAGCTACCGTAGCTGCCTTGGAGTCAGCACCGACCCACCGCCCACTTTGGAGCTCTGCTTGGCCTCAGGCGGACTATTCTACTACGTAGTCGTGGCGGATGTCAAGGTGGGCGGATCCTTCGGTCTTCCCTGCAGATGCCCGGACCGCGCACGAGTCGGCAAAGAGGCAACCGGCCCGGGAACGCAAGGGCCGCGATACGTGCCGGTCAGGTGTGACCGGTGTCAGGATGGGTTGGAGTCTAGCCTGGTAGGCGGTGCTGAAGCAGGTGCTTGAGTTCTTCAAGATGCCCTATGCGGGCATCCGGCTTCACACCCTCGTCACCCGTGTCCACCTGGGAAGAGAGGAAGGATGGGATCTGTACCACCAAGCCGAAGCCGGCCCGCCGTGCGCCCAACACGTCGCGGGAGATGGTATCCCCCACGTAGGCGCAGGCCTCGGGCTTCGCGGAGGCAAGATCGGCGGCGTGCAGCAGGATCTTGGGATCGGGCTTGCGCCAACCATACACTGCCGAGAGTACGACGGGGTCGAAGTACTCCCGGATGCCGTACCTTCTGAGCAGTGCTGGCACCTGGCCCCGACTGATGGTGTTGCTGACCATGCCGATGCGGAGGCCCTGGCTGCGCAGGTGGACGAGCACGTCGCGTACGCCCTCTCGCAGGTCTCGCCGGAAGAACCGGGTCTCGAAGAAATCGCTGAGCTCGTCGGCCAAGGGTTCGATCGTCTCTGTGGGGATGCCGAGTCCGGCGAGGAGGTAGTCGGCCCAGACGCGTTCAGGCGGCAACTCTCGGTTGGCTACCGTCTGTTGGGTCTTGTAGCGCCGTAGCCCGGCAATGATACTGCCGTATAGCTCAGGGATGGTTAGGGGGAGGTGAATCCCTGCACTCGCAAGGATGCTGGCCAGGTCGGCGGTGGCCCGTAGACGCATCTCCTCATCGAAGTAGATGTCTTCGAGCGTGCCTCCCATGTCGAACAGAATGGTCTTCAGATAGCGTGGTTTGGTCATAGATCGTTTCCTTCGTTGGGTGGTGACGGCGTCTGGCCGACACCAGAGAGTGACTGATAGGCGATCGGGAATCAGCCCCGCGGAGCCCTCCTCTCTGAGCTGCGCCGCAGTATCTGCTCGTTCTCCGGCCGCGGACGATCGGGTCGATGCTGTCCAGTGAAGCTTTCCTATGCGCACCCTGATGGCCGCGGGACAGGTCGCGCTGCAACACGTCAGTGCAGGTGATTCAACCAGAAACTGCGGACCCGGTCGACCTCGCCGTGGGCGAGTCGGTTGTCGAGTGGCCAAAGACTCGCTGCTACTTCGGACCAGGGATGGGAGTGTTCCGGGTCAGGGATGTCGGCGCGTGGAGAGTACTCACCCAGCGTCCACCAAGGGGCGAATCCTCCCACTCGATCCTGAGTCGGATCGCCCATCAGCCAGCGGATCATCAGCTTGGCTGCATTCGGATGAGGGGCTCTGTTGGCGATGGCCAGACACGTGGACGACGCGATTCCAGAGAAAGGTGACAGATCGAAGAGCGGCTCGAAGTACAGGTTGTGTCTGATCACCTTGCTGTACTGGGCGTAGGGACAGATGCCTATGGGAGGATCGAACTGATCGGCTGAGCCAACCGCCTCGGCCACCTCGATGGCGCCGGGCAGGAACACCGGCTCAGCGGCGAGGAAGTCTCGAATCCACTGATAGCCCGCGTTGTCACACTCTTCGGCCAGGTGCATCGGTTCCCCGAACTCCGTCTCGTACGCGAGGGCCATCTGCTCCGGGTGCTGCGTCATGGCAACGAAGAGATGCATTCCATCGGGTAGATGCGCAGGATCGCGCATCACGGTCTTGGCCTTCCATTCCGGGCGGGTGAGGTCCCACCAATTGTCGATGGGGGGGGCTTCGTACGTGTCCGAGTTGTAGATCACTACGTCGAGGGACAGACGCTGCACGAGTGGCGAGCGGTATTTGTCGGGCAGCGCCCCCAGGGCTCCGTCGGGCACGAATGTCCACGCCAGACCCTCGACAAGCAGCTCCTGGTGGAGGACGGGGGCACTCCCGGCGAAGTAGACGTCGCAGCGATGGTCTGCGGTGGATTGCTCGTGTTGCAGTGCCAGGATGGCGTCCTTCGTCCCCACATCGAGGGCTTCCACCTGGATCTCTGGGTAGCGCGCAGCGAATTCCTCTGCAGCGTGCTTGATGCGAGAGGAGCTGGAGTAGACGGTTACCTTTCCCTCTCGCCTGGCTTCATCGAGGATCAGCTCCCAGTCCTGAAGCGATCCGGCGTATGGGCCCAGGTGCGCCGCCTGGAGCCAGTCTGCCTGTCGCCGTGCCGCGTCTGTCTCCTCCGCTGTCGGAGTACCTTCCATTGCGCCCCCGGCCTGGCCAACGTGCGAGGTTAGGGCCCCTTCCGGAGTCGCGCCGGCCACAGGTCGAACGGCGGAGCGCGCGTGTGGTGCACACCCCGCAAGGACGACAAGGCACAAGGTGAGTACGGTGTTCTGTAGCACGGCGTGGGCTCCTGCCATGAGTGAAACAGCTCCCTCCCGTCGATGAGTTCTGGGTCTCGACATTGTACTCGGTTGGTGGTCGCAAGGCAAGATGCGCGGTTGACAAACGCTACTCCACCGCGTATGATAGCTGATGATATGAGCGGTGAGACACACGTGTCAACCGAGGAGCGGTCGTTCCTGAGTCTCGTGCGACGTTATCCCCTTGAAACCCTCTGGCGATTGTTGGCGTCGCCGGCTGCAGCGCGCATCTGGCTGACCTGCTTGTTGGTGGCGACCATAGCCGGGGCCTTGATCCCTCAGGCGCCCCCTGAAGCGAACGGCGACCCGACGTCATACCGGCGGTGGCTGGCCACGGTCATAACACCGTACGGTGTGTGGGGCGAGCCACTGAGCCGGCTGGGTCTGTTCAATCTCCGCACGGCCGTCTTGTACCGTGGTCTGTGGGGCCTGGCAACTTTGAGCCTCTTGCTTGTGGGTTGGGAACAGGTCCGCCCGCGCTGGAGGGCCTTCAGGACGGTGCCGTCTCAAGCCACCCTCTCTTCTCTGGTGCCGAACGTGTCAGAGAGCGAGCTGCGGAGCGACGGGAGCCCACACCCCGTAGCCGAGGCAGCGGCCACATACTTGCGCAGCGAGGGCTACCGCGTGTGGTGTGATCGCTCTTCCGACGGGAGCGCCCGGATTGCTGGACAGAGGCAAGGCCGGGCTTGGCTGGGTCCGATCGTGCTGCATTCCGGTCTGCTAGTCCTGTTGCTATCGTTTGTGTTGAACCAGCAATGGGGTTGGCGGGAGGGTCCTTTCACGCTTGTCGCGGGCTCAACCTATCATCTGAGGCACGGTAGCGGTCTGGTGCTTCGCCTCGAGGACGTCTCCGGCAGCGACGACACCGCGGGATCGCCAGGAGACCTCCGCGGTGTTCTTTCCCTGCGACAGGGCCAGCAGCCTTGGCGGGCGATCCAGGTGAGCAGTCGTGCCCCCGCCGTTTGTCGTGGCCTGACCGTGTGCCAAACGGAGACGGGACTCGCGGCACGTGTGTCGCTCAGGGATGCTGCGGGCGAGTCGATCGCGCTAGAACCGCTGGACTTCAGCGGGGGCGCGCAGCGAGAGATCCTGACCCTGCTGAAGGAGGGACAGAGCGAGTTGTGGGTGGGGGCGTCACCGAGGGGCATCGCCTTGCGCGTCTCGGGCTTTGAGGCAGAGCAGGGCTCGGCCCAGGGGGATTCCACGCTGCGTCTTCGGGCCTACCGAGAGAACGAGACCGAGCCCTTCGTGGATCGCTCCTTCAGGGGCAATGGATTAGCGGAAGTGGACGGGGCGACCTGCCACGTCAGCGTCGAACCTTACGCCTCGCTCGTGGTCGCGTGGAGCCCAGGTCTGCTGTTTTCGGCTGTGGGAGCGCTGCTGGCTTTGCTGGGATTGTGTGTCGCGAGCGGGCCGCACCCTCGTTGCGTCTGGTTGGAGATCGAAGCAGGCGGGAGAAGAAGAGGGAGTCGGATCCTGGTAGCCACAGCGGGAAAGGGCATGGCCCTCTGGGGCAGCGCGCTGTTGGAAGGTCTGAGATCCGTGCTGTCGGCAGCGTAGAATCGGTCTAGAGGGGTTGCATGGTCAGTCTCACTGACGCTCAGGAACTGTGGATCGAGAGTGTGATCGCGGGAATTCCCTTCTTGTCGTTCAAGCGTGCGACGGGCGTCTTTGAGGTCAGCGAGGCCATTTCGGACCCGAGCTGGGAGCAGGCACGAATGGTGCTCGAAGCAGTGCGTAGACTCAACCTTCGGCCGTCCCCGCAACCCCCTCTCCACACGATTCGCGTGGACCAGTTCACCATGGGGTACTTCGACCGATGCCTCGAATGCTATTGCTATGAACGGTTGAATCTGGGCAAGGCTCACCAAGAGACCTTCTGGGCTCGCTTCGCCAGCAGGATCTTCTGTCTCGGCAGGATCGATCCTAGGGCCGAGTTTGATGATCGGGCCAAGGAACGGTTCCTGGAGAACGTGGGGCGTGAGCGACGAGACAACGTCGCTGCCATGTCTGCCTATAGGGCCTATCGTAAGAATCCCGCTGTCCGACAGGCCTTGACGAGAGATGCAGAGGGATGGTTGATGTTCTACTTCGGGGACATTCCTCTCGCGCCCCTTGGTCGCGCCAGGCGCTTGGGGGCGTCGGTGAAGCGCGTGATCAAGCGCACTCTGCGGTACCAGCCCGATGACCGGGTGCTCTCGGTGGTCAGGAGCATCGAGTCTCGAGGCTGGGTCCAGGAGTTGGCGCGCGAGGGAGGCGTGCTTGGGTACTCCCGAGAGACCGGGCGCTACTTCGCCATCACGGGAAAGCATCGGATCGCGGCTCTGAAGTACCTGCATTCCCAAGGCAAGATCGACGGTGCCACGCCGGTTCATTATCCGGTAGTCACCTACCCTTGGGGTCCTTGGCTTCGAGGAAGGCCTCATCCTGATATCCCCCTCTGCGAACGGTGCGAGTGGGCTTGATCGGCAAGCGTCGCCGGAGGTCTCTTCGTCAGGGGGGGCGATCCTAGGCTGGCCGTGTTGGAGCAACCGATCGCTACAGGGTTCCTCCGGTGGCCACTCCAAGGGGCAAGCCGCAGAGTTCTCAGGGCGGTCTGGGACCGGATTGTCAGAGAGGAACGCAGATGACGCTTGAAACGCAGCGAATGGTGCACCTGGCGCTCGTATGGGTGGCCTGGGCTTGCATAGTGGCTCGCATCGTTCTCACGCGTGTCTCTCCGGATAGGCGTGTCTTGGCGCTCTCTCGGTTGCTCGCGCGGAGGGGGTGGGGCTTCGCGGTGGCCGCGCTTGTCCTGTCGCTCGTCTTGGGTCCCGGCCACGCAGGATCTCGCGCCCTGTTGGAGCCTCAAGACCGCTTCGTTGCTCTGTGCGCCGGGTACGTGTTGGCAGCGGGGCGTTTGACGCGCGAATCCGGTATCGATGAAGATGACACGCTGACGTGGGGAGTCGGTGCGATTCTCGTGGGGCTGGCGGCTGTGTGGGGCCTGTTTGGCGCGGCGACGGGTAGCGAGAGAGTACTGACGCCGGGTTCCGTCCTGCTGAGTCTGAGCGAGGTGGTTCTTGGTGCGGCGGTGGGCATCTTCGTCTTCGCGGTGCTGTGCGAATGCCTGAGAGTGCGCAATGCGAGGCGAGATCTGGCTCAGGCCCGCCGGGCCGCCCTTGGCGAGGCGGCGGTGACTTGGGCTACGGCAACGGCGATGGCTTCTCTTTTGCTGGGGGGTGCTGGCAGTCTGTTGGCCTGGGGAATCTGTTGGGGCTGGGACCCGGTGGAACTCTGGCGTCTGGCGCTGGTCTTGCTCTATGCGGCGCTGGGCCACGGTACGACCGAACGCGCATCAAATGCCGGTCGAGGAGTGGTGTGTCTGCTTGCGGTGGGGTTCTCGGTCTTCGTCCTGTTGGGCTCCCCTTTGCTGGTCCGATGGATGGAGTTGCCCAGTCGATTCGTGGGTTGAGCCTCGGGAGGATATGATGGTCAGAGGAATCAAGCCGGTCATCATTGGTGTTGCTGGGGGGTCGGCGTCTGGAAAGACGACTGTGTCGACGGCCATTCTGGATCGAGTTGGTCGGGACAGGATCGCCTACATTCAACATGATTGCTACTACAGGGACCTGAGTCATCTCCCGCTGGAGGAGCGGCGGGTGATGAACTTCGATCATCCTGACTCACTGGAGAACGCGTTGCTCGTGTGCCATCTGCGCGAATTGCTGGCCGGCCGGTCGGTCCAGGTGCCGAAGTATGAGTTCAGCACCTACATGAGGCTGCCTGAGACTCGAGAGGTGAACCCGAAGCCCGTCATTCTGGTGGAAGGCATCCTGGTCTTTGCCGACGTCGAGCTGCGAGGAATGATGGACGTCAAGATCTACGTGGACGCTGCTCCTGACATACGCTTCATTCGCAGGTTGGAGCGCGATCTGGGTGAGCGGGGGAGAACGGTGCGCTCCGTCGTCGACCAGTATGTGAACACGGTGAGGCCGATGCACCTCGAGTTTGTCGAGCCCAGCAAACGGTACGCCGATGTGATCATACCGGAAGGGGGATTCAACGTCGTGGCGCTTGACATGGTCATCGCCCGGGTGGAGAGACTACTGGATGTCAATTCCGGGTGAATGGCTCCTGGCCTTCGCTGGTCTGTTGACACATCAACATAAGAGAGATAGAATACCGGCAAGCCAGCCGAGTGCCGCGCAGCTGGCCCCGCCTGGCGAACCGGATGATTTGCTGATGGTATGCGGCGAGGGGGGCACGAATTGATACACAACTGGAGTGACCAGACCGTGCTGATCACGGGTGGCACCGGCTCATTCGGCAAGAAGTTCACCGAGGTGATGCTGAGCGAATACCACCCCAAGAAGCTCATCATCTTCAGCCGGGATGAGCTGAAACAGCACGAGATGCGGATGGCGGGCTTCGACCATCCCACCTTGCGTTACTTCATCGG